>Ga0233439_10003226_pt1 | contig 17283 bp, 17 predicted proteins | sample SI_123_September_6_FD_182713 | JGI IMG/M metagenome (GOLD analysis project Ga0233439, IMG submission 182713) | Seawater microbial communities from Saanich Inlet, British Columbia, Canada - SI_123_September2016_100_MG | ecosystem: Environmental > Aquatic > Marine > Inlet | place: Canada: British... | reverse complement strand
AAATTTTAGAAATTTTAAAGGCGATTGATCTGTGTATACTTTCGAACGAGAATTTGATCACAGTTACGAACTAGGTTATCTGCTTGGAGCATAATAGAAGCTGGTACGGTCATTGATTCTAGTGCTTATGTGTAGATGAGTTCGTTGCTGTTGATTTACAAACAACCAAATTGCATCAGAAGCACTCCTAGGAGCATTAAGTCAATTTTCTGTCTAGGAAAGAAGACACAAGACCGTGTTTAACACTTAAATTATCTCCAGAAAGTCCTTTTCTGGTATCTTACAAAATTGTTGGCTTGGTAGGGTTTGATACCAGTAAGCTGTCGATGCGATATCATCCTGTAGTGGTAAGTAGCGACGGTCATTGCGCCAACCAAGGGCCTGAATAGTGACGCGCAGATCCTGGTCAAAACGTACCGGATCCGTGATGTGCCAGCGGTACATGCCAAAGCGGGTTTGGGAGTGATACACTCCATCGGGACGCAGGATCTGGGGTAAGCCAGCATAAGCTGTAGTGAACTCTTCGTACTGCTTGGTTTTCTTGTTTTCAAAATTATAGGAACCACAGAAGTAGTCCTCCGTCCCTGTTCCACAAATGGTGGGAAACTCCTCATCTCCATCAAGAAAAAACTTGATCTCACCTTCGCCCCACCAGCCCGAGTTGTTAACTCCCCAGGCCATATAAGTACCTACATAGCGTCCCTTTCCCTGCACACCATCCAGAATCGTGTAGTCGGTTTTGTAGGGCAACGGATTGACCCGGCGAAACTGAGCGTGGAAATACCCAGCCTGTGGACTGATTTCACCGAGAGAGTAGTTGATCTGATAGTACAGTGTTATCTCCTCGTCCCCAATGTTTTCCAGTGTGATACGACAACGCTTGGCAAAAGGCATTGGCCAGTAGCAGTTGAAGGCACTCCCCGGATTCACACAAACCGCCAGTGAGGAAACCGGCGCAAACTTTCCCCAGCCACACGCAAAGAAATCTCCGATTGGACACTCTACAGCTGGATATTCCTGATCATCCCAATAAAAACGTAGGATGCTAAAGCGCCAGTTGCCCGTGTGAGTCATCCAGATCTGCTCGATCGTCCCCGGCCCGTCAATCATAGCCAACTCAAAGGTCTGCCCACTTTGGATCTTGACGGAAGGGGAGATTTTCCAACCTGGACCAAGGTCCTTCGCACAGTCTTCACCCGTACCCGTGGTAGCTCTTCCACCCTGACACTTTGCACCTGTAAAGTTCTCAGGGCTAATTGATCTTGATTTTGAATTATCAAGAACACTCAGATTAGTTAGATTCATAAATGCTCTTCTTCTGATTGAATCTCCTCACACTCACGTCTTGCATCCAGCAAAAAACACTGTTGCTACCCTCCTGTGATGTCCTTGATCATCCGTAAATTTCCAGCGGTCAAACCCCCATCGACATTCAGGGAAGCCCCGTTGACGAAGCTCGCTTCATCCGCACTGAGGAAAGCGACCGCAGCAGCGATGTCTTCGGGTCGTCCAATTCGACCAACTGGATACCAACTCTTCACCAGTTCAAAGACATCTGGTCGCGAGTCCTTACGAGTTTGCCAGACTGGTGTTTCAATGGTACCCGGCAGCACCACATTGGCGCGAATGCCTTTGGGACCATATTCAATTGCCAGGGTCTGAGTGAAGGAAATCACCCCAGCCTTGGCTGCGCTGTACGCGGGGTTGCCAAAGGATTGGGCTCCATTCACCGAAGAGATATTGGTGATTACACCTTTGCCTCGGGCTTCCATATCCGGCAGGAATAGACGGGTCAGCATATAGTGTCCAGTTAGATTTAGGGCGATGTCCTGGTTCCAGTTTTCCAGCGTGGTCATAGCATAGTTCTCCGCAAAAGCTGCTCCCGCATTGTTGACCAGCACATCAATGGTACCGAAGAACAGGGTTGCTTCCTTGTGAACTTTCTCCACATCGGCCTCACTGGTGATATCAGCCTGAACGAAGAGAGCTTTTGTATCTTGTTGTTTCAGCTCTTGCTCGACCGTTTGACCGCCCTTAAGATCTTTGTCAATCAGAATGATGTTAGCTCCCTCAGCGGCCAACCTCAGACAGATGGCGTGGCCAATCCCAGAACCTCCTCCACTGATGAGCACGTTCTTTCCTGAGTAACGCTGCATACTTTCCCTTTCTTGTCGATGGGTGAATCAATATTTCATCGAGATGAGTCAATCCAACAAGGCAAAGGCTTCCTGAGCCCAGAGTAGGTTGGGTTCTGGCAGAAAACCATAATTGTAGAAGCTGATTCCACAAGGCTGGAGCGTCTTGAGTTGCTCCACCACGCTGAGCAGTTGGGCCTTGCTATCCAAATCGGGAGGGGCAGGGCGTAGGATGAAGTTTAGTGGAACCTCATCGCCCACACGGCGTCTCACATCCCAGGAGTCCATGAAGATTTCATCTGCTCCATTCTGATACGCACAGGAATCAACCCCATCAAAGAGCTCTGATAGTTTCGTCAATCCAGTTCCCTCAATCCAGCAACCCGCTGTCGGACGTTGTACTGTGGGGATCAGGTTCAGACGTACATGCTTGGGCAACACATCTCGAACAGACTTGATCAACTCAGAAACAATCTGCTCCTGAGCTCGGAGATAGGCCATCAGATCGGGCTCCTGGATCAAGTCTGCAAGAAACCAGTGCATCGCCATCGAATCCTTCGGGTAAATCCCAGAAGCAAAGAACTGGTTTAGTCGTCTTACAACCCACTCCTGCAGCTTGTCAGCATTCACCCCAAAGGAACTCACCTTGCGCTTGGTATCTGCCGAGAAACAAAGTGCCAACAAGGCTTGTGCTTGAAAATCCAGTGGGACAAAGCCAAACTCGTGGTGATAGCCATGCCAGAAGGGCATGTAGCCTGGGGTCTCCAGGGTAATGCACTCCACGACCTCGATCGATGCGAGGTCCTGACACAGCGCCCGCACATAGTGCTGCACCTCGTCATTGGCTGGGCAGAGATTGTAGATGTAGGGATCCCCGAAAGCATTCCTTACACAAAGTTCCGGATGCTCCAATCCCTGCGGACTGTTATGGGTGCAGACGGTCCAGGCCTTGAGTCGCAAGTCCTTGTTATATTTTGACCAATCCCGAAAGAAATCATACTGATCCAAGACGGGATTCCGCTTGGGCTGAATGCTTCCATAGAGTTGCCGATTCGGTTCAAAATAGACCGTCCCATCCAAAGGAAAGTAGATTTTCTGCTTAGCCCGGGGGCGGGTAAACTTACCAGCGTGATAGCTGGAAGCCAAGCAAACCATATTGGCCCCAAGCCTTTGGATCCTCTCCAGCGCTGCCTGGGGGCCTTCCTCTGCCAGATCCCAAGCATAGACAAAAAAACCTTTCTCCATCCTCAACTCCTTGGTTATCCCCAGATTTTTCCTTTGACCACCATTTTTTCTGCGATCATACGCTTATCACCAAGCAACAGTTCCTGCTTGACGTCATAGTACTCAAAGCGTCCTTCCTCAATCCTGAGCACCGCTGCATCCCCAGGACTACCCACTTGCAAGTTGCCCAGGTCTGGTCGTTTAATCGCTTCAGCAGGACGAGTGGTCGAAGCCCGAATCACATCCATTAGGGGCATTCCCAGGCAGAGGAACTTAGACATGGTGACCAAGATGTCAAAGGCTGGACCATCAACACTCATCAAGTGCACGTCGCTGCTGATCGTATCCGGGAGGAAATCCTGCTCCAGCATCTTCCGGCTGACCTGGAAAGAAAGTGATCCTCCACCGTGGCCCAAGTCAAAGATGATCCCGCGTTCCCGTGCGCGAGTGACGGCTTCCCGAATACTGCCATTGCCATAGAGAGGTGCATTGGGAAACGGTCGAAAGCAGTGCGTCAGTACGTCTCCAGGACGCAGGTAATTGAGTACGTCATCTCGATCCGGTGGTGGGAAATCCACGTGGGTCATTAATGGCAGACCTGTCTCTTCGCCAACCTCGCGAGCAATTTGGAGTGGCGTCATGCCTGCGCTGCCACTTGCGTAACGGCCAATCCGCACCTTGATCCCAACGATGCTATCCCGATACTTCTCAATCGCTTCCATGCACTCGTCGGTATCAAGTAAACGGATATCTTCACACTCCGGAAAGAGATTCGCTTTCTTCTTGCTGAAACCACAGATACCTGCAAAGGAGATGTTGATGAATCCTAGAATCCGAAGATCGGTGTTGTCAGCGATGAAGTGCTTGAGTCCGCCAAAGTTTCCAGCCCCGGCACTGCCTGCGTCGATGAACGTCGTTGTAGCGCTGCGCCCAGCAATGTCCTCCGCGTTCACCCCGAGACCAGTGGCACCCCAGTAGACATGAGTGTGTAGATCGATCAGCCCTGGACACACAATGCAGCCTGAGACATTCTGCACCTCCTTGGCCTCAACTGGACTGTTGCTATCCAGAATCGCAGAGATCTTGCCGTCTGTGAAAGCAACATCTTTTTGTGCGTCCAAACCCACACTGGGGTCCATCACTCGTCCCCCTTTGAGGAGAAGATCTACTTTGCCTGTCATTCATTTTCTCGCTTGAAATTAACCTTCAAATTCCACGGCAATCACCGCACAGCAATTGCCCTTCACCACTTTTCCAATCATTCGTAGCCCGTAGAGAATTCCATCCGTTTCGTAGCACACCACTCTTGGTGGTTCGAAAGGATTGACCAGGCTGTGCACTAGTCCTGCTTCCTGACCGGCAGAGACCTGCTGTCCCAGTTCATGAAAGGGTTCAAACACACCTTCCATGGGCGCAAAAACAAAGCCCTTTGACCCTGGCAGCTTCAAAATCTTTTCCTCCACAACAGTCGATACCTGATGATCCACTGGTGAAATTCCCAGATGACTCAGCATATTCTGTACTCCACGCTTGCAGATGGATAGTGCATCACTTTGTACAACTCCTCCACCAGCCATCTCAGTACCGACTGTGGTTAATCCAGCTCGGACTGCCGCAGCGCCGGCAGTCCTGGGATCTCCAAGATTATCGATCACGACCGTGTAGGGAGCCGCAAAGGCCTTGGCCATCGCAATATTGCGCTCCAAGTGCTCTTTCTCGAGCGCCGGTTCAACAATCGCACTGGGCAGAAGATGCAGTGAACTGCCTCCGGAGTGGAGGTCTCCGTAAGCATCTGCGACAGGGAAGAGATGGTCGTTCAGATAGAAAGAGATCTGCTCAGTGATCGAACCATAGGGATCGCCAGGAAAGGTACGATTCAGATTCAACCCGTCCAGAGGAGATATCCTTTGCCCAGCTTGTGTCGCAGAGTTGTTCAGGGTTGGGATCAGGATCAATCTGCCTGAAATACGAGCTGGATCCAGATCTCTTGCCAGCTCCGAGATGGTGACAGGACCTTCGTACTCGTCTCCGTGATTACCTCCGGTCAGGATCAGGGTAGGACCACTACCATTTTTAATCACAGCAATCGGCACCTGCTGAACTCCCCAGGCATCATTGTTCGGTGACTGTGGGATATTGATGTGCCCAAACTGTTTGCCGTCTTTCTCCAGATCCACCGTGAGGAAGGCGGAGGAGCGACGAGCTGACTGCGTGTTCATGTGGTTCCCCAAAAATTGACAAGAATTCAAACCTTAGCTTTACTCCTCATCTTCTCGAATCTGCGTACCATTTTCTTTATCCGCTGCGTTTGCAAGATTTTTGGTTCAATTTTTTACTCAATATTTATGCTGTATCAATATGATTCTTTTTTTACTGAGTTGAAAATGAATCTGACAATTGCTGAAAAATCAATAGATGGCTAATGTAAAAAAAGTAACGAATTAGTCTAGAAATGATTACAAAAATCATCCTACAGTCGAATGTATCTCAATCGTTCGGTTCACCCTTAAAAAGGGATGATCCATCCCGACGATTTTCCAGGTCTTTGCTGTTTGTTGAAGCTCATCGAAAAAATTAGTTTTAGCTGTTTTTCCAAAAGCATTCAGGGAAAGGGAACGGAATGAAAATCACAGATCTAAAGTGTGCACTGATTGGCAAAAATCCCGTTGTCCGGATTGTCACAGATGAGGGCCTTTCTGGTTATGGAGAAGCTGAGCACTACAAGCCCTATCTCAAACCATGGGTCCTGCAGTTTCGGGAAGCACTGATTGGAGAAGATCCAACTGATGTTGAGCGGTGCATGCTTAAGATCCGACAACGTGGTTCATTCAAACCCTATGGTGCGCCAATCTCGATCATTGAGCATGCGCTCTGGGATATTGCGGGAAAAGCGGCAGGAGTGCCTGTCTATAAATTGCTCGGTGGTAAGGTCCGGGATCAGGTGCGTACCTACAATGGTTCGATTCGTCGACCGATGGGTGAGTGGGCTCCGGAGGCAATGGCGGAGAACTGTCGGTGGATGAAATCCCTGCCCGAGGGCTTTGATATCGTCAAGCAGGGAATCGCCTTCCATTCACCAATGAAGCAGCTCGATCGTTTTTTCTATGGACAGCCAGCGCAGAGTCCCTTCCACGGACAAATGGATCAGGGGACCTTGACGGAACGTGGACTTGCACTACTAATCGATTGCGTAGCTGCCATGAAAGAAGTGCTGGGGGATGAAGTAGGACTCGCCCTCGACTGTGGTCCCGGATTGATGCCTGCAGATGCGCTACGCTTTGCCCGAGCGGTCGAACCCTACAACCTGATGTGGCTGGAGGATATGCTCACAGGGGATTACGTTCCCTATGTGAACGCCGATGTCTATCGAGATTTGACCCACTCCACTTCCACCCCAATCCACACAGGTGAACAGATCTATCTGCGCCAGAACTTCAAGGATCTGATCGAAAGACACGCTGTCAATGTCGTGGGACCCGATCCAGCAGATGTCGGTGGAATCGCTGAGTTGAAATGGATTGCCGAATACGCCTACCTGCACGGCATCCTGATGGCGCCCCATGGAACAGGCAACGGTGTCTTGGGGCTGGCAGCTCTGATTCAAGTCTGCGCCACCTTGCCCGCCAACTTCATCGCCTTTGAATACCCAACAGGACATGATCCCTGGTGGTATGAGATCGTGGAGGGCTTGCCCAATCCCATCGTTAAGAACTCCATGATTGACGTGATCGAGCGACCAGGCATGGGAGTTGACCTGATTCCAGAAGCGGCAGCGCAATATCTAGCTCCAGAAGATGCGAGCTTCTTTGACTGATCACTGAGTACCAAGTTGCTGTGTATTTAGAAAGGACTGTGCTTGGGAAGCTTGCAAATCCAGAGTCTTTTCTTTAGCTTCCGGATTTCAAGTCATCCATCAGAATGTAGGGTCAACGCCTCCTGTAGCTTTTTCAATGTTACTGTTCACAGGAGATCAAGAGAATATCAAGCATAGTCCAGTGTTCCCTGCCTTCGACCTGTTCCAACAACTCTCAGCCAGGATTTCCAATGCCCAACTGGAGTGACGTCGACACCCCTGCCGTGTTGATCGATCTAGAAAAAGTCTCTGCCAATCTACTGCGTGTTCAAGGTTATGCGGACGCCCACGGCCTGGCACTACGACCCCACATCAAAACCCACAAGCTCCATCGCTTCGCAAATTTGCAGGTCGAATTTGGAGCTTGTGGAATCACTTGTCAAAAGGTGGGAGAAGCCGAGAGCATGGCAGCAGGAGGAATCCAGGACATCCTGATCACCTACAATCTGGTGGGAGAAGCCAAGCTGGAGCGACTGGCCAAGCTACACGAGAGCATTCAGATGGGCGTGGTCACTGACAATGAAACTGTAGCCCAAGGCTACGCCAACAAATTCCAGAATCCTAAGCACCGACTGCGAGTGTTGGTTGAATGTGACACAGGTGCAGGGCGATGCGGGGTCCAGACGCCAGAGGAAGCGCTGGAGCTAGCTCGCTTCATTGCAGGACAACCCGGACTGCACTTCCTTGGCTTGATGACCTATCCCCCACGAAATCGTGTGGCCGAAGTTGATCAATGGCTGGAAGATGCTCGCAAGCTGTTGACGGAGAACCATCTGGCCCCAGAGGTTATTTCCAGCGGAGGAACTCCCAACTACTACCAGGCTGCGGAAGTCAAAGCCGTAACCGAGCATCGGCCGGGGACCTACATCTACTGTGACCGCATGATGGCCAGCTATGGTTTCGGAATGCTGGATGACTGTGCGCTGACAGTTTTGGCAACGGTGGTCAGTCGCCCCACCGAGAATCGAGCTGTGGTCGATACTGGCTCCAAATCCCTCGGTTCAGATCGATGTGACGCACCGGGAATGGGTCACCTGGTCGAATATCCAGATGCGATCATCACGACCCTCAATGAAGAGCACGGCACGATCGATCTCTCAGCCTGTGCCAACAAGCCTGCCATTGGAGAGAAGGTACGGATCATCCCGAACCACGTCTGTCTGGTCTCCAACCTCTTTGATCAAGTCAACCTGATTCGGCAGGATCAGGTGGAAGCGACCGTCCCCGTCAACGCACGAGGTATGGTCAGCTAAACTTCCATTCTCTTTTTCTTGTTCATCGGAAACATATGAGCATCCAAACCCATTCACGTCCTTCTGAACTAAAAATCACCGACCTTCGCTTTGCCATCGTGGGTCATGGCAACTGGTGCTGGCCTCTGCTGAGGATCTATACCAATCAAGGCATCACGGGACTAGGGGAGGTTAGAGATGGTGCAAGTGTCCGTTACGCGCTGATGCTCAAGAGTAGATTACTTGGAGAAAATCCCTGTAACGTGGAGCGAGTCTTCCGCAAAATCCAGCAGTTTGGCTTTCATGGACGACAGGGAGGAGGTGTCTGTGGTGTAGAGATGGCGCTGATGGATCTCGCTGGAAAAGCTTATGGAGTACCCTCCTACATGCTCGCCGGTGGAAAGTATCGTGACCGGGTCAAGGTCTATGCCGACACTCCTTCAGAACAGGACCCCAAGCAGATGGCAGCTCACATGCAGACTCGCATCGACAAGGGCTACCAATTCCTCAAGATGGATGTGGGGATCAACCTACTGCGTGGTATCGAAGGGACCTTAATTCAAGATCCAGCCGTTGCTGCCAATCCAAACCTGATGCACCCATTCACCGCTACACAAATCACCCAGAAAGGGATCGAACACCTGACCGAATACGCCCGGGTGATTCGTGAACAAATTGGCAACACCATCCCGATTGCTATTGACCACTTTGGTCATATTGGCCTCGACAGCTGCATTCGTCTGGGTCGTGCACTGGATCGCTTCACCTTCGCCTGGTATGAAGACATGTTGCCTTGGCAGTTCCCCAAGCAGATGAAGGCCATCAAGGACGCTGTTGAGACTCCGGTCTGTACTGGAGAAGACATTTACTTACGCCAGGAATTCAAGACTCTGCTCGACGAAGACTGTGTCTCCTATGTTCATCCAGATTTGGCTACTTCTGGGGGTATCCTTGAGACCAAGCGCATCGGTGATCTGGCTCAGGAGTACGGGGTGCCGATGGTATTGCACCAAGCCGGCTCTCCCATCGTTGCAATGGCCAACGTGCACTGTGCTGCAGCAACCGAAAATTTCGTTGCCTTGGAAATGCACTCCGTCGATCTGCCCTGGTGGGAAGATCTGGTAACTTTTGAAGGTAAGGCTCTGGTGGAAGATGGTCACATCCGGATTCCGGAAGCCCCAGGTCTCGGTGTCGAATTAAACGAAGAAGTGGTGCAGGCGCACCTCAATCCTCCCACTCCGGAACTCAGCGGCTTCTTTGACTCAACTGACAGCTGGAATGTTCTGGACTCCCACGATCGCCTTTGGAGCTAAATCTTATGGAAACCCAAGTCCACCCAGTCCGATTTCAACGACCTAAACGTGCCAAGATCGAACAACTCAAAGAGATCGGCAGCGCGACGCTCAGCGCGGAACTCAAGCACAAGGCAGGCATCCGTAATTCACACATTGTCGGACCCGTGACCCAGGAGAAAGGGCGAGTGATCGGAGGTCCAGCGATCACGCTACAGTTCATGCCCATTCGTGAAGATTACTATGATGACAAATCAGAATACCAGGAAGTGGAAAAGCAACTTCACCGACACGCCCTCTACCTTGCAGAGGCTGGAGACGTGGTTGTTGTAGATGCACGGGAAGACATGCAGAGTGGGGTCTTTGGCGAGATGATGCTAACCTATCTCCAAGGTAAGGGAGGAGAAGGTGTCGTTGTCGATGGAGTGATTCGTGATTCACAATCAGCACTGGAAACTGGCTTGGGCATGTGGGTTCGTGGCTTCACACCCAACTATCACATTCAGACCGGCATCTTTCCCTTCTCGGTCAACTGTCCGATTGCCTGTGGAGGTCGACTGGTTTTCCCGGGAGATATCATTATTGCGGATGACGATGGCGTTGTTGTCGTACCCTTACAGCTCGTTGATGACATCATTGCTCATGCAGGTACACACAAGGATTGGGAGGTGTTCTCCAAGCTGAGACTCTCTGAGGGTGGAGATCTCCGCAAGTACTATCCGCTGACCGAAGAAGCTCAGCAGGAATTCGAAGAGTGGAAGAAAACTCAACAGAGTGGAGATTGAAATGATCCGAATTGCCGAATTTTTTCAGCCCGACCAGGAGAGCCTAATTCGCCTTGTCAAGCAGTGCGGGGTGACTGATGTCGTAGGAGCAATGGACTGGAGCGAAGGGCTGGAGGTTCCGAAGGAAAGACTGCCTTGGAGTCTGGATAAGCTAGCTGCCCAGAAGAAGCGCTACGAGAAGACCGGCTTCTACCTGGCCGCTCTGGAAAACCGACCGCCGATGGAGAAGGTCAAGCTTGGGATCGAAGGACGAGATCAGGAGATTGAGCAGGTGATCGAGTTGATCCGCAACATGGGGAAGCTGGAGATTCCAGTCTGGTGCTACGAGTGGATGCCGATCTTCAACTGGATTCGTACTACCATCAATCTACCCTCACGGGGAGGAGCACTGGTGACCCAGTTTCGGCTCGAAGATGTTACGGATCCCTATGAGAACGAATACGGCCTCACCGAAGAGAAACTCTGGGACAACCTAAAGTACTTCCTGGATTCCGTGGTTCCTGAAGCGGACTCTGCGGGAGTCAAGCTCGCCATGCACCCAGACGATCCCCCGATTCGGCTGGTCAAAGGAACGCCCCGGATCATGTACAGTATCGACAACTTCCAGCGACTGCTGGACCTGCATCCGAGCGAGATGAGTGGCATCGCTCTGTGTCAGGGCAACTTCACGCTGATGACAGATGATCTGCCTGGGGTCATCCGTAAATTTGGTAAGCAACAGAAGATCTTCTTTGTGCACTTCCGTGATGTGCAGGGGCAGGCCACTGATTTTGTTGAGACCTTCCACGACGATGGCAAGACCGACATGGTTGCTTGTATGCAGGCTTACAAGGAAGTGGGCTACGATGGCATCTGTCGCCCCGACCACGTTCCCACGATGGGGGAAGACAGCAATCAAAATTTTGGTTACTCTGAAATTGGTAGGCTCTTTGCGATTGGCTATCTCAAGGGCTTACGGCAAGCAGTCTATGCATGAGCCAACTCAATCTAGCAATTGTCTCTCGATTGACTTATAAGTAGGTTTTTTGAGAAACTACTGATTAAACAGATAGAGAAGCTACCTATGAAATTTGCTGTTTACACGAAGTGGTATTGGGAAAATGGTGTTCCGACACTTGCAGAATTGCAGGCAAACATGAATAAGGCGTCAGTGGAGACACCACAGCTGAAGACGTCATCTGGTGGAAAATCGATGAGAACCATCATCAATCTCTAATTATTTATCCTTCAGAGAAAATTGCAGAGGAAGAGCTGGCCAAAAGACAAGTAAAGCGCGAAAAAAGCAGCGCTGATAACAATATAGTATTGGTTGAAGAATTTATGGGACCAATCATGTCGAGGTTAACGGAACTCTAACTACTGCTTCTATTCTTCCCGCAAAAATACTGTCCAATAATGTGATCCCACCTCCATATTGCCCAAACATTTTAGAGAATACATTTGAATGAACTCAATGATCAGAATTTGTTGTTGGTCCTCTCTTCTATTTCTAGTTTACGGATGCACCACCACCAGACCGACAGTTCAAGAAATTCAAATCAATGAGTGTTCTTCCCCAAGCTTCATGGAGGAATGGAACTGCATCAAGTCCAAGGTAGAATCGATCTATAGCGATAATGGCACCCGAACGGAAAAATACATTTCAGAGTATGTGTTCGTTGGAGATAAGCTTGTAGACTCTGTCAAGAGTGGGGAGATCAACGACGAAGAAGCCAGCATTCGGCTACTTGAATTTGCTAATGACCAAGACAAGCAGTTCCAGCAAAAAGAACCAAAATTTCGCTTTGGCATTGGGATCATGAGGAGTTTCTGAAGACAGTTGGCCACAGAGAAGAGCTCTTTGGTTCGGCCAACCAGCAATTTAATGGTCACGAGCCAAATCATTTTTACTTATCTACGTCGACAAAGGGCTAATGAGACTAGCAGACAAGAGCATTCTAATTACAGGAGCGACAGGGAGTATCGGTAAAGAAACCGCAAAGCTGTTCAAGGAGAATGGAGCAAAACTAGCGCTGTTGGGGAGAGACAAGAAGAAGCTAGATGAACTTCAGGCTGAATTGGGGATTGATGAAAACACCATCTATCTTGAATACGAAGCCAGAGACGAAAGTTCTGTTGCCTCTGCGATCAACAAAACGAATGAAGAATTTGGATCATTGGACGCTGTAGTTGCAAATGCAGGAACTGAAGGGGTTATTCAGTCATTGACAGACTACACGGTAGAAGACTTTAGCTACACGCTCGAAGTCAATGTAACAGGAGTATGGTTACTGATGAAACATGCTACTCCGATAATGACTGGGCAGAAAAAAGGCTCATTCATTGCCATATCTTCGGGTGCCGGCGTAGTTGGTTCAAGTGGTCAGTGTCCATATGCTGCTAGCAAGCACGCAGTCTGTGGAATGATCAAAACTGCCTGCATCGAATTTGGTTCCAGTGGTGTCCGTTTCAACGTTCTTGCACCAGGTCCAATTGCGAACCGGATGATGGAATCACTTCATAAACAAATAAACCCTGCAAATCCAACGGAGGTTGAAGATTTTGTCAAAAGTAAGATTCCGATGAGCAGGTATGGAACTGATTCAGAGATCGCACAATTTGCTCTTTTCCTTGCTTCCGATGAATCCACTTTCTGCAACGGTGGGGTTTTCCTGGCTGATGGAGGTCTCACTGCCGGATGATTGGCCAACTCATTAGAAAAGAAATTCAGAATCGATTGAGATAGAGGAAGAGTTATGAAGGAAACACTTCACAAAAGGAGACCCACTTCCATTACTTTTGTGACAGCCTTATTCGGTCAGTAGGATAGGATACTTGGGAAGAGGTCGCTTTCTACACACAAGAATTTCAATCAATATTTTTGACCCTCCTTTATCTAGTTAAGAATAAGCAAATGCTCCTGAGTTCAGGATTTGAAAATAAAAGCCGCATTTTTCAGTAATCAACCAGCCTCTCTGGACTTGGTCTACGGGAATGGACGCAAAGATCGTCTGGCCCAGTTCTGTGATCTCTACCCCGTGGTTATCTCTGCTGAAAACTTCGATGCCCATTTGCAGAATCTCCACTCAGTCGAGGTGATCTTCTCCACCTGGGGCATGCCTACGCTGAAGGCAACACAGCTTGCCAAACTGGCTTTACTCAAAGCAGTGTTCTATGCAGCAGGTTCCGTAAAGTTCTTTGCAGAACCTTTTTTACAAAAACAGGTACTTGTGATCAGCGCTTGGGCCGCCAATGCGGTTCCCGTTGCTGAGTTCACGGTTTCACAGATCCTGCTGGCGACCAAGGGCTATTTTCGAAACATTCGTGACTGCGCCACACCGGAAGGACGTAAAAACCCCTTCGTTGGAGTCGGGAACTACAGCACAACCATCGCCTTGCTCGGAGCCGGAATGGTTGGTCGGAAAGTGATTGAACGGCTGGTACCCTTTGATTTGAAGGTGTTAGTATTCGACCCATTTCTCTCGTCAGAAGATGCTGAACATTTGGGTGTCGAGAAAGTAACCTTGGAGGAGGCGTTTGCACGTGGACAGGTCGTCTCAAACCATCTGGCGAATGTACCCGAAACAAAGGGACTACTCCGTGCCCATCATTTCTATGCAATGACTAAAAATGCGGTCTTCCTCAACACGGGTCGGGGAGCAACCGTCATAGAATCCGACCTTGTGAACGTGCTGGAGCAGCGGCCAGACTTGACAGCGCTGCTGGATGTTACCGATCCAGAGCCACCACTTGCAGACTCCGCTTTTTACAGACTATCGAATGTGTTCTTGAGCAGCCATATCGCAGGATCGATTGGTGGGGAAGTGAACAGGATGGCGGACACGGTGATTGAGGAGTTTCTGGCCTGGCAGCATGGGAAGCCCTTGCGCTATGCAGTGACACTCGAGATGCTGGTGACCATGGCTTGATTAACCCCATTTTTCTTTGATGGCAATGGACACTACTTGGAGTAGCGATGATTCTTTTTGCAGCAGACAATCACTACGGCACCCACGCAGGGCAAAATCTCTTCGAGTGCCTACGTCCGCACCATGAGATCCGTTTTCACGAAGACAACTGGGATTGTTTGATGGAAGAGAATCTAGCAGAAAAGTACGATTTGTTGATGTTTCACCTGATTGGAGGCACCTGTGACGTTCCGGCTCCCGATCCGGTAGCTGAGCATCTCGTGAAGGAATACTTACAGGTGGGCAAGCCCATGTTTCTGCTGCACGGTTCCAGCGCAGCCTTCTGGCAGTGTGCGTGGTGGCGCGAGATTGTTGGCTTTCGTTGGGTGCGCAAAGATGACCCCGATGGGTTTGCTCCGAGTTCGCATCCGATCCGTCCCTACTTGGTTGAAGTAGCCAAGAGCCGGCATCCTTTGTGTCAACACTTACAAGACGTCGCGCAACCTGCCGACGAGATCTATATCAACCTGGAGCAAAGCTGTCCGGCCACTACCTTGATGACAACCACGACCGAGGAAGGGACCTTTCCCATGGCCTACGAGGCGATCACGCCGTGGGGTGGGAAGATCGTCTCTTACCTCCCGGGCCATTCCCCCGCAGCCGTTTGGCACCCCGGCAACATTGCTAACTGCCGAAGCATTATCGAGTATCTGATCACTCCCACCTAGGATCACGCATTGTTCGACTCACAGGTACTCGCCTTCACCTTCGTGGTCGCAGCGTTGGCCTTTACCCCCCGGGGCTGACACGATGCTGGTGGTCAAAAATGGCATTCGGTCCAGTAGTCTTGAAGGCTGGGCCACCACCTTTGGGATCCTGGGGGACACTCTGCTGCACGCGGTGATCTCCGCCCTCGGACTTTCAATGGTTCTGGCACAATCAGCAACTCTCTTTCAATTCATCAAGATGATCCTGATTGGTCTTGGGGTGCGGTTGGCGTTGGAAGAGGGGTAGGGTTGGGGAGTCCTTAATCTGGGTGAGAAGCAGTTCCTGGCACAGTGTTCCTGCAAAGCTAAACATGAAAGGCATGCAACACTTATTTTGCAGATGAACAGCAGAATTCAGTGCAACAGCCCCAAACAATTTCACCAAAGGTTGGGGCTAATTTGCTTCAACTACGGCTTCACTACTGAGCCATCCGCACGCCGGACGGTGTCCCAGGCTCCACCAAACTCGTACTCGTTGTAAGGGAACTTCGCTGCCAGTTCTTCATTGAGGTCAATCCCCAGGCCCGGCTTACCGTTGGGCCACATCATCCCATCCCTAACTTCCGGACACCCTGGAAAGACCTCCTGGGTCCGCTCACCAAAGATCGCATATTCCTGGATGCCGAAGTTGGAGCAGTTGAGATCCAGCGCCAGGTTGGCTGCATGACCAATTGGTGAGGTGTCACCAGGTCCATGCCAGGCCGTACGCACAGAGAACAGTTCGCCCATCGCAGCCAGCTTGCGGCAGGGTGTGATGCCACCCATATCAGAGATGTGAATCCGGATGAAGTCCAGCAGTCGATCCTTGATCATCGGGATAATCTCGTGAGGAGAGGAGTAGAGTTCGCCCATCGCGATCGGGGTGGCACACTGGGCCCGCACCATTCGGAAGTATTCGTTGTCTTCGGGACTGAAGAGATCTTCGAGGAAGAAGAGTTGGAAGCGTTCGACTTCCTTGGCGAACCAAACCCCGAGTATCGGAGGAATCCGCTCATGCACGTCGTGCAGGATCTCCACGCCATAGCCGAAACGATCACGGATGTATTCAAACAGGTTCAAAGCTGAGCGTAGGTAGGGCTTGGGCTCAAATACACCTCCTGGATGAGCGTAGCGTTTGGCGGGATCGTACTCTCGCAAGCGAGTTGTGATTGGAATTGGCCCCTGGCTGACATCCCGATTGGAGCTGGTGTCCGTGCCACTTTTTGCTGACTTGTTGCCATAGGTCGAATAGCCCGGAGTGGAGACCTGCACCCGGATGTGGTGAAAGCCGCGCTCCATGAAGGCCTGCATTTTGTCACCAACCTCCTCGACAGAGCTTCCTGAAGCGTGAACATAGACCGCTGCCGCTTCTCGCGCCTTTCCACCCAGCAGATCGTACAAGGGCATATTGGCCATCTTGCCCTTGATGTCCCACAAGGCTTGATCCACCCCACTCAGCGCATTGTTCAATACTGGTCCGTTCCGCCAATAGGACGAGACGTAGGAGGATTGCCAGATGTCCTCGATGTCCACGACGGAGCGTCCAATCAGGAAGGGACGTAGGTAGTCTGTGATCGCCTTGACCACCGGCAGCGGTCTTTGCGTGAAGGTCGCGCAGCCAACCCCATAGAGTCCGTCCTGATCGGTGAGGATCTTGACCACCACCAATCGAATGCCATCGGGCTCGGTCATGATGACCCGAATGTCCTTGATCTTTGGAGAGTTCATAGTTTCCTGTTCGTTGTCTTTACCACTCAGCCACGGAGCCATCACGTTGATCGATGACCCGTGGAGTTTCCCAATTTCCATCGTATTCCAGCGCCCGCACCTTCTCTGCATCCAGCTCGATCCCTAATCCTGGCTCGGTCGGCAGGTCAATGTAGCCGTTCTGCATCTCGAAGGGCTTGACGAGGTAGCCATCTCCTAGGGTCACCTGTTCCTGGGCCACCGCGTTCAGGGTGCAGGCATCCAGTTGCAGGCAGGCCGCCAACGAAATTGGCCCGAGGGGGTTGTGTGGTGCCACAGCCAGGTCACTGGCTTCGGCCATCGCTGAGATCTTCTTGACCTCCATGATACCGCCTGCATGGCAGAGATCCGGTTGCAGGATATCGACCGCTCGTTGTTCAATC
>Ga0233439_10003207_pt1 | contig 17357 bp, 41 predicted proteins | sample SI_123_September_6_FD_182713 | JGI IMG/M metagenome (GOLD analysis project Ga0233439, IMG submission 182713) | Seawater microbial communities from Saanich Inlet, British Columbia, Canada - SI_123_September2016_100_MG | ecosystem: Environmental > Aquatic > Marine > Inlet | place: Canada: British... | reverse complement strand
ACAGGTATCACATACCAAAGCCTGTGCTTTTGGTACTGCAACTGCCTTCTTTTTGCGTGGGTGTGCTTCTGCATTGTCTCCGTTTGCCTCAAATGGCTGCTCGTCAGGGTTGTCGGGGGTAGGTGCGTATTGGAATTCCTTGCTACAGTTATTGCATTTGTACTTCCATTTCTCTACAACCTCGAATCCGTTCTTGAACATTTCACGGTTGAGTGTCTCAATAGGTATTCTTAAAGCATCAATGTTGTCTGCCAACTCATAAATCATGGTGAGTGGGAATGGGAAAATTGGTAGTTTGGCACCTGTGTCGGTGGACATGTACGGCTGGGCAACGCTAGGTCTGGTAGTAGTTTCCGTGTAAGATTTCTCTATAAATCCAAGCTTGCTTAACGCACTGGCAAACGATTTACGAAACTGTACCATGACGTAACTAATTTGTCACTACATATATAGTTTTTGTCACGAGGTGCGAAGCACCTTTTTAATCTTACACAACCTTTATATAATCATGTATAAACACATATGGTATGACGTCAACTGTACCTGAGTACTTTGAAGCATTTACCAATTTGCAAAACGAATTGCTAAACGTCTTTGGGGACATATCAAAGAAATCAGATCCACAAGGTGTCGGAAAGGACTTTATCGAGTTACAAACAAAACTTGTAAAGACTACAATCGACAACCTTACTGAAAGTGTAAAAGCCTATCGTAAGGCTTTAGAATAATATTACGATATTTTTTTATCTTTATTCCATCCACGATATGCATCGTCTGTCTCGCATTTCAAGCAAGAGTCAAAAAAACTTGGCTTGCCACATGTGTCACACTGTGAGATGTTTCTAAGATAATCCTTTCCGTCAAACGACTTTTTTAGACCTATAATAAAATTAGATATAATGCTTATGGCTAACCACCATGTAACGTACAGTATATGTCTCTGCCTTTATCAGCAGAACAAGTACATGGGCTGCCACTAGGAGAAGTACTTATGTCTGGTGGAGAATCCTTGATTACAGGCTTTGCCTTTTTTTCATTTTTCTCGCTTGCAGACATACAATTGGTAAACTTTAATAGTATATATACTTGATGTTATTCATGGTGGAATTGGAAATGGAAGACTTTGGAGAGATACTAAAGTGGTTTAATTACAAGTATGACGAGGTTGAATCAAAGGAAATGGGTGAGCAGAGTCGCAAGACATTTTGGAAACTTCACTTTCTTCTTGAGGACAAGATGATGGAACTGCGTAATCTTCGTGACGACGAACATAAGAAAGAGAACTGAGTATATAAGTTGTTCGCTATATATATAAGTAACATATGCATACACCATACATGCAATCAATTGATGAACAAATACAGTTGGTAGAAAAAGACCTTTTGGACTTGGCACAAAAAGAAAGGGAATTGCTATTAAAACTAAAACGTCTTAGATGTGAGAAAAATCATGCCTGTTCAGTAATGGATATAATCAATGGCGTACAAATTGGGTAGATATATATAAGAGTACATCTATGATATATCATGTGGAAACTTGATGACTGGGCTATATTCTTTATCTGTACAATAGTTTTGATGCCGATAGGCATCGCTTTTTATATAGCATACAAGCGTGACAAGGCTAACAAGGAGAGAGACATCTGGGAGGATAGGTATATAAGTGAGGATATAATAGAGGAATTTAGATGACAAGTGCAAGTGCAATACATGACCTGTTGAGACTCCTTCATGAGGAATGGCTTGACGAGGGCAGAAAATCAGTTATTAAACACATGCTTGAAGACATGGTTGACCGTATGGAAGACAACCTGTCAATGGATGATATGAGATGAATGACAAGACACAGCATTTCATTGCAGGTTTTTTATTAAGCATACTTGGTTTAATATGGACACCTTTAATTCTATTAGGCTTTATGTTTGGCATAGGCAAGGAGATATATGACTATATAAGTGGAAAAGGAGTTGCCGAATGGGCAGATATGACATACACTTTCTATGGTGCGATACTTGCATTAATTATAGTCTTGGGAGCAATAACACTTTGAGCCTAAGTCGTAAAGACCTTGAAAACATCATATGCATAGCATGCAGCAGAAAGTATGGAGAGCATTACAAGGGTAATGGAACGAAATTTAACCTCCCCGAGCTCATGTCATGCATGTTCAGAATACAGGGTACTTTGGTTGCTGACGGTATAAACGATGCTCCTGCATCGTCACCCAATAATGAGGAGCCCAAGCCTAGCCCCCCTGTGGATGAGTTAGATTATGACTGTTAATTTTCCTAACCGATACTGAGGTATCGTTTTCTTAGCCTTTTATATATCTTTATATACCCTATATGGTTCATATTATTTTTCAGGTTTGTGCCTAGGCACGAATCTTAAATTCGTCTGGCATGTTTCTTATATATATCTGGTAATGTCCTAAAAACCGTTTTTTCGCCATGCGTACCTGCCACAACCAGGCTTCCAAAAAAAAGGGCGTGAAAGTGTTTTATGCTTTCTTTGGTTTTGAGCCTACTAGCCAGATTTGTATCTGACCGTTGAACTCTTGACCGTCAATGACAGTTTTTGCTATTTGTGCGAAATATCCAGTAGAGCCAGTAGCGAATTGTTTTACACTTACTGGGATATTGGCTATTTCTTCCCCTGAAGGGAATACTAAGGTAGCAATTACACCGTTGTATTTTACCATATACACCCCATACACATACCATATTTAAGCATTGTATCGCTAGTGATACGGGACAGGATATGAGCCCTATGTTTATATAGCGACTGTATTTCCATCATGTTTATATAGCGACTATTGGGTGGTACGGTACGGTACGGTAATCTGAAGTACGAGTACGGTAATGTACGGTAACCATCATGTTTATATACTGACTACTTTGGCGATATGTTTATATACCGACTATTTTGGACACTTGTGTGATACTGATATACACGTGTATATAAAAAAAATAGTGTGCAGTATATGATAAAAAAAAGGTATATGTTTATATACCCACTGCGAATCTCATATATGTTTATATACTGACTGTCGTGCTAGTCGTAATCACGTAATAACGCTGTTATACAGTGTGCTGTTATAAAAAACACTATGTTAATATAGCGACTCACGTTGTGCGATATGTTATTATACTGACTGTGTGGCTAGTCGTGATACTGATATAACGCTGTTATGTTATATACTGTTAAAAAAAACCTCTACGATACCGTTATATAGGTGTGTGCTCGTGTATTGAGGGTATATCCTAGGAACAAATGTATTGAATATATGTCTATATAGTGTGTATGTGTGTCTATATAGTTAGTTTGGTTATACTGTTTATTCTATTGGTGGTATTAGTATTGGGTATATTGTTTTGGAACATGTATGATGCGTACTGTGTCCCCCTGACCTTGTAGGGAGAGGGTTTGCAAAGGGAGAGGGTGTATCATGTGTTGTGTATGTTCTTATTGGTAGTATTGGTGTGTTTATTGTCTTGATACGTGTATTACTCGTATTTGTCCCCCTTTCATGTTAGGGGAGAGGGATTATCAAGGGAGAGGGGATTGATGTGCCTATCGTAGACAGTGTTATTTGGTGTTTATAACAGTTTATTGTTATCACTGTGTATTGTTATCTCAGTTAATGAGTATTGCAGTGTATTGTACTCACAGTGTATTGTAATTACATAGTATTGTACTCATCTCACGAAAAAAATTTTTAGAAATGTTTATATATCGACTACTTTTTAGGCACAAAATAAATGCAAAGATTTATATGAGAAGAAATTAATTCGGAATCTATGAACAAATCCCTACACACACGATCACGGGACACACACCGTGGCAATCGCTTGCACATGAGTCATGAAGACATTGCTAGAGAGATGATTGCAGAAGCCGAGTCATTTGTTACTCGGGTTATATCAAAAGAGGACAAGATGCGTATCGAAGCCACACGCCTTGTTAATAAGTATTGGAATCGCAAACTTGATGCGAAAGAGACAGCACAACGACAGCGTGAAGTTATTGCATGGTTTGTTACATGTGGTAAGATCAACAAAAACCTTGCATATACTGATAAGGCAAGTCATGGTGTCATACCAATATGTGATGAAATTGATGCCAATAAGTTGAATGATGTTATTGATTCATGCAACGAGTTTGTTAGTCAATTCCAGCAGTTTAGAATCCGTAAGAATCACAAGACAGGCAACTTTAATATGGTTGACACATTGGATAACATAGACCTAGAGAAGCATGGTGTCTTTATGTATTTGAATGGTGCCCTTGTAACACCTAAGCCAAAAGCAATAGAGACAGCACATGATAAAAAAGTCATAGCATCTAAAGCAACACATCAGTTAGGAGATATATTATGACAGTATCTTCTGTCCCTAACTACAAATCATGCTGGTTTTGTGACAACAACGTAAATGCTGTTGGTGGTCTAGTTTGTAGTGAGTTTGATGCATACTGTTGTAAAGACCATATTATCAATGATAGGACATGTCCCGTTTGTGATTGTGAGGGTGTTAATACACCACATCACATTATCGAGTGGGTAGTTGATGCAGAGAGCATTAATGATGCAGAAATACCACATTTTGACATACCTAGTGCATATAATGTACATGTTAACCACTTTAACATGTATAACGACGAGGAGGTTATGTTATAATGCCTAGAAGTTTCGAAGGCACATGTTCATGTGGACAAAGACGTAACTTCCAATACAGATGTCCTAGATGTGGTCAGTTAGGAATAAGTCCTAGAGATTACAAGGAGTGGTTGAGTAGATGATTAGTATGATTACGTGGGTTGATGGATTAATATCCCCACACTTTTTAGTGAACTGTGTAATACAATTCCAAACTAAAGGAGTCATAGGTGCTGTTATATAGGTAGATTCTATTAATATCTTAGGTAACATAATGACTCTACAAGCAACTAGAGACCAGATTATTGCTGGTCTTACTGCTATGGTTGATGAAGACAATCCGTTCTTTAAGACAGTTGAGGAGTTTTACTCTCAGCCAATTCAACCTGACGGTATGATATGGACAGGTGGAGAAGGAGAGCCATCTATCAATGGCGTTGGTATATTTGACTTCTATGAAGGTAATAATCCTGATGTCGAGAAGTATCTAGATGATAATGGCTGGTTTGTTGAATGGCACGATGCTGGAACAGTACATTTATCAAAATTATAGATATGACAGATTATAAAGCATACTGTAACATGTGTGGATATGAAACCAACCATGATGATGATGGTTGTGTATATCATCAAAAGACGTTAGTCACTTCTGATGGAGAGAGTTATCAAAGATATGATGAGTTTAACCAAGATGGAGAAGAATGGTAATGAGTGACAGAAGAATGTCAAGCAAATACGCAGGTAAATGTAGTGTTTGTACGAATAAATTCCCTGCTGGAACTGACATATTATGGTCAAGAGAGCAAGGTGCTAGACATAGTGATTGTTCTATTGGGGATAAGATTGATTCAGCAACAGGTAAAAAATATTCTGTATTGGCACAAGAATGGGAAATAGAACACGCCAACGATTTGTCTATTACTGAAAGAATGGAAGGTATGTTAGACTCTAATAGTGGCTGGGGATTAAATGCTTATAGTGAACATGACCAGAATGTCGCATTTGACATGGCAGTAGAGGATAGCAAGATGAATAGGAATCCATGGATATGACTAAGATAACAAAATTCAAGTTCAAGTGTTATATATGTGAAGAAGAGTGCAACAACAAAGACAAAGGTGCACAGATTGGAAGTAACACCATTGAATCATTATCACATGAGATATGTACTAAATGTGTACATAAAAACTATTGTTGGGCAACAGATAAGGATTTGAGACAAATTACTGCTGAGGTCTATAACAAAGAGATTCGAACTCAAGGGTTAATACCTTGGGGGATATGACAGTTATGCAACATCAATTAACACAAATCTTTATGCCTAGTAAAGCAGGTATTAAAGATACAACAGCCTTCGTGACTGAGCAACAGTTCAAGGATCATGGTCTTACTGAGTTGGTAAGCCTAAAATCTATCCTAACTAGCGAGGAGATGCAATTTGTATCTTCAATGGCTAGTAGATTGGGTATGATTTACATTGAAAGTAGTGATACTAAGATGTTGATTCCTATGAAGACCATCACAGCAGATGGTGTACGAGATACGCTAGTTCCTAAAGGATTTAGTGCTCGTACTGAGACAGTCAACGGACAACGTGGTCTAGTAGGCTTCCCAGCAATCGCTGGTGGCTAAATATATTCTAATGAATATAACCACAACCCCCCTTTTTTCTTTTAACTAATGAAAATAAGAGTAACAATAGATTTAGATGAAGCAGATACATCAATGAGTAATTGGGCTAATGAACATATTGATACATATAGAAATGGTGTATTAGGTGTTGATAAAGAAGGTGTACGTCATATGTATTATAAATCTAGATATGATATTATAGAGTTTGAAGATGTTGAGGTATTAAACTAATGACTAAATTAACCGATATAGACGTAGTTAATCTTGAGTTCTTAAAGGATCACTTTCAGCATTGTATTGACAATGTAGATCATATATTAAAACAAAAAGATACAGATGACATTGATTTGACTTATTTTGAATGGATATTAAGAGATAACACATCACTTAATGGGTATCAAAATGATTCTGTACTAGGCACATTCAATGAATTGAAAGAGTCGTATGATAAACTACAAATGGAGATTACACAATGACAGATATAATATGTGATGTTGATGGCACACTAATGAACGTTGAAAAACGTGTTGAGTATGCTAAAAAACATAAAAAAGATACTGATAGAGTCATGGACTGGGACATATTCCTAAATCCTATGGTTATGTTAGAGTTTGATACACCTAATAAAGATGTTGTTGGGGTTATCAAATCATTATATCACTCAGATTGGGAAAATTATAATTTAATTATCACATCTGCTCGTAATGAAAGACATAGAGATGTTACAATGAAACAGTTAGAACTTGCTGGTCTTGAATATGATGCTATGTATCTTAGAGATGATGGCGATATGAGACCTGATGACATTGTTAAAGAGGAACTATTGGGTAAGATTAGAACAGATGGCTATAATCCGACAATAGCATTTGATGACAGGAATCAAGTTGTCAATAAATGGAGAGAACTAGGTATAAACTGTTATCAAGTAAGGTCAGGAGATTTCTAATAATGTCCCACAGTTACGCAGGATTTTACGGTCATGGAATTGCTACAACAAGCATGGATGACATACATTCTAGAGGAAATCTTGTAGAAGATACACATATAAGATTGCACTCATACATGGGTGGAGATAGGAATGACAACAGATGTACTATCATGTCAATAGGAAAAGGACACAATTATGAAGCATTTAATAATGCAGATGTATCTATATACATGAATAAAAAAGATGTTGCATTACTTATTAAAGAGTTGTCAGCATGGTTAGGAGATGTAGAGGGTAGTGATGATTACGGAACTATGCCCGAGATAACCTTTAGCCATATATCACATGAAGATAATCATTTGTCAGAAGAAGAATACAGAAATGTATTAGTTAGTAGAGCAGAACAATTTGGGTGGACAGATGCAACGGTAGATAACCATGTACGTTACAAATTTCAATAATGAAAAATATAATATCACAAATAAAAAATAAAAATATCATGTGGCACTCCATAATGTCTATGATTACAGGTGGTTGGAGATTATAATCATGGGTAGTCATTACACAGTTCAACATGAGATAGACTACAATGTGTTGGATAAAATGGATAAAGACATTATTCTTGACTATGTATGGGACAATATGGACATGATGGACAAGATAAGAGAATGGATAAAGGACGTATATGAGGATTAAATGATGGATTATAGAAATAAAGACCAAATAAAAGAGGTCTTACGAGAATATGAAAGATTACCTGATACTGATATGCTAAGTAAAAATCTTTATGATGGATTGGTAGATACATGTAATAATAGTAATAAAGAAATTACTAATGGAGAGGTAATGAATACATTGAAACTAATGGTAATACAAATGTGTGAAAAAATGGTTACTGATACTAATGAATGGTCTAATACACCTGACAGTAACGAAGGATTCACATCAAAAATACAGGAGAAGTATAAATGAATAACTACAAACAAAATAAGTTTGCACAACGAGCAAGATTCAGATCAACATTAACTGATGAAGAAAGACTGTACTTATTAGTTATATCTTCTGCAAGAAACAAGGGTTATAATAAATTGAACATCAAAAGATACAAGGAAAAGATTGAGGAGATAGAATTATGACAGGAATACATGATGACGTTGAAACATACGAGCCAAAAGTAGATGTTAATTATGAAAACTCTATACCAAAAGTAGATAATACATTTGATGACATAACAGATGAAAACGGTAATATTAATATTATTATCAACTCGGAAGTTATCGGACAAACATTAGCCAAAAAGATATACACCTCATGGACAAGTGGTCTAAGAGAATTGTATAATAATGAGGCTAGGGCTTGTAGAACTGCCAAGAAGATGGGTGCAAATCCAAGTATAGTAATAACTGTTGATCCAAATGATTCATCTAGAAAAATTACTATTCAGGGTGTAGATTCATTGGGCATTACTAAAGCCATGTTTAACAAGGTGCTTAGAGTTATAGGCACGAGTGGAAATACTGATGGAGAGGAGATAGGACAGTATGGTATGGGATTCATATCTTACGCACTAATGACAGATGCATTACTAATGGAAACATGGTCTAGAGAAACTGATGAGCATTATGCTATGCTATGTGATAGTGGATTAAAATTCAAACCTATCCCCCTTGATACTACCAATGATGTCAATACAATGAGTGAGTATGGAACTAAACTAACCATGACATGTAATGATGATGTTCAATGGGCTGAGTTATGTGATAATGTACAGAAACTAGCACGATTCAGTCAAATTCCTACAAAATTAATTGTATTGGATAACATCTATGGCAATTCTTACAGATATGATAGTAATCAACATCAAGATTGGGAAAAAGGTGTATATGAATTAGATTCATATAAAAATGGTATGGAATATCTAAAAGATAATGATAATACACAATGGTTAAAAAATACCACTAATGAAGATAGTGAAAAAGTGTTATTCTATGATGAGATTACAATAGACAATGATGACTACAGATTTGATGGTATTATAGTTATCAAATCAACTAGATATGGTGGTATAAATATGCTCACACAGAGGAGAGATATTCCTTTATTGTTAGTAGGAACAGCGATTGACAGTAGTATACATATAAAAGGTATGCACTCTGCAATTATTAATGTTAAGAATGAGAGAAAATACTCCCCTGTTGCAAGTAGAGATTCGTTAGATAGTACAGCAATAGATCTGTTGCAAGATCAAATTAATAATGACCTATCTACATATCTAGAAAAATATAACATTGAAACCATTGAGGAATACAATAATTCCATACACAAATGTTTATTATCAGATGATCCAATGTATGAACTTCAAGACTATCTTAGTCGTGGAACTAAGGACATATCTAGAACTCTAAACACTAGATACTCAACTCCTGATAAGACATATTCAACTCTAAATGAAATGTTGGCTAAGAATGGAACTATTGTTGCTCTTAAATCACTAAGATCTAACCTAATGGACTTGTTGGAAGACAATATTGATGGAGATGTACACTTCTTTAGAATACCTACTAGACTAAGTGATGAGGAAAAGGGACATAGAATAGCCTTATTCAAAGATTTGAATATCATATTAGGAGAGGATTACAAGAAAGAACAGCAATTAAAGGAAACTCGTGGCAAAAATACCATTACCAAGAATGGAAAGACAGAAACATATTCAGGAGATAGATCCATTGTACTATACAATAGTGATCGTGGAATTGAAGATAGTAGTTTATGGGGATCTAGTAATGGTTGGAGATCAGGTGCTGCAAATTACTCTACTACAATCAATGATGTAAATGAAAACTACCACAGCAACTGTCTAGTTGTTGATAAACTTCATTGGGCTCAAGTAAAGAGAATAGTTAATGCTCAATCATGTGATTGGAAAATGATGCACGATATGAAAGGAATTAGCCCAAAGGTTATGACATTCAACAAACTATGCACTAAGGTAAATAAAAATATGTATCAAACAAATAATGGATTGGTCAAGGGTAGTGATTTGAATGGAGAGTATAATGTAGTTGTAATGCAAGATACTGAACTGTTGGATAATATACATTGTGATGATGTCCCAGATAACAATAGAGTTATAGGTGTCAAAAACATAAACGAATATGTAGCACTAGAATGTTATAGAAGTCAAATTTCAAAAGAAGATAACTTGTCATTTAACAATGACAGTAGAGGCGATATATTTGAGAAAGTAACTAGATGTTATATTAACATTAAGAATGAATCATATCATTTTGACAAAGGTAATGATATTGCACGAATCTATTGGATTGAGCAGTTACTCCCAGAAATATATGCTGACATATTTACACATGCCATGATGTATAATAGAGAAAACCTAGACAAAATAGAAATTGCAGCAAGAAAACTCAATGAGGTATTAAAACAATGAATCCTCAAATCATAGCAGAAAGGGATAATACCCTCATTCTGTTTGATAGTGGCAAGGTTGTAACAGTTCCTAACACATTGTATAATCAGGTAAAATATAGAGATTTCAAGGGAGATCGCATATCATACCACTTTAATGACGACATGTATATTCAGGAAACCTATGACAATGGCATATTTAACGCCTTTATCAATGAAGAAACTCTTAACATAAGAGATTCAGTAGCATTATGTGAATGTATAAAGGAACATCAAAATCATAACAATTCTGAAAAATACGAGTTATTGTTTAAAAAATTATATCTCAGGGAGAATAAAGACAAGATAATGAAAGAGATGATAAGCGTATTTGGAGAAAGAGTTGATATGAGAACAAGAGATGATAAAACCACGTATGTTATTGATGACAGGTTTATGGTAGATGATCATGGTGTATCACATTATAAATCAGATGTTGGTCATTGGAAATTCCTATGTACTGTTGCACAAGGTAATCTAAGTAAAATGTCTATTAGTACAAAGATAGGAGATATAGAGTTAGAATCTACTGAATTGACTATTATGGGAAAGATTGGATTCTTACTAGCACCTGATATTACTGATTCTGTATTCTTCCATCAACTGAGTGAAAAAATGCAAGACGTAATAAAACAGGAAATTCAATTAGATAGTTCTAGTTTAGGGGGAACATAATTATGAGTCCACCTAAAATAGTACATGGATCTAATGGTAGGGACTATCTCGTTACTAAAGATTCTTGCACATGTGGCGACTATATTTACAGAAAAAAAGATATTGGTGGCAAGTGTAAGCACATGGAGGCACTAGAGTAATGGAACACAAAATAATCAGAACAAAAGTTAATGATAACAGTTGGGGTAGATGGTGTGTATCATGTCATCATAAGTTTGAAGATGGAGAAGATAGACATGAGTGGCGTATGAGTTTGAAAACTCAAAACGTATATCATGCAGGTGGATTTTGGAATACGCATTGTCATAAATGTTTTGTTCAAAATTTAGTTTATTGGCAAGAAGAATTGACTAAAGCGTTTGACGAGTTACCTAATTCTCTAAAGGAGTTGGCATAATGTCTAATCATAAATGCAGAACATGTGGTGGAACATTTGATTGTGGCTATGGAGATAATTGTAGCAGTAAATGGCAACGAATAGATTGTCATTTATGTTATAATGATTATGTGGCTATGGGTAGAATTGAGGATTTAATATAATGACTAAAGATGAAGAACTACGTACATGTCCTGAATGTCTAGGTAGTGGAGAGTATGGATCAAAAAAAGACCAATTCTGTCGTGAATGTAATGGAGAGGGGTATATAGAATAATGACTGAAATAGATTGTAATGAGTTTCCTGAAGATGAGGAATGTCAATGTCGTGACACTAGTGATGACGACTATGATGCTTGGGCAGATGATCAGGTTGATCACTTCTTTGAACATTTGAAAGAGAGGCAAGAATTGTATAAAAAATTGTTACTGTGCAGTTATAATTCAAACAATAATGATGAACGAGATGAATTGGAAAAGAAACTTGTCAAGAACCTTACAGGAGAAGATGGTTTGTGGTTGAATATTAACAGCATACATGGTTGGTATCAGGAAAGAGATACTGAGGAGAAGCGTAAATTATGACTAAGGAATATCTAAACAGTAGTGATAGGTGTATTGTATGTTTTGGAGAGCCAGAAGATAACCTAAATCTGATTAAACATCATATATCTTACTTCCCAGAACGTATAGCGTATGTTCACTTTAAATGTCATAACAAGATACATGATCCTGACAAACCACTAGACGTATGGATTCAATATAAGCCAGAAGACAGTAAGTTATACTATAAGGAGAAGAAGAAAGAATGACCAAACACGATAAATTAGAATTGGCTCAGGCTATGAACTATTGTGCTGGAGAATTAAAAACAGGTTGTGACCACAAAAGCGAAGAATGTGTATGTGCTCCAATAATAATAACTGATTTTTCTACAAAGAAAAGAACTAGAAAGACAACACGTATGTGGAAATTGAATCTATATGATAAAGATGGAAACCCAGTACAGTTGGTTTGTAAGTTTGGAAATACCAAAGGCAGAATCAAAGCAAGTGGAGCAAGAGTAATGCTTGAGATAAGAAAATAATGAACACTAAAGAAGCAAGTGATATTGTAGGTGGACTAACAACAACAAGCAAGATGCCTTGTCCTAGTATATCAATACCGTCTAGTGCTTGTATTACAGGTAAAATATTAGTAGATATAGAAGGATCTGCATGTGAGGGATGTTACACATTAGAGGGATTCTATAACATGCCAGATGGTATTCGTGCTAGAGATAGAAGATTATCCAAGTTATATGATCCTAGATGGATTGAGGCTATGATAACTCTTATCAAGTCAAGAAGAGCCTATAAAAAGGGAAAGGATTGGTTTAGATGGCATGATAGTGGAGATGTTCAAGGCATCATACACTTATCTAATATCATGGAAGTTGCTAGACTAACTCCTAACTGTGATCATTGGATTCCTACTAGAGAAAATGCTTTTCTTAAGGCTTATGTAGAGAGTGGCAAGATTATTCCTAAGAATATGTATGTTAGGGTATCTGCTCTTATGAGAGACGGCAAACCACCTAAGAAGTTTGTTGATAAACTCAATAAATATGACAATGTTGAGGGATTTATAGGAACAAGTACAATACATCATAAAAAAGAAGCCATTGGAAGTGGTTGTATTGCATATAATCAAGATGGAGAGTGTAGAGATTGTCGTACTTGTTGGACAACCGAAGAAAATATATCATACCCATTCCATACAAAGAGGAAGGCATTATTATGAATGAAAATGAACATACTATATGTGACTTCTGTGATAGAGATCATGGAATATTCTACGTATATAAAGGGGAAGATATGTGTGAGTATTGTTGGAGAGAGAGAAAATGAGTAAAATCGTAATGGAAGACAAAAAAATGAAAACTAGCATACCAACTTTGGATATAGATTTCGAACAATATGATCCAAACAACATAGATGTATGGGAAGAATACATACCTATTGGTAATGAGAAAGAACGTCTAACCATGGCTATTAAAAGTGCCAATTTACCATACTTAATTGAAAGTGAGAAAGGTCAAGGCAAGACATTGTTAACTCATACTATATGTAAAGAGAATAATGTTGCATTAATTAGTGAGCCTATTGGTATTGGAACTAAGAAAAGTGATTTGATTGGTAGTAAAGAGATTAATAAGGATGGAACATTCTTTAGTCTAGGATTATTGCCTAGAGCAATAGAGGTTGCCAATCACTTTGGTCATGCATGTTTGTATGGAGACGAAGGTAGTAACCAAGAACATGAGATACAACAGTTATGGCACTCTATATGTGACGGTAGACGTAGCATTGTTGCCAATGGTAAGCAATACAAATTGAATAAGGGTTGTAAGTTGTCTATCATTTGGACAATTAACCCAGTTACTTATGCAGGTGTTAACAGTATGACAGAAGCATTAAGAAGTAGATTTATTGGTAGTGTATGGGGATATCCTAGTAACAATGATATGTCAAGTGTTGTAGATTGGACAGATATTGATGAGATTACTATTAAAAATCCACTTTTGACATTAGCACAAGATATATATGCTCTAAAGTTGAAGGGAGATGTAGAATATGCTCTTTCTATTAGAGACCTTGTACAGTTTACACATCATTTTAGAGAGATTATGGTTGAGAGTAAGAAGCCATTAGAAACTGCTCTAAATGAAGTTGTAATGATAAAGTTTAGTGAACCTGCTGAACGTGAACTGATAAGGCTACGTATTGAAGATACGTTTGATGTGAAGTTATAATGAACGTTTGTAAGAATCTGTGTAATAGGTATGACAAAGCAGATCATATTAGGACAGGATATAACACAGGTAAGATTGCATATTGTAGAAATTGTATGCATATGTTTCACGAAGAAGATGTTGTAAAATACAGATGTCCATGTTGTAAGAGTCAGGTCAGAACACATCTTAGAAGTAGTAGAAGAAGAGAAATGCTAAAACTTAGGGTACATAGATATTGACTGAAAGAGAATTTGAAGTTAATAGATCAACTGTTTTATCTGGAACAGTAGTAATTATTGATGATGATGAATTGGGAAATTTAACATCCGATGAATTACATGAAATAGTTATATCTACTGCAATAGAAGAAGATAATTGGCAAAGTTATGATGATTACGATGATGATATAACTTATGAGGTAACTGAAAATTGACCAAGCGTAATACTGACCTATTAAGTAACAGGGACATGTATGTTAAGTATGCAAACGTTGTAGAAATTGCAAGAAATGCTAAGATAGAAATAAAACATTATGGTGGTACAAATTGTGTTACATATCATGGGAAAAATTTAGTTGATGGTAGACATCTTTTTAAAATATTGTCAGCAACACCTAACGTTAAGGGTATAGAAAAGTTTGTTGGTATTATACACGAACTATCTCATGTTTTGTTTCAGTCTCCATTTAATGGATCTAGAAATTTAATTGCTGATGTTTGGAAATGTAAAGATGAGAGGTATCAGTTATTTCATAATGCTTTTAATGTGATAGAAGATCAACGTATAGAATCACAAATGGGTAAGATATATCTTAAACATGCTGGTAGATTCAACAAAACAACCAAGAAGTTAGGAACATTAATGAGGGATGATGTATTAAAAGACAATCCAGTTAACATGTTACTTGCAATAAGATTTCAGCGTGGAGATGATATCAAACACATGAAAGATTATGATGTTTATGAGAAGGCATTAAAAGATGTTTTACTTACTGATAAGTATGGTGGATTAAGAGTATTGGTATCGTTAAAACCGTATATTGACAAATGGTTAGACGATAAGGAAAGTAAAATAGAAGAGAATAAAAACAATTTGAGTAAGGAATCAAAAGAAGAAAATAAAATTCTAAATAATGATACACAAGATACAAGATGGAGATATCAAAGTGAAAGAAAGGAAGATACTGGAGATGATAGACATGATTTACCTGATGATGTCAAAGAACTCTCTACCAAAGATGAAATAGAAGCAAAGATTAAGGAATCAAAAAAGAATGGGGAAAATGATGTGAGTGATATATTTACTTCATTAAGAGATGATGGAGACAACAAGAAACTGCCAAAAAACATACGTTTGGTAAATCGACCTGAATGTCCTGTTGATACTGATTATAAGATATCAAATGGTTTATCTAAACTGTTTAGAACAATTATGATGAGAAATAATGACTTTATTGACAATGATGGAGATGAAGTAGATGTTGAATCATATATTGAACGTGTTATAAGTGGTACTGACATAGGTAAGTGTAGGGTAAATCAGAAGATTTCTCATGGTGTATCAATAGTATTATCAATAGATGGGTCACACAGTATGGATGGCATAAAGATCAAAACTGCAAGGAAATTGGTTTCTACAATATTTGAAAGTATAAAAGGAATTGACAATGTAGATGTAAAAGCAAATGTGTGGGGTGGTAGTATAGAAGGTTGGACTGGTATTAATGAGATTAATAATATTAGTGATATTAAGAATATAACCACAGATACAAAAGATGGTCATTCATATTTTTCAACACCTATTCATATGGGACTTGAGTATAGTGCTACTATGCTTAAACATATGAAAGGTAGTAAAAAGATGATGATTATAATAACAGATGGATATCCTAATCATTACAATGCTGGATTTCATCTTAGTTGGAAAACTTATAGTGTAGCATGTAAGAAATCACTAGTTAAAGCAAAGAATGTTACTCCTAATATAATGTGTATTGTTGTACAAGATGATAGTGAATATAGTGGCAACCCTGTCAAAACATTGTTTAAGGGTAGTAAGTTAATGCATGTTCATAACATGGAAGGTGCTTCCGAAAAAGTTATAAAGCAATTTAAACATATGATAATGAGTAATCTTGTACGATAAAATCAAAATAATTAAACGTATAAAGAAATTAGAGTCAAATTTATTCATTGAATTTTGTCATGAAACAGATAAAGAACTTGAAGATAGGCATGAAAAAGGTGTATTAATGCATTATCTTAGAGCATTAGAGAAACTAAAGGTAGAGCAATCCAATGACATTAAGTGATAGAGAACGATTCATACTGCATACAATGTCAGTTATGGTGGTTGATTCAATGATAAAGAAGTTTAAGGATGATAATATTGATGATATTGAAGAAATAACACCAATGACACCTGAAAACATGATAGACACAATGAATAAGATACGTGATGGCAGATGTAGAAAGTTATCAAAAGTTGATGTTAGTGAATTATATGAAGAAATATGTGAAGAAATGTTGTATGGTTCAGCAGTACATAAAGACAACATATAAATATACATATTATTTATTATAAACATGCTTTGCAATATTAATTTAAAATTTGAAATTAGACATTTAATGTGGCATTTTAAAATGTTTGCTAGAACAAGAGAGATTTTCTATCTTAAATTAGTCATAGCACAATTCAAAGATATAAAAAGGAATTTAAGATGATCTGTAATATATGTGGTCAAGAAATGATTACACATAAGTTTGAAGAACTTGATGTATGTGACGAGTGCCAAGTACTGATAGATAAAGAGTTGGCAAAACCTGTGGTAAAACAAAGTTGACACCACCTGA
>Ga0233439_10003205_pt1 | contig 17365 bp, 11 predicted proteins | sample SI_123_September_6_FD_182713 | JGI IMG/M metagenome (GOLD analysis project Ga0233439, IMG submission 182713) | Seawater microbial communities from Saanich Inlet, British Columbia, Canada - SI_123_September2016_100_MG | ecosystem: Environmental > Aquatic > Marine > Inlet | place: Canada: British... | reverse complement strand
TTGCGCCCCATTTCGATCATCTGGTCGGTCTTGTCGAGCATGCGAACGAACCACTGACGAGTGGTGAGATATTCAAGCGGACTGTCGCCCTTCTCGTAATAACGAACGGGGTGCTGAATCTGCTTTGGCTCATCCTGAAGCGGCGCACCGTTGCCGGTCGCCGAGTTCTCAGCTTCACGCATCATGTCAACTATCAACGACTTAGCGGAAGGCGTGCGCTTTCCTACGATCGTTTGATAGTTCTCGTTCGCTTTTTCAGGATTCAGGCTCTCCCAGCCTTCGCTTCCTGCAGCAACGAACTCGTGATCGAGTATTCGACCATTACGCCCCATAATCTGGCGCAGTTCGAGTCCTTCTTCACGCCACCACGCTACGTCGGTCTGGTCACCGAACGTACACACCATCAAAATTCCGGTTCCCTTTTCGGGATCGGCTTCGGTGCTTGGAAAGATTGGAACCTTCGCGAAGAATCCAGGCGTCACAGCGTGCTTGCCGAACAGTCCTTTGAACCGTTCGTCGTCAGGGTGAGCGGTGATTCCGACACAGGCAGCGAGTAGCTCTGGTCGAGTAGTAGAAATAACAAAGCTCTTGACCGGTGCGTCCTCTTCGAACACACCAAATTCAATGTCGTGGTAAGCCCCACCCTTTTCACGATCTTCGACTTCGGCCTGTGCAACGGCTGTCTGGAAATCGACGTCCCACATTGTTGGCGATTCCAACTGGTACACGTGGTTCTTCTCGTGGAGGTCTAGGAACGAACGCTGCGCGATACGACGGCTCTTGTCGTCGATAGTCGCGTACTCATCGCCCCAGTCGATCGAGTAGCCCATGCGGTCGAATGTCTCTTTGAAGACGATCTCGTCCATCTCGGTTACAACTCGACATAGTTCGATGAAGTTCTGGCGGTTGATTACTAGCTGTCGGCCCTTCTTGAGCCCCAGCTCTGCGCGCTTCGCCTCTACATCAAGATTCTCGATGTAAGGCACTCCCCGTTCGGCGCGAACCGAGAAGTAATTCTGAACACGCCGTTCGGTAGGCAGGCCGTTGTCGTCCCAGCCCATTGGGTAAGCAACGTTCCAGCCAGCCATTCGCTTGTAACGGGCGATTAGGTCCTGATGCGTGTACGAAAATATGTGACCAATGTGCAGTGATCCGCTAACAGTTGGCGGTGGTGAGTCGATCACGAACGATTTCTCACGCGGTGCGTCCGGGTCGCGCTTCGCTACACCCAGTTCATCCCAGCGCTTTCGCCAGTGCAGTTCACGCTCGTTAGCATCAAAGCGCTTTGGAAGATCGCCAAACTCTATCGACTTCAATTTATTTTCCTATTTGGTCTTACTGACCAATTGCTGACCGTTTCGTACCGCTCAAAAATGGGCAATAAAAAACCCATCCACTTCAGAAATTACTTATTTGAACTTCATCAAAGGACGGGTTAACCGCGGTACCACCTTCGTTGCCCACTCACGCATCTTGCTGCGAGCGAACCACTCAATTAGCTGTAACGGAGCAACCGGGTGAACTTACTAATTTCGAGTGCTCAGCACTACGAAGATTTCAGGACACCAGCTCGGAGATGACTTCACGAATGCAAGGGTTCCGGTTCACACCAACCACCGGATCTCTTTGACCCTGCCTGCCCGCTACTACTTCTCGTCGAAGCTGATTCAATATCACATTCAGGCTAGCCGTTAGTTCGTACGAACGCAATGCCTATTACTGCTTACGCCTTCGTTCGACGACGTCGGCGACCCACTCGCATTTTCTTCCGCATATCGTCTGAATGAACGAGTTTCTTTCGTCGCACATCGTTCTGTCGCATTCGCTCTAACTTGGCTAGACCTTTTCGGGTGTCGCTAGCGATCTTGGCAGGATCGGAACGTTCCATGCGAAGCTTGAACAGCCAGTAGGTAAACGCATCCTCCGCGCCCAAAGTATGTTCATCTCGATGTCGCCAACCGTCACGGGGAGCTTTAGTGCCGCTTTCAAGTTTAAAAACTTCCCAAAGTTGGTCACGAGTATTGCCGTAAAGAGTCTCGTACGCCAGCTCCAGCGATTTGTCGCTCAACTGCCGTCCTGCAGCAACCCGTCGATGAGTTACTTCTTCTTCGACAGCCACCACTAGTGCCTGCTCGACAGTCACACCATAGAAGTACGAAAGGTGCGCCCTGCCCTTGTCTACGCCCACAGCACGCATGAACTCAGGCTCTTCGAAACCTGCAAACAGCACGGGGTCGTTCAGCCAATCTCGCCACTTATCTTCGTCGATCGAAGAACCGCACTCAGTAAGTAATCGCTGAGCCAGCAGACGCCAGTCGAACGCTTCGCCGCCGATCAAATAATCCAAAACTTCGCCAGCATGCTTCTCGCTCGCTAACGGCCATTTTGCGATGGTTTCGAGAATCGTAAGCTTCCACCGCTCACCACCAATCTCGATCGGTTCGAGTTCAGTTTTCAGTCGCGAGATAACCGCCCGCGCTTCTCGCGCTAGCGATTTGGTAGATGTGCTTGATTCTTGACTGCTAACCACGTGATTCGTTGAATGCGTATCGTTCTGATTTTGGGAGCGCAAGGAACGCCATGAGCTCCGCATAGTGAAGAGTGTTGATTACACGTTTGGGTTCAACCCCACCGCGAATCGCTGTGTTTACGCCAAACCGCATGTTGTCGAACTGCCACGTCCGATGCGAGTCGGTGTTAATTGCAAAGATTACACCCAGATCGACCGCTCGCCGTACGTGGTCAGCCCTCAAATCAACGCGGTCTGGCGAAGCATTTATCTCCATCACCGTACCGGTTCGAACTGCCGCTTCGAGTACGGCTTCGACGTCCATCTCGACAGGAGCACGCTTACCTAGCAGGCGCGCCGTGAGGTGGCAGATGACGTCAACGTGCGGACTTGCCATGGCGTCGATAACCCGCTGAGTCATCGTCGCGCTGTCTTGATCCATTCCCGAATGAATCGAGGCAATAACGATATCGAGATCAGCCAGTAGTTCATCACTGTAGTCCAGTGATCCATCGGGCTTGATGTCCATCTCAGTACCAGTGAGCAGTCGTATTGGAGAGGATTCAGATAATTCCCGAACGGCCGTATTGTGGGCAAGCAGCATGTCGGGTTTGAGTCCGTTGGCGACAGTGGCGCTCGGCGAGTGATCGGTTACGGCGAGATACTCGAAACCGCGCCCGTTGGCAGCCGCGGCGACCATATCCTCCATCGGGTATCGACCGTCCGACCAGTTCGTGTGCGAGTGCAGATCGCCACGAATATCGTCGAGAGTGACCATCTTTGGTAGTTCGTGTTTAGCAGCAATTTCTAGCTCGCCGCTGTTCTCACGCATCTCCGGTGGAACGAAATCAAGCCCCAAACGGCTATATAGATCTTCCTCTGACTGAACATCTACAACCGAACCATCACCAGCATCAATGAGACCAAACGACGTTAGCTCGCTGCCATGCTCAATAGCAAGCTTTTCCAACTGCTTGCCGTGCGCTACAGATCCCGTGGCGTAGACCAGCGCGCCGGCGAAAGCATTTTCGCCAACAACAGTTATCAAAAAACTGAAGCCCTTCGAATCGGTAAACACGGCGGCCCGGTCATCATGACTTTGCACTTCGTGAACGTTCGATAGAGTCGTGAACGCATCCGTGATTGCCGGTGAATCGCTCGCATCCGACACCGCACACACGATGTTGATATTGCCAATAAGCTCTGCCGACCGACGCACGCTTCCAGCAACTTCTATCTTCGCAATTTGCGGACAACGCTCTTTCAGTTCAGCGATCACATCGCTTGCCGCCTGAGTCGCCGGACCTATCCCAATTCGCTTCCCTTGCTCCACACGCGCATTCACGTGGCGAAGAATCTGAACTGCGCCCTTTTTACTAATCCGCGGGAGGCTTTGAAAATCGCCTGATTCGATCGAAGCGGCGAGCTGCTCATACGTGCTAATTCCAAGATCATTCGCAGCCGTTACTGCAATCTTTGGGCCAATGCCGGGAATCTGAACAAGTTCAAGAACGCCATCTGGAAGTTCTTCCGACAGTTCCTCAAATAATCCAAGCCGACCCGTACGAGTCAATTCTTGGACGATCTCGATTATCCCTGCACCAAAGCCTGGAATTTCTCCGAGCTTGTCCGCGTCCTCCGCGATGTCGGTGATCGGATACGAAAGGCTTTTTATCTGATCCGATGCCTTCGAATGAGCACGAACTTTGAATACGTTCTCGCCCTTCGCCTGCATCAGCACGGCGACATCGGCAAGCACCTGAGAAATCGAATTGTTGTCCATGCCCTACAGGTTATCGCGGGCGGAGCAAGCAAGGTGCATCATCTAGCACTGTCATTCTGAACTTGATTCAGAATCATGTTCGACTGCTCAAAAATGAAATGTTAAGACAAGGACGATGATTGCAGATTCGGTTGATTCCGTCGTTTGCTCACTGATTGCCACGTCGTTCCGGGCAACTCCTCGCAATGACAAGCAAGGCGAATCCAGGCAGATGTATGAGTTCGTGAATCAGGTTCGGGATGACAGTGGTCGAACGAAGCTATTGCTCTAGAGCGATTGTCGCAGCTAGCGAGAAGTCACCCGAAGCCTCAACTCACAAGTTAGCCAACAACGATCAATCTCTCAGAAAACGTGGCTTCGCCACTTAGTCCTGCTTCGACTGCTTGCGTTGGAGGCGTTCGATCTTGCGACGCTCTGCTCGGGTCATCTTTCGACCATCAGGCGTGTGTGTCGGCACCTGAGCAAGGCTATTACCGCCCTGCTGACCACTGCCGTGCCCTGAGTTGACGCTCGACATCACCGATTTCTGGTTCGCAACGGCATTCGCCTTCTGCGTCGAAACATCGGCATCAGCCTTCGTTGCACTCGTTACAGGCGCTGCAGACGGTGGTGGCTGCTGTGTAAGCGCCACACGGAAGATAGTACGAGCTACCGTCGACTTTATAGTCGTATCCAGCTGCGTGAACATCTCAAAAGCCTGTCGCTTGTAAGCAACGAGCGGGTCACGCTGACCTGCAGCCTCAAGACCAATTCCCTGCCTCATGTTGTCCATCGAAGTCAGGTGCTCAACCCAGTGTTCATCGATAGTACGAAGCATGATCGTGCGTTCCAGCTTGTGAAGCAGCTCTGCCCCAAACTCGCCGGTACGTTTGTCATAGATAGTGTCGATCAGTTCAAGGAAGGTATCTACTGCCTCTTCAGGCCGCATGTCAAAGATATCGTCTCGTTCAGGGAAGCCTTCAGGTGTTGGGAATACCAGCATCAAGTCACGGAACAGACCTTCAACATCATAGTTCTCACTGCCGCCATTGATGCGTTCGCTAACGATAATCCGAACTTCTTCTTCGATATATTCGGAAATCGTTGGGCGGAGATCCTCGCCATCAATAATCTTGTCGCGGAGCTGGTAAATCACGTCACGCTGCGTGTTCACAACGTCGTCGTAGTCGACCAAATACTTTCGAATTTCGAAGTTCTGGGCTTCAACTTTGGTTTGGGCCGTTTCAACCGATTTCGAGACCATTTTGTTCTCGATAGGAACATCAGCTTCCCAACGGAACAGGCTCATTGCGCCGCGAATTTTGTCGCCACCGAACCGTCGAACGATGTCATCTTCAGTAGAAAGGAAGAACTGAGTTTCACCCGGGTCACCCTGTCGACCACAACGTCCACGTAGCTGGTTATCGATGCGGCGTGATTCATGTCGCTCCGTACCTAGAACGAATAGACCACCCTTTTGAACAATAGTGTCGTGGTCGGTATCCCAACCAGCCTCGGTCGGCGTAGTCACATCAGGATTACCGCCAAGAATGATGTCGGTACCACGACCTGCCATGTTGGTTGCAACCGTTACAGCGCCAGCCTTACCGGCTTCGGCAACCACGTTGGCTTCACGCTCGTGCTGCTTAGCGTTTAGAACGTTGTGGGGAACGTGCTTTTTCTTGAGCAAGTCACCTAGGAGTTCAGATTTGTCGATGCTGGTCGTACCAACTAGAACTGGTCGTCCGTCGTGATGAAGTTCAGAAATTTTCTCAGCGATGGCGTTCCACTTGGCCTCTTCGGTCATGTAGATGTAGTCGCCAAGGTCCTGTCGTTGAATCGGCTTGTTCGTAGGAATATCGACTACTTCAAGCTTGTAAATCTTGTCGAGTTCTTCCGCTTCTGTAGCAGCAGTACCGGTCATCCCAGCGAGCTTGTCGTACATGCGGAAGTAGTTCTGAAGCGTAATAGTGGCGTAGGTGTTCGATTCACGCTGAACTCTGACACCCTCTTTAGCTTCGAGAGCCTGATGAAGACCATCTGAAAAGCGGCGACCAGTCATCAGTCGACCTGTAAATTCGTCGACTAGAACAACTTCCTGGCCCTGAACCACATACTCACGATCTTTTGCGTAAACGTGCTCTGCGCGGATGGCGTTCTCAGTGAAGTGAGAAAGAACATCGTTTTCAGGGGCGTAGAGGTTTTCGACCTTCAGCTCACGCTCAACAGCTGCGATACCTTCGTCAGAAAGCATAATCGTCTTGCGCTTATCTTCGATCTCGAAATGCACATCGACTGTTAGTCGCTTGGCCAGCACCGAGAATCGTCGGTATTCCTGACCTTGTTCCTTCGCAGGACCAGAAATGATCAGCGGAGTTCGAGCTTCGTCAATCAGAATGCTGTCTACTTCATCGACGATTGCGTAAGTACGACCGCGCTGAACACGACGCTCTGATTCTTCAACCATGTTGTCGCGAAGATAGTCGAAGCCGAACTCGTTGTTCGTGCCATAAGTGATATCGCAGGCGTACGCCTCTTGCTTCGTAGCAGAGTTGAAGTTGTCTTCGGGCGTTCGCACCGGTGGAGCGGCGTCGGCATCATCTTCGTTGTGCTCTTCACCAGCACCAACAGCCAGCGGAGCATCGGGATTAAATACCCACGATGCGTCGTTCTGCAGACATCCAACGGTTATTCCAAGCGCGTGATGAACGTTACCCATCCAGCCAGCATGAAGCTTTGCGAGATAGTCGTTCACGGTAATTACGTGTGCGCCTCCGCCGGAAATAGCGTTCAAATACGCCGGCATGGTGGCTACAAGGGTTTTGCCCTCACCCGTGCGCATTTCAGCGATTTTGCCTTGGTGAAGAACAATTCCACCGATCATCTGAACGTCGAACGGTCGCATTCCAACGGCTCGACGTGACGCTTCCCGAACAGCAGCGAATGCTTCTGGAAGAATGTCGTCGAGGCTTTCCCCGCCGTTGTACCGGGAACGGTAGTCGGCGGTTACGCCTTTGAGCTCTTCATCGCTGAGTTTTTCAAACTCAGGCTCGAGACTACTAATCTCATCGACGAGGGGTTGAATATCTTTTAGGGCTTTTTCGTTGGAATCACCAACGAGTTTGTTGAACAGCTTGAACATATACGGTTACTGGCTCATCCATCGCAAGTACCTTGCTCAGGGTCTGAACTCGATCATCTCTAGCCTGTGGCCAATTGCCAGTGACTAGTTAATGAACAGTTCTCCAACTGATCGGCCTTCGTGAATTCGCCTTATCGCTTCTCCAAGAAGCGGTGCGACTGAAATTACCTTGATCTTTGAGTTTACTTTGTGTTCCGACAAAGGCACTGTGTCGGTTATTACCAATTCTTTGATATGTGGGATGTTTGTAATACGGGATGATGCTTCGCCAGGCAGTACGCCGTGAGTCGCAACGACGTAAATATCGTTGGCTCCCCGAGCGGTGATTGCCTCGACAGCCGAGATCACGGTTCCGCCCGTACTAATCTCGTCATCAAACAGAATCACTGGTTGATCTCCCACATCACCAATTACGTTCATACTCTCAACTCGGTCTTCATTTCCGAGACGCCGTTTTTCAACGATGGCGAGAGGAGCACTGATGGCATCGGCGAAGTAACGTGCCTTTTTCGATATCCCGATATCGACAGCGACAACCACAGGATCCTTAAGATCTCGCTTCAAGAAGTAGTCGACCAGCTTCGGCATCGCCGTTAGTTCGTCAACAGGAACATGGAAGAAACCCTGTACCTGCCCTGCGTGAAGATCGACCATGATGGCGCGATCGGCACCGGCGGTTTCAAGAAGATCAGCGATAAGACGGCCGGTAATCGGCACTCGCGGCTGGTCTTTTTTATCGGTGCGAGCGTAGCTGTAATAAGGAATTACTGCGGTGATACGACCTGCTGATGCTCGCTTTGCAGCATCGATCATAATCAGCAGCTCCATGATGTTGTCGTTCACCGGTTCAACATCCGATTGCACGATAAACACGTCTCTTTGGCGGACGTTTTCGAGAATCTTTACGAACGTGTTGTCGTTAGTGAACTTGAACACTTCGATCTGGCCGACATCCTGCTGAAGGTAGTCGCAAATCTGTTGCACCAGCTCCGGGTGAGAGTTCCCAGCGAAAATTACTGGATTTCCGTTAACCCCGTACATTAGATCCCCTTGAACTCTGGACGTCGTTTTTGGCGCAAAGCGCCCATGCCTTCAACATGATCCTCTGAGGATAACGTGATTGCCTCCGCTGCGGCGGTAATTTCGAGGCTAGTTTCTAGATCCATCGACATTCCACGCCGCATCATCGTCTTCGCCAACCTAATTGCAATCGGCGGACCTGCAGCTATACGGCGCGCCATCTTCTCGGCTGCCGGAATCAGTTCATCTTCAGTGACAACACTGTTGAGAAAGCCTAGAGATTTTGCTTCGTCGACTTCCATGAAATTCCCGGTGTACATCAACTCTGCAGCTTTGGCAGAACCAACAAGTCGAGGGTAAAGCCACGTTCCGCCATATCCGGGGAAAAGCCCAACGTGAATGTAAGCGGCCATGAATCGAGCGGTGTCTGCAGCGATACGAATGTCGCACGCACAGGCTAGATCAAATCCAGCGCCAACGGCTGAACCGTGAATAGCGGCGATAACCGGCTTTTCCATCTCGTATATACCGAGAATCACCTTGCGAGCTAAACGAAATCCGCGGCGTAGTTCTTCTGCTCCACCGGGTCCGGGCTTGTGTGGGCCGTCGCCAGAACCACCAGTCAGTTCGTCGGTATCGGCACCCGAACAAAAAGCCCGACCTGCGCCAGTAATAATCACCGCACGAATTGAATCGTCGGTCGCCACATCGTCTAGAGCTGCGGCAAGCGATTCAAGTAGATCATTGCTTAAGGAATTAAGTTGATCGGGGCGGTTCAGCGTGAGAGTGACAAATCCGTCTTTGTCGTTAAATTCTCGAATCACGCTTGAACTCATCGGAACCTCTGCCCATCAAATCTGCTGGAAATGTGCCGAGATTCTAGCACTCACAACAAGCGAAAAATGTTCAATAACTACTGGCAAGCAACGAATAGCGAGTAATCAAGACCAAGCCGAACTACGACAACAGAGCTTCGCTCATAGGCGGCTCAGGCGCAGTCCCATTTCGGCCAGTTACATACCCAGTACAAACAACGAAATTAGGCTGCTTGTTGACCTGGTTCAATAATCGGAACAGCAGGAGTGATTCGTCGACCAAACAGGCGTGCAGCCATATCTGGCGAAAGATCTTTCGAGAATCCACACTGTAGACACTTTAAGAAAGTACCGTGCGTATCGCTATCGGCATTAATGTCGCCAGTGCATCGCGGGCAAGATTTCAAGTACAGCATTCCGGTCCTCTTTCCTATTTATTAGGATCGACTAAGAAGTGCGAAAAGATTAGCCCGAGTAGTGCCGACTACCGAACAGGTCACGCCGACAAGATTTATGTGTGCCTGCACACAAATCCGTGACCCTTTAGTTACTTGCCTTCGCAAATATCTGGCATTAGCCCCATTACCGAAACGACGATTAGAGCATTTCGTCGTATGCGCCCTGCTTGTATCCGAACACTATTTGCGATCCGTCGGTAAGCATCGGGCGCCTAATCAAACGAGGGTTTTCGAGCATCAAATCAATCAGCTCGTCGTCAGTTGCCTCGCCTCGGCGATCTCGAAACGGCTTCGAGCTGGGGCTTTTCCACGCGAACATCTCATCGATAGAAGTTAGCTTGGCGAGGTTTCGAATCTCGTCTGCGGAAAGTTGATCTTTGAAGAAATCTCGAAATTCGTATTCAGAACTTGAGTCGTTGAGAGCCGCACGGGCTTTCGAACACGTACTTCAACGAGACCAGCAATAAAATTTCAGTTCAGCAGACACTTGAGTGCTCTCCGATTTTCGAATCGTTATTTAAATTAGGGTGCTCAGCGGGTACAACAGATGCAATCCTTAAATTGCATTCATACGTCATCACAGCAACAATGTTGGAGTACGCTGCACCGTAACAGCAAAGGTACTCGATGAGTAACCAGTTCAACGATAATGCAGGTGATCTTCAAGAGCGATCTCGCCGCTCTCTGTACCGGCGCGCTATCGACGGAACTCGGGGCGGTTCGAACAATTTTACGAATCTAAGCCTCTACGCCTTCGGACTTTCGGGAGTCTGGACAGGCATCGGCGCCGGAATCCTTCCGTTCAAAGTGCTCGAAGCACTCGAACTTGGCGACGTGAGCGTAGTTGGCTATTCACTCGATAAAAACGGCGCACTTGGAGTTCTCTCACTACTCGGATTAATTGTCGCAGCAGCCGCGCAACTCGGATCAGGTGCACTGAGCGATCGTGATCCACGTATCGGACGACGTCTCCCGTTTCTTCTAATAGGAAGTATCGGACTCGCAAGCATCACTATCGTATTTGGCTTCACAGCATCGTTTGTGAGCCTACTACTGGCGATAGTCGCTATGCAGATGTTTGGGAATTCTGCTCAGGGTCCGGCAAATGCACTGATCATCGATCATGTGCCGGCCACGGAACGTGGTGAGGCAGCTGGAGTTCTGAACCTATGGCGATTAATCGGCGCAGGCTCGATCACCGTAATCGTGCTGCAATTTATGGCGAGATATGACAGCCAAGACGCACCGGAGTGGCTCTGGTATTCGATAGCGCTCATGGTGACAATGCTCGTTGCCGGAGTGCTTTGGACTGTCATAACCGTTCGCCCAAAAACAGGAATGTTTATTCCAACTCTCAAACGACCAGAACGAGAACATGTCTCAAGTGCCGACACCCGTGCTCCCGAACAAGCTAAACCGAGAATCAGTCGAAACTACCTGGCATTTCTGGTGGCTCTTGCCTTCGCGATAGCAGCGATGTCGTCCATGCAAATCTATGCTCTCTTCTTCCTTCAAGATGTGGTCGGCCTAGAAAATCCCGCCGATGGAGCTGATCTACTCGTCATCGTCATCGTTGTTACGGCTGGCATCACCGTCCTACCTGCCGGATATCTCGCCGATAAGTACGGAAAGACCAACCTGTTCATCATCGCCGGACTCGCCGGTGTAGTTTCCTCGTTACTACTTCTGCTTGTGGATTCAATAGGCCCTGTGCTCGGGATTGGTGCGATCATTGGCCTTTCGGTCGGCCTATTCATGACACTCACATGGGCAGTAGCGAACGATCTCGTCAGTCGATCATCTGCCGCCAGAGATCTCGGCTACACAAGTGTCGCCACTCTCGCCGGTGCAACTGCTGCACGGTTAGCTGGAATCGGAATCGACGAACTGAACAGCGTCTCGCCAAACCTTGGCTACAAAGCGATCCTCATATCCGTAGCGATATCTTTTGCACTATCCGCGTTCATCCTCGCCAGATTGGTCAAAAACCCCGATCAAGTCTCTGCCAGTTCTTCACCAGCTTCCGCACCGGCGAATTCAGCATCCGACTGATCCCGATTTTCAGTTGGTACGCCGATATACTGTTGTCTCGAATTCAATCAGAATCGAACATACGCGAACCCAACAAGCTTGTTGGCACGTTTCTAGTACCGAACCGGACACTCGATAAATGGACGTATTCCTCGCCAGCCCCCGAGGCTTTTGTGCAGGTGTTGATCTAGCAGTCGACATCGTTGATCTAGCGATCCAGCAGTACGGCACGCCCGTCTACGTAAAGCATCAAATCGTGCACAACCCCAAGGTTGTAGCCGATGTCGAAGCCAAAGGCGCAATCACCGTCGAGAACGTCGAAGAAGTCCCAGAAGGCGCAGTCGTCGTTTTCTCAGCACATGGCTCTCCGCCATCTGATTACGAGAAGGCGAAAAAGCGCGATCTAACCGTTCTCGATGCCACTTGCCCGCTTGTCACCCGTGTACATAACGAAGCTAAGAAGTACACACGTGAAGGCAAGAAAATCGTCCTAGTAGGTCACGTAGGTCACCAGGAAGTTATTGGCACGACAGGCCAGGCCGATATGGCGCTGGTCGATGAACGGCAAGACTGGGAACTTCCTCACTGGGATGAAGACACCGAAGTTGCGGTTCTTACCCAGACCACGCTTTCAGTGAACGACACTGCGCTGGCAATCGAGAAGATCAAGAAGAATCACCCTAACGCCGTGATTCGAGACGACATTTGTTACGCAACTACAAATCGACAAGCAGCCGCGACTGAACTTGCCGATATGACCGAGTTGGTTCTGGTAATCGGTGCGCAGAACAGTTCAAACTGCAATCGTTTGAAAGATGTCGCAATCAAAAAAGGCGTGCCGGCTTATCTAATCAACGGTCCAGAAGAACTGGATCGAACTTGGCTCGAAGGAGTCGAGAAGATCGGTATCACATCAGGTGCTTCAACTCCTGAAAAACAGGTCAAAGCCGTTATCGATGCCATTTCGCCAGCCAACGTTTTCCGAGTTGGTCCCGGCGAAGAAAGCACAACGTTCGCTATTCCACGAAGCCTTCGCACAATGGTTGGCGATGGAACCCGCAGCAGCAGCAAAGAAGAGCTAATTCCCGATGAAGATAACTAGCGTCGAAGTTCTGGTACTCGATGAAGAGTACCCATATGTAATCCTTCACACAGACGAAGGAATTACAGGATTCGGCGAGTGTTTCCGTCGCGCCCCTTACGTTTCAAAAGCAGCCATTGAGACGGTCTTCGCACCGCTAATCGTCGGCAAATCTCCGTTCGACTCAGAAGAGATTTGGGACAACATGTTCAAGGCAGGTGCTGTCGCTGGTCCACAGGGCGCATTGCTCACAGCCGCCGCTGGGGTCGATCTCGCACTATGGGATCTCAAAGGCAAGGCGCTCGGAACTCCTATCTACAACCTCATTGGTGGCAAGCGTCGAGACAAGATCAAGGTCTACGCCAGTTCACTAGCCCGCGACCTCGCCCCTAAAGACGAAGCAAAGCGAGTCGCTCACTTCCGCGATCAAGGCTTCTCTGCCTACAAAATGCACTCGGCGATCCCCGGCAAAATAGATGACCCGCGTGATTTGACGATAGAAACTGTCAAAGCCATCCGCGACGAAGTCGGCTATGACATGGACGTCCTAGTAGACGTGAACAGTGCCTACTCGGTTCACCACGCAATCGAAATCGGCCGACAGCTTCAAGATCTCGGTGTGTTCCATTTCGAAGAGCCCGTTCACATCCGAAACTACGCTGGCATGGCAGAAGTTGCTGATGCTCTGGATATTCCTGTTGCCTCCGGTGAGAATTCATTCACCCGATGGGAGCACCTAACTCTCATTCGTGAAGGTCGACCCGATATCGTTCAGCCCGACGTCGTAAAAGTCGGTGGAATTACCGAATTCCTGCGAATCGAAGCTGTGCTCACCGCTCATGGCGCGACCATGACCACGCACAACACGCAGCCATACGGCTCGACAGCCGCCCATGCTCATCTGCTCGCACCAAGCAACAATTTCCCGTACGCACAGGAATACAACATCGAAGAGGTTGGAATTCGAGATAACGACTCGATTTTAGATACGCCTTACGAAGTCGAGGATGGCTTCATTCGTATTCCAGACGGCCCCGGTCTCGGACTCGATTACAACCTCGAGAAAATGCGAAGCCGCAGCAGCGACAAACCGTCAGAGCTTTCCGACGTCTGGGGCCACATGCAGTAGGTCGGTCAACCGCAACCTACCCTCTCTCTTCAGCAGAGAAACCAGTCACCAGCTTCGGCCATTTCAGCACCGAAAGCACAACCGCTACAAGCCCGCCGACTGCGTAGCCGGTGATCGCTACTGGCACGCCAAACTCCTCTATGAGCCAGCCGCCGATAACCAATCCCATCGGCAACCCGTAAACAGCGAGCATGCGAATACCCATAACGCGCCCGCGCATTTCGAACTTGGTGAACGTCATCAACACCACCGACATCGAGATCATGCAGAAACTTATCGATGCGCCGATCAACGCAAGTAACGGTAGGCCCACTGCGTTCGAATCGGTTTGCGCGAACGCAATCAGCAGGATGTACCAAACGACCATGGTCAGCATCATGAACCGCTCAGGTCGACGCGATTGAACTACCGCCGCCATGATCAGCGAGCCAACCAACGCCCCAACAGCGAATACAGCGACCATCTGAGCCAAGCCATTTTCATCGCCGCCATAAACGTCACGCGCCACGACTGGCAGTAAACCGTTTGTCAGTGGAAATGCAGTGGCATTCACGAGAAACGCCAGGAACATGAGTGGTTGAATCACGGGTGAATCGATCATGTACCGAATGCCCTGCTTCATCTCGGTAACAGGGTTTACGTGTTTGACTGGCGTACTGGAACGGATCGTCGCTATACCGAGACCGAACAACACGCTGAACACATAGAACGCTGTGACACCAACGTACGCCCAGCCAAGACCCAATTTCGATAACAGTGTTGCACCGAGTAGTGCTCCCACGATTCGTGCAGTGTCCTGAGTTGTTCTGGCTAACCCCGATGCATTCATCAGCAAATTTCGAGGTACGGTATCGGCGATTAGCGACTGCCTCAGCACGTTGTCGGATGCTCGCACCAAACCACTGAACCCAGCGATAACAAAGATGTGCCACGGCACAAGAAGATCGGTGGCAACCAGAATCAGCAATGCCAAAGCAGCTGCTCCCGCTCCACCTCTGAGAGCAATCAACATTATCTTTCGGCTTACTCGATCAGCCAGCACCCCTACGATTGGTGCCGTAAGCGTTCCTGAAAATCTCAGCGCTCCGAGTATCCCGACGAGAAACGGCGAATCTGTTGCGACGAGGATGTACCAGCCAAGAATCAGAGTTTCCATCTCCGATCCCCACGTCATCATAGAATCGGCAGCCCATTGGAATCGGAAGCTACGAATCCTGAACGCTGCAAATGGGGTTATCTTCGCGTTCGGTTCTTGAGTCGTTTGCGTGGGTCGTTCCGTGCTTACGGCTGAACTACCGGAACTCGTTGCAGCAGATTGGGAAGAATCTTGGGCGCGACTATCGTCGGTCTGTTCGTTCGAACTACCTGAACCGTCAGCTACCATCGATCTGTGAAGTTTCCAATCCAAAATATTCGAACAGCCGCTACCGCTCTCGTCGCGGTCGCCAGTATCGCACTTGTAGCAGCCTGTTCGGCTGACGATCCTGAACCAACACCGACAGTTTTACCGCATTCACCAGAATTTATAACCTCAGAAGATTGCAACGATCTTGTGCATGGTGGGTTGTCGCTAACAAAACTTCAAATTTCCGGTGAGCGGCTTTCAACCGCTCCAACTCTTCCGGCAGACGGGCCCAGTCTGGCACTCACCGTCGAGGTAGCCGACGAACCCAGCGAGCGCGCTCAAGGATTAATGTGCCGGGAAACAATCCCATCAGGCATAGGGATGCTTTTTACTTACGCCCATGATCAATCAACTGCCTTTTGGATGTACAACACATATGCTCCAATCGACATCTTCTATGTTGATAACTCTGGCCTAGTCGTCGATAGAATCAGGATGTCGCCATGTCTTCGTGATGGACTGACTGACGACGATTGGCAGGTAAAGTGTGCGACCGAAGCAGTCGAGTACGTACCGAGAGCCGCTTATCGATATGTGCTGGAATTACCCGCTGGCTGGAAGTCAGATCTAGAGTTGTTTGATCCCGATACATTTGATCTACGGGTTACATGGGACGAGATCGAATCCGGCTGAAAAAGCGATAAAGACATCGGGTCGGTCGCGAATGCTCTAATGAACAAACACAAATAGGAAACCCACGGAACTTGGCTAACGAAAAGAACAAAGCACTACTCGCAGTTATCGATGGACTCGGCTTCAGCCGTGGTCGCTCAAAAGAAGTGATTGAAGCTGTTTGGGCTGAGCTAGCTACAAGCGACCGAGAGCTAATTGAATCGGCAGCCGAACGCATCGGTCACGATTCCGTATGGGCAAAAAGTCTTCTCTATCCAGTTCAAGCTGAATCGCTGGAAGCCGACACGCCAACTCGTGAAGCACTCACGACGATAGCCGATCTACAGACTTGCCGAGGATTCCTAAACGCCGAACTGCTCGAACGAATCGATTCGCTCGTCGAAATAATCGCTGATCAACAGCGATACGTTCCCTGGGCTTCGGGAGCGCGCAATCTCTGGGCTCTGCGAAACGCCAACCTTTCTATCCCCACCAGCGCTGCCGGTATTTGGGCAGGATTTGAAGACCTGAACCCAGCGGTACAGGGCAACTCTGAAACCGGTCACCAACAGATCGGAAATACTCAGCTAGCACCGCAGCTGCCGCTCGAAATCACCAATTCGATCAACACCGGTGATTTCTTCGAAAACCCGGCACTTAATAGCACGATTTCAATAGCCAAAGAGCGTGGATCGACGATCAACTTCTGCTTCCTGCTCTCAGGAGTTGGCGGAGCCGATGGTCGAGTTCACAGCGCCTGGAATCATCTCGAAGCTCTACTAGAACTGCTCTTCGAACGACACGGCATCACTCCCGACAAAGTCCAGATGCAAGCGATTCTCGATGGCCGAGATTCCGCCGTGAACAGTTCTATAGTCGAAACAAACGGATCGGGCGATTTTGTTGCCCAGTTACAAAGCCTGCTCGGCAAGTACAAAGCCGAATCTTCATTGGCTTGGGTGGTTGGTCGTTCAACCGCTATGGATCGCGATTATCGAGAGAATGCTGCTCGAACCGACTTCGAGCTTCTCACTGGCAAAGCTGGCGAGGCGGTCGCAAATATTGCTGGTGTTAGATCGATCATCGAAGCAACGCACGATTCAGGCAAAACCGATCAAGACATCCCACCAATCGCCATCAAGCGCGCTGATGGAACACTCCCCGCTATTGCCCAAAACGATGCCTTCATCGATATCAATTTCAGGTCGGATCGTCAGCGTTCGAAGATAGCGTCCCTCGCGGGCGCACGCGGGTTCCTCGAATCTGAGGGCAGTTCTCGAGGTCGACAATGGGACGGTTCATGGATCGACCATGGCTTGAACCTCGACATATGCGGCATCGCCGAATATCACCCCATCTTCGAAGCCGAATTCGGAGTGAGCGTTGCTTACCCCACCGAAC
>Ga0233439_10003197_pt1 | contig 17402 bp, 25 predicted proteins | sample SI_123_September_6_FD_182713 | JGI IMG/M metagenome (GOLD analysis project Ga0233439, IMG submission 182713) | Seawater microbial communities from Saanich Inlet, British Columbia, Canada - SI_123_September2016_100_MG | ecosystem: Environmental > Aquatic > Marine > Inlet | place: Canada: British... | reverse complement strand
TCTGATTATCCATGATATTTTGACTGGATCTAGTTTCTGCATGACTAGATGATTCTTGCTTCTGCTCCATACGTATCGTGATTTTAGTCTAGAAATGATGGGGTGAACTAATTTCAGGATAATAGATCAAGATTAGTTGCACGGAATGTTTCTTTAACATGGATTTTAGTAACACCTATTCCACGATAAAGATCAGTGATAGCATCTAAGACATCAGTGCCAGTTTTAATTAATTTAGAGATTTTATCTCGATTACCTTCTAGTATTTTATGATACCACATGATCAATTCTTCTTCTATATCTGCAAAATCAGATATTGGATCTCCAGTTCCAACTTCTGAAATTTTTCCAGTTGAATCAATACCTCCAGATGCATCAACCACATGAAGTAGCGCATCAGATTGTGCAGATATTGACAAAAACTGATTCCCAAGCCCCTTACCTTTCCAGGCATCTTTGATGAGACCAGGTAAATCAATTAGTTCAATTGGAATGTATCTCCAACCATCAAGACATTTAGAATTATTTGGATTGTCTTGAATTTCAAATTCAGGATGCACACACAGAGTAATCGCATGTGCGACACCTGAAACAGGGGATTTTGTGGTGAATGGGTATGATGAAATTTCTTCAGAAGAGAGTGTGGCGGAATTGAAAAAGGTAGTCTTTCCAGTATTAGTTTTACCAATTAATCCTATCTTGATTGGCATGTAATAATGAACAATTCAGAATATTTATCTCTGCCTAGGAATTGTGTGATTTTTTATTTTTTATTTTTTCTAATGTTTGATTTAGTTCTTTTATTGCCCATTCAATATCAGAATAATCATCTTCAGAAAGGGGGCCCGTCCATTTTTCTAAAACAGTATTTGTAATTTCAGAGCAATTGTATATTAAATTCCAATAAGGGTGATGTTCGGCAGTTGTATATGCTAGTTCAGTTACATCATTAAGTCCATTTTGTGCTCTAGATAAAGAAGTGATTTTTTCTCCAAATACTTTGATAATATCATTATCAAGATCTTTTTCAATTTTCAACGGAATGTTTTGATTTTCATATTTTTTAGCAAATTCTAATAAATCATGATAAAAATTTTCAAAATCAGTCATTGGGATAATCTCCGATGTTCTGCCAACATGCAACGATTAAAAATTACTTTGATACCAGATTGTGTTGCCAATGCTTCAGCTTCAGAATTATGGATTCCCTCTTGAAGCCAAATAACTTTAGGTTTTTTTTCTATAGCTTCTTGAATGAAAGGTAAGATTTGATCAGAAGGTCTGAAAATATCAATAATGTCAATTTCCTCATCAATTTCAGAAATTGAACTGTAGCACTTTTTCCCCAAAATTTCATCGGTTGTAGGGTTAACAGGAGTAACATCATATCCATTATCAGCAAGATATTTCGGAACATAGTGTGCTGCTTTAGATGAATTTTTAGACATACCTACAACTGCCACCTTGTTTAATGAAAGAATTTCACGAATCTGTTGATCGGAAGAAGAATCCTGTTCCACGATTAAGATTATTTCAGGAAGAATATAATTTTTGAATTTTAAAAAAAGGACAAAAGATTTTTAGGCGTTATTCAATAGAAACAGCGTGGAAGCAGAACCAAAAGATCTCATTGTACTTGGAGCAATAAAACATGGAATAAAGAAATTTGATAAAATTCAAAAAAGGACAAAAATTGAACCTGAGGAATTAAATTTAATTTTAGAACAATTAGAAAAAAGAAGACTCATTCAAGCTAAAGAAAAAAAAGGATTGTTTGGGATGAAAGTGGAAATCACAGTTACAGAAAATGGGTCCAGTGAAGTAGATGAAAGGATTCATGAATTACAAACAAAATGGAATCAAATGTCATTGTTATACAAAACAGGAGACAAAGACAAATTAAAACAAGAAATGGAAAATAACAAGTCGTTTATCCCTTCAATGATGTTCTTTGGGATTATGGATATGATGATGTTTTCAATGATGTTTAGCATGATGGGGATGGCAATGACTGACTATGTGGCTCCAGAGAACATACCAGATACAGGAGATGGTAGCATGGATGATGGAGGTATGGATGATGGAGGTATGGATGATGGAGGTATGGATGATGGAGGTATGGATGATGGAGGATTTGATTTTGATATCGGATTCTAGTGTGTATTTTATACTTGAAATGAAAACAACCCATAGTTGATTTACAATTCTTTTGATAATCCAGGGTTAGTCAAAGTACTGACATTTTTGCAAACTCACAATACAGAATATCTATCAGGTCAAGATTTGAGCGATGTATTAAGAATTAGCAGGGTTGCAGTTTGGAAACATATTAAAAAAATTCAAGGATTAGGATACAATGTCGAATCAAAACAAAAGTTAGGCTACAAATTAATTTCAAGTTCAGAATTGTTACTGCCTTGGGAGATTACTTCAAATTTAAAAACAAAAATCATAGGAAAGCAGGCATACTATTTTGATTCAATTGATTCTACACAAAATCAGGCATTAAAGATGGCTCAAGATGTTGCAAATGATGGGACAGTAATAGTTGCAGCAGAACAGACAGGAGGTAAAGGAAGGGATGGAAGAAAATGGATATCACCTAAAGGAGGAATATGGATTTCAATAATATTATATCCAAAATTTGACATTTCAATTACAACGTTATTTCCAATTGCATCATCACTTGCATTAGCAATAGCAATTGAAAAAGTATTTTCAATTAAACCCGAATTAAAATGGCCAAATGATTTAACAATAAAAGGTAAAAAAGTTGCAGGGATGTTGGTAGATGTTGCATTAGAATCAAATAAAATTGAAAATTTAGTTTTGGGTGTTGGGATAAATTTTGATGTAAATGTAAAACAAATTGAAAAAGCACTTAAAGGAACTCCAAATTTTTACGGCGTATCATCTCTATGTGATCAAAAACAAAACATCAAACCAATTCAATTAGTGCAAACATTTTTGTTAGAATTAGAAAAAATTTACAGTGCTCTTAATGAAAAACAAATAAAAAAAATTATTACTGAATGGACATTAAGATCATCAACAATAGGAAAAAATGTGGAATTAAATACAATAGATTCAAAAATTAAAGGAAAGGCAATCAAAATAGATGATGACGGCGCTCTTATCATCTCAGACAATAACAAAAATCATAGAGTTATTGCAGGAGACATCATACATTTATCAAAATAAGATCATTTTTTCTTTAATTTTGATTTTAATGATTTTTTTGAAGAATTTGGAATTAGTGCAGATTGCTCTTTTAGAATATCCTTAAGATCTTTTTGTATATCAAAGACGGTTTTGAGTAGTTCTTCAAGGGCTGCAGAATACTGACCATAGGCATCTATCAAAACAGATTTTTTTTCATTTGATTTTAAAAGATATTCATTTGAGCGCAGTAAATTTGCAGATTCAATCATCTCAGGTATATTCTCAGCCGGATCTCCCAATTGTTTTAGTTCTAATTGGATTTCTTGGATTTTTTTCCGTAAATCATAGATAATTTCTCCAGCGCCAATATTTGTCAATATAAAATCACGTGATCATTAATGAATTAAAGATTTTCTAAACGATACAAATAACAAGAATTTGTCATTCAAAAAGGAGCCTAAATGATGTACAATTTGGAAATAAACTATAAACAAAATAAAAATACAAAAAAACCCATGATGAATATTTTTTGTGTTTTATTTCTAGTTTTGATTAGTCTGGCAATTACAAGTGAATCAGTATTTGCTCAAACAGAGAAAAATCCCGAAGTGATGTTCAATTTAGCTAAAGAGCATTTTGTAAATGGTGAATATGAAGAAGCTATAATAATGTATGATGAAATATTGGAGATTTCTCCAAACAATATTTCAACACTAAAAATGAAAGGCATAGTTCAAAGTAATCTGGAAGAGCACCCCAGTTCACTTAAACAATTTTTCAAAGTATTACAACATAAACCAAATGACATAATTTCTTTGACAGGTATGGGAGTGGGTTTTGGAAATCTTGGAGAATATAAAGAGTCAATAGCATATTTTGAAAAAGCATCAGTAGAGAAACCAGACAGTGTAGTGATAAATAATTATAAAGATTTCATAAACAATGTAATTTCAAAATACCCATACATTCCAACTGAAAAACCAGAACAAACAAATCTAATGCAAACAACAGCAATTCCAGAATGGGTTAGATCAATTGCAGGGTGGTGGGCAGAAGGAAACATAGAAGATGTAGAATTTAATTCAGCCTTAATGTATTTGATAGATAATAAAATAATTCAAATCCCACCGACAAATACATCCAGTCAATCAAATGAAGAAATTCCAGAATGGATAAAAATGAATGCAGGATGGTGGGCAGAAAAACAAGTAGATGATAATGATTTCATATTAGGTATTCAATATTTAATTGAAAATAATATTATTAAAATAGAAAATCAGTCTCAAAAATCTCAAGATGATCTAGATCATGAATTCTATTTATTTGAAAAATATTTAAGAGACATCTTAAAGAATATCTCAGAAGAAAAAAGATACATTGAATATCCAAATCCAAGTCAAGATGTCATAAAAAAATTCCTCAGAGATTATGATCAATGGAATTATGAAGAAGAAGTAAAAAAAGCATCTGGAAAGTTTCCAGACCCAACTTATCAAATTGTTAATGGAGTTCAGATTGTCACTTACAAAGTGCACATTAACGAACAGCCCACAGGACTTCCCTTGGATCATGTAAGTACATTAGAGAATTCTTTTAGTTTTTGGGAAAACCAAGAACTGACAGCAGGTAATCAAAATGCAAAAATAAAATTTGAGATTACTAAATTAAAACACGAAGCAAACGTTTGGATTACATGGGTTGTTCGGGATATTGGAGATGGAGTATTAGGGCATGCCCACATTGGAAAAGGAGTAGTTGAAGTTACATTGGGGGATTACAATTGCGATGGTAGTTTTCAATTATACGATGTGAATAGTGTTGAAACAATCATGACTCATGAATTAGGGCACTCTATAGGATTGAAACATGTTGATGATAAAAATAACATAATGTATCCATCACTTTCTCCATCATACGCATATTGTTTGTTAAATTAAATTCAAAAAACTAGATCATGTTCTAGGAATTTAGAATAAAAATTAGCTCAACCTACACCCAATTAACCTGCAGATATTTGGTAAAATGGATAAAAAGGTAATTTCGTAATCGTACGCATTATGCTTAAAAACACAATGATGAGCGGTCCAAAATGCCCATCATGCGGAGATAAAAAAATGGTTACAGATCAAAACACCGGGGAATTATGCTGTAGTAAATGCGGATTAGTTGTTACAGATAAAATTGCAGACACAGGTGCTGAATGGCGTTCTTTTTCAAATGATGAAGGAAACAAAGCTAGAACAGGTGCAGGTACATCATTAACAATGCACGACATGGGATTATCCACAGTTATCGGTGCAGCAAACAAAGATGCAACAGGTAAACCTCTTTCAACATCTATGAAAAGTTCGATTGAAAGATTAAGAACTTGGGACAGTAGAAGTCAAGCACATTCTTCTGCAGACAGGAATTTGAGACAAGCACTTAATGAAATGGATAAATTAAAAGATAAGATTGCATTGACTGATGCAGTAATTGAGAAAGCAGATTACATTTACAGAAAGGCAATGGAGAGAAAACTTGTCAGAGGTCGTTCAATTCAAGGATTAGTAGCAGCATGCCTTTATGCATCATGTAGAAATACAGAAACTCCTAGGACATTAGATGATATTGCAAAAGGAATCAACATTAGAAGAAAAGATGTTACAGACTGATATTCAGAGAACTTGAACTAAAAATGCCAGTAGTTGATCCGGTAAAAGGAGTGTCTAGAATTGCAAGCATTGCTGAGCTTAGTGAAAAAAGTAAACGAAAAGCAATTGTGATTTTAAATCAAGCAAAAGAGACAGGAATGGTAGCAGATAAGGATCCAATGAGGATTGCAGCAGCAGCACTTTATCTTGCATGTATTAGTACAGGAGAAGTGAAATCTCAAAAAGAAATTTCAATTGCATCAGGAGTTACAGAAGTAACAATTAGAAACAGATGCGCAGGATTAAGACAAATGCTCAAAGATGAATGAAATAATTATTTAATAGACATTTCAAATTCCATTTTATCCCAAGGGAATACAACATAACCATCGTTGACAGTTTCTTCACCATAAATTAATTGTGTAGGGAATTGTTCACCACGTCTTGCAAATAGAGTGACAAAAAGAAATTTAGAAGAATCCTCAGATTTTAAAATAGTTTTATTAAATGTCTCACCAGAATCAAAAATATCATCAACCACCAAAGAATTAATTGAAATTACTTTTTCATCAACAAATATTTTTTCAATCCCCAAACGGTCTGCCAATAATCTAGATGGAATCAAACCACCCCTACTAAGAGTTGAAATACTAGAAAATTTCTTTTGTGATTTAATAATTAGATTAGAAAGGCTTTCAATTAATGAATCAATTTCAGACCAGCTTACATGTTGTTCTTTATCCATAATTACAACATAGATAGGATGAATTAAGTTGTTACGATTAGAAAGTTTTCATCGGTGATTTTTTTAGCACTTCAATTATTTTGAGAACATCAAATGGTAATTTCCCAAAATCAATATCTTTTTCACAAGACAGTAGCAATACATCATCATTACTTAACGGGAAGCTCATTACGATGACTTTGTCTCTATATGACATGGAAAAATGTACTTCGCCGAATTCACTATCAAATTCATGTCTCATTCTAACTCGCAATGCAAGTTCCATGAACATCATCTCATCTTGTTTTTGAGCTTCAAGAGAAAGCAATCCATCCTTCATTCCACCGGCCGTAAGGTGTCCTCTACTATTGATGAGCCTAGCTGAACGCATTTTGGGATCTAAAGCAATAATTTCTTGACATAATTTTTCTAGTTCTTCAACGTTATCCATTAGTCTAATTTAGTAATCGAACTATTTATTGCGATCTGTGATAATAGATATCTGTGCAAGAAGATTCCTCAAAAAATGTCACTGATTACTACAAGCACTTGTCGTTATTTTGGACAGACATTATGCATTTGATGGCAAGTAAACCACAGGCATTAACATCAACAGGACCCATGAGAGCATTTGCAGCAAATTCAAAGAAAGTAACTACAGAATTAATTGAAATTAATGAAGATTTAATGGGATTTAATCAATACCTTACAGAATATTACAAACAATTAGCAGGGTCTTGGGAAGTTGCTCAAAAGAAAGTTAATCTCAAGGCACCAGAAGTACCTCAAGATGTAGAACAAATTGAAGCTTTCAAAAGAATCTGGATAGATATTTTTGATAATGATTTTACAGAATTATTTGATTCTAAAAAATTTGGTGAAAATTATGGAAAACTAGTTTCAAAAGAACTAGAATTGACAAAACATTGGAACAACATTACAAATGTAGTATTACAATCCGTCAATCTTCCAAGTAAAGAAGAGATTGATGAAGTATACAAGGAACTTCACTCACTCAAAAAAAGAGTAGGGAAACTAGAATTACAATTAAAGAAAAAAGAGTTGGCTAAAAAATGAATAGTGAATCAAGAATAGATCCAAAAATAATTGAGGAGGTTTTAAAATTCAGTAAAAATGTCATTGATGCTCCAAAACTAGTATCAGCTCCGGATGAAATCAGTTTAGAGGTAACACCGCATGACACAGTTCATGAACTAGATAAAACAAGATTATTACGCTATAGATCACTTACTGAAAAACAACACAAAACACCGTTGCTCATATCATATGCATTAATTAACAGATATCACATATTAGATATTCAACCAGAGAAAAGTTGGGTAAGAAATCTTCTCCTACAAGGATTTGATGTATACATGTTAGATTGGGGAACTCCAACTAGTATGGACAAATATTTAGATTTTGATGATTATGTAAATGGATATTTAGATTCAGCTGTTGAACACATCAAAAACGAATCATCTACAGAAAAAATTTCGCTTCAAGGGTATTGTACCGGAGGTACAATTGCTACGGCATATGCAGCATTACATCCAAAAAGTGTGAAGAACTATGTTGCCACAGCTCCAGTAATTGATGGTTGGCGAGATACTACAGTAATCAGCAATCTTGCCAAACACATGGATGTAGATAAAATGGTAGATACAATTGGCAATATGCCTCCAGAATTCATGTATTATTGCTTCTCAGTTCTAAAGCCATTCGAGCAAGGGATTGAAAAATATGTCAAATTTTTTAAAAATATCGATAATAAGAAATTTGTAGATAATTTCCTCAGAGTAGAAAAATGGCTAGGAGACACTCCACCAATTCCAGGAGAATTATTCAAACAGTGGATTAAAGATATCTACCAAGATAATTTGCTCATTCAAAACAAAATGTATGTTGGTGGAGAGCACATAGATTTGAAAAAAATAGATATGCCCACATTCACCCAAATTGCAGTAGGTGACCACCTAGTATCTCCAGAATGCAGTATGCCATTACATTATGCCATAGGCAGTGAAGATAAAACTTTGAGAATGTATCCCACAGGTCATGTTGGAATGATAGCTAGTTCACTATCCCAGAAAAAAGTTCTACCAGAATTAGGGAAATGGTTAGCTGAAAGATCATAAAAAAAGAAAAAAATTGAAAAATTAGTTTTCTACTAGTTTGTTTTTGTATTAAAGGCAGAAATCCAAGATTGTAAAATGTTTTTGTTGAGGTCAGCAAATGATTTTGCATTATCGTTGAATGTTTTGATATTCTGTTGTGTTGCATCGATAGTTGCAAGTGTTACTTGATTTTGTATTGAAGCTGCCTTTACAAATTCTTCAGTCGTATCATGAATTACTTTTAATGTTGCTTCAGGAATGTTTGCTGCAATACCTGCTTTTTGTACATATTCTTTTTGTAGTGTGATAGTTGAATCTACCATGTTCTCATATGCTTGTAGGTATTCCTGTTGTACATTAGTGATGGATTGATGATATTGTGGTACTGATTGTCTAATACCGTTGAAGATTTTATCAACATTTTCTTGATATACAGAAAACACATCTTTAGATTTTGTTTGTGTTGTTTCGTTCTTATTCATTTTTTCACCTCCTTATTTTTTGATTTTTTTGCTATTGGTAAGATAATGACTTGGACTAAATCGCCATCTCCCAAACCAAGTGCATTGCGTTCAGCTTCAGGAATAGAGATTCGCCCATTACTACTGATAGTAGTTTTGTAAGCACCCCAATTCATGAAGGAAGGAAGCATTTGTCCGATAGAAAACATAGTATCCATACTTTTACTTTGCATGGTAGACATGTTATCTATCACATTAGATTGAGTTTGTCGTGCACCATCAGAAACTCCTTTCAATGTTTCTAATGGATTGAATGTTTGACTAGTCTGATTCGTCATTAAAGAGCCAAAGTTTTTCATAAATTCTGCTTGAGCACGTCCACTTTTTTGAATCCAAGATTTGAACATCTCAGAAGGATCGTATAGGTTTTGATTACCATTCATAGGTAATAATTGGAATAATTGTTATTTAAATGGATCTAAGTACCAATTAAGAATTCCAACACTTTCGTAGTAAAGAGATATGGATTTTGAACATATGGAGTATGGCCACACCCATCCATTCTAAAAAATCGGCAATCTTGAATCTCTGAAACAAAATCATCAGCATAATTAATCGGAATTACAGGATCATCTCCACCCCAAATAATCAAAGTTGGCGTCATGATAGATTGAAGTTTAGACGTTATAGATTCAGAATTTTTTAACCCCAATACAGTAGACATGAATGCAAGTTTGGCATTAGGTAATTGCATTCGTTCTACAAACCCACTAACAATATTCTCTTCAACATTTTTTCCAGATCCTTCCATCATCTCAAATGCATTTTTTGCACTAATTACATTAGGATAAAGAGCTGCCATAATGTATGCATCAAGTGCAGGTGTAGATTTTTTCATTATACCAGCAGGAGATACAAGAATTAATTTTTCAATATCGTTAGAATGAGATGCAGCATATTCTGCAGAAATTTGTCCACCTAAAGAAGAACCAATAATGTTCGGTCTTGTAATATTTAAAGCAGTAAAAAATTTTTCTAGAAAATCTGAAAAGAAATCAGGAGTGTAATCTGCCGTTGGTTTATCACTATATCCAAAACCAATTAAATCAGGAACTATAACACGAAAATTATCTTCAAATAGAGGAATAACCTGATTCCACCTTTCAGCAGATGCCCCCAAACCATGAATCAATACAAGTGTATTTTTTGAACTGCCGGATTCCAAATATCTAATTCGATGTCCGTCAATTTCAAGAAATTTTTCTTCCACTATTTTGCAAGAATTACCATCACTAGATAAGTTTTAGTGAATAATGCGATCACCAAACAAGGATCAAAGTGCATTTTTACAATATTGGGAATAAGAAATATGTTTTTTAGTATCATAAATAGTCAAAAAATGTGATAAAAAAGAAAATTTCAAAAATTCTAGTTCCATTAGACGGATCTAAAAATTCCATCAGAGGATTAGAAACAGCAATTACACTAGCAAGGAGTTGTGGAGCCACAATTACAGGAATATATTCAATTTATGCCCCACCACACTCAGAATTTAGAGGTGTAGGTTCAGTAGAAAAATCTCTAAATGTACAAGTTAAAAAATTCATGGAAGAAGCAAAAGTTTTGGCAGCCAAAAACGGCATTGTGTTTAATGAAAAAATAGCCAGAGGTGAAATAGGATACAATATCATAAAGATTGCACAAGGAAAAGGGAATTTTGATATGATTGTAATGGGTTCACGAGGAAGAAGTTCTACCAAAGAAATGTTCTTTGGCAGTGTATCAAACTATGTAATCCACACAGCAAAGATTCCAGTTGTGGTTGTAAAATAATCTAAGAAAATCCGTGTTTTTTGAAATATTTTTGATGATATTCTTCTGCTTTGTAAAATGTTGGAGCAGGAACTATTTCAGTGACAATTGGATTCTCAAATTTTCCTGATTGAGCTAATTCTTGTTTAGATTTTTCTGCAATTTCTTTTTGTTTTTCATCATGATAAAAAATTGCTGAACGATATTGAATTCCAACATCAGGTCCTTGACTATTTAGCGTGGTCGGATTATGATTAGTCCAAAAGACATTCAATAAATCTTCAAATGAAATCTCATCAGGATCATATTCAACTTCTACAGCTTCTGCATGTCCAGTTTTATCGGTACAAACTTCTTCATATGTAGGATTTTGAAGTTTGCCTCCAATGTATCCCACAGCAGTGGATTTAACACCTTTAGTTTTATGTAACAAATCCTCAACATGCCAAAAACATCCTGCACCAAATGTAACTTTCAATATGATTTTTTAATGAACTAACCAAATTAAAACTATTTGTAAATCTAAAATTTATTTAATTGTGATAACGCCTTCTCGTATCAAGTATTCTAATGAATTGATGAATTCATCTTCTGAAATTAAATCCTGTGACCACCAATGAGCATTATTTCGAATCCATTCAGGAATCTCATCATCAGAAAGATTCCCAGATGATGTTGCGGAAACCATGATGATATTGTGTTCCAACATAAATTCAATTCCAGAGACAAATGCAGAATCATCAATTTGGCCAGTTGCCCACCATTCAGCATTATTTCGAATCCAACTAGGCACAGATACAGGATCAGCATAACCCAAAATATTGTAAATTGATTCATTTGGAAATTGTGAATCAAACCAAGATTGATAACTGGATTCATCATTGTATCTGTCAATATAGTACTGCGGTGATTTATCAAATGCGGGGAAATTACCTACATGTGTAGATGGGTATCCAACAATATCAGTGATGGAATAGTTTGGAAATTGTGAATCAAACCAAGATTGATAACTGGATTCATCATTGTATCTGTCAATATAGTACTGCGGTGATTTATCAAATGCGGGGAAATTTGGAATAGTAAGTTTTAGTGTATTAAAAACAGAAATTGGTTCTATATTTTCAGAAGTGTTTGTTTGAGGTGTGGGTTCAGTTGTTGGTTCAGTTGTGGGTTCAGTTGTTGGTTCAGTTGTGGGTTCAGTTGTTGGTTCAGTTGTGGGTTCAGTTGTTGGTTCAGATTCAGATAACTCTTCATACTCAATAGATTTTTCTAAATTTCCATCATAAGTTACTTTGATATGATAGATTCCATCAGAAGTCCATGTAGGACCACCGACATTAAATGTAGCAGAGAAGCTACCATCAGGATTTGCAGGAATTGTATTAAAATCGGCAAAGTTAGATTTCCCAGGAGTGAAGATTTGAATGGTCACAAATGGAATATCTGAATCATACGATACAGTTCCAGATAAGGTTAGTTGATCACCAGAGTGATACAAGGATTTGTCAGTAGCAAAGTCATCAACTGCAGCAAATGCAGAAAAAATAGTGCTTGGGATCAATAAAAGAAAGAAAATAATCTGAAAAATAGTCATTTTCTGAAAATTTGTTTTTTTCATAATTAAAGAATTCGCCAGATTGTTCAATAAAATTTAATTAACATCAGTGAATATTTCTACAACTTTTTTTGCCAAGATTTCAATATTTACAGAAGGTTCTGCAGAAATTAAAAGTAAAATTTGAGTGATAGGGAATGGGAAACTTACTAAAACAGCCTTATCACGTCTTGCAGCAAGGTAATTTATCGGTCCTAGGCTTTCATCAAACTCTTTTCGTATAGATGCTTTTGAAACAAAATCAAAAAACGATTGTAATTTAGTCTCATCACCCTCATAAGGAACAAGTCCTTCCTTAAAACCACCAGAAACTAATTTTCCATCTTTATCAACAATTCCAGCAAAACGAATTTCAGATTCCTCTAACAATTTAACACATTTTTCAGCATATAGCGTATCAGACATATTTATCAAATAAAATATCAAAAATAAAAACCTAGCCTATGGTTTTCCAAAATTTAACTACAAATGGCATTTTAATAATACATAATCAATAACTCCATCTTGTGACGCTTTTTTCATTTTTTGTATGGATCTAAATAATATTTTTTCAACAAATGGGGAATATTGTTTCAAGATAGATTTCTTTAATTTGTCTCTATTTTTTACATAATAATCAGCTAAAGGATCATAAACGGATGAACCAATCAATTTTTCTTCAGAAATTACGAATCCGCTAGAAGTAATAATTTTTTTCACATCATCTAAACTATAATGTTCTGAAGACCAAGTGAATTTTAAAATTCCTAGTTTTGAAATGGATGATGATGTAAGTGTGATAGGGATTGCTAAAATCAACAAGCCAGAATCAGATAAAATTCTTTTTGATTCTAAAATGAAATCAGAGAAAGGTTTGAAATGTTGTGAAGATTCCAATGCAAGTACACGCTCTACAGAATTATCAGTAAAAGGTAATTTTGTAGACGAAGAATTTAGAAAAGTAATTTTTTGTTGGGGACCAGAATAACAAAGTTGATCATAGTTGATATTAACACAAAATACAGACAAGTTCGAGAATTTTTGTCTCCAAAACATCGCAGGTGCAGATAAACCACTTCCAACATCCACAATAGTTTCACAAGAATTTAATTCAGCCATTTTTGCAAAAATACTGCATAGATTTTCTTGTGCAGAAATAGGATCATCATTTTCATCATCCCAATATCCAAAATTCAGCATATTACCTCCAGTAGCAAGTTGCATTACGGGAGATAAAGAATTGTAGAGATTCACTACATCTTTTTCATTTCTACGTATAGTCCACAATAAAAGATCAAGAGGGTTAATAGAAGTCAAAAATATTTTCAAATTTAATATGAATTAAAGACTATTAATTCCTAAGGTAACCCTTCAAAATCTTCAGCACAGTGATTATGCACCCATTCTTCATCTTGGTTTTTTGTAATCTCTTTTCCGAGTTGGATTTTATCACCACAAGAGACACACGATGTAGCAAATTTTGCTTTCATATGAATAGATAGAGTATAGGAGATAAATCACATAGTATGCGTTTTTTGTTAACCATTGATGAACATATTTTAGGGATCTTTATACAATAGTAAAATATGTCAGATTCCAATCCATCATTAAAAATAGTAATCGCCAAGTGGACAGATAGATTTGTTGCATGGTTAATTGATTTTATAATAATTTCAGTAATTCTAACATCAATTATTTTTGCACATTATGGAACAATGGATTATGAATTTGAGGGTGAAGGGTTTTGGATAGAAAATTCACAATTCTTACCAACTAGTGGTATCTTTTTTGTATATTGGGTTATTTTAGAATACAAAACAGGTCAAACGATTGGAAAAAAAATCCTAAATTTAAAAGTCATTGATGTTTCAGGAGACAAAGCAAGTTTGAAAGGAATTGTAATCAGTAGTTTTGGAAAATCATTTTTACCTCCCTTAGATACAATTTTGGGATGGTTATTGACTAATGAAAAACGTCAAAGAATTTTTAATAAATTAGGAGATACAATAGTCATTAAAATTAAAACTGAGAATAATCCAAACTTGGAATATTCTAAAGACTAAACATAGGTCACATTTTATTATACAAGTTCTGTGAGGATTTTACCAAACAGATCTATTAGATTGATTAAACATATCAAGTTCATGCCTGAGAATAGTAAACAGTGGTGGATTGGATTGGCAGATGACCTTCAAAAAGACATAGAATTTGAAGAGTGATCACATCAATACAATCCCAAAGATGGGAATATTCAGAAATATTGTAATACTTTCAACAGACATGCGTTAATGAAGAGGTAAAAATGAAATACAATATGGGAATCAAAGAAATTTCAGCAATTATATTTTCTATATTATTATTATCAATGGGATTTACTGCAAATCCAGAAATATTTGCAATGACAGTGCAAGAAGAGAAACAAGAAATCATAAATGATTTGAACAATCTAAAAGGTGATCCAGAAATAACAAAAAAATCACAGAAAAAAATTGAAAAAGCCATTAGAAATCTTGAAAAAAGTTTAGATTCTAAATTTTGGAAAGATGAATCAACTGTAAATTTCAAATATGGAAAAAATGTTCTAAGAGCTGATCAAAATGCAGTAAAAAAATTAGATATGGTTTTAGACGATAAGAAAACAACAAAAACACTAAAGGAAAAAATTATTGGAATAAATTTAAGTATCGTACAAATAGATAAAACATTAGTTAGTAATTCAATAATCAGTCTTTCAGAAATCGTATTAGGAGAAAAATCTTTAAAAAAAATAGATAAAGCAGAAATAGTATTTGAGAAAGGGAATGAACTTCTAGATGATGACAAATATTTTAAAGCATTAAAAAAATATGGAAAAGCCTGGGATCAAATTAGAAAGATATTGAAAGATCCTCACTTTAAAAAAATAAGAATAGTGCATCTTGAAGGTACAGCGGATTTAGATTACGATAATGATGCAGATATTTATCTAAAAATACTCAAACCAAAGAAAGTTGGTAAACCATATCAAGTTGAGATGAAAATGACATCAGAATGTGTTAAAGGGGACACATATGAAGACGCAGGTTTGAAAATGGGATTTTCAGCACCAATTAAAGAATCGACTGAATCTTTTCATGAAGAATTTGAAATGACAAATAAATGGTTCAAAAAATATGATTTGAATAAACAAATAGATCTAGTCGTAATTGATTCAGTATCCACATATAGTAATTATCCTGAAACAGGAGATGACTTTATTCAATTAGATCCAGATACCATGGAAGGATCTTTTGATTATAGTTCTGCACCAATTGCAATACTAGATGATCAATCAGGTTGGGAAGGGAAATTCCAATTTAAAGGAGAGCCAGGCGAATACCACATGGTTGTTTGGGTGCCAACAACACAAGCAGATTCAGGGTTTATTTGTAATTTCTTAGGATCATTTACAATACCATCCACAATTGAATGATAACATCAAAAAATACTAAATCGGAAGTTTAATTGTAAATGTTGTAGGCTTGTTGGATACTAAGATATCACCCCCATGCTGCTCAACAATACTTTTACAGATTAGCAAACCCAGGCCAGTTCCAGTAGTTTTTGTAGTAAACATGGGTTCAAAAATTTTATTCATATTTTCTTCAGATATCCCAGAACCAGAATCCTTAATCTTAATTGCAAAATACTCAGGATCAAAACTTGTTTCAATATCAATTTCACCTTGTCCATCTAAAGCTTGAACTGCATTATTCAAAATATTAGATAAAACACCCTCCATTTTTCTAGGATCGCAATTCAGAGTATAATCTTTTTCAGGCAAATTAATTGTAATACCATATGTAGATTTTACGTGATTCAAGGCGAGTTTTAAAATACTCATAAATGAAGATGGTTTCTTTTTAATTTCAGTTGTTCTTGCAAAATCTAAAACGTCTTCAATAATTCTATTCATATCAAAAATAGAATTTTGCATTCTAAACCATTTCTCCTTATCTTTTGATTCTAGCTTTGAAAGAATTTCAGGAGTTAACATTTCAGCATATGTGTGCATGATAGTTAATGGATTTTTCAAATCATGTGCAACTCTACTTGCCATAGTACCAATTGTAGCTAATCTTTCAGATTTAACTAAATCATTACTTTTAGTTTCCACTTTGGACATCAAATCATCATTTTGTTTAATCAATTGTTTTTCCATTTCTAAAAGTTTTGTTTCATTTTCTTTTTCTTTTGTAATATCAGTTCTAATTGCAATATAATTTTTTATTTTTTTGTCAGAATCAAAAATAGGGATAATTGTAGATTTTAACCAGTAAAATGAACCATCTTTTGCACGATTTTTAATTTCACCCTCCCAAACATCACCAGAAGAGATAGAATCCCACATGGTTGTAAAAAATTTATCAGAATGCTCATCTGATTTTAAAATGCTATGGTTTTCTCCTATCAATTCATCTTCAGAATATTTTGATAGTTCACAGAATTTTTTGTTTGCATAAATTATTGTACCTTCGTTATCAGTAACTGCAACTATAGAATGATCAGAGAAAACTTCATCAAAATTTTCAATATCAAGATTTAGTTTTTTAAAAGAAGATGAAATCCCCATTGTCATATTAGATCTCTTATTTGATATAATACAAGCGGTCGTATGTTATTTTCAATAACAGAGTAAATAGTCGTGCATAGTTTTCACTAAGGTGGATTTCAAATAATTAAAAACCCATAGCTAACGCTAGGGAAAATAATTATCAAATAAAAAATACATAGCTAACGCTATGTATGATTTTAAATGAAATCATCGTACAAGTCGTGTATTATGTAATCCACTTGATGATATGAAATTTGATCATCGCGCATAGTCTCTATGTAAGTGGCTGAACCGATGTGTTGGTCTATTAGTAAAGGCTGGCTCAC
>Ga0233439_10003195_pt1 | contig 17411 bp, 17 predicted proteins | sample SI_123_September_6_FD_182713 | JGI IMG/M metagenome (GOLD analysis project Ga0233439, IMG submission 182713) | Seawater microbial communities from Saanich Inlet, British Columbia, Canada - SI_123_September2016_100_MG | ecosystem: Environmental > Aquatic > Marine > Inlet | place: Canada: British... | reverse complement strand
CGATTTGCCCGCACCATTGGGGCCCATGATGGCGTGGACTTCGCCCGCGGGCAGGATCAGGTCCAGCCCTTTGAGGATTTCCTTGCCATCGATGGTGGCATGGAGGCCATGAATTTCAAGCAGCTCTGACATTAGCCAACACTTCCTTCTAAACTGACGCCAAGGAGCTTTTGCGCCTCGACTGCGAATTCCATAGGCAGCTTTTGCATGACTTCCTTGCAAAAACCATTGACGATCAACGACACGGCGTCTTCGGTGCCAAGGCCACGGCTTTGGCAATAAAACAACTGGTCATCGGAAATTTTTGATGCGGTTGCTTCGTGTTCAACACGCGCTGACTGGTTGCGCACCTCGATATAGGGCACGGTGTGTCCACCACAGGCATCGCCAATCAACAACGTGTCGCACTGGGTGTAGTTCCGCGCATTCTCAGCCTTTGGGTTGATCCGCACGAGGCCCCGATATGTGTTTTGCGATTTCCCGGCTGAGATGCCCTTGGAAATAATGGTAGAGCGTGTGTTGGGGGCAAGGTGGATCATTTTGGTCCCGGTGTCGGCTTGTTGCATGTTGTTGGTAATGGCGACGGAATAAAATTCACCCACAGCACCTTCTGCTTCCAACAAAACAGATGGGTATTTCCAGGTGATGGCCGATCCGGTTTCAACCTGGGTCCATGAAATTTTTGCATTCTTTCCGCGGCATGCCCCGCGTTTGGTGACGAAATTGTAAATGCCACCTTTGCCATTGGCGTCACCCGGATACCAATTTTGAACGGTGGAATATTTTATGTCGGCATCTTTCAGTGCCACCAGTTCCACCACGGCGGCGTGCAACTGGTTTTCGTCGCGCATGGGCGCGGTGCAGCCTTCTAGGTAGCTGACGGAACTGCCTTCATCGGCGATGATCAGGGTGCGTTCAAACTGGCCGGTCTGGGCGGCATTGATCCGAAAATAGGTGGAAAGATCCATGGGGCAGTGCACCCCTTTTGGGATGTAGACAAAGGAGCCTTCGGAAAACACCGCCGAATTCAGGCAGGCATAAAAATTATCATTTTGGGGCACAACGGCACCAAGATAACGCTTCACCAAATCCGGGTGTTCGCGCACGGCTTCGGACATCGGGCAAAAGATAATGCCCAGTTCCGCAAGTTTTCCCTTAAATGTGGTCGCAACAGATATAGAATCAAACACGGCATCCACGGCAATGCCCGCAAGGGCTGCGCGTTCTTGCAAGGGGATGCCCAGTTTTTCATAGGTTTCCAATAATTTCGGATCAACCTCGTCCAGGCTTTTGGGCCCATCCTTGTTTGATTTGGGTGCGGCGTAATAATAAAGGTCCTGAAAATCGATTTCGGGATAAGACACATTGGCCCAGGTCGGTTCGTGATTGGCCAGCGTCTTCCAATGCGCAAAGGCCTTCAGGCGCCATTCCAAAAGCCATTCGGGCTCATCTTTTTTTGCCGAAATGAAACGGACGATGTCTTCGTTCAATCCCTTTGGTGCAAAATCCTGTTCCAGATCGGTGACAAACCCATATTTGTATTCGCCGTCGGTCACGGCGCGCACGGCATCCATGTCTTGATCTTGTGTGTCATCAGGGGCGCTCATTGTTTGCCTCCTGAGACTGATTTTTCCTGCAACATGGGTGCTGGGGTGGTCAATTCTGCAAGGGATACCTGATCCAGCGCATGATGGATGGCATCGTTGATTTTGTGCCACCCGGCACGCGTTGGGCATAAGGTTTGAACGGTGCAATCTTCGGTGCTGTCATCGACGCATTGGGTCAGGGCAATGGGGCCATCAATGGCAGCAATGATATCGGCGACGGAAATTTGATCGGGCGTTGCGGCAAGCCTGTAGCCACCCTTGGCCCCACGCACGCTTTTTAAAACATCATTGCGGGCGAGCGTTGCCAGAATTTTGCTGACCGTGGGCATGGGAAGCGCCGTGCGCGCAGACAGGTCGAGTGCGTTAAACACATGCTTTGGGTCATCGCCCATCTGGGTGAGCAGGACAACGGCGTAATCGGCGAGCCTGGATAGCTTAATCATGGTTTTTCCCGGTCTAAATCCCAAGATTCCAGCCGCTTTAAAGGCGACCAGATCAGTATGAATTAGAAATCGGATATTCAGGCAATAAAGTCAACCCCGTTTGTCAGGTTTATTGACCTTTTTTGTTATTAAACAGTGCCTTAGTGTTTTTCTATGCCGGGATATGATCATCCAGAAAGGCCAAAGCGATTTTGCGGGCGGCTTTGGTGGCCTCAGGGTGATGGCGGGGACCGCGTTTTTCATTGTCAAAGCCGTGCACGGCACCGGGATAAATATGGAAGGGGATTTCTGGATGTCTGGCCCTGAAAATGGCAATTTTTTCGGGGCTAAGCGCGGTATCCAGTGCGCCGACATGAATTTCAATGGGGCATTTGGCTTCCAAATCAAGGTAGCGGTTAATTTCACCCCCGTAATAGGAAACCGCACAGGCGAATTCACTATCACCCGCTGCCATCCATGCCAGTGATCCGCCAAAGCAAAAGCCAATGATCCCAACCTTGCCGGTGTGTGAGACCGCATCGCGGGCGGCCTCTAAATCCATCAATGCCTTTGACCAATCATAATTTCGATAGAGTTCCTTGGCCCGGCGGTTACCTTCATCATCATATTCGATGACCAATCTACCCGGGTCCGCGCGGTCATACAGGCGCGGGGCAATGGCGCAATAGCCATGATCGGCATACATTTCTGTTACGGCTTGTAGATAGGAATTAACCCCATACATTTCCTGAGCAATCACCAGCCCGCCTTTGGGCGTGGTTTTGGGCATGGCCATCCATGCAGAACATGTGAAGCCGTCACTTGCCGTGATGTCGATCCATTCTCCCATGCGCTTACCTACAGGTGGTTGGACCCGCCCTCACAGGCGATGGTCTGTCCGGTGACGTAATCACTGGCAGATGCCAGCAGGAACAAAACTGTGCCAACCAGATCTTCGGGCATTTGCAGGCGGGGGATGGCGGCGGAGCCTTTCATTTTTTCTTCCCGGGCTTTCCAATGGGATTCCGGCATGATGGCACCGATGGTTTCACTTTTGGTCAACCCCGGACAGACCGCATTGACGCAGATGCCTTCGGGGCCAAGATCATGGGAAATGGACCGGGTGAACCCGACCACGCCGGCTTTGGACGTGGTGTAATGCAACCGCCCGGTAGTCCCGGTCAGCCAGGTTGAGGATGAAATATTGACGATCTTGCCATAGGCCTGTGCCACCATGGTGTCATGGACTGCCTTGCAGCAGTTAAAGATGCCCTTCAGGTTGACCGCCATCAAATGATCCCATTCATCTTCGGGGATGGTGGTCCAGTCCTTGCGTTTGGGAATGCAGGCATACAGGGCACCATTGTTAATCAGCCCGTGAATGGCCCCAAAATTATCCACGGCTGTCTTTGCCATGGCCTGACAGGCCTTGAAATCAGACACGTCGGTTTCAATGAAAACCGAACTGCCACCCGCCTGGTTGATAATCTGGGTCAGCCGTTCGCCTTCTTCTGCTGCGACATCGGCGATCACCACATTGGCACCAACTTCGCCCAATGCTTTTGAATAAACCTTGCCGATGCCCACAGCCCCACCGGTGACGATGATGGTTCTGCCGGTCAGATCAAATAGACCCTTTGCTGAAAATTCTTCTGCCATTTTGGCTGCTCCCTAACACGTAATATTTTTTATCCCAAAGTAGGGTCCAGAATAACCTTGCCCGGAACTGATCCCGACTCGATCAAACGATGGGCATCAGCGATCTGGCTTAACGGAAAGACCTTGTGGATGTTGACCTTGATTTTGCCTTCTCCAGCGGCTTTCAGCGCATCTTCCACGTTTTCGCGGGTTGACCCGGCAGAGCCTATGATGGTTATTTTTGAATCATAAAGTTTGAAACAATCAAGCTCGACAACGGGCCCACCATGAGCACCCGCCGTGACCAGCCGCCCACCATGGGCAATCGCGGCAAATGCCTTGGGCCAGGTTTTGGGGCTGGAGATATTGTCATAGACAAGATCAACCCCGTGGCCTTTGGTGATTTCCATCACGGCTTCGGTCAGGTCTTCTTCGCCGTAATTGACGACGAAATCAGCCCCAAGATCGAGGCCGATTTGTGCCCGGTCAGCGGACCCCGCAGCACCAATGACTTTGGCACCGGTCATCTTGGCAATTTGGACGCCAACACTGCCGAGCCCCCCGGAACAGCCCATGATCAAAACCCATTCGTCTTTTTGTAGTTTTCCCTTGGTGAACATCAGGTGGAATGCTGTGGGACAATGGCGAATGACAACGGATGCTTCGTGGTAGTCCAGATTTTTTGAAATCGGCATACAGGCATCGGCATGGGCAAGGACCAATTCTGCATCCCCGCCCCAACGACGAACCCCCAGCATGCCGTCTTCTCCCGGACCGGCGCGCGATAGCACGGAAACATGATCGCCAATTTTGGGCATTTTGATGCCCTCTGCTGGTTTGCCCAGCCCGACGACTTCGCCCGATGGATCAACGCCCAGAATGCCGGGCAAAATGGGATCGCGCTGCATCTGCTTGCCGGCACGAACCGCACAATTAAGCACCCGGTTAACGGTGGTGGCGTGGACCTTGACGATGACCTGTCCCGGCCCCGGGGTGGGGTCGGGCACGGTTTCGTATTTCAGGACTTCTGGTGGGCCGAACTCGTGAAAAATTGCTGCTTTCATATTACTGCCTGGCCTCTATTTGGGGTCTGTGAAACTGGTGCTGATGGTGCCCAGGTCGCCGATGGTGGTGACGATTTTGTCGCCGGATTTAAGATAAAGGCCACGGCCTTTGCCAACGCCTGCGGGGGTGCCAGTGGAAATAACATCACCCGGTGCCAGTGTCAGATGTTCGCTTAAATATGCGATCTGTTCTTCGATCCGCCACCACATTTCACCGGAATTGCCATTTTGCATCTGTTCGCCATTGAGCCACAGTTCGATGGATTGGTCGTAGATGTCTTTGATGTGTTCTTTCGGTGTGATCCACGGCCCCATGGGTGCAGAACCATCCCAGTTTTTGCGCCGGAAACGATCGCGGCGGAAGGCATCTTCTTGTGGGGTGTTGTCCTTGCTGGCTTTTGGGCCGCGCACTGACATGTCATTCATGACGGTATAGCCCGCGACATAATCAAAGGCGTCTTCTTTGGATACGCCATAACAGGGTTTGCCAATCACAACAGCCACTTCAGATTCCCAATCAATGGCGGTCGATGTGCGTGGCAGATGAATGACACTGCCATCGCCAACAACCGTTTGGCGCGGGGTTTTCTGGAACAGCACCGGTGCATTGATGGATTTATCAGGCATGACCCCGGTGTTGCCCATTTCTTTGGTGTGGGCGGCATAATTGGATGCCATGCAAAAAATTGTGCTGGGGTAAAGCAGAGGTGCCAGCAATTTCACATCAGAGAGATTGCTTGTCGCATCCCCGTGGCCACCGTTGGCACATTCATCGGCAAGCGTTGAAAGCCAGGCGTTAGATTTGTCCCATTCTTCGAGCAGCATGAGCGTGGATGAAATATCCACCGGTGCATTGCCAACCTTGGAAAGGTCGATGACCTTGTCATTGATAGCAATTCCGGCGTTGGGTTTTCCGTTTGCACCTTCGGTGTTCAACAAATGATAAAGCGTGCTCATGATTTCTCCTTTTTGGGTAATGGTCGTTGATTGAAAAAAGAATGTGGATTGTCAGGAAATGGGTCCCAGAAATGGCTCACCCATATAACTATCTGTTGCTTGATCTAGCGAATCTGGCCAAACCCCGGATTTTATTTTGCGCCGTTGGGATAGGGGCCTTGGGGTGGCGTTCCAGCCGATCTGTTCGATGTAATCATAAAGTTGGACCGCATGGCCATCGGGGTCACGAACAAAGAAATTATAATCCATGCCTGGGAACAGTTCGTGGGGCAGTTCAAAAACGTCACAGCCCTTTTCCTTCAGGAATTCGCGGGCGTTGCGAAGTTGTCGATAATTGCAGACTTGCATGCCAATGCTGAAATTGTTGGTGTGTTCAGACAGGCCCAATTCTTTGCGCAATTCAATGGGGTAAAGGGCAACCGCATGGTGTTCGGTGTTGCAGCGCAAGAAGGCGCAACGGTGCCCCTTAAAGGTCACTTCTTCTGTGAGAGAAAAGCCCAAGGTATCTGTATAAAACCGCACGCCAGCATCGACGTCTTTTAAAAACAACCGCACCGGCCCCATGTGGATGACCTTGAAAGGTCGCGCGATTTTTACACCATCAACATCAAAAACAGCATCGGGCTTGTCGGCGCTTTTGTGGCGATACCCATCCATAACCTTGACGCCTTTGGCCATGGCCTCGGTGGTTTCTGTATATTCTGAAATTTGGGGCAGGGTGGGTGCTTCGCGAAAAACCCGATCCCGCATCTCTACGGGCTTTGAATGACCATCCCAACCGACTTGTTCAATCCCGTAATACAATTCGTTCACATTGCCATCGGGGTCAGTGATGTAGGTGTGCCAGTTGGACCCGGGCATGTCGCGCCCGGAACGCACGGTCGGCACCTTTTTGTTGGCAAACCATTTGATAGCATCATTGATCTGGCCAAGGCTGCCGCATTGCCAGGTGATCTGGTTGGTGGTGACCCCCTTCGGCCAGCGCCCGGGCGGGTCGGATACTTCGCGTAAATCCCGGTTGAACAAAACCATGGCATGGTGGTCTGAACCGTACCGGGTAAAGACGCCAATGGGGGGGCCTTTGACCAATTTGCGCTGTTCATCGGTTAATCGGTGGCCGGCATCAAGGATGTCGGTGATGTCGAACCCTAAAAACTGGGTATAGAATTTGACGGCGGTTTCCACATCATCGGAATTGAAGCCAAAATGGCCCAGCCTTGAAATGCGAAAGGGGCGCGCCAGCTTGACACCGCCAACAGCGAAACCGCCATCACCGGTGGGGGGTGCGTAGAAATCGTCAAAATCTGCGTCGTTCATGCTATTTTCCCCCCACGTATTTTTTTTTGCCCCACTTTTGGCGTGGGGTTCACGTTCTATAATATACCAAAAATCCACATGTAAAAGAGACACAGGGAAATAGACACAGGGAAATAAACTATGAGCACCCCAAAAAAGCGCGATAATCGCCCCCAATATTACGTTTTCTGGATGAATGTTGTTGATCCGGCCCCAAAAACCGATTTAAGCGTCGAAGAAATCAGGTATCAGCATTTTGCCTATCTTGGGGATTTAGAGGCCCGGGGCATTCTTTTGGCCGCAGGACCCTTTATGGACAGCGATGGTTCGCGCCATGGGGCAGGGATGATGATCCTGCGAGCGGGCACAATGGCTGAGGCCGATATGATTGCCGCAGAGGAGCCGTATCGCAAACATGGCCTGCGCAGCCACAGCCCAACGCCTTGGCAATGGGCCGAAGGCTCGGTTACCCAGACATTACGGATAAAGGCAGGCGAATTTGACGTGCTTTAGGATTTTGGCTCTTCTGGAGCCCCGTGGCGTTCGGAATTATAGGCCATGCCAGCGGCGCGATCCTTGAACTTTTCAGGGTCAGGGTTCAGCCCGTGGCCGAGCGTCAGTCGGTTCATGAAACTGAACCGGCAAATCACCAAAATGGCATCGTGAAGGGCCTGTTCCTCCCAGCCAGCATCGAAAACGGCTTGGGCATCCCCATCGGTGATTTGGTTCGGGGTCAGGGTCAGGATTTTGGTAAAGCGCAGGATTGCCTTAAATTTATCATCGACCAGCAGGCTTTCTGCATCGTCGCAGAAATTATCAAACAGGGCATCATCGGCGCCCAGCTTCTTTGCCACTTCGGAATGCCCCCCATAGCAATACTCGCATTTATTAAGGTGGCTGACATAGGCAGCAATGGTTTCGCGCTCAGCCGCGCTCAGCGGTGAATCGCCCCGCATAATAATGCGGCCCATTTCCCCTTGAGCGCGCCTTGCATCGGGCTTCAGGCCAAAAACTTCACCAACATTGGCATTTTCGGACAGGGATATGAAAAATGGCATGCTCTGGGCTCCTTGAATTTTTCCTATAAATCCGTGATTTGCAGCCCTATGGCAAGGCCAATTGCGAATTCTGGGCGTTCTGGTTGCCATGGGGGATGAAAAATAGCAGACTGTTCGGCAATAAACATTCCAAAAACAATATATTTGAACAGGGGAGCTTTATGCGTAAATCACATTCTATACTCTTGTCTATTGTAAGCTTGGCGATTGTCGGCGGCCTTTCCGGTCAGTCTGCATCGGCAGACGCAATCAGCGATTTTTACAAAAAAACACGGCTCAAGGTTATCGTCGGCTATTCGCCCGGTGGTGGGTTTGATCGTGGTGGCCGTGTCGTTGGTCGCCATATTGGCAAATATATTCCAGGCACCCCAAAGACAATTGTCCAGAACATGCCCGGTGGTGGTTCTATGCGTTCGTTAAACTGGCTGGCCCAGAAGGCCCCTAAAAATGGTGCGGCCATTGGTCATTTCCATCCTGCCGCCGTGCGCGAGCATTTGCTGGGTGGCAAGGGCGTAAAGTTTGATCCGCGTAAATTCACTTGGCTGGGCAGTTATAACCGCGAACGTGCGGTGACCTTTGTCCGCGCTGGTCGCGGCATCAAAACAATCCAAGATGCCATGGAACGTGAAGTGATCATTGGGGCCACATCGCCACGCTCTGGCGGGGGGGCATATCCCCAGATTATGAATCATGTTCTCGGCACCCGTTTTAAAGTTGTGGTTGGCTATGGTTCCACGGGTGAAAGCACGTTGGCCATGGAACGGGGCGAGGTTCATGGCATTGGTTCATGGTCGTGGTCCCAAATAAAGAGCCGCAAGAAAAAATGGCTCAAGGATAAATTCATCAATGTTCTGATCCATGTGTCTATTGCCAAGCATCCGGACCTTCCCCATGTGCCGACACCGCTTGACCTGGCCAAGACCAAGGACGACCGCGATGTTCTTGAAATGATTTTTGGTTATCAGGAATTGGGTCGGCCCTTTGCGGCACCTCCGGGAACCCACGCAGAACGCGGCAAAGCGTTGCAAGCCGCCTTTAACAAGATGGTCAAGCAGGAAGACTTCAAAAAGGCGATTGAAATTGCTGGTTTGGAAGTTTCCGCCATGGACAATAAACAAGTCATGGTCTTGCTGAACAAGTTCTACGGCCTGCCTGCAAAGACCCTGGACCGGGGCAAGACCATTTATGCAGAAATGCGTTCCGGTCGTTTGTCCAAGGCCAAGAAGAAAAAGACCAAGGGCCTGAAGCTTGTCAAAGTTAAAGGCAAGGGTCGTAAGATGAAGCTGACCTTTAAGGATAAATCAGGCCAGACCTGGAAGTTCAAAGCGCGTGAAAAGAAATTGGGCAAAAAGCTGAAGATCAATGGCAAGAAAGCCAAGGTTAAAAGCATGAAGCCTGGAATGGTTTGCACCATTTCATATTACGGCAAAGGCGGACTTGCCTATTCGGCCAACTGCAAGTCGTAAACACGAAAACGTCGTTTAATAAAAACACCTCTGTGGGAAACCACAGGGGTGTTTTTATTTGTCATAAGACATATTAAGCGCGCGGGTTTCTGCTTCTGCTTCGTTTGCGATTAAGCCGTGGCCAAGGGTCAGGCGGTTCATCATGGAAAACCGGGCACAGACCAAGATGGCATCGTGGAACGATTGTTCATCCCATCCGGCAGCAAAAACCATGTCGGCATCGGTTTGGGTGATCTGGTTCGGGCTCAGGGTCAGTTTCTTGATGAAACGCAACAAGGGCTTTAATTCATCGCGCACCGGGGCGGTGTCGATGTCATCGAGCAGGGGTTCAAACACGGCCCGATCGACCCCCAATTTTACTGCTGCCCGGGAATGGCCCGCAAAACAGTAATCTGATGCGTTTAGTTCGCTGGTGTAGGCGGCGATCATTTCCTTGTCTGCGGGGGTTAATTTGCCTTCTCTGCGCATAAAAGCGCGCGAAAAGATGGTCAGGCCTTCATGGGCCTTTTTGTTAAACGTGTCCCACATTTTGCGGACTCCGGCATCTTCGGGAAGGGATGGGAAATAAGGCATTCTGCCATGCTCCTGTTGTTGCGGCGTTATCTGATTATACAAGGTTGCGTCTGTCCGTAAAATCGAGCCATTATACCCCCAACCCCGATATATGGGAGGTGGGAAGGGGTTTAATTAACCCGCCAATAAACAGGGAGACTATGATGAAAGCGAGTGTTCTTCTCGCCGGACTGGGCGCTTTGGCGCTTTTGGGTTCCGGAGCAAGTAATGATGCCAGCGCTGCAGGCGTGGCTAAAGTTTATAAAGGCAAGTCGGTCGATGTGATCGTCGGCTACAACCCCGGTGGCGGTTATGACGCTTATACGCGTCTTCTTGCACGCCATATTGGGAACCACATTCCTGGCAAGCCCAGGACCATTGTTAAAAACATGGGTGGTGCCGGCAGCCTGAAAGCTGCAAATTATCTGTACAATGTTGCCAAGAAAAATGGCCGCATCTTTGGCATGTTCGCCGGTGGTGTTGCCATGGATGCATTGATCGGGGGTCGCAAGACCCGCTTTGATCCGCTCAAGTTTAATTGGCTCGGGTCTATGACAGAATCTTCCAGTGCTTGTTATGCCTGGCATACCACGGGCTTTAAAACCCTGAAGGATGTCATGAAAAAGGGCGGCAAGCGGATGATCCTTGGTGCATCTTCCGGTGGGTCTTCCACGGCAGCATGGCCGAAGACGATGAATGCCTTTATTGGCACCAACTTTAAGGTCATCACTGGCTATAAAGGCTCCAAGGGCATTATTCTTGCCATGGAACGTGGTGAAGTGCAGGGCTTATGCGGTTACTTTATCTCATCGATCCGCAATGTTCGCCCAACCTGGTTGAAGGAAGGCAAGGTCGTTATGTTGGTTCAGGAAGCCAAAAAACGCCATGCTGATTTCCCCAACATCCCAACCGTGTTTGAATATGCCAAGAACAAGGCAACCAAACAGGCCTTTAATCTGGTCTTTGGCTGGCAGGTCATGGGTCGTCCCTTTACCTTGCCACCAGGGGTTGCCCCGGACCGCGTCGCAGCAATGCGCAAAGCTTTCTGGGATACGATGCAGGACAAAAAGTTCCTGAAAGATGGCAAGAAAAGCCGTCTGACGATCAAGCCCCGGACCTACAAGCAGGTTAATGCCTATCTTAAAGAAGCCTGGGCATCACCAAAGAAAGTCGTGAAATCCGTCTTTTATGCATTGGATCGCGACAAGAAAAAGCATAAGAGAAAGAAGAAAAAATAACCGGCATTCGGTTATCTCTAAATGAAAAGGGCGGTGCGGTTGCACCGCCCTTTTTAATATGGGCCTTTTTTTTGGGATTTTTTTATGCAGGAATTGGCTGTTCACCGATGGTGACAAAACGGCGCAACAGTCTTCGTTCATTGGGGTCAAAATCTGTTCGCGCATGAACCGTGGTGCGGTTATCCCAAATGATCAGATCATTTGGCTGCCATTGATGGCTATAGCGAAATTGGGGTTGTTCGATGTGTTTGAACAAACGTTCCAGCAAGGCAGCAGACTCTGCCTTATCCAGACCTTCAATGGCGAAGGTCATTAATTGGCTGATGTAAAGGGACTTGCCCCCGGTTTCGGGGATCACCATGACCGCAGGGTGGGCGTGGCTTAGGTGCGTTGTGTTGTTTTCCCGAAGCGTGGTGCCATGAAGAAAGCCTTGCAAGGCCTTGCGCCCCGATAAAAGCGCCTTGGTGTCATCATCAAGGGCATCATAGGCGGCAGTGGTCGATGCAAACAGGGTGTCACCGCCTTTTTTGGGCACCTCTACCCCATATAACACGGTCGCACGTGCCGGGGTTTCCACATAAGACATGTCGGCATGAAATTCCATTTCCCCATCAGGGAGCGATCCAATGGGTTTGCCGTTTTCACGAATGTTGGACACCAACATGGTGTAGCCATCATAGGGATCAGCGTCTTCACGCTTTGATTCGTTGCGCATGTCGGCCGGTCTGGGACGTTGGTGCAGATCGCCGAAAATTTTTGAAACCTCAACCTGGTCGTGTTCGCTTAAAACCTGATCATGAAAAACGATGATCCCGTGATCCAGCCATGCCTGAAGGATGACCGCTCTGGTTTTATCATCGAGTTCTTGTGACAAATCGATGCCGCTGATTTCGGCGCCAATATTCTGGGTTAAGGGGGTAACGGTTACGCTCATGTTCATTGCTTTCTGTTCTATGCCGGGCGTTCGCCCTGAATGGTCAGGCGCTTCATGATGCGGGTTTCCGCTTTGGGGAAATCACATCGGGCATGGGTCAAGCAACGGTTGTCCCAGATCAGGACATCGCCTTTGCGCCAGCTGTGTTTGTAAATAAAATCGGTACGTTCCATATGGTCATAGAGAAGCGCCAGCAATTCATCGCTTTCGTGCCTCTCCATGCCAACAATTTCCTGGGTCATCAGACGATTAATATACAGCGCCCGGCGTCCCGTGACAGGATGGGTGCGGACCATGGGATGGATGAAATGGGCAACATCATCCCAGTTGTTCTTGCGGGTTTTATTATCCGTCGTCACAGCGCTGTTATAGGTAAATGCATGAAGGGCTTGTTTGCCCAGCACTTGGGCCTTGATCACACGGGGCAGGGTTTCATAGGCCTTGTACATGTTGGCAAAGGCGGTTTCGCCGCCATGGAGGGTTGGTTGCACGGCGTATAACATCGTGGCTGCCAATGGCTTTTCAATATAGATGCCGTCGGAATGAAATTCGATTTCCCCTTCCGCCAGACTGCCAATGTATTCGCCATTTTCCTTCAGGTTGGAAATCAGCATGATATAGGGGTTCGAGTTATCCTCAGGCTCATCATTTTTGTCGGCAAAACGGGACCACGGGGCCAATTCCCCGAACCGTGCCCCGAAAGCGACTTGTTGGTCTTCGGTGATATTTTGATCGCGCAATACCAAAAGCCCAAATTGATGCCAGGCAGCAAGGATGCCAGCAAAATCATCATCATCGATGCCAGCGGCAATATTGATGCCGCTGATTTCAGCGCCCAGTGCCGGGGATATGGGGGTAACGGTGATGGTCATGATCGCTGATCTCGCCTTAGTGCATGGTGTGGCCGCCGTCGACATTGAGCAGTTGGCCGGTAATATAGGCCGCAGCGTCTGACAGCAAAAATGAAACAGCACCGATCAGGTCTTCGGGGACCTCCAAACGGGGGATCGCCCGATTTTCGGATTCTTTGGCTTTGATATAGGCCGGATCTGAAAGTTCGATCTGGGTTTGCGACATGGTGAACCCGGGTGCCACGGTATTGACCGTGATGCCAACGGGGCCGACCTCGCGGGCAAGGGCACGGGTAAAGCCAACGACCCCCAGCTTTGATGTGGTGTAATGCAGGCGATCTGGGCCACCATAAAGCGCGCGGCCGGATGAAATGTTGACGATACGCCCGCGTCCCTGGGATTTCATTTGGGGATACACCTCGCGGCAGCACAAAAACAGCCCCCGCAAATTCACGGCCATGACCTTGTCCCATTCATCGACATCGATTTCGAAAAAAGGCTTTCGGGTCAGTTTCTGAAGATAGGCTGCATTGTTGATGATGCCGTCGATTTGGCCATAGGCACCGATGGTTTCGGCAACCATGTTTTTAACAGCTGCTTCATCGGTGACATCGGTTTCAATTGCCAATGCGGTGCCGCCATCATTGGCGATGGCCTCAGCCGTCTCAACCCCTGCAGGGCCATCGATTTCTGCAATCACCACCTTGGCCCCTGATTTGGCCAGATGTTCGCAATAGACCCGGCCAATGGCATGGCCACCACCGGTGACGATGATGACCCGGTTTGTAAGATCAAAGATATTCTCTGCCATTGAATGCTCCTAACAAAACGCAGCGGACAAAAGGCCCATGAGGCCCATTATGCCCCGCCACAGCGTCTGGAACAATCACGTGAGCCTTATTTTTTGTCTGATCCCCGGGCCAGAAAAGCGGGCATATGTTCGCCAAGACCAACCGTTTGTTGGGAATTGGGGTTTTGGGAGCGGGCATTATCTGCTTTTGGCGCTGGTTTCGGGTTTTGGCTGCGCGAAGGGCGTGCAGTTTCAGTCCGGGCCGCAGGCTTGGTATCTTTTGATGTGGTTTGGGCAGCAGAACTTGTGGTGACCGGCTGGTTTTGGACAGTGTTGCCGCTGGCACCCGATGTGGTTTGGGCATTCGCTTGGGCACTCGCTTGGACACCATTACTGGCACCCGATGTATTGCTGGCACCAGATGTATTGCGGGAACGCCCTCGCCTTGGACGGCGGCGTTTCGCTTGACCCTCTGGCTTGGCTGCTGTTTGTGTGGGGTCCGTTTTGGAATCAGCTTCAGGTGCAGCGGTCGTTTCCGTGTTGCTTTCGGCTGCAACTGCGGGCGGTGTCTTTTTTTGGCTGTATTGGGGGATTTGCTTGCCAATCAGTTTTTGAATCGCATCAATGTATTTTTTGTCCTCACCCGTTACCAACATGACGGCGCGGCCTTTGGCTCCGGCGCGACCGGTACGGCCAATGCGGTGGATATAATCTTCGGCGTGGAAGGGGACATCGTAATTGAAAACATGGCTAAGCCCGGCAATATCGATGCCGCGCCCGGCAACGTCTGTTGCTACCATATAGGTAATCTTTCCGGATTTGAAATTTTCGAGCGTTTCTGTTCGCGAAGCCTGTGCCATATCGCCATGGAGTGGGCATGCGGAAAAACCGGCGCTCTTTAGGTATTTTGCGACGGCATCCACATCGCGTTTGCGATTGCAGAAAATCAGCGCGTTTGTCACGGGTTCCTTTTTGAGAAGATCGCGAAGGGCTGCTTGTTTTCCGGTGTCTTTTCCCGGTGCCGAGATTAAAAAATGTTCAACGGTTTCCGCTGCGGATGTTTTTGGGGTAATGGTAATTTCTTTTGGATTCATCAAAAACTTGTCAGCCAGCCGCTTTACTTCTTTTGGGAAGGTGGCTGAGAAGAACAGGGTTTGCTTGATCTTGGGCAGGAAGCTCGCAATGCGTTCGACATCAGGAATGAACCCCATATCCAGCATGCGGTCAGCTTCATCGATGACCAAAATTTTGGCATCGGTCAACAGAATGCGTCCGCGTTCAAAATGGTCAATCAGGCGCCCAGGTGTTGCGATCAGGACATCAACGCCCCGATCCAGCTTTGCCACCTGTGGACCAAAAGATTCGCCGCCGATCAAAAGCGCCATGGAAAGTTTCGAGTACTTGCCATAGATCGTAAAGTTTTCAGCAATCTGTGCGGCGAGTTCCCGGGTTGGCGTCAGAATGAGGGAGCGGGGCATCCGTGCCCGGGCTCTGCCCTGAGATAAGATGTCGATCATGGGAAGGGTAAAGGAGGCGGTTTTTCCGGTGCCGGTCTGGGCACAGCCCAGAATATCGCGCCCCATTAATACATAGGGGATGGCCTGTTCCTGGATGGGGGTCGGTGTTTCATAACCGGCGTCGGTGACGGCCCGAAGGACTCCATCAGAAAGACCCAATAGGTCAAATGTCATATGATTATTTCAGCTTTCAAAAATATAAAAAAATGGAAAATATATTGTTGCCACTGCTTTGGTGGCCAATATTTGGCGCCAACATAGTCAATTGGAGCCCAACTTGAAAGGATTAAGACAAAAAACCCGATTTGTGTGGGGAAAGGCTAATCATTCGTTTTCGGGCCGCCATGATCCTGTGTCAGGACATAATCATGGCCCTGGGGAAATAAATCCTGTACCGATTGGCGGATCAGGGCCCGAAACCGGGGGTCTTGTGCGGATTCTGGCATGCTGGTTTCTGCTGTAATGGCCGAATGCGCATCGTTTTCAAAGCACCATGCCAAGTGAACCGTTAACACGTCATCAGGTTTCTTGGCAGATTTTTTAGCCCTGATTTTCTTGGCCGTGCACAATGTCGATGGCTTGGGATTGGCATTAAAGGCGACAATGACCCTGAATTCCCTGCCTGTTGTTTGGGCATCGCTATATTTGGGGGTGGTGGTGAAATTGGTGGGCATGCCCTCATTGGCCCCTTGCATATGCTGTGTCAGGGCCTGAGCAAAGGCAGCCTTATTCATCGCAAATGGATTGCCATGGATTTGAACAGTGGTGTCCTTGCCAGCCAGATAGTTGCTGAAATTCATGTAGTCATAGGCGGTGTCGAATTCGGCATCGATAATGCGAATGCTGTCACCGCTGCATGCACCGAGAAACAGGGATAAAATTCCAGCGATTAAGAGCTTTGTTTGCATGTCTATGAAACTCCTAGCGCACGGCTGCGCATAAACAGGGTTATTATCGCTTATAATGAAAGGTTGGATACAGAATTTTTATCAAAATTTTGTGAAGACACCGTGGGTGTGCCCAAACAAACTCGATGTTTAAATATCCAGCTTGGCCGCATCACCGGCATGTTCCTGAATGAATTGCAGCCGTAATTCCGGTTTGCGTCCCATCAGGCTCTCGACCCGTTGGGCGGTGGCTTTGGCTTCGCCGTCAGGAATGGTAACCCTGAGCAAGACGCGCCCTTCTGGTGCCATGGTGGTTTCCTTAAGCTGCATCGGGGGCATTTCCCCCAAGCCTTTAAAACGGCTGATCTCCACTTTGCCTCGCCCTTTGAAGGTGGATTTCATCAGGGCATCTTTGTGGGGATCGTCTCTGGCATAGATCACGGTCCCACCCTGGCTTAGGCGATACAGTGGCGGGACAGCCAGATACAAATGCCCTGATGTGATCAATTCAGGCATTTCACGGTAGAAAAATGTAATCAGCAGCGATGCAATATGGGCCCCATCAACATCGGCGTCGGTCATGATGATGACCCTTTCATACCGCAGCTTTGAAAGATCAAACCGGGTGCCTGATTCTGAGCCCAAAGCCAAGATCAGGTCGCGGATTTCCAGATTGGCATGCATCTTTTCGATTGTGGCCGTCGCGACGTTTAGAATTTTACCCCGAAGCGGCAGGACCGCCTGGGTGCGACGATTGCGGGCCTGCTTGGCCGATCCACCGGCCGAATCCCCTTCGACCAGAAATATTTCAGTGCCATCTGATGTGGCCGCACTGCAATCGGAAAGCTTTCCGGGCAATCGAAGCTTGCGGGTGGCGCTCTTTCGTTTTTGCTCTCTGGCGCGGCGGTTGGCCAGGCGTTCGTCTGCTTTTTCGATCAATGCCTGAAGCAACCGGTCGGCAGTGATGGGGTCGCCTGATAGCCAGTGATCAAAATGATCTTTGATAGAGGCGTCCACCATGCGCTGGACATTGGGGTTCGACAGTTTTTCCTTGGTCTGGCCCTGAAACTGGGGGTCGCGGACAAAGACCGAAATGGCCCCCAATGCACCATCCATAATGTCATCAGAGGTGAC
>Ga0233439_10003192_pt1 | contig 17416 bp, 15 predicted proteins | sample SI_123_September_6_FD_182713 | JGI IMG/M metagenome (GOLD analysis project Ga0233439, IMG submission 182713) | Seawater microbial communities from Saanich Inlet, British Columbia, Canada - SI_123_September2016_100_MG | ecosystem: Environmental > Aquatic > Marine > Inlet | place: Canada: British... | reverse complement strand
TCCGTTCGAAAGGTGACGCAAAAATTTCTTATTGTTAAGTTGTCCCCCAACGTTACGGATATCACCTTGCTTGCCAAGGCCGCAGAGAGTGCCGGGGCCGATGCCTTGTCGGTATGCAATACTTTTGTGGGGATGTCGATTGATTTGAAAACCAGAAAGCACCATTTGGCTAATAAAACAGGGGGCCTTTCGGGACCGGCTATCAAACCGCTTGCTTTAAATCTTGTGTATCAGACCGTCCGTGCCGTTCAAATTCCGGTTATTGGGATAGGGGGTATAGCGAGCGGGGAAGATGCGGTGGAGTTTTTATTGGCCGGAGCAAAAGCGGTCCAAATTGGAACGGCCAACTTTATCGACCCGGAATCCACCCTTCATGTGATTGAAGGTATCCGCAAATACTGTTCAGCAAATGGAGTGAGTAACCTTTCCGAATTAAAAATGGAGTGATTACCCGTTGCGATAGACTCTAGGAACCCGTTTGCCGACATTGCAAAGAATTTCGTAAGGAAGGGTCTTGCCTTTCACTGCCAGCTCTTCAACAGAAATTATCTGGTCCCCCTGTCTACCAAAGATAACGACATCATCTCCTGTTTCTACATCTGGAATGCCGGTAACATCTATAAGAATCATATCCATGCAAACATTTCCGACCTGTGGTACGCGCTTTCCTCGAATAAGGACATCCATATTATTAGCCAGAATGCGATGGAGTCCATCTGCATAACCAATAGGCAGGGTTGCAATATGGCTGTCCCTCTTTGTTGTGAAAGTTCTTGAGTAACTCACGGGCTGACCCTTGGCAACAGGTTTAGCCATGATGACCTGAGTTTTCCATTGCATTACCGGTTGAAAGGGTTCCAAATTTTCTTCCTGGTCTAAAACCGGTTGTAATGAAGGGGAGGGGAGTGCTCCGTAAAGGATGAGACCAGGCCTGACCATATCGAAACGGCTTTCTGGAAACTTGAACAATGCGGAGGTGTTGGCGCAATGGACCATCGGGGTGTGGGCACCTTCCTTTCGCAAAAGGGCCAGCACAGAATTAAATTTTTCAAGTTGGATCTGGGTAATGGACAGATCTTCATCATCGGCTGAAGAAAAATGGGTGGAGATGGCTTCGATTTTGAGGTTCTTTAAATTATGAATCTGGTTCAGCAGTTCAGGTAAGTTTTCAGGAGAGACCCCAAGCCGGTTCATCCCCGTATCTACCTTGATATGAATTGAAGCAATTTTATTTTGTTTTTCTGCTTCTTTGGAAAGGGCCTGGGCCAAAGACGCCGTACAAAGTATGGTTGCAAGATTGTGCCTTACCAAGTCTTCCGCCTCATTGGGAAAGATACTGGCTAATATTATAATAGGAGCCTTTAAACCGCTTTCCCTGAGTTCAATTCCTTCATCAATCACCCCAACTCCCAGAGAGTCAGCGCCATTTTCAACAGCTATACGGGCACAGGGTACGGCTCCATGGCCATAGGCATCGGCCTTGACCACAGCCATGATTTGAGTTTGAGGCTCAAGATACTTTCTCAAGGTCAGAAGGTTATGTTGAAATGCCTGCAGGTCAATTTCAGCGCGAGTCGCGCGGTGATATGCCATGAAATGGTGTGAATTGGGTTATTATTGGGTTAATGGGCCAGCTAATGCGACTGCCGAAGGCCTGGAGCATGTAGCCACCGTTCGGAGCCTGGTCACTACTCCCTCCGGGTACGGCCCGTATTGGATAATCGACCGCTTTTTTTCACGGGGGGACCCGATGTGCGGACAGCTCGGCAACACATGTATTCTTCATCTTTTGCTTTTTTTCTTACCTGGTACGCCCGGTCGCTGTAAAAATTATAGGCTATGGCGTTGATTCCCTGTTCTTCCTGGCACCAATAGGTGGAACCGCAACCCTCAGGAAACTTATAATCAATATGAACAATGTCACCATCAAAATCGGTGTTTTTGCAATCATGGTCATAAAGGTTTCGGCACTCCTGACTTTTAGGTAATCTCCAGTCATCGAAACCGGCAAACTTTTGCTCATTGAGCCAGTTGATATAATTATTGGCCCCTTTCCAGGAGCACCATTTGTTGCGCATTTGATAACTGTCCTGCTTTGTCCAGGTCAAGTTATACTTGGTATCTGTCAGGGTTTCATTTTCATTTTCTTTAAAACGATCTTCGTCTGTCATGAATCTCTAGGAAATAAATTTTAGGAAGGAATATTGTTATTTATGTCACTCTGCCTATAATATCAGGGTTGAAAATAGTGTAAATAAAAAAGCGGACAGTTTGATCAATTAGTGGATGGTTCTCGTTAAGGGGAGCAAATTAATTGAACCAATATGTATAACTCAATTTAATTTTTAATGTTAGGAATATCATGCCAAAAATAGAAATTCAAAGTTTTTTTTATGATTTGATTCATTGTAAGAACAAGATCCTCAGTGTTTTTGACAAATGGGATCAGAAATATGAAGAGGATGAACGGGGGGCCCTTGTAGCAGGAATTCGCGAATGCAAGGAAGCAGATCTAATAAATTTATTGGTCAATATTCAGAAATTAGCAACAGGCTATGAACAAATAAAGGAATTAATAGATAAGGCTGAGCAGGATCAAGTGGATGAAGCATTTGTAGAAGACGATCCCGATGATGAAGAATTTTAGTTAGCTGTAATAGAATTTTTTAAACTAGATGGTTTAAAATTGTTGTCTGGAATCGTGAAAAAATATATTCCTCAAAAGAGGTTGACCTTTCTCGAAATAATATTTAAGATGCGGGTTGAAAATTGACGGCATGTATTTTTGAAGTATTACCTATCCGGCCAAGTAACCTAGCCCTTATTTTTAGTACCTCATTTCATTAGAATTCCGAAAAATAATGAAGCTTATTACTGCTTTATCGTAACGGATAGATCAGTAAATGACTAAAATCGGTATAAAGCAATACATGAGTAGTTACATAGGAATTTGGATTGGTGTTGTAATGCACAACGTTGAGGGTGGAACATTGCAATGAAAAGTTTTATTAGAAAATTAAATACTGCTCTGAACCGCTATAGACTGGGTGGTGTTAAAAGCCTATGGCGATTATTGCGAATGACATGTTTGCCTACCAGGCTTTCCTTTGAGGCTATGAACAATGCTGTAATTTCTCATTTATCTGAGAAGGAAATAGATTTGGTGAGAGGTAAAAAGTTAAGCGAAGGAGTTCGTCATGTTATAGCTCATTCTGTCGAGGGTGATATCGCTGAGTTTGGGACCATGTCAGGTATTTCTGCAGTAGCCTTGGCAACAGCGCTTAATACTATGAAGGAGGATTTCATTTGGGATAAAGGTCGAAACAACGAGAGGATACTATGGTTGTTTGATAGCTTTGAAGGGCTACCGGAAGCCCGGTTTGAAGTTGATGCTTCATCACCCCATGTCAGTACTGGGCTTTGGGAAAAAGGAGCATTCGTAGATCTTAGCCCCGAAAGGCTTACCTCTATAGTTTCCAAATATTTAACCAACCCTGATATAAAAGTAGTAAAGGGATGGTTTAAAGATACAGTGCCGTTAATACCCTCAGAAACAAAATTCGCACTTCTCCACATAGATGGTGACCTATATGAATCAGCCATTGATGTTCTCGACAACCTGTTTGCCAGAAATATGATTTCGGCAGGCGCTATGGTGTATTTCGATGACTGGAATTCTAATGTGGCTAGCCCTGATATGGGGGAGAGAAGAGCTTGGAATGAGGTGGTTGAAAAATATCAAATTCGCTTTAGTGATATGGGGTCTTATGGGATAGCCAGTAGTCACCGCTTTTTAGTTCATGGCTACATGAGTCTCTAAATTTTTTCTTACATAAAATTTAATAAGCCAATATTGGCTGTCGTATATTCTGGAGTATTGTTAAAAGATTTTTTTGCGTCAGTTCTTCACAGAGTCCACAGAGGCTAATTTTCTTAGTTGAATTAGTTGATATTCAGTGGAATTCCTGTTTCGGGATCAAGAATCATTCTGATTAAAGAACGATTGCCACCTACCCACAGGGAATGGTTTGAGGCCGCTTCAATACTAAAAATAAACTTTGACTTCAATCCGTTGATCGCTGAAAAATTCAGGAAGGTTTTTCCGTCAAAACGGCTTAATCCGTCATTGGTGCCGACCCACAATCCGTCTGCTCCATCTGATTCCAAAGCGAGGATAAAGTTCCCGGGTAGTCCATCCTTCATAGTGAAGTTGCGAAATTTCAGGGTTTGGGTGTCCAGCATACATAAGCCTCCACCCCAAGTGCCGATCCACAAGCGATTTTTATTGTCCAGCAACATGGAAATAACATAATTGGGTCGATAGTCAGAATTTTGCATATTGGGGATGGAGGGGGAAGCTGAATGGTGCTGGCCTTGAAAATTTGAAAGGATGCCCTGGTTGTCTTCCTTTACTTGGTCGTAGGTAGCTCCGAGTCCGTTATTGTGATTGAATGCTTCCCATTTACCGTCCCCATAAGAAGAGAGTCCTGACTCTGTGCCGAACCAGGTTTTTCCGGAAGGCTCAATTTCTATCGCGTAGACCCAGTTATCAATCAATCCGCCTTCTGTGTTTTCAACGGTGAAGCTTTTCCAGTTTTTCCTTGAAGCTGGATTGCCTTTGACCTGGTTGACGCCGCTCCAGGTTGCAAGCCAAAGAGAGTTATTGTTGAATTCGATATCGTAGACAAAAGCATCGTTTAACCCTTGCGGGGTATTGTAGTGAATCCATTTTTTGCCGTTAAAATGACTGAGTCCACCGCCATAGGTTCCTATCCATGGATGATTTTGAGAATCCATGCTTATTGCAAATATTCCATTACTGAGTAAATGGTTTTGATTATCATAGACATTATAATCTTCGCGGGTATGGGTATCGTAATGGATGATGCCCCTTCCGGTTCCCATCCACAAATTCCTGCCTTGAGTGGTCAACACTTTAATGTTTCGGGTATTGAGGTCAAAAGTTTGAGTCTTCAGAATATGGGGAAAGGGGTCTCCTGAAGTTTGTTCAGGAATCTTGAAAGCATGGGTGGTATTTGTATGGATAAAGCTCGCCACCATGATGAAAATGAATATAATGGCTCTCATCTTATTTGAAAAATTGAAAGGTTTGTTTTGCATGGAGAAATATTCCCGGATTGATTTTGTAAACTATACCTCAGTGGTTTGTATATTGCTTTTGTTTTTTCTTGGGGGATGTGAGGTGTGCGATTGCGAGAAGGAAAAGGATCTTTTTCCTGCGGTAAAGGTTGCTGAGAAAGATCAGAAAGAAATGGTTCTCATTCCTTCTGGTGAATTTATAATGGGAACAGATATGGTGGATACGGAGGGAACGCATAAAAAAATTGGTGCTGTTAAGCCTCTTTTTCTTGATCAGCACCCAGAAATAAAATTGTTTCTTGGATCATTTTATATGGATCGTTATGAAGTGACCAATGAAGAATACCAAAAATTTTTGAAGGCGACTCAATTTACAGACTTACCTGCTCATTGGGTGGAGGGAGAATATCCCGCAGACCAGGGTTTGCATCCTATTACCCAGGTTACATGGTGGGAAGCCTGGTCGTACTGTATTTGGGCAGGAAAACAACTGCCCACTGAAGCACAGTGGGAAAAGTCTGCGCGAGGCGCAGAGGGTCTGCCTTATCCTTGGGGGAAAGAGTTTGTAAAAGGTAAGGCGAATTTAGGGATTGATGGGGATCGTAAAACAGCCGCGGTAACCGCCTACCCTGAGGATGTTAGTCCATTTAAAATTTATGGCATGTCTGGCAATGTTATGGAATGGACTCAGGATTGGTATCTCCCTTATCCGGGGAACCCAAAGCCGGATGCCAGGTTCGGCAAAGAACTAAAAGTTTTAAGGGGAAATGGTTTCCAGAAGGCCGGGCATTATTTTTTGCCGGCCTACCGATTTGCGTTTACACGCACCGAGGCCAATCCCAATGATTTCTTTGAGAATGTAGGATTCCGTTGTGCATCGGAAATTATCAATGAAAAAGCCAATCTCTGAGAATTTAAAGAAAAAAATACTTGGAACCTTTTAGGCCAGGATGGTGTTTTCCAGATTGGCACCTTTGGTGATTGCTTTTGCAATATTCGCATCTACCAGGTATGCATCTGCAAGATTGGCGTTGGTGAAATTTGTGCCATGCAAATTAGCTTCAAGAAGAAAAGCATTTTTCAGATTGCTTCCTTCCAGGTTGGCATAAGTCAGGTCGGAACCTTCCAGGTTGGCCTCTTCCCAAATGATTCCCGTACATTGAGCGTCTTTCAACTCCACACCTATCAGGTTTGCGTTAGTCAAGTTGACTTCTTTAAAGGTGCAGGAATTCAGATCCGCATATTTCAATACGGAACCCTTTAAGTCTACTTCTGTCATTTTGGAAAAGCTTAAGTCAGATCCTCGTGCATTGATTCCACTCAGGCGGGATTTTGTGATGCTGACTTGCTTCATAAAAACATACATCATTCTGGCAAACGCCATATTGCTGTCTTCAATCGTTGCTGAATAAAAGCTGGCGTGGCCTAAATTTGCTCCCTGGAAATCACAATTGACTATTTTAGCTTGTGAAAAATCACTATTGGATAGATCGGCATTTTTAAAGTTGCAATCCATTAAAGTGGCACCTTCAAAGTTGGATTCTTCGAGAGCAGCCCCAGTAAAATTCAGATTCTTAATTTTTGCATTTTTAAAAGATGTTTTTCCGAGGGAAGCTTGAGAAAAGTCTACCTCGCGCAATTCGGAGTCGTCCATGACCGTATCAACCAGAGTGGCGTATACAAAACTTGCGCCATTGAGACTTACTCCTTTTAAGTCAAAGCCGCTAAAGTCTCCCCCATCTTGTTTGGGTTCTTTCAGGACTAATGAAATTATTTCATCAACGTTTGACATTTACTTTTATTCCCTTTGCTGATCTGGTGGAAGAAGCGCATTCATATTCCGCTGAATTTTTTGTGGATTGACCCTGTCATGAATTCCAATGATGCCAACTCGAATTGACCTGCCCAAGATTCCTTCCATATCTGTTCTCATACTTAACTTTGCCGCAAGAGGAGTGAGAACCAGGTTGGCAAGCATGAGGCCATAAAATGTAGTGATCAAAGCAGTGGCCAAAGCCGGCCCGATGGTGGATGGATCATCAATATGCATTAACATTTGCACCAGACCAATCAGGGTACCTGCCATTCCAAATACGGGAGCCTGCACGGACATGAATCGCAAAACCTTTTGTCCCGAGTTGTGCCTGTCAAGCATAGCGTTCATTTCCCTGTCCATCAGCTCATGAATTTCTTTGGCGTTGTAGCCATCTACAATCATGGCGATTCCGTTTCTCAAGAACCGGTTGTCTACTTTGCCTTCTTCATTTTCAAGTTGTTTCATGCCCCCTGAGCGATACTTTGAGGCCAGTCTCATAATGTCATCGACATAATCTTCCGGCTCATAAACGCCAGGTTTAAATGCGTTATATAAAACCGGCATCAGGGTAGTTATCTTTTTGGCCGGAAACGCAATAAAAGCGGTGGCTACTGAACCTCCAACAACGATTAACGCACTGTTGATATTGATGAATACCCCAGCGTCTCCTCCACGGATAATGGCTACCGTAATGAGAAATATTCCAGACAGGACACCCATCAGGGTGCCGGTATCTATGCCTGCATCTTGCCGCTCTTCCTGAGCGGCGTCTGCGGCGGTGCCTTGAGCTTCCTGAGTTGCTGTGGCCATGGAGCTATATTAGACAGCGAATTTTAAATTTAGGTTCAACTGGCTGCTTTTTCCAAGTTAGTTGTGGCTCGAATTAATAATGAGCGCACAATATAATTGTTCAGCCAAGGTATCTGTAATACTTCTTTTCGGCCGCAAGGGATGTAAACCTTAAGAAAATCCGGTTTTTCAACCTTTTCAGGGGTTAGCTGAGTGCTCAGATCGGAGATACATCTGGCCATACAATTTAACCCTGCATAAGATTTGCAGAACAGTTCGCCCCACGAAGTTAAATAAATGGTGGTGATGCTCCTTGCTTTTTCAATTCGCCTATTGATAAATTTTGTCAATTCATCGTTATTTTTACAATCCCTGATGTTTCCCATACTGATATCGGGTGGAGGAGGATTGCCAAAGTCCACCAGCATGAACAACTGGTTAATCTTGGCATCATTCAACAAGTCTTCATTGGAAAGTGCGGCGATGTTGACGGACTCAATAAAGCTTTTGAGTATTCCCAGCAATGAAATGAGGTCATTTTCCTTGATGGATTCCCCCTCTGTTCTTAATAAAACTTCGGTGTTACTGCTGTAAAGATTGTTGAAAACAGTAAAAGCCAAAAGAAAGGGGAGGGTCGCCGATTTCCTGATGATATCGTCCTTGTCAATTTGCTCAAGAAAAGATCGAGTTCTGCCTCGAACCAGATACCATTCTGGTTTAGTTTGTTTATCCTTTTGCTCCAAAATGAAAGTCAGCTCATTCTCAGCCGTTTTACCATCTACCAAAGCACCCAGGTTATCAACTTTATTAGGGGCGGCTCTGTAAAAGCTGAAAAGTTTTCGACCTAAAAGATGGGTGTCTTTCTCGGTGATTAAGCTCTCGCTGGGGTCAAGGGTCTTATTCTTTTCTGAGATATTTTTGTAGGAAGCCATCAAGATTTTATTAATACGGTTTCCCAAATCTACCTTGTGCATCATTTGCCAGCCGGAATACTTGTTCAGCTTCTCAATTTTTTCCGGACTCCAATCCCAATCCTTCAGCATTTTGATCAGGGTGCTCTTTCTCCAGCTATCCGAACCTTTTTCAAATTCCTCGGCAGTGACCTGGGTACCTACCTTTAAATAGAATGCATGTCTGAGGGCATCGACATCGTCTTCCGATTTTGTATCAGCAAAAAACTTTTGGACCCGCTCGAACATTCCCAGATAGGGGTCTATATCCAGGTAGGGGACGTCATTATAGTATTTATCTTTAATTTGATGGCATAGCAGGTTCGATTTGGTGTCGCCAAACATATAATCTTCAAGGACTCCCATTTTCATGAGTGTTTTAAAGGGGGACTTGAACGATTTAATCAGAGCCCATATAGACCCACCAAAAAATTCACCATCAGAAATATCATCCACATTACCCATGTCGATGAACTCTTCTTTTCTGAGCAGGGTTTCCCCCGACATAAGTTTTTCATACAACTCATAATACCTTTTGTCGTCACAGTTCACAGGAGCAACCAACCAGAAGGGAATTTTCCCGGTGACAATGATCATGGTTCGGTACATTTCTTCTTTCAGAAGTTTTGCCAGGGCGGACCCTGTGCTTTCACTGTCACTCTCACCAAAGATGTTATTTTTGACTTCTTCATAATCATTGATGAAGAAATGGGTTTCCAGCTGGTAATTGTCCCAGGTCCAATTTTCTATTAAGTTGAGTTTTTTCTGGAACAGTTTCATGCTTTCTTCGGTGAAATCATTTTTATCTATTAGCAGGGTGTAATCCAGATCGGATTTTACAGTTTGGGCAATGGAACCCACACTACCCATGAGTAATGCAGTGTGGATAACGGGCTTTAGTTCTGGATTCCTGCGGATGATGATGTCGGGGAACAGTTTTTCGGCGGCAACCTGGGCTTCTTTGTCCAGAGAGAAATTGTGGATGCCACAAGGGGGATTGCCCTCAAAATAACCTGGCAAACCCTCCTGATGTACGTGAAGCAGGCGTGGAATAACCAGAAAAATCTTGCGATCAATTTCAGAAAGGGTGATCAGATTTCGATCTATTTTAAAGCGGTTGAACCTTAAATAATCCTGCCGGTTTGACAAGAGCATTTCTGCATCTGTTTTGATAAGAGCTTTGCGCGCATTTTCAATGTTTTCTTGCGAAAGCTTCAGGGGAAGGTCCTTTGGAGCAGGACTTTCCTCTTCTACTTGTTCTCCCTCCGCTTCCATTTGTTGGGCGATTTGTTTTTCGATTGATTCCATAGCTATAGTTTTGACGCAAGGTTTACTTGTTTAATAATTATTTTACTCTAAAAACAGCTAAAACACTTACTCAAAAAATTAATATGAATCCTGTAACGTGTTATGACCTTTTACTGATTTTTTATACTTAATGCCGATTCTGCGGAAGTTTTAGATTTTTTACCCTTGCCAGGTTTTTTCCTTGTGCCTTTAGATTCATCTTTCGCTACTTCAAGGGCTTTCAAAATTTTAATTTCAACACGCCGATTGGCGGCCCGGGCATCGTCATCGGTGTTAGCTTTAAGCGGGCGAAATTCCCCATAACCGGTTACAACCATTTGTGCCGGAGGAAACCTCATCTTTTCTATAATAAATCTTGCCACCTTTGAAGCTCTCGCCGCCGAAAGTTCCCAGTTAGAAGGAAACTTAGCACTTTGCATGGGAACGTTGTCGGTGTGACCATCTACCAATACTTGCCTGACACCTTCTTGCATGTCTTCCTTGATGGTAGAAATGATCAGATCTTCTGCGCCCTCGTTAAAGAAGGCTTCACCGGGTGCAAAAAGGTCAGACGTTGGCAAGCGATGTAGAATGGTACGCGTGTCACTGCGTGCAAGGCTTTCTGCATCAACGTTATCCTTGACCAGCTCTCTGACTCGCTCAAGCATCTTCATTTCTGCTTTACTTAGGCGGACGTTGACGCTTTCAATGCGCATTCTTTTGGTCTGGAATGAGGACAGTGCCTCGGCAAATTTATTTTCATCCAACTTGGAAACACTGTACATCAAAACAAATACCACTAGAATTAATGTGATCATATCGGAATAGGTGATGAGGAAGTTTTCCAGTCCTCCGGAGAACTCTGAGGTCTGCGCGGAACGGCCTTCCACAGGGCGAAAATCACCGCTTTCACCTCCGCCTTTACCACCACGACCTTTTTCTTCTTCGAGCAGGACGATTTTCATATCCATTTCAGCATTGTCTTCTTTGAGCATTTCCAGCTCTACAATCATAGTACGCCGCTCTTTTTCAAGATCCTCTACTTCTTCTTTCAACTCCTGGATGATTTCAGCGGGAAGCATTCCGTCTTCACCCGCATCCATGCCGCCGTAAAGCATATCTTCGTATTTTTTAATGAGCGAATCTTTTTCCTTTACAATGTCTTCTGTAACCACCCCCGAAGACATGGATGTTTTTTTTGCTTTTGCCAAATCGACTTTCAGGTTCTCAATCTTCTTTTTTAAGTTGTCGGTGGTTCCTGTATCTTGACGGAGGCGCTTTAATTCTTTCATCAAAACATCTCGTTCCCGCTCGAATTTTTTATTAGCTCCCTTTTCCTTTTCAACCCGGTTTCGAAGAGCCTCGATCTTATTTGCTAGATCGGTCATTTTGCTTTTCATTTTGTCATCCATTTTCGCCTCAAGGCGTTTGGATATCTCTTCTTCCTCCTCCTCTTTTTCCTTTTTACTGGCTTCCAAGCCGATATTTTTTGAAAGGCGGGCTACATCAAGCAAACTTTTTTGTTCTGCAACATCCGCTTCAGTTTTCTTGATAGTCTCTTTAAGTTTTTTTACCTCACCTTGGTTGAAGGTGATCAGATCCTTAATTTTTTTTGTAACTTGTCCCTTTTCTTCGTTCGCTTTGCGCAACTCGACTGACTTTATTTTGAGTTGCTCTTTAATCAATTGCAGGGATTCCATGTTTTTCATAATTTAGCCTTTTGGTTCATCTGCATATCGGTAAAAAAGACGGAAAAGGTTATATAATAACAAGAATTTATAGGTTTTGCTCCAGGTTGGGATCGTGTTCTTGTAGGTCAATTTTATTTAATGATGTTATCCCTTGTCAATTGCCCATACTGACTAGGTTGAATTGTTATTCTTAAGTAATATGCCTGAAACTCGCAAGGTTTAATGATATAAGAAATTTGGTGGCATTAAAAAACTTATATGCAGTATTAATGTTTAACATTAATGTTTTTTATATAAACTATTGAAATATAATTAAAAATATGGATTTATTTTTAAACCGAAGAGTGCTGGCTGTTTTGTTTTTGGGTTTTTCCTCTGGTTTGCCTTTGGCGTTATCGGGAGGGACCTTGCAGGCTTGGTTGACGGTAGAGGGTGTGGATATCAAAACTATAGGCCTGTTCACTTTGGTGGGTTTGCCGTATACCTTAAAATTTCTCTGGTCTCCCTTGCTGGACCGGTATGTCATTCCCCTGTTCGGGAGAAGACGCGGTTGGATTTTTGTGTTTCAATTTTTGCTCTTTGCTTCGATTTTTACAATGAGTTTTGTGTCCCCTAAAGAAGCACCCTGGGTTCTTGCCTTTTTTGCCCTTAGTTTGGCTTTTGCCTCATCTTCTCAGGATATTGTTGTGGATGCTTACCGCACAGAAGTGTTGAGAGAAAAGGAACGAGGGTTGGGTGCGGCGGTTTCGGTGACGGGTTACAGAATTGCGATGCTTGTTTCCGGTGCTTTGGCCTTGATCCTCTCGGAAATTTTAGGATGGCGTTTAACCTATATGATTATGGCAGGCTTGATGGTAGTGGGAATGATGGGTACCTGGATGAGCCCTGAACCGGAGGATCCTGGTATTCCGCCTAAGACACTGAAGGAAGCTGTTGGGGGCCCTTTAGTGGAGTTTTTTTCTCGGGAAGGGGCCTGGGTAATGTTGGCTCTGATTATTCTGTATAAACTGGGCGATGCGTTTGCGGGAAGCCTGACTACAAGTTTTTTAATTCGTGGTGTCGGATTTTCTGTAGGTGAAGTGGGGGCCATAAACAAAGGCATGGGGCTGGCGGCGACTATTGTAGGGGCTCTGTTTGGGGGTGCTCTTATGGCTCGTTTGCGCTTATTTCGCTCCTTGATGCTGTTTGGGATATTGCAAGCGATATCAAATTTATCTTTTATGGTTTTAGCCCTAATAGGAAAGAATTATGCCATGATGGTTTTCACCATTGCCTTTGAAAATCTAGCTGGAGGTATGGGGACTGCGGCTTTTGTGGCATTCTTGATGACATTATGCCACCATAATTTTACCGCAACACAATTTGCTTTGTTGTCGGCTTTGGCTTCCCTGGGGCGTGTGTTTGTGGGGCCGGCATCGGGAATTCTGGTGGATGATTTTGGCTGGCTTTTATTTTTTCTGGTAACTTTTTTAGCCGCGATACCTGGCCTGGCGCTATTGTGGAAAATACGCTATAGGATTCAGGGTCTGGAAAAAGAGGGCGGCCTTCGAAGTCAGACCTCATCATAAGCAAGGGATGATAGAATATATTTACCTTCACGGATTCGCATCAGGGCCTGGTTCCCAAAAAGCGCTTGTATTCAAAGAACGCTTTAAGAAAGACCGGCTTTCCCTCACGATTCCGGATTTGCAGGAGGGTGGTTTTGAAAACCTCACCCTGACGAAGCAGGTTTCGGTGGTTCAAAAAATTATTGATGAGAAACCTGATGGGCGCTTTGTTCTGATTGGTAGCAGTATGGGAGGTTATGTGGCGGCATTGACCGCAGAAACTCGAAAACATGTGGAGGCTCTGTATCTTATGGCCCCCGGTTTCAACTTCCTCAACCGCTGGATGGAAAGTATGAACTGGGATAAGAAATCCCTCAATTTACTCCCAGACTTGATCCGGGTATTTCATTACCGCTACAATAAGGAGATGACACTGAAAACGGATTTATTTCGCGATGCTTTACACTGGGACTCCATACCGCTGACCCGAAAAATCCCAATCCGGGTTGTTCATGGAATTAATGATGAGACGGTGGATATTCAGGAGTCCAGAGACTTTGCCAGTTCGCGGCCCTGGTGCCAAATTAAAGAATTGGATTCTGATCATGGCCTTATTTCATGTATTGATTGGATTGTTGATGATTGCATGAATTTTTTTTCTGATAATCAGTTATCTAGCTGAATATCCAAATTCTGGGAATAAAATGACTCACCGAATTCTTTTAGTTGATGATGACAAGGAACTATTGGCGGCTTTGGAAGTAAAGTTACTTAAAGAAGGCTATCAGATCGATACTGCCCCAGATGGTGAAGTTGCCCTTGAGAAAATTGGAACTGATTTGCCAGATTTGGTCATTTTGGATGTGAATATGCCTCGCATGAATGGAATGGACGTTTGCAGAGCTCTTCGGTCCGATGACAAGACTCGGGATCTTGCCATTATTATGCTGACTGCACGGGATGATGAAGTGGACCGCATTTTAGGGTTAGAATTTGGGGCGGATGATTATGTGACGAAACCGTATAATCCCAGAGAACTGGTCCTGAGAGTTAAGGGATTATTAAAACGCATTTATCACTTTCAAGATAACCCAGAGACTCAGGAATATATTCAAGTGGGTCCGTTGTCCATTGATTTAGGAAAGCATCAGGTTCAGGTTGATGGACAAGTGGTGGAATTGACATTAACGGAGTTTAAACTTCTCACCCACTTGATTAAAAACCCGGGGAAAATAAAAACCCGTGACTTTTAACAAAATATCCTTATGATGAACTTGTCTGGTGCCAAGGCAGGCAAAGTTTGCTCATGAGGGTTTCATGGTTTTGGCAGTTCAGGCTTCCTCTTGGATAGAGGGGAAAAGCATGAATTTTTAACAGGAGGAAAAGTGAGAATGAGTAGCCAAACGGGAAGTCAGAAAACCACGGGAAAACGATTGCGGGCATGGCGGAAGTCTGTTCCATTAAAGCTGATGCAGTTGTCGCATTTAATTAAAGTTTCACAGGGCTCCCTTTCTGATTTGGAGAACGATAAGTCATTACCCTCGGCGAACACATTGGCGAATTTGTCGATCTATACGGATTTAAATATATTCTGGTTATTAACAGGTAAAGGGCCAGTAAGCAGAAAGTTGTCTCCTGATATGGAAAAGTCCACCGAGCAGTCCCGTCTTTATGAAGATTTTATGTATATGATGCAAGACAGGAAATTAAAAGGGGTTGTTGAAAAAGTGATAGGGCTTTACAGGGATGGGGATGCCAAGAAAAAAGCCCAGATTCAGGGATTTCTTTCGGCATTAAGTTAAGGGAAGGATTAAAGCCCCGGATTTAGCATTTCCTCAAAAACAACGTTATCTATAAATTCATCCAGATCCGTGTATTCTTCTGAAGCCATCCCCGTTATTTCTTCAATTGGGTCAGAAAGTTTTTTAAGTCCGGCAGACTCTATCCGATACTTCATTTCCTCAATTCTTCGGATTTCCTGTTCTTCGATGTTTTTCTTTATGCTTTGAAACTCTCTGACCTTGTCAGCAACCTTTTCCCGTAACGCTACTATTCTTTGGTAGTGGATTTCCTCGATGACTTTTCTCTGCTTTTCCACCAGAAATTCAGCCACGATTTCTTCAATCAACTTTTGTTTTTGGTAACCCTTCAGCAGGGTTTCGATGATGTTATGTTTCCTGGATTCTTTGAGAGTTATGTCATGAAGAAAGGCACGTTTGAGCGTAGCTCTTTCAGCGCGAGGTTTGCCCCAGCGGTATTCATCCTTTTCATCAACCTTTATAGTCATGGTCCCGTTTTTGACCTTAAGTGTGGAATAGGCTCCAATAAAAGGATGCCCATGATAATTATAATTAGCTTTTAATTCACTTACAACCAGATCCATAATTTCCGGGGTCATATTCAATCCGTTTCCTAAATCCAGGTACCCATCTATATCAAAGGGGTCGACAAGAGTATTCCCCGTTACCTTGATTTTGGTTACAAAGGGGGCAGTATTTCCAGCCAGTAGTGTTGCGGGTGTTAGCAATAAGAGGGCAGATAAAAAACAGGATAAATACAAATATGGGTGAATGAAAATGCGGCTTGGTTTCATAATTATTTTTCTAAAAATACTTCTATTGATTTAAAAGAAGGCGTTTTTGATTTGGGGTCAAATTGTCGCGGTACAAGGACGTTGCTTTCAGGATAATACATCATGATATTTCCCGGTTTGATGGGATACGCCTGTAATTTTTGTCTTGTCATGATTCCCGTCTCATTTCTTATAGTTACAAGGTCGCCTTCTTTGGAGCCGACTTTTTTTATATCCTCTTCATGCATAAAAACGATATTGCGTGAAGAGACTCCACGATATCGATCATCTTCTTCATAAACAACGGTATTAAATTGACCTTCCGAGCGAACCGTCATTAAAATAAAGCTGTTTTCCTTGTTTCTTATAACGGCAGGAATAGGGCAGACTTTAAAACTAGCTTTACCCTCTGGAAGCGGGAATTCGGGTGTATGAAGAATTCTTCCATCAATATGGAACTCCTTCTTTGTTTGGCCAATATTATTCATCGGCTTGAAACCTGGGATGATCGTACTGATGATTTCCCGTATATTCCCGGTTTCGCTTAATGATTTCCAGGGGAGAGGAGATTCTTTTAGTACACGTTGACCAATTTCTGCGATTATTTTTACTTCACTTTTAGGTCCCGAATAGCGTTGCAGGCCCCCATTACTGAGCCTTATAAAGCTAAACATACTTTCCTGTGTGGTGGATTCTGGTTCTTCATCCCTGGCTAAAACGGGAAGAACAAGGCTGGTTTGGCCTCGACCTAGAAAATGGCCTTGATTCAAGGTGGTATTGAGAAAAAGACTAAATCCAATTTTAGAAAGGGCCGTCTGGGCGAAGCGGGAATCGGGATTCGAACCATACAAATTTCCTCCAAGGTTCCAGGCAAAATCAAATCTCCCATCATTCGCGGCTTCCACACAACCCAAAGTATCGAGGCCCGGTTGGGTGGGCAGGGTTACCGGGAATTCAGATTCCAAATTGTCTAATATTGCTTGCTTCAGTTGCGGGGTGAAACCCATGGAACCAATTCCTTGTACATTGCTATGTCCCCTTAGTGGCAGGAGCCCTGCATATTTTTTTCCTACCATTCCTCGCATGAGTGCCAGATTGACGATGGCTTGAACATTGTCGACACCGAATGCATGGTGGGTGATACCCATAGCCCAGGCAAATACAGTATTTTTGCTCTTGGAATAAATTTGGGCAGTTTTTTCTATTTCTTCTCGGGATATGCCTGAAGCAGATTCTAATGTCTCCCAGGATTCGGATTTAATATCCTTCTCGACTTCATCAAAGTTTAGTGTGTGAGTATTGATAAAATTCCGGTCTAACACGTCCGACTCATTGCTTAACAAGAGAGCTTTTGCTATCGCTTTAAAAAGAGGGATGTCTCCACCTATGTGAGGTTGCAGGTAAAGACTGGCGATTTCTGAACCAAATAGGAGGCTCCGCATATCTGAAGGGACACTGAAATTTTCCAGTCCACGTTCTCTGGCAGGGTTGATCACGACCACCTGGCCTCCGCGCCGACGAACATCCATAAGAATGCGCATGAAACGAGGGTGATTGGATGCAGGGTTGGCCCCAATCAGAAAAACCAGATCAGCCTGATCGAGATCATCCAACTCAATGGTTGCGGTACTTGTTCCCAGGCTCTGGGAAAGCCCAACGCCCGA
>Ga0233439_10003189_pt1 | contig 17419 bp, 18 predicted proteins | sample SI_123_September_6_FD_182713 | JGI IMG/M metagenome (GOLD analysis project Ga0233439, IMG submission 182713) | Seawater microbial communities from Saanich Inlet, British Columbia, Canada - SI_123_September2016_100_MG | ecosystem: Environmental > Aquatic > Marine > Inlet | place: Canada: British... | reverse complement strand
TGAGGGTTGCGTGTCTCAAGGAGCGCAGATACTTCGTACTGCTTCGATATCCTGAATCGAGTTCAGGATGACGGTTGTAAGTAGCTGGTCCTCAAGAAAACGTAACTTGTTAAACCGGTTTTACGATCCAGTCGGCGCCTTCGCCTCTTACTACTCGGCCGGCGTTTTCCATTGTGAACTGCGCTGCGTTCCACTCGGATTCGATGGCTCGAGTTGCGAGGTGAGGGGTGACAACAACGTTAGTCATAGTCGGCAGTGGGTTGTCGGCTTCGATTGGTTCGATCTCAGTTACGTCGAGACCAGCAGCGAAGATTTCCTTGCCTTCCAATGCTCGAATAAGAGCAGTTTCGTCGACAACCGGACCGCGGCATGTGTTGATGAGAATTGCGGTTGACTTCATCATTTCGAACTCACGAGTCGACATCATGTGCTCGGTAACTCGGTCGTGCGGAACGTGCAGAGTGATGATGTCGCAAGTTGAAACCAACTCGTCGAAGCTGACCTTCTTTGCGCCTGTAGCAGCGATGTAGTCATCGTCATGCTCTACAACGTCGTGGAATACGAGTTCGCACTCCCAGCCGGCAAGTCGCTTAGCAACTCGTGAACCGATTCGACCCAGCCCAACGATTCCGATTTTCTTTCCAACGAGAGTGTGGAACTCTGCTCGGTCGCCTTCGACGCCGGCCATCCACGTGCCATCTTTTACGCTCTGGATTTGAACATCTAGCTTGCGGTTGGTCGAAAACATGAGCCCGATAGCGTGCTCGGCAACCGCAACAGCGTTTGCTCCACCGTTGTTCGCAACATCAACACCGAGTTCGGCAAGTGCAGACTTATCGAGGTAGTCGGTACCTGCGCTGAAGGTCTGTACCAGCTTCAAAGTACCGATTTTCTCTGCCAGAGGGACCAATTCTTTGTTGTGTCCTGCTGGAAGAATTACGACTGCGCCTGCGCACTGTTCAGCGATATCGTCGAACGACTGTTCGCTGTCGACGAATCGAAGATCGATACCGCCAACTTTCTCGGCTGCTTCCGAAACTTCTTTCATTCGGGTTTTGGAGCCTTCGTTGTTCGGACCGAGGATTACTACGATGTTCGACATTGTTTGAACTGCTTTGCTTTTGGCTGTGGAGGCCAATGTGAATAAATGGCGTAACTAATAGGGCTAAAACGAACCAATAAAAAATAGGGACGTATGTACGACGGCAGATTATACTTACAAGGTTGGATCGAATTGCAACTCGATTTTCGATCTTTCTAATTTCTTGTGTTCGGCTTGTACGGCGAATTCGAGAAAAATCTAAACAACTAACTTCTTCTCACGAAAACGAATTTGAACTCAGTAACAGTACGCGCTCCCGCAACAACAGCCAATCTCGGACCCGGTTTCGACAGCATTGGTATGGCTCTCGATATGTGGAACGAGCTGACGATAACTCGAGGCGAGTTCAGCGTTTCGACCGTCGGCGAGGGTGCCGATCTGGTGCCGCAGGATACGCGGAACCTGATCGTTACGGGCGTGAATGCGGTTTTTAATCACATTGGCGAACCAATTCCCGGGCTTCAGTACCACTGCAAAAATGTGATTCCGTTTGCACGCGGCATGGGCAGCAGCTCGGCAGCTATTGTGAGCGGCTTGGTGGCAGGATCGGCCATTTCAGGAGCAGATCTTTCCAAAGAAGAGCTAACAATTTTGGCGGCCGACATTGAAGGTCACCCCGACAACGTTGCGCCTGCGATTTATGGCGGCTGCACGGTTGGTGTTCGCAACGGAACTGACAAGTGGATCGTCGATCAGGTGAATGTTCCTGAAGATCTTCACGCTGTTCTGTTCGTTCCTGAAATCCACACAAATACTCACGAATCTCGAGCGGTACTGCCCGACATGATTAGTCGGACTGACGCGGTGTTCAACATTGGCCGAGCTGCACTGCTGGTGAACGCACTTTCATCGGGTCGGCTTGAATTGCTCAAGTACGCCACTGACGATCGACTTCACCAGCCGCACCGAACTCAGGCGTTCAAGGCGATGCCTCATTTGATCGAAGCCGCAATTAAGGGCGGAGCGCATGGAGCGTTCTTGTCGGGTGCGGGTCCTTCCGTGCTTGCACTTGCTACGGGGCGTGAAGTGACTATCAGTTACGAAATGGCCGAATCTGCCCGTACGCACGGCGTAGACGGCAAGCCGATGATCATGCCTGTGGCTCACGAAGGTGCTGGAGTGATTGCAAGCTCATGACGACTGATTCAACTGTAGAACGCCGTCCTGTAATCGTTCAAAAGTACGGTGGAAGTTCGCTCGCTACGGCAGAGCACATTCATAACGTCGCTGCTCGTATTCAGGCTCGAAAAGACGATGGCGTTGATGTGATTGTTGTCGTATCGGCTATGGGCGATTCTACCGACGATCTGATCGCACTTTCTGACGCGGTTACGCACGGCCAGACGCCAGACGCTCGTGAGATGGACACGCTGCTATCAACTGGTGAACTTGTAAGTTCAACGCTGATGGCGATGGCGCTGAAGTCAGATGGCTACGATGCGATTAGCCTGAGCGGTATTCAAGCTGGAATTAAGACCGATATGGTCCACGGATCAGCTCGAATCGCTGATATCAAAACCGATCGGATTCGAAAAGAACTCGATAAGGGACGAATCGTTATTGTGGCTGGCTTTCAAGGGTTGGCTGAATCTGGCGATATAACGACTCTGGGTCGTGGCGGATCGGATACAACAGCGGTCGCTCTGGCAGTAGCTGCTGAAGCTGAACGCTGCGAAATATATACAGACGTCGACGGTATCTACACAACAGATCCTCGACTTACAGATAAGGCACGCAAGCTCGCCGAGATTGGCTTCCAGGAAATGCTGGAAATGGCCGTACTCGGAGCGAAAATGAACCCTCGTTCAATCGAACTTGGTGCTGTTTACGACATGCCGGTTTACGTTGCATCGTCGTTCTCATATGAACCTGGAACGCTTATCCACGGAGGAGAGCACACTATGGAAGTCCGCAAAGCGGTTACCGGTATCGCAGTTGATCGAAACGTTGGCAAAATCACCGTTCGCGGTGTGATCGATCGACCCGGAGTCGCAGCAGGATTGCTCCAACCGCTGGCTGATGCTGGCGTGAGCGTCGACGTTATCGTTCAGAACGCATCTTCCGATGGCACTACCGACTTCACGTTTACCGTGGCTCAGGCGAGTGTTGATAAGGCTGCCCAAGTTCTTGGTAGCGATTCTGATGTTAAATACGCCGAAGTTGTTACTGGTTCCGATCTCGCAAAAGTGAGCATCGTTGGAACTGGCATGGAGAACGCTCCCGGTTACGCAGCCAAGATGTTTGCGACGCTTTCTGAAGCTGGTGTGAACATTGATATGATCACCACTTCTGAGATTAGAATCACGACGATCATCGAAAAGGATCAGGTACAGAAAGCCGTTCAGGCTCTTCACGATGCGTTTGAACTCGAAAAAACCGAGTAAACTCTGAGCGCTCTGTTACTACGTTGAAACCCCGATCGCTCACGAATTCGTAATTTGACCCAGCCGTACCTAAGCGTCGTAATCCCTGCCTTCAATGAAGAAGAACGGATCGCGTCGACGGTTGATGCGTTGGTTGAGTATCTGGGCAAATGGTCGTCGGAAGCTGATTCTGGTTCCGAATCCCGATCCTGGGAGCTAATTATTGTTAGCGATGGATCGACTGATTCAACGGCGAGCATAGTTTCTGGAATCAGTACATCTAACTCACAAGTCCGACTCATCGACGCTCCTCACGGTGGCAAGGGCGCTGCCGTACGTCGTGGCATGGACGAGGCAACCGGCGAGTGGCGATTCCTCTGTGACGCCGATCTTTCGATGCCCGCCGACAATTTGGGCAGGTTTTTTGAAGGCTCAGGGAGCAACAACGGAAATCCACGTTACGACGTGTCGATTGGCTCTCGCGAAGCTCAGGGAGCAAAAAGGTTCAACGAACCTCGGAGTCGCCACATAAAAGGGCGATTGTTTAACTACGCAGTGAAAATTCTGGCATTGCGTGGAATCGAAGATACCCAATGCGGGTTCAAGCTGTTTTCTGCCGAAGCGGCAACGAAATTATTTCCTCATCAGTCACTCGATGGCTGGGCGTTTGACGTCGAGTTGCTTGTGTTAGCCAAAACCGCAAAATTCTCAGTTGGCGAAATACCTATCGATTGGTACTACGGTGAAGGTTCGAAAATGACCCTCACTAAGGGCCTGATGGCTGTAGTCGATGTCGCGAGGGTCGGAGTGAACCGGCTGGCCAGAAAATACCGCGTTGTAGAGCGTAAGGACGGGGCGTAACGATGTTTTCAAACCCGCCTACGAGTGAAATACGTTCGATACTGGCTGAATCGAAGACGATAGCTGTGGTCGGCATTTCAAATCGAGAAGATCGTGCCAGCAAATACGTTTCGGAATATATGCAGCGCGAGGGCTACACCATTTATCCGGTAAACCCTAACCTTGACGAATGGAACGGGCTCAAGGTTTACGATTCGGTTGAGGACGTTCCGGTAAACATCGATATTGTCGATGTATTCAGGCGCTCGTCAGAGGTTTTACCCCTTACGGGGGATGTGGTCGGTACAGGCGCAAAGGTAATGTGGCTGCAGCAAGGCGTTGTAAACGTGCAAGCTGCCGAACTTGCTGAACAGGCAGGCGTTCGAGTAATTATGGATTCTTGCATTATGGTTGAGCACAAATCGATGAAGTTGGGATTCTAGGGTTGTCCGAAGAAGCCACACATATGAACGAAAGTTCTCCTAACCCGCTCAGGGTTGCAATCGTTGTGCCAACATACAACGAGGCGGAGACGCTTCCTGTTCTTATTGAGAAAGTCCGTGAGCAAAATATTGCCGGACTTGGATTTGTGGTTGTCGATGACGGATCGCCAGACGGCACAGGCGACATTGCGGACGCTATCGCAGACGAGTTCGATGGCGTGTTCATCGTTCTTCATCGTGAAGGCAAGCAGGGGCTAGGATCTGCCTACCGAGCAGGATTCCAGGCTGCCTTGGACGCAGGCGCCGAACGAATATTTGAAATGGACGCCGATCTTTCGCACCCGCCTGAAGTTCTGAACGGCCTGATTGGCGAACTAGACAATGCCGATGTCGCTGTGGCTTCTCGATACACAGCTGGTGGCGGAGTTGATCCGGGCTGGAGTTGGGGTCGACAGCAAATCAGCTACTGGGGCAATGTCGGAATCCGAATGATTTTGGGTCTCAAGGTGAAAGATGCTACGGCCGGGTTTAAAGGATTCCGTCGTAAGTCGCTTGAAACGATTGGGATTGATCGTCTAAGGCTGAGCGGATTCGGTTTTCAGGCCGAAGTTGCCTATCGCAGCCAGAAGGCTGGATTACGGGTTGTAGAGCATCCGTATGTGTTCATGGACCGAACCGCTGGCAAGTCAAAAATGTCATTCGGCATAGTTGTCGAGGCGTTTTTCCATCTTTCGTGGCTGCGCATTCGCGGTTAATCATCGAATTCCAAGTGATTGAATCGAGACGAATCCAATGCGGGTAAACGGCGAGCAATACCGGGCTGTGTGGTGGGACAACGGAGTTGTTAAGTACGTCGACCAACGCCTGATTCCGTATCGATTCGAAGTTGCTGAAGCACGAACCCTTGATGAAGTAGCCGATGCGATTGTCACAATGGGTGTTCGTGGTGCGCCGACCATTGGAGTTATGGCTGCCTACGGACTCGCTCTGGCAGCGGAGCGGGGTGACAACCTTGCCAATGCCTACAAAGTGCTTGCCGAGACTCGTCCTACCGCCGTGAACCTCAAAGTGGGGCTGGATCGAGTGATGGGTGACGACGCTGAGCAAATTCTTGCTGCTGCCAAAGAGTTTGACGAATCGGAAGTTGCTGCCGCAGAAGCTATTGGCGAACACGGCAGCAAGTTGATTTCATCTGGCACTCGCGTGCTTACACACTGCAATACGGGTTGGCTGGCTGCTCAGGATTGGGGCACAGCGGCTTCCGTAATTTTCAAGGCACAGCGAGCCGATAAATCTCCATTCGTGTTCGTAAGTGAGACTCGACCGCGGCTTCAGGGATCACGACTCACCGCTTGGGAGATGACTAACGAGGGCGTCGATCATGTGGTGATCGCTGATGGGTCTTCGGCGATGCTGATGAGTCGTGGTGAGATTGATCTTGTGATCACTGGTGCGGATCGGATTGCCGCAAATGGCGATACCGCCAACAAGATTGGCACCTATGCACACGCGCTTGCTGCGAAGGCGCATGGAGTTCCGTTTTATATCGCTGCTCCTAAATCGACCATCGATCTTGGAACGCCAACAGGCCGAGATATCGAAATTGAAGAGCGCGACGAAAACGAAGTACTTTCGGTTCGTGGTGTTGATGAAAGCGGAAATCTTCAAACGATTCGTATCGCTTCGTCGGGATCAGGGGCGAGAAACCTTGCGTTCGACGTTACCCCTGCTGAATTGATCGCCGGAATTATCACGGAATCCGGCATTGTCGAACCTTCGGTAAAAGCCATCTCCGCTCATTTGGCGTGAATGGCGCGATGTAGCGCCCCGTACGTTCCGTATTCGGAGCGGCACACCGTAATCACAAGTACGGCTTATAAAGAACCTACGTGTAAACCCGCACACGAAAATCGGGTTAACACCGGTGGGATGAGCCTAAAGGAGCGATATCACGTCTGTAGTAAGGCAGCGGACACTGCTTTTATCGACAGAGATCAGAGATATAAAGACCCAGCCGAAAGCTGAAAACAATGGTCACCCAAAGCCAATCATTCCAATCCCCACGATCATTCAAGAAAATTGAAGAAGAAGCTATTGAGCATGCTCTAGCTGGACGCTGGGAAGAAGCCGCCGACGTTAATATCGAAGGCATTGAGCAGGATGAAAACAACGTTGGTTGTTTGAACCGATTGGCTAAGGCATATCTCGAGCTAAGTAAGTACAAAGACGCACGCTCTTTGCTGAAACGAGCTCTTGAGGTTGACCCGCACAACAGGGTCGCAACTCGTCAGCTCGAACGTCTTTCAAAACTAGATAGTGGTATCGCCCGACGGACATCAGGCGGAACTGCTACTAATTCAGCACTGTTTATTTCCGATCCAGCGGTCGCCACCGTTTCCGAACTGAAAAAGGTCACTTCAGCCGAAATTCTCGCCTCAATTTCTCCAGGCGATAAATTCAAGCTGGTTGTCGATGACACGATCATGTCGGTGACCACAAACGGTGGCGAGTACGTTGGAACGTTGGAAGTTCGAATTGCAACTCGCATGCGGAAGATGATTGCAGGCGGCAACAAGTACGCAATTCTCGCTGCCAAACTGACAGATTCAGAAGTCGTTGTGGTCATACGAGAGACCCGACGTTCGACCGAACAAGCACGAATCGCTTCGTTCCCTTCGTATCTTCAGAAGAAAATCGGTGACTTCGATCTTGATGATCCGATGGAAATCAGCGACGAACTACGTATGGAAGACGACATGGACGAATTCGCACCGGCTCCGGTCGAAAGCGAGTCTATGAAATCGATCATGCGGGGCGAATTCGGCGGGGCAGCCGAGGACTCAAGCCTGAAGTTCTAGAACTTCGCTTGATCCAGAGATTCGCCAAGGTCATGCACGGCTAAGCGTATCCGGCTCGTTTCAGCACGTTGCTAACTGCTTGAACGAACGCGTCGACATCGTCTTCGGTGTGAACCGTGGAAACGTTTCCGGCGCACCTGTTCGACATCAGGAATCCTTCGTTTAGAAGGCCTATGAACATGATGTTGAGCATGTTTTTATCGTTAGTTGCGAATGTGCGGTAGTCGACAACTTCGGTTGGAGTGAACTGCAACGCGAATAGCGATGCGACTCCCGTGACTCCCATAGGGACTTCGAGTTCGGCAAAGAGAGCACGTAGCTTTGTGCGAAGCGACTCGCCAAGGGCATCGAGATATTCGTACTTCTCTGGAGTTAGATTTTCTAGTGTTGCCACTCCGGCAGCTGCCGTCATCGGGTTGCCGTTAAACGTGCCGGCGTGCTGAACAGTTGCACCGCCGTCAGATGGGTCCCACATCGACATGATGTCTTCCCGTCCCCCGAAGGCTCCAACTGGCATGCCACCGCCCACAACCTTGCCGAAGCAAGTTAGATCGGGAGTGACTCCGTAGTAATCCTGAGCACCGCCATAGGCGATTCGGAAGGCGATTACTTCGTCGAATATGAGAATGATTCCGAGTTCGTCGGTAACTCGCCTAAGACCTTCAAGAAATTCTGGCTTACCCGGCACCATTCCGCACTGACCGTTAACTGGTTCTACGATCACAGCAGCCAGTTCGTCGGCGTGTTCACGAATGATTTTCTCGGCGGCGACGATGTCGTTGAACGGAGCGATATATATGTCGTCGGTAGAAGTTTCTGAGATGCCGGGGAAGGCTTTTACCGCTTCAGGCGAATCGGCATCTCCTGCTTTGTCGAGTGGTGGCACGACGCTGATCTGAATTGCGTCGTGGTTACCGTGGTAGGCACCTTCGCACTTCAATAGTTTTTGCTTTCCGGAAAACGCTCGTGCCGCTCGAATTGCATTCAGTGTGGCTTCGGTTCCAGTGTTTACGAATCGAACTTTGTCGAGAGATGGCACTCGTTCGCAAAGGAGTTCTGCCCACCGAACTACCGATGGGCTGGGTGCTGGAAATGACATGCCGTGATCGAGTTGTTCGGCTACTGCCTGACTTACTTCAGCTGGACGGTGACCCAGAATGAGAGTCGTCATGTTGTTTACGAAATCTGTTCGCTTGTTACCGTCGGCATCAGTGAGAGTCGTACCGGTTCCATCGGTGATGTAGAGCGGAAATGGATCCCAGTAGATCGAATTTCGCGTGTCGCCACCGGGCATGAAATTTTTCGCCTTCTCATGCAGGCCAGCCGATTTCGGGTTGGCGGCAGTATAGGTGGCAATTTCTTGTTCGAGCGGGGTTGTCATTTCACGAGTCTCATCGAGCGTTATTAGAAAATCAGATCGCTAGCGTCTGAAGCAGTAACGGTAGGGCTTCTCCTGCGGTCGAGCGCAAAGATACCTCACAAATTGGGGTTAGTTTCGTTTCTGTGGGATTGATCTCGATAATTGTTGCGCCAGAGGCTTCGGCGATCCACAAAAGCCCGCTTGCTGGTCGAACAGTGGCTGATGTACCGATTGCCAGTACGCAATCAGCTTTGTCGATTTCGGCTCTGGATGCTGCCATTACGTCGTCGGGAATCGGCTCACCGAACATGACGGTATCGAACTTCACCACGCCCCCGCATTGGTTGCATGGATCTGGCGCGAAGAGCGGTACGAAATCACCGAGCGAGACTCTATCTCCGCATTCGATGCATCGTAGCTTTGTTCTATTGCCGTGGATTTCTATTAGGTTTTGGAGTCCGGCTTTTTCGTCTAGTGCGTCGATGTTTTGGGTTACCAGCGACTGCAGTGAGCCTTGTTTTTCTAGTTCAGCGAGTGCGTAGTGACCCTTGTGTGGTTCGGCGTTGGTGAGAGCGTCGCGAAGTTCGACTATGTGGGCGTCGATCTTTTCGTTAGTGCGCCTGTTCCACCAGCCGGTAGGATCCTTTTTGAAATCTGAATAACCGTCCATGCGAGGCGTTCCGTACTTGGTCCAAAGACCATCGGCTCCCCTGAACGGTGGAATACCGCTTTCGACCGACATGCCAGCGCCTGTCATGCCAACTACATAGTCAGATTCAGTGACGATCGCGGCGATTTGGTCGATGGTGGCTTGAAGCTCTTCTTCTGAACCGCGCGGTGATGGGCTTTGTCCTGATGATGGACGTTGCGCAGGTTCGCTAGTCATCGGATTCGGCACTTGAACTTGAGCCAGAACTAGGACTGGTGCCAGTGCTGGCGATGGCGTCTTGAGTAACTCGACCGTTCATCACGGTGTAAATATCGGCGGTTTCGAGATAGTCTTCAGGAACGATTCCCGGTTCGGTCGAAGTCAGGAGCACTTGCTCATGCTTCGTAGCTGCTTCGAGTACGAGTCGACGTCGCTGCGGATCAAGCTCCGAAAGAATATCGTCGAGAGCCAACACTGGAGTTCTGCCCGTCGATTGTTTTACGAATACGGCTTCAGCGAGCTTTAGAGAGAGGGCGATGGTTCGTGATTGCCCACGAGATGCGAAATTGCCAGCGGGATTGTCATTTAGACGAATTTCTAGATCGTCACGGTGAGGGCCGATCACGGTTACGCCCTGAGCGATTTCTCGTCGGCGAATGGTCGGGAGGGTTTTCTTCATTACCTCTTCGATCATTTCGGCGTTCATTTCGCCTATTTTGGGTCGATCATCTGATGCAGCAGTAATTCGAGGTCGATATTCGAGTTCGAGCTTATCGCCATCGGTGAGATCTCGATGCGCTGGAACACCATGGTCGTTCAGGCCGTCGACAGCCCGCCTTCGAGAGTCGGTTACACGTGCGCCTTCGTAGGCGAGTCGTTCATCCCAGAATTCCAGCTCGTTTTCTTCTGAAAGGCCCTCACGAACTCGCCTGAGCAGCTGATTTCGTTGGGTTACGACCTGAGTGTATCGCTGGAGTGATTTTAGGTAAGCGGTGTCGGATTGAGAGATCAAAATATCGAGATAACGCCGTCGTCTGCCCGGTGATCCATGGATGATCTCAAGGTCGTCAGCCTCGAAGAAAACAATGTTCAAGTTTCCTACGAAATCGATAGCTGATCGCTTAATGCCGTTGACTCGTAAGCCTTTGCGAAACCCTGGATTGCCGTTAGGAGTCGATGAAGCAGTGATATCAACATCGATCTGCGCCTGGACGGTCGTATCGGCTTCTCTGCCGACGCCGAGAATCTGCATATGGCCGCCCGTTTCAGCAAGCGACCAGTTGACTAGCTCTCGCTCGTGAGAAGAGCGTGCGGACTTTGCAATTGCGAGCATGTATGCCGCTTCAAGCAGATTGCTTTTGCCGTGACCGTTTTGACCCTGAAACAACGTGAGTCCGGGCCGTAGCTCGAGCTCGGTGTTTGTGTGGTTTCTAAATCCGGTTAGTGAGAGCCGCGCTAGATAGATCGGAATGCCTTCTGTTCTGGAATTTCCTAACAGGAAACGCTATTGCGCTGGGTGCGATAAGCGTTGCTACTGAAATGCAGGTCGAGTGAGGGCGAATTTTAGCATCGTGCCACGGAAAATCGAATCGCCAGCGTCGAAACCCGAACACGTCGCATCTAACGTACTACAGTGCACGGGATAGCAAGCTGTTGAGGTGTTGATGCATAAGGTAGTTGGGATAGGGCTAATTGCCCTGCTAGTCGGGTACGTTCTCTGGATCGCCACGGCCGGAACGTCGATCGCCCCAGAAGAGACTGTTGTGGTGAATTCGAACAGTGCGCGTAATTCGACCGAAGAGAAATCGCTTGAGATCGTTACGCTGCTCGGTTTCGACGCTATTCCGTCGATAGAGGCTCCGCGGTTCGTCGAGCAGAGCGTTGCCGATGACACATATGACCCTGACGAGCTAGTTCTGGGCGTGGAGATCAATGGTGATGCACGTGCTTACTCGGTTCCGTTGCTAAGTCGACACGAGATTGTGAACGATGTGGTGGGCGGCAAGCCGATTGCCGTTACGTGGTGACCGCTTTGCTTTACTGGAATCGGGTATTCCAGAGAGATAAACGGTGTGGTTCACGAATTTGGTGTTTCGGGCAAGCTGATCATGAACGCTCTGGTGATGTACGACCGTGAGACGGAGTCGTTGTGGAGTCAGTTCCTATCGCAGTCGGTTCGCGGGGATTTAGTTGGAACTATGCTCGAAACAGTTCCGCTGACTCTTACGACGTGGGAGAAGTGGAAAGAGACTCACCCATCGACCGTTGCTCTTCGTAAGGGCAGCCGTGGTGGCGATCCTTACGTTGGCTACTACGGAGGTCGTTCAGCTGGGGTGATTGGCGAGTCTAATCGTGATGATCGATTACCGACGAAGGAATTGGTGCTGGGGCTTGGCTTTGATTCAGAGCCGGTGGCTTTTCCGCATTCGGAGCTTCGCACTGAGCAATTGATTCAGCTTTCACACGCTGGAAATCCTACGGTTGTGTACTTCGATCCGGGTACCGATACCGCGCTCGCGTATGGTGCTGCCGTTGATGGGCAGACGCTTGATTTCGAGTTGGTCGAACAGGATGGTCGTGAGTGGCTTAGGGATTCACAAACGGGATCGCTTTGGGTGCCGTTTACGGGTCAGGCTGTTCGGGGTGAACTTGCAGGGAGTGCGCTCGAACGGGTCCATGCGATCAATGTGTTCTGGTTCGCTTGGAACGATTTCTATCCCGAGACTGATATTTGGGGATTGGGCTGAGTCGTTTGTTTTGATTCGATGTGAAGTTCACGACTGATTTCAGGTTGGGCGCGACTAGAATGGCGTTTTAGTTTTCAAAATAGCCGTTCTGGTGGTGTGAATTGGATCTGAAGTCGCTGATTCGAGATGTTCCCGACTATCCTTCCGAGGGAATCCTGTTTCGAGATTTAACCCCTGTGATGGCCGATCCTCGTGCCATGCAATACATCACGGAACGCATGTCTGAGCACCTTGCATCGCTCAAGGTCGAAGCTCTCGCAGCCATCGATTCTCGTGGGTTCATTTTTGGTGCTCCCATCGCCGCCAAGCTCGATATTCCGTTCGTACCGATTCGCAAGGCAGGAAAACTGCCTCCTCCGGTAATCGGAATTGACTATGCGCTGGAATACGGAGCTGCTCGGCTTGAACTGAGCACATCGGCTGTCGAGAAAGGACAGCGTGTTGCTGTAGTCGACGATCTGCTGGCAACTGGCGGATCGGCAGGGGCTGGCTCGAAGTTGGTTACTGATCTAGGCGCAGATGTGGTTTCACTGGCGTTCCTGGTCGAGCTTGAGTTTTTGGATGGTCGTTCTGCCCTGCCGAGCGGGATCGATATTTTCAGCATGGTGCAGTACTAGATTGGCTGATTCGAGGGATTTCGCAGTCACTTTCGATCTGTGGCAGACGCTGATATTCGAGCTCGATGGAAACTCGAATTCGATGGAGCGTCGGATAGCGAGAACTAACTATGTGACTCGTGAACTGGCGCGGCTTGGCGAAGTGATCGAACCTGAAGTAGTTAAAGAAAGCTTCAGAGTGCTTTCTGATGAAATCACTGCAGGCCATGATCACGGTCATGATGCCCAGTTCGAGGAATGGATTTCGATACTGATCGATCGTCTTGTACCGGGACTCGAAAAACGAGTTGGTTCAGATGAGATTTTGAATATGGCTCAGTTGATAGATCAGACGTTTATCGAAGCGCCTCCTCTTCTTTTGGATGGAACGAAAGATGTCTTTCGTGAACTCGTTGGGCGTGGTGTGAAGATTGGGCTAATCTCGAACACTGGTCTGACGAGTCCGCAGATGTACTGCAAATGGTTCGACCAACTAGGAGTTCATGACGATTTTAGTTTCTTGGCGTTTTCGAACGAGCAGGCCGTCGCCAAGCCTGACGCCAAGATATTTGAAGTGACTTTGAACGGGTTGGGAGTGGCGGCTGAACGGGCGCTGCACGTCGGCGACAATTTGCATACTGACGTGGGCGGAGCGGCAGCGGTTGGGATGTCGACTGTGTGGGTTCGCGGCGGAACGAATTCGCCTGTTGAGTCGACTGTAGAACCAGGCTTCAAGATCGATTCGATACTTGAGATGCCGGTAGTAGTCGACGAGTGGCTGGGCAGCTTTTAGGGCTAACTAAAGATTCCTAAAGCAGCAATCACATGTCCCGAGCGGTAGCCGAGGGATCTGGTGTGGCGGAGTGCTGCCTGGCACGGGTGTTCGAAAGCGGGAGTGATCGGGCGAACAGCTACTTCGTGCTGGTTCGATATCCTGAATCTAGTTCAGGATGACGGGTGTTCGAAATTTTCAGTTCGCCTGTCGTCGTTCGACGTGGCTCAGTATGCACCCTTCGAGAACCTCAGGATGACATGTGTGTGGCGAGCTATTGGAAGTGGTGGGATTCGCAGCGAAGTTTCACCGCTCCAGCCCAGGTCCCTCCACTTTGGTCGGGACGCGTGAATCGCCGTTAGCTCAGGCGTTTGCGAGCTAGGCGTGCTGCCCCGTAGATCAATCCGAAGTCGACGATCGTTAGCAGCCCTATGAAAAGCGTTGCTTCGAAGAAGAACTGCTGCGGGAACATGATGATCAGATAGTCGTTGTAGGGATCGAGCAGCCACAGATCATTGGCAAAGCTCAGGAAGTGGAACTGGGTAAACAGCCATCCGAAATCTATCGCTGCGGTTCCGCCAAAGATCACTAAAAACACGCCAGTGCCGATTGCTGACCATTTGAGCGATCTCAACAGCAACGGGAATGTTTTCTCTTTGAGAACCAGCAGTCCGGTCGCCAGCAGAAGTAGCAAGAAGACTCCGGACCAGCGTGTGATGGAGAAAACACTTTGCATCAACGCTTTTACATCGACCATATGGAGAATTTCACGCTCTTTGTAGAGCGAGACATCGTTCCCGTTGTATTCGACCAATAGGTCGAGGAATTCAGCGTCGTTGTTGAAATACTCTTTGATCTGATCGGCGCCACGGTTCAGTTGCTCGGTGGGCAGCCCTGTTCGATTGGCGATATCGTTGCGCCACCAGCCGTAGTCGTACAGCCATTCGCTATTGGTGATGTAGCTGGTGCTGAACAGAATTAAGAAGAGCGGCAGCACCAGTGCGAATATTGCGGCCCCGACGAGAGGCAGCGTGTGGGAACTGGTGGATTGGTGCGAATTTGATGGCATCACAGTTAGCATACGTGGCAACAGATGAATTAGTGCGAGCGTAATCCGAAGAAAGACGCTCAGGAAAGATGAAGGCAGACTTGAGTTCCGAAAGTTCACGAAGCGAACAAGCCAAAGCGGCCGGAGAGGCGTTTGCGGAGCTAACAGCGACTGTGGAGTTGCTGCGAAACCCCGGAGGCTGCCCCTGGGATGCCGAACAGACGCACGTTTCGCTTCGACCGAACTTGCTTGAAGAGACCTACGAAACTCTTGAGGCTATCGATTCAGGCGATTCGGATGGCTTAGCGGAAGAGTTGGGCGACATCATGATTCAAATTCTGTTTCATGCCGATATCGCTCGACGTGAAGACGGGTTTGACGCCGCAGCAGTGTGCAACGTGATTCGAGAGAAGATGATCGCAAGGCACCCGCACGTCTTTGGTGATGAAGACAAGGTGACCGATTCAGAGCAGGTGGTTGATCGCTGGGAGGCGCTTAAGCGTGCTGAGTCGGGTGGTAAACGGTCGATAGTGGCTTCACTGCCTTCTGCAATGCCGGCGTTGGCTTACTCGTCGTCGGTTCAACGACGTGTGATGCGAGCGGGGCTGCCGTGGCCTGAGAAGCACGCAATGCCGTTGGCGTTTGGGTCGATTGAGGGTGAATCGCTAGAAGAGGGTGAAGAGCGAGCGGGTGAGTACCTTATGGCGGTCGCTCGGCAGGTGCACGCTGCGGGAATCGATGCTGAGACTGCTTTGCGCAAAGCTACCGTTGGCTTGCGGGATCACGTTTTGCGAGCTGAGGAGATGGCTGGAGACGAGGTGTTAGCTGAGATGCCAGACATTGAGCGAGCTAGGGTTTGGGATAAGACTGAGGCTTCTGCTGAGTAGAGGTGTGCAGATACTTCGTACTGCATCGATATCCTGAATCGAGTTCAGGATGACGGTGTTAGAAGCCACGCTTGGCTTTTGGTGAATCGAGCAGGCAGCAATCTCATTTCCTGAGCGGCAGCCGAAGGATCTGGTGCGGTGGGGTTGGCGTGGCACGTTCGCACGATGTGGGCGTGATTGCCGCTTATGAACGATTCGTGATCTTCGACTGTCGTCCTTCGAGAGCCTCAGGATGACACTGGGGGGCTGATGTTTGGAAGCGATGAGCTGCGCAGCGAAGTTTCACAGCGTCCACCCCGGGTCCCTCCGCTTTGGTCGGGACGCGAGAGATGACCTAGCTATTGATCGTTATAACGCCGGGATCGCCATCTGCGGTGACCTTGCCGACAACCTCACTATAAAGTGTTTGATTAGCAACTAGACTCTTTACAAGGGCGTCAGATCGTTCTTCTGGAACTGAAATGAGCATGCCACCAGACGTCTGGGCATCGGCAAGAATCATGAATTCGAACTCGGTAATGCCTTCTCCAAGAACAATTTTGTCTTCGAGCGCTTCCATGTTGCGAGCTGTTCCACCCGACATCGATCCAGCCCGGGCAATCTCCATTACTCCCTCTAGCAACGGAATCTTTGGCCAGTTCAAAGTCGCCGACACACCGCTTGCCTTCGCCATTTGCGAAAGATGCCCGAGCAAGCCGAATCCAGTCACATCGGTAGCTGAATTCACTCCAACTTCGATCATGGCGTCGGCTGCGCCCTTGTTCAGAGTCGCCATCGACTTCACTGCTGCGGTAATCGCATCTGCAGGAGCGGTTCCAGCTTTTCCTGCCGTAGTAATAAATCCAGAGCCGATTGCCTTGGTGAGAATCAGCACGTCGCCGGGTTGAGCGTTGGCATTCGTGATTTGCTCGCCGGGAGTGACGATGCCAGTAGCGGCAAGTCCGTATTTAGGTTCTTTGTCGTCGACGGTGTGCCCGCCGATGATCAAAATCCCCGCTTCTTCAGCCTTTGCCTGTCCGCCTTCGAGGATTTTCGCAATTACATCTGGCCCAAGTTCACGAGGGAACGCTGCGATATTGAGTGCCGTAATTGGTCGTCCACCAACTGCGTAGATGTCGCTTAGGGCGTTTGCTGCGGCGATTTGGCCGTAGTCGTAAGGATCGTCGACTATGGGTGCAAAGAAGTCATTTGTGAGTACGAGAGCGACGCGTTCGTCTATCCGGTAGATGGCAGCATCATCGCCGGTTTCAGTTCCAACCAGCACGTTTGGATCGGTGATGGTTGGTGTTGGCAGCCTGCCCAAGACCTGGGCAAGTTCACTCGCGCTGAGCTTTCCAGCTCAACCGGCGCAGGTTGCCAGTTCGGTTAGTCGTACGGGTTTATCGCTCATAGTTCGTAAATCGTGTCATAACTGCGGAGAGAATGACATTTTTCAAGATGCGAATCGGGTACTTCTCGATTCCGCCTCGGTAGTTAGATAACGTGGTGGCGGCTAACGGTGCAAAAAGTGAGTGCAACAAACTTGTTACAGCTTCGATGCCAATTCAAATTGACGAGTCTTGCACTGAGAACGACAATTGATCGCCTATCCGTTGGCGTCTTTGGTGGCGCCTTCGGTCACTTCCAGAGTTCTTCCGGGCTTCCGCTTCGCGGATAACTCAATTAGCATCTGCATTTAGATAATATTCGCGTTCTCAAATACAAAAATGTCCAAAATTCCTGAATCTGAAATTCTTCCTATTACTGCTGATATC
>Ga0233439_10003178_pt1 | contig 17473 bp, 15 predicted proteins | sample SI_123_September_6_FD_182713 | JGI IMG/M metagenome (GOLD analysis project Ga0233439, IMG submission 182713) | Seawater microbial communities from Saanich Inlet, British Columbia, Canada - SI_123_September2016_100_MG | ecosystem: Environmental > Aquatic > Marine > Inlet | place: Canada: British... | reverse complement strand
TAGTTGCCGTTATGTTTCCACTACAGTTTTTTCCTGAAATAGCAAAAAAAATAACAAAGGATTCGTATGCCGCTCCATATTTAGCGCAGGTCCTGGATTTTGTAAATCAGAATCCCGGCACTTTGAATATAAGAAAAAAGATTTCGAATTTCAATATGGAGGGTGCTAAAGAAAAGTTTAATGAATTGAAAGATTTAAAAAACCTGTCTGACAAAATTAGTAATTTGAAGAATAATCTGCCAAATAATAATCAACCTCAAGATCAGTACACCAAAGATGATCTTGAAAAATTAAATGACATCTTTAAATCCGTTGATAATAAATAAAATTTTAAGAAGTATTGAATTAAGCGATGACCACAAAAATTAATTTTAATGGACAAATCCATGATGAACTGAATATTTCTGTCTTGGATCATGGTTTTTTATTTGGTGATAGTGTTTATGAAGTAGTCTGTACTATCAATAACCAGCCTTGTTTTCTAGAGAAACATCTTTGTCGCCTTTTTGCCTCTGCAAAAGCTATATCACTGGATATTCCTCATGATAAACAATGGTTTCATGAACAATTAAAAGCAACATTACAGGCGGCGAATAATACAGAGTCTTATATAAGGATTATTGTTACACGAGGTGTTGGCGAAGTAAATATTGATCCATCCACTTGCCATAAGCCTAATATAATTATAATTGTTATGGAAACGAAGGAATACCCCGAATCCTGTTATGAAAAGGGTATTCATGTTGCTTTAGTTTCCATTAAAAGGAATTCACGTGATGCTTTGAATCCAAATGTTAAAACAGGAAATTATTTGAATAATGTTTTAGCAAAAGTGGAATCTAATAAATTGGGCGCTCAAGATGCTATCATGGTCAACTCATCAGGACATTTGACAGAGGGGACTACAAGCAACTTGTTCTTTGTGCGTGATGGGCACATCTTTACCCCTTCTCTTGATTGTGGTTTGCTTTCAGGTATTACCCGAGAAATGATAATACAACTTTCCAAGGAGAATGGGTTCCGCGTAGAGGAGGGGAGATGGCCTGGAGAAGAGCTTTGTGAGGCGGAAGAAATATTTTTAACAGGAACCATTAAAAAAGTAATGCCGGTAACGCATCTTGATGGCCGACCTGTTGGGTCTGGAAAACCTGGGCCAGTGACTTTAAAACTTATGCGACTTTATGAGTTTCTTTTAAAAGGCTAATTATTACCTGGTGACTCGTGTCTTTACTCGTAGGCCTGACAGGCGGGATCGGCTCTGGAAAAACTCTGGCGGCATCTTTTTTTAAGGAATTGGGTGCCTACATTATAGATGCTGATCAGCTAAGCAGGAATTTAGTTCGCCCCGGACAAACTGCTCTCAATGAAATTGTCGAATATTTTGGCCAGGATATCTTGGATGACAAAGGCAATTTGAATCGGGGAAAACTGGCCAAGATCGTTTTCCAGAATTCAAAGGAAAAGGCAGTTCTCGAAAATATTCTCCATCCTAAAATTTTCAAAAAGGAGCAGGAGGAATTTTTGAAAATTTGTGCTCACGACGCATCTGCCATCGTTATCATTGATGCGGCACTATTGATTGAGTCTGGAAACTATAAACATGTTAATAAAGTTATTGTCGTTCGATCGAATGAAGAATCCCAAATCCAAAGAATTTTAAGTAGAAATGATTTTAGTTTTGATGAAGTCAAAACCCGAATGAATAATCAAATGAGTCTAGATAATAAAATAGAATATGCCGATTTCATTCTTGATAACGATTTGCAGCAAGCAGACCTTAGGAAAAGGGTTGAAGAGCTATATCCGAAGCTCCTGAGCATCTCAAAAACCAGATAATTCAATGTGTCATATTGAGTTCAGGAACATTGATACCGTTAAATTCCTTAGAATATATATTAATAGAACTTAAGAACTATGGCTGAAGACCAGGAAGCTGGAGAAAAAGAACAGGAACTATCTTCCGATGAGGCGGAGGAACTTGAGCGCCTATTAGAGAATGCAGGTGAGGAGGGTGCAGAGGGGGGTGGCCTACAAGGTTTAAAGGCAAAGTTTAATAAAATCCTCTCCAATAAAAAACTGCTGATGATTTATGGTGGGGGATTACTGATTCTGATCCTATCCATAGGTGCAGGGGTTTATTTTTTACTGGGAAAAGAAGAAGCCGAAGTTGTTCCTATTGAGGAACAGGCTGTAGAGGAAGAAATTGTTGAGGAAGAGGAAACTAAAATTGAGAAGGTCAATATATATAATTTAGACCTTTTTTTCCTCCCAATTCTTGATGGCGGAAAAGAAACCGGTCAATTTATTTCGATTAAACCCAATCTTTTGTTGAGTAACAGAGTATTGAATCGTGAAATTGACAAGGTACTCCCTCTATTAAGAAAAAGTATTTATAATATTCTTAGAAGGAAAAGGCCTGCTGATTTCACCCTTAAACGCTCTCACACCGAGGAAAGAATCAAAAAAGAAATTTTAACCGCCTCCAACGCACTTCTATTAAGCGGTACGGGAACGATTACCGATGTTTATTTCACTCAATTCATGGTTAAATAAATTGATTTCCAACTTGACTTATCTTGTCAGGGGCCCATATTAGTTTAATTGTACTAATAATTCAGGTTTCGAATATGCCTACAACGACACCCGTAAATACTCAACAAGTTCTACAAATGGGGTCCCATACTGAAAAGCTCCAGCATACAATGCAGACCCTGCCCAATGTTGTGGCTCAACAAGCTGATAAAGAAAGAGAACTTGCGGACGAGTTAAAACGTAGGCAGGTACAGGATATGGACCCGACCCATTATCTGGAAGAAATAGACCCACATACCAAACCTAAAAAACGCCTTAGAAATCGCAAAAAAAGTGCCCCTGCCACTGAGGACGATATTACAGATCCTCCTCTTCCCGAAGACCCCTATCGCGGCAAGTTGAATATTCTTGCCTGATTCTTATTTTGCTCCCGGAAAACAAAGCATAACTTGTTGTAAATAAATCATTAGTTGTATTTTTTTCTATTCCTGTAATATTGTTATTGTGGAGGCGAAGCAACATGCCGATAAAGAGTTAAGTCCTTATTATATGGGCCAATCACCAGCGTAGCTTCCACCCCATTTAGTGAAACGTATGAACAAGAATTTCAGCTCCTTAGCCCAGCCGACTCAGGCTGAAAATTTGTCTCAGCAGGTGCTAAAGGTTCTTTCTGGCAAAGAGTCAAATGCGGCATCCATTAAATTCATAAACCAATTGCAAATTGGTAAAACTTTAGATGCTGTATTTATCAAAAATCTTCCTGATGGAAAGGGGCTATTATCACTTGAAGGCAATAAAGTAGTCGTTAAATTACCCCAGGAATTATCTCTTAAGGAACAGAGTCAGTTTAAGAATTTTCCAAGACAACCTTTAATGAATGGGCAAAAGATGACCGTACGCATAGAAAACACCGGGTCTCAGGCGTCCCTGAAAATTACCCCTATTACCCTTCAAGAAAACACACATAAAAATGTGGGAGTTACAACTAGTTTGACCCCAAGGGGAAAATCAATTTCCAGGTTTTCCAGTTTTGAAAATCCCCCCTCGGTGGCATCATCCTCAAATGGGGTTTCCACTGCAAGGGTTACAAGCATTTTGGATTCAAAATCAATATTGATAGAAACTGGAGGGAAGAATTTTAAAATTCCAGTTGAAAAAGCGGATAACTTTAAACTTGGGTCGAAGGTCAAAATATCTTTCGAAAAAACAGAAAACGGGCCAAAACCTGTATTAGGGGAAAAAACTGCAAGCCCGTCAACACGATTAGACTTTAATACAATAAAGCCATACTTGCCAGCTCGCATGCCAATAGGAGAAATGGCCTATCTACTTAAAAGTAAGATTGTTGATTCACCAGTGGTTGCTGATTTGCAAATTAAATCTGGTTTAATGACCCGGCTACGCGACACCCTACGTTTGCTCCTTCCCGCTGAGGGTGAAATGCCCAATGCAACGAAAATTCGCCAGCAAGTGGAATCATCGGGAATAAATTATGAGGCCAGGGTTAGGCAGGTTTTACAGGAACCTGCAAGCGCACTGGCCCGGAAAGAACTAGCCAGTAATTTAAAAGGATTGTTGCTGGAAATTTATAATTCGACAGAGCCAACTACCTCCAACAATCCACAAAAGTCTTCGGGTTCTTTTACCGACTTTCGTAATACGCTTAAATATGCCATCGACAACATAGAATTGAATCAGCTCTCATCCCAAATATCGAAACAGGAAAACCAACCAGTGGTAATTCAAATTCCCAACCCACTAAGTTCAACAAACAAAACTTTGCAATTATTTGTTCGCAATGACTCCTCTGAAGAGAAAGATGGAAATAAAAAATCCCCCAAAAAGCATAATGTGGCTTTTTTTCTTGACCTGTCTTTTTTAGGGAAAATTAAAATTAACGCCCAGATGTCTCCAGAGCAATTATCGGTAAGCATTGATGTGGAGAATGAAGACATTGCTAGTTTCATACGCCATAGAGCCAAAGATTTGGAAGAAAGAATGACCGAAAACGATATCGCCACCTCGGTGGAATGTAATGTGAACCAAAAAGTTGAACCGGAAAAAGATAATCTGGTTGATTTACTCATAAGCCATAATACTTCATTGATAAATATCAAGACATGAAACAGAATTCATCAAAAAATTCGGCGGTATCTCTTAAATATAGTGGCGGTAGTAATCATGCTCCTAAAGTCACTGCTAAAGGGCAGGGTTGGGTGGCGGAAAAAATTATTGCAATGGCACTGGAGCAAAATATTCCAATAAAAAAGGATAGGGATCTTGTTGAGTTGTTGGAAAAAATAGATGTTGGAAAGGAAATTCCTGCATCACTATATAAAGTAGTCGCCGAGTTGCTGGCTTGGGTATACCAACTTAACAATGAATACCCTGAAAATAAAAATATTCATAGGGTCAAGAGTGTTTAGGTGTAAGAGAATTTGGAGTTGAATTTCCCCATGATATGACTAAAAAGCCGATTTACCTTGACCTGACATATGCCCTTTGATATCCTTTGAAATCAACGCGTTACTGTAGTTTTAGTGGTAACGTGAAAGTTGATATTTAAGATGCTTTTTATTTATTCAAATATTTGGATAAATTATCCTGCAAAACAGTTCTTTAGACTAGAAAGTTAGCCATTGCTACGATCTATTAGAATTCTCATAATCTCCCTCGTCTTTTTGTTTTCCGCCTGGTTTCTTGGTAATGCCAGCGCAAGTTTCTCGTATGAAGTTCATACTCTAAACCAATATCACTTTTCCACTCCTCCAGGCCTTCAAAGCAAAGTCGAGTTCTGGAAAAAAATATACTCGGAATACAGCACTAAACATGCTGTGGTTCACGACATAAAAAATCTCGAAATTATCTATGAGGTGGTTTACTTAGGTGAGAAACCTTTATCTCGAAGATCTCGGGAACGCAAACTTGAAAAAACTAAGAAAAAATATAAAAATATCTTACGCAAAATCAACAAAACAAAAAATAAGGCGAAACTCAAAGGTGAAGAGAAAAGAGTATATGAATTAGTAAAAAAAGATTTTTATAGAGCGTCAAAAAATATACGAGCTCAATTGGGTCAGAAAGACCGCTTCCGTGAAGGGATTGAGCGTTCAGGTTTGTACATGAAAGAAATTAAAAGAATTTTGAAGCAATTTAACCTGCCAGAAGAATTGAGTGCTCTTCCTCATGTGGAATCGTCATTCCAGATTGGGGCCTATTCAAGTGCTGGGGCCGCAGGGATATGGCAATTCACTCGAGGTACAGGTCGTTTGTTCATGCGGGTGGGCTATGATGTGGATGAGAGACGAGATCCTATTTTAGCCACCTATGGTGCCGCTAAATTATTGAAAAAGAACTTTGAGAGCATAGGTTCATGGCCTCTGGCTATTACGGCTTACAACCATGGGCTACAAGGAATGAAACGCGCAAAAAAGAGGTTTGGAAGCAATATTGTAAAAGTAATAGACAAATATAAAAGCAGGACTTTTGGTTTTGCCTCGCAAAATTTTTATGCTGAATTTCTTGCGGCACTGCATGTCGCTAAAAATCAAAACAAATACTTTTCTAATCTAGTTATTAAAAAACCGATTCCCAGAGTTTCGTTTATTTTACCCGATTATATTCATATTCGAACCGCTATGAATCACTTCGATATGACGCGTGAAGAAATAGCGCAAGCAAACCCATCTTTGAGAAGACCGGTTTTAAATGGTGAGAAACGGATTCCAAAAAACTTTGTTTTCCAAGCTCCGACTATTAAAATCGACAACTTGGCCACCCGGTATGGAAAAATTCCCAAAAGGGTCAAATATGGAAGTCAACTGCGTTCCAAATGGTATACAGTCAGGCGCGGAGATACCTTGTCAGGAGTTGCTTTGCGCTTTGGAACAACAGTAAGATCATTAAAACGTTCTAATAATATTGGAAGGCGTAATCGTATTTATGTTGGACAGGTGCTTCAATTACCGGGAAGAAATTCGCATCGTCAGCCAACTTTTCAATTGGCTAAACTAGATTCTGAAAAATATTCAACAAGTCTTGTTTCTTATAGTGTTCGCAGATATGACAACCTGTCTAAGATTGCAAAGCGGTTTGATACGAATGTCGGTCATCTGACCAGTATTAACCGATTCCGCAACCCTGACTCCCTGCATCCCGGGCAAAAGATAAAAGTGCCTCGTCGTGAGTTAATCGACAATAAAACCCAGGTGGCATCAAGAACTGTTAAGTCAAAGAATTTTAATCTGACAGTAAAACGTTCACCGATTACCAAATCGTCAAATGCATCAAAAGTTTCAACACAGGTGAAAACAGAGAGATCTGTTTCACCCGGAACTCTTAAAGTTGCCACGAATACAACTAATAGACTCAACAAAAATCGTCCTGCATTTAAGCCAGTGTCATTTTCTCCTAGCGGAGATTCTGATTCCCGCATAGGGACTATCACCGTAGATTTTGATGAAACCCTTAGCCATTATGCCGAATGGTCACTGCAATCTGTGAAAGAGCTGAGAAGAATAAACCGGATTGGGAAAAGAGGGGACATATCAGCAAATGAAAATATTCGTGTTAATTTTTCAAGAACCCAACCCGACAAATTTGAAGAAAGACGGCAGGAATACCATAAAGCTATTCAGGAAGACTTTTTCAACAATTTTGAAATCAGTAAATTAGCAATAAGAAGCGTTGAAAAGGGAGAAACTTTATGGGAGATATGCAATGATATCTATACAATTCCTCTATGGTTATTAAGTAGCTACAATTCTGACAAAGAAATCCATTCGCTTTCAGTGGGTGAACCTATTGTCATCCCCATTATTATCCCTAAGGATAAAAGCGCTTAATTTTTAAATTTCTCTGTATAAAAACTCAAGGCCGTGTCTATAGCTTTCAGATGAGCTTCCACTCTAGTCTGCATTGCAAACTGAGTAGCTGTTTCCAAAGTCAAAGTCCTTCTGGTTCCTTTTGATAACGCATATATTGCCATGGGCCACCAATCCATAGCTGACCAATTTCTTTGCTGAATAATTATCCCTCCCTGAGCGGAACAGCCATCAATTTCATCATTTAAATTTATAGGCATAATATTTTTTATGGCCTTCAGAATTTCATCACCAACAATTTCATCTTCCGGATGGGTACCCTTTTGATAAAGATAATAACCGGGTGTCATGGAATCCTCATGAAGCTCAATGGTCAGCTCATAGTTTTTGTCAAAATTTGATTGTGCAAATTCAACTTCCTCAGGCGGAGCACTATGTCTAAATAAACGGTTAAGGTCTTTTCCATTATGATTTTCTCGTAATCCAAATTCATAGCCATAGGGATTTAAACAAGGTAAGAGACTCAACTCCCAGGTATCTGAAAAACTTTCAAATCGATTATTTTCCAGGAATGAACAGATGGCCTCCACACCACAGGGTTCATCACCATGAATTCCTGCTGATATTAGGGCTTTATGGCGGTTGCCTTTGCCCAAAATAATTTTTATCAGGGAATAATCCTTGATTGGGGTTTCCAGATAATGCTCTAAGTATTCATTTCCATTACGCAAATGTTTGCTCAATCTGGAGTAAATTATTTCAAAATCATTAACTTTGAGAGTCATGATTAATTCCCACTTATAATTTTTTCTTTAAAAGCACATTCCTTTTTGATCACACATTTTTGGCAGTCAAAATTTTTGGCTGTGCAAGTATATCTTCCATGGAGAATCAGATAGCGGTGAGCATTTTTTAACCATTTTTTTGGAGTCACTTCTAAAAGCTTTAATTCTGTTTCTAATACAGTTTTTCCAGGAGCTAAACCAGTGCGGTTTGCCACTCGAAACACATGAGTGTCTACAGCAATTGTAGGCTTACCAAAACCTTCATTCAATACGACATTAGCTGTTTTGCGCCCTACACCAGGCAATTGCTCCAAATCTTCCCTGATCCCAGGGACATTTCCACCATGTTTTTTCAGGAGAATTTTGCAAGTAGTAACAATATTTTTAGATTTAGCAGGAGCGAGACCAATAGGCTTAATAATTTTTGCTAACTTGGATGGCCCCAAGGCAAGCATTTTCTCTGGGGAAGGGCATAAGGCAAAAAGAGAGGACGTTATTTTATTGACCGTTTTATCTGTAGATTGGGCACTCAAAATAACCGCAATCAATAATTCAAAGTTATTTTGAAATATCAGCTCAGACCTTGCTTCCAACAGGTTTTTGGAAAGTTTATTATATAAATCGTTTACGTTAGCAGGCAACAAAACTGTTTAAATATCTAATAGAGAGACATCGCACATCGTACCCCTACCCAATAGGAAAGAGTCGGATCAGACATACCTCTATGGCGGGCGGTAACGCGTATATATGGTTCATCGCTCATCCATGAATTGCCACGAATAACCCTAAAACTTTGGCGAGCCGGACCCTTGGGGTTTTTAACTGGACTGTGTTGGTAATAATCGAGAGAAAACCAATCTTCCACCCATTCCCAAACCCCTCCGACCATATCATGGAGTCCCCAGGCATTGGGTTTTTTCTTTCCTATATTCGCTGGCTCTCTGGGTGAGTTTCCCGCGTACCATAAATAGTCATCATCCATCTCCTCGCCCCAGGGAAAGCGGGACGGGCTTCCAGCTCGGGCAGAATATTCCCATTCTGCTTCAGTAGGCAGTCTTCTTCCAATTTTTTTACAATACTTTCGTGCTTCACGCCAGTTGATATGCGTAATAGGTTGTTCAGGGTTGTGGAAAACCGAACGATTGAAACTCATAACCGAATCCCACTTTTTCTGTGAAACCTCAAAACGATCTAAATAAAATTCATCCAGGCATACTTTATGGGCAGGTTTTTCCCTGGCATTGTCATCATCATCTTCATATAGAGCATTTTGATCGGTACCCATGATGAAACATCCAGCTTGAATACGGACCATATCAGCGGGTAGTTCCGCCGCATAAAGCCTTTGAGGAAGAAAAATAAGAATAATTAGCAATATTATATGGGTGGCGTTTTTCATTCGGTGAATTGTACTGGTTGGAAAAGGTTCGGTCAAGTAATCAGATGCGATTTTTCAACAGATAAAATCAATTAAATACCAGAATCACGATATAGAATTTCGAGAAAATGTCGATATGAAATATAAAACGAGCTTTTATACCCAAATAAAATCCTATGAGAAATGAAATTAGCTGGAAAACCTGCTTTTTTGTATTTTTAACTCTAATTATAGTGTCACCCTCTCAAGCATTATATGTGAAGAAAGTGGTGATTGGAGAATTCAATAATCCTGTAGGCTGGGATAAAACTTATGAGCCCGGAAATATTTTTAAAAAATTATTAACCCAAGAGCTTTCTGTTAATAAACGTATTCAATTAGTTACCGTGTCTGGAAATATGAAGGGTAATAGGGATAATCCTTCAATGATGGGCAACCCTGCCAAGTTATACGAGAATGATAATTCAGAGTCAGATTTTTTTGATTTCGGGAATAATGCTTCTCCAAAGTTTTTATTCATTCAGGGTATGGGGGGTGGTATGGATAGCATGAATAAAATGGATTCAATGCCTGAAGCTATGGAAATGAAACCAATGTGGCCGACAAAAATGGGTAGGGAAACTCAAAACCCTTCGATGACTAAAATTAGAGGAACTGTTTTAAAATTTGAACCTGACAAAAATAAGATGAATTCCGCAAACTCTAAGGGCCTGGATTCTTTAAAACGTGAGGTTGCCGAGGTACAGGTTCATATCGAGCTTGTCCAGAATAAAACCGACAGAATACTTTTTAAAAAGACTTTCAAAGCTGTTTCGAAATTGGGAAAGAGGCCATTTTCTAATGAGGAAATAAAAAATGGAGTCGGAAATGGCAATTCTGAATTCAGTTCAATGTATTATGCGGTGGATCGTTTAAAACGCGAAATAAGCCAATTTATAGCAACAAAACTCGATTCCATTTTGTTAGAAGGCGAAGTGATAGCAATCAATAAAATAGAATTTAAAAAACAAAACAGCCAAAAAATTGAAAGTGAAGAGGAAATTTTAGTAAACCTTGGCAAAGCCAATGGGGTACGTATCGGCGATTTGTTTGAGGTTCATTCGATAAGCCTGGGGTTGCATGATCCATTTTCTGGAAATGACCTGGGAGATATATATGTGAGGGCCGGGGTTATAAAAGTTTTGTACGCGTGGGAAGGATTTTCAAAAGCCACTTCCTTGGGGGGAATGAATTTCAAAAAAGGATTCTTAGTTCGTTTGATAAACTCTTTTGGGAAAGACAATAATTCATCAGAAGCCAAAAATTTAATTGGGAAAGAGGAAGTAAAAATACCCTGGTGGGAATTTCATGGAATTCGAGCTGTTAATTGATAGGAAAACTATCAAGATTCCTTTCCATATTCTTGTATAGTTATGACCTTAAGGTCATCATCCCTAACGTATTTTAATGCTTTCACCAGAGCTGATGCGCCAGCCATAGTGGTGCAATAAGGTAGGTTTTGATTCAACGAGCTTCTTCTGAGAGAAAATGAGTCCTTTATAGACTGATCACCAAATACGGTATTGATCACAATATTTATCTGATTCTCTTCAATAGCTTCTACAATATGGGGCGATCCTTCCTTAACTTTATTGACAGTAGACACCTCAATTCCATTTTTCGCTAGATAATCCGCTGTGCCACGGGTCGCTATTAAATGGTAACCCATTTCGATGAGTCCTCTACCAATATCAACCGTTTTTGGTTTGTCAGAATCCTTAACGCTGATGAATGCCGTACCATCCAAAGGAAGTTTAATCCCGGTTGCCAATTGTGATTTTGCAAAAGCTCGACCAAAAACTGTATCAATTCCCATAACTTCCCCTGTCGACTTCATTTCAGGGCCCAACAAAACATCCACATCGTGAAACTTGTTAAATGGGAATACAGACTCCTTCACAGCAATATGAGAAAAAGATTTTTCCTGTGTGAAATTTAATTCCTTTAAACTTTTTCCAGCCATGACTCTGGCAGCAATTTTTGCCAAAGGAACTCCAATGGTTTTGCTTACAAATGGGATCGTTCGCGAGGCTCGAGGGTTAACTTCGATGATGTAAATGCTTTCATTCTTTACCGCAAATTGAATATTCATTAATCCAATGACCTTAAGTTCCCGCGCCAAGGCATAGGTTTGCTTTTTTATTTCATCTATTGTTGTGGATGAGAGGGAAAAGGCGGGAAGGGAACAAGCACTGTCACCGGAGTGAATGCCTGCTTCCTCAATATGTTCCATCACCCCACCAATAACAACATCTTGCCCATCGGAAATTGCATCCACATCAATTTCAATAGCGTCTTCCAGAAAATCATCGATCAGAACAGGGTGTTCCGGGGAAGCTTGAACCGCATGTTGCATATAGTGTTCCAGCCGATCTTGACTATAAACAATTTCCATTGCCCGGCCTCCCAAAACATAGGAAGGGCGAACGACTACTGGATAGCCAATTTTCTCAGCGATCTCGCGAGCTTCCTGATAAGACACCGCAGTTCCATTTGCAGGTTGCCGCAGGTTAAGTTTACTTAACACTTCTGCAAACAGTTTTCTGTTTTCTGCGCGATCAATGTCAACAGGACTTGTACCAATTATAGGAACCCCTTCATTCATCAAAGATAGCGCCAGCTTTAATGGAGTTTGTCCTCCAAGCTGGACAATTACACCATCGGGTTTCTCCACTCTTGCAATATTCATAATATCCTCGAAAGTCAAAGGCTCGAAATAAAGCCTGTCTGAGGTATCGTAATCAGTGCTTACAGTTTCCGGGTTGCAATTGACCATAATAGTTTCATAGCCATCTTCCCTTAAGGCAAAAGAAGCGTGCACACAGCAATAATCAAATTCAATTCCCTGACCTATTCTGTTGGGTCCCCCACCTAAAATCATAATCTTTTTTCTGGAGGTGGCATCCGCTTCACATTCATCCTCATAAGTGGAATATAAATATGGGGTGAAGGCCTCGAACTCGGCACCACAGGTGTCGACCCTTTTAAAAACAGGAAAGATATTTGACCGACTTCTTCGCTGGAAAATATCTTTTTCTTCACATTTTAAAAGGTCTGCCAAGTAGATATCAGAAAATCCTAATTTTTTAGCTTTGATTAGGATTTCATTGTCCAGATTTGAAATTCCATTCAGTTGCAAAAGACTTTGTTCGAAAATAATTAAGGTGTTGATATTGTCGAGGAACCATGGATCAATACCAGTGAGTTTGTAAATCTGGTCGGGAGTGATACCTCTTCGTAATGCGGCGGCAACATGCCACAATCGATCTGAAAAAGGCAGGCTCAAAGCGGCTAAGAGTTTATCTTTTTGTTGCTCGGGAGATAGACCTACTTGATTTAAACTAAATCGAAAATCTTCCTCAAAATGATTAATCCCCGTTTCCATAGATCGAATAGATTTTAGAAGAGCCTCTTTGAAGGTTCGACCGATGGACATCACTTCACCCACTGATTTCATTTGCGTGGATAAAATTGGTTCCGTTTTAATAAATTTCTCAAAAGTAAATCGAGGAATTTTAACCACACAATAATCCAGGGTTGGTTCAAATGAAGCAGGGGTCACACGGGTTATGTCATTCCTGATTTCATCAAGAGAATATCCAACCGCTAATTTTGCTGCAATTTTAGCTATGGGAAAACCCGTAGCTTTAGATGCCAGCGCAGAACTTCGGGATACACGAGGATTCATCTCAATGACAATCATCTCCCCAGTCTTAGGGTCGATGGCGAATTGGATATTAGAGCCTCCCGTTGCGACTCCAATCTCACGAATGATGTCGATAGCGGCGTTGCGCATAATTTGATATTCTTTATCGGTAAGAGTTTGGGCAGGGGCCACCGTTATGCTATCCCCGGTATGGATGCCCATCGGGTCCAGATTTTCAATTGAACAGATAATGACTACATTGTCTTTCAAATCCCGCATTACTTCCAACTCATACTCTTTCCAACCTATAAGAGACTTTTCAATTAATACCTGAGTTACAGGGCTAGATTTAAGGGCAAACTCAACAAGTGTTTCAAAATCATCCTTTGAGTAAGCGACACTTCCACCGGTGCCGCCTAATGTAAATGAAGGACGAATGATGGCAGGAAAACCGGTTTCTTCTACAACTTTCCAGGCTTCCACTAAAGACTCTGCATTCCCACTGGGAGGAACCTTCTGCCCGATTCGAGACATGGCTTCCTTGAAAAGGTTCCGATCTTCAGCTTTATTGATGGCTTTTACATTTGCACCTATCAGTTCAACATTATATTTTTCCAGAACTCCTCGCTCAGCAAGAGCTAGTGCAGTATTTAACGCAGTTTGACCGCCCATTGTTGGAAGTAAAGCATCGGGTCTGTCACGCTCAATAATTTTTTCAACGACTTCCGGTGTTACCGGCTCTATATACGTGCGATCGGCAAACTCGGGATCGGTCATGATGGTCGCAGGATTACTATTTACCAGAATGATTTCATAGCCTTCTTCCTTTAACGATTTGCAGGCCTGAGTCCCGGAATAGTCAAATTCACAAGCCTGCCCTATAATTATGGGGCCGGATCCAATTAGCAGGATTTTCTTTATGTCAGTTCGTTTGGGCATCAGTCTTTATAAATATCCTCTATATCAATTTGCCTTGAACGTTCCCACTTCAAATTCATATAGGCCAGTTTATTGATCAATTCAGAAATTTGCCTTCGACCTTCTATTGTTATTTTATTAAGCTGTAAGTCACTTATTTTGCTTTCAGCAAGCTGAATGCTAGATTCGATTCCGGTTTTAAGCACAAATAAATCTGAAAGCTTAGTGTTCAAATGATCTAGCTTTGCACTTATATCTGTACTTTCAACTTTGGTGTTAAATTTTTCGATTAATTTAGAATTTTTAACGTAGGATTTTTGAGACTTTGATAAATTTTTCTCAAGGCTATACAGTTCTTTCTTCCATGTTTTTTGAAGCAAATAAAAAACCTTTGTTTTGCTTTTTATATACCGATGGGTTTTATTGGGATGAAAACAAAAGTATCCTGAAAAATAATATTTTCCTTGATGAGGGAAAATGCGCCCTTGAAAAACATCATTCTTTCTGAATACAAGTTTTGAGTCTTGCTCATCAACCAGATATTTTTCGTCCGTGAATAAATTAAGAACTGTTACCGAATGATCTCTAACTTTTCTGATTTCAAATAGACCCAATATATTGTTTGAAATGTTCTTATAGGCATCCATACTATCTTGACTTAAAGTCGATGGATTTTCTTCAATAATATTTTCAAGAATTGTTTGATAAGCCCCTGGTTCATAAAGGTCTAACAAGTACCATTCTAAAAACAGAGCCATTCTTGTGTTATAAGACTTGTCGTCTTCATAGATGTCACCAGTGGTCTTTTGATATTCTTTCTTCGCCAACATAATTTGTTCCGAAGGAATATGCTTGGCAACATACTCAAAGAGTAGCTCTAAAGATTCCTTGAGCATCAAACTCCTGCTTTCATTAGATGGGTAAATTGATGAAAAAGGTGGCTGGAATCATGGGGACCTGGTGATGCTTCGGGATGATATTGTACTGAGTAAATCGGCCAGTCTTTATGGGAAATTCCCTCAATAGTTTGATCATTTAAATTTATGGATGTCACATTTATGGAGGACCCGACTGAGTTCTGGTCCACAGCGAAACCATGATTTTGAGATGTGATTTCAACTTTGCCTGAGGAGGAATCCATTACGGGTTGATTCCCACCATGATGTCCAAACCTAAGCTTAAAAGTTTTTCCGTCTAAAGCCAAGTTTAGAAGTTGATGGCCTAGACAAATACCAAAAATGGGAATTTTGCCCAGGAGGAATTTAATATTTCTGATTGCGTACGGAACCCCTGCCGGATCACCGGGGCCATTTGATAAGAATACCCCATCCGGATTAAGAGCAAGAACTTCTTCCGCCGATGTGGATGCGGGAACTACTCGAACACGACAACCCGCACCTGCAAGCATCCTCAATATATTTCTTTTGACTCCAAAATCATAAGCAACAACGAAATACTTTTTATCTACAGTAGACTTAAGAGTTGTTTCTCCATTTATAATTTCCCATTCGCCATCTTCCCAATCATAGGGTGTTTGGCAAGTGACATTTTTCACAAGATCTTTCCCTTCCAGACCGGAAGAATTTTGTGCTTTTCGAATCAATTCGCCATGATCCTTGGTGACCGTAGACAAAACGGCCTGTTGAGCACCTTTTTCCCGAATATGACGTGTCAGGGCACGCGTATCAACTCCTTGTATTCCAATGACACCATGTTTTTTAAGAAAATCTTCGAGTGTCCCTCTTGATCGCCAATTACTGGTAATGCCACTCAATTCTTTAATAATAAAACCAGAAAGGTGAGGGCGGTCAGATTCAAAGTCTTGAGGATTAATACCATAGTTTCCTATAAGGGGGTAAGTCATTAACACCATTTGACCGCAATAGGAGGGGTCAGTAATCACTTCCTGATAACCCGACATACTGGTATTAAAAACAATCTCTGCATCGACTTCACCTTCGGCCCCAAAGTGTTCGCCTTCAAAGACCTTCCCATCGGCCAGAGCTAAATATGCTTTCATAAATTAATGGATTGCTGCAATGTTATTCATTTCAGGAGGAATATACGGTTTTTCCAGCTACCAGGGTATAACAAATTTTCCCTCTTACTTTCCAACCCTTGTAAGGGGAGTTCTTACTGCGTGACTTAAATTTTGCAGGCTCTATCGTATACTTTGTTTTAGGATTGAATATAACAATATCAGCATCTTTACCAACTCCCAAAGTACCTTTATCCAAATTGAAGATGCGACAAGGCTGATGAGTGAGAAGGTCCACCGCTTTTTGCAAATTAATGACCTCTTCATCGACCAATTTCAGGGTCAAGGGGAGAGCTGTCTCCAGGCCGACAATTCCAAAACAGGCTTTGCTGAACTCAACCTGTTTGTCGGCAAGATCATGAGGCGCATGGTCTGTAGCGATGATATCAATGGTTCCATCTCTCAATCCTTCTTTGATCAACTCAATATCTTCATGAGTCCTTAAGGGAGGACTCATTTTAGAATTAGTATCATATTTGCGACAGGCTTCTTCCGTAAGAGTAAAATGATGCGGGGCCACTTCGCAGGTTACAGGGAGTCCTTTAGCTTTGGCCTGGCGAACTAGATCCACCGCTCCACCACTACTTATGTGTGCCACATGTAGACGCCCACCGGTTTTTTGCAACAAACTGATATCTCTAAAAACCATTATATCTTCTGCTTCCACAGGCATTCCCTTCAAGCCTAATTCTGTTGAGACAATGCCTTCATTCATGCAACCGTCGCGAGTCAGATCAAGAATTTCACTATGCTGGATACAAGGCAGGCCAAACATACGGCTATATTCAAAGGCTCTTCGCATCAACTCACTATCCATCACGGGTCTGCCATCATCAGAATAAGCGATACAGCCCGCTTCTTTTAATTCACCCATATCTGATAAGGTTTCGCCTTTTAGCCCTTTGCTGATAGCTCCAATGGGAAAAATATTTACTAAGCTGGTTTTTTTTGCCTGGGAGAAAATCAACTCTGTAACCGAGCAATTATCATTTACGGGCGAGGTGTTGGGCATGACTGCCACAGTGGAAAATCCGCCCGCCGCTGCGGAAGCACTGCCGGTTTCAATAGTTTCCTTATATTCATGACCTGGTTCTCTGAAGTGCACATGCATATCACAAAAACCAGGAGCCACAACACAATCCTTCGCATCAATAATGGGAAGGTTTTTAATTTTACTACCCGTTAATTTTCCCTGAGGCTCAACAGCTTCTATCTTTCCGTCAGAGATCAGGATATCAAAAGAGCCATCGATTTGATTAGCAGGATCAATAACCCGGCCATTTTTAATTAGGGTTTGCATTATTTTCCCCAAGT
>Ga0233439_10003177_pt1 | contig 17478 bp, 31 predicted proteins | sample SI_123_September_6_FD_182713 | JGI IMG/M metagenome (GOLD analysis project Ga0233439, IMG submission 182713) | Seawater microbial communities from Saanich Inlet, British Columbia, Canada - SI_123_September2016_100_MG | ecosystem: Environmental > Aquatic > Marine > Inlet | place: Canada: British... | reverse complement strand
ACTCTTGCTGGTTTTTCGGTAACTTCTTCGGTTGATTCCACTTCAGTAATAGCAGAGGATATTGACTCTCTGATATCATCAGTGGCGATTTCGGTATCGTCTGACATAATGTACTCCGTCTATTGGCACGTCTGCCTGTGGGAAAAAACCGCGCTTCACAGCGTGGGTAAAACAAAATTTACCTTCTTCTCATATTTCTAATTAAATCTTCTTTGATTCCACCGGGAGTCGCTCTCTCTTTTCTTTCTAGCTTCTCATTGCCTACTTCAAAACAGTTATGCTGCCGTAAGTGATTTCTATGCTTGGTACGGCTAGTAATCATCTCGCCTGTAATCATAGATTTATATTCTTTGATGTCAGGCATAATCATGGTTTGATGCTCAATGCTTGGTGTGTAATTTTCTTTAGGAACTAACTCACCGTTAATTTGCACCCATGACTTTCTCATAATTTTCCTATTTCATTAACGTCTAAACGAACACTAATATCTTCTAATTTTTTATGAAGCTGGCACACAGACACCGATAATTCTTGTAGAGCGTGATCCTGTTCATGGTCTGTTTCTTGTGTCTGCATATCTTTTATCTGGTCAGCTTCCATGCTTTTCATTGTAGAAGCAGTAGCCAGTTCATCTTTGTGCATAGCAATTCGTTCAGCAGAAGCAATCTTTTCTTGTTCTAATGCTTGCTGATTCTGAGCTTTAAGCTGTGCCAACTGCATTTCGCTATTAGCTTTCATCTGAGCGTTCTGTTGATCGGCGGCTAACTTTTGTTGTCCTAATTGAACGTCAGCCACTTGTTTCTGCTGCGCTCGTTGATCTTCACCAGCTTGACGTTGCTGTTCTGCTTGCATCTTCAACATCTCAGGATCGGGCTGTGGTGGCTGCTGAGTAGTTTCTTTGAGAGACTCTATTGCTTCATCAATTTGACCCTCTAGCTGTCTGCCTGTTCTAAATCCACGAACACCGTATAAAAGAAGCTCACCAGCAACCGTATGTAACTGAGGCGGTAACTGTATAGCCTTCTCCATGTAAGTGCCAACAGCAGATAGAAACTCCATCCGATCTTGTTTCTCTTGTTGCTCATCTATTTCAATCAATGAATTAGAACTAACCTCAATCCTGAAGTTATTCATTACATTATTCTTTAACAACTCTAATGCTGGTTGAATAAGCTGTTTGTCTTCATCAGAAAACTGATCTGCACCAGATATCATTAATATTGTTTCTGGCTGATAATGATTACAAATAATTTGAGCTTTAATCTTCAGTAAATGCGTAGCAAAAGTAGCTACTTCAGTCTGCATATACTTTAGACGTTTAGATGCAAACTGACCCTTCATCTGCTGTGCGCCAAGCGTTTCATTAGGATCACTTGAGCCGCGCAATACATCAGCTATACCCATGATTTCAAACACAGCTTGTTTAGCCTGGTCTCTTGCTTGGTATGCTGCATTTAACGCACCAACTACCTCATTAAGTGGCAACCAATCAATTACACCTTTGATTCCACCCTTCTCACTAAACATTAGCCAGTTATCTACTGGTATCAGTTCAGTATTAACTCCTTCCTTCAGCATCCGTTTAACACCCGTCTGCGTAGAATCATAAACACCAACCACCTTAATAGAATCAGCTAAACCATTAATCCTGTCGGTAAGCGTATCTAACTCTTTAGCTAAATCTTGATATAGAGCGTAATCAGGTACAGGAACGAGTGAATCGGTTGTAGTAGTCGCATAAAGCGGTTTAGGGCATGGAAAGAACCCATCTAACCCTAGTGGGTCATCTTTTACATCTAACGCCTTCTGGTGCGATTTAGACATCCACACGCATCTTTTCTCTTTTTTATCCCATAATTCGTAGATATTAGCCTTCATCTTAGCTAATTCTTCAGGACTCGCTGTATCAGCATCTCTGCCACCAGACTTCATGTCTAATGGTATCTGTTCACCAATTTCTTCACCGAACCTTTCAACTAATTCCTCTCGGTTCATTGGCACAACGCGCCAGACCATAGAAACTTCTTCCCATGTTCTAGACAGATTGTGTCCGAAGTCCTTCCATGCAACATAATCGCAAGGAGAACATTCATAATCTATAACTGGATATGTCTTTGGAGTGTCTTCAGATATTTGAGTGCCTTCCTCACTATCCATTCCATCATAAGGCATCTCTACATCTTTCATCACAGGCATATAACGTACCCATGCAATACCTCTACCAGGAAGAAGACGATCCTCTACTGAATTTCTTACCGCGTTCTCATAATCTGGATAAGCCTCTACTTCATACTCTAAAGCCCGTTCTAATATCATCGAAGCTACTCGACCTACTGGGTCTTTATCTTTATAGCGGCGAGATACTTCAGGCTGCGGTAGACGAGCAAAGACGTTAGGTATCATGGTCTGAATATTAGACCATAGGATATTATAGCGAGCCTCGTTCTGACGGCTATCCTTGTCTAGTCCACCACGATCATCTCTGTAGCGTTTTATGATCGTTTCAGCCCTATCCTGCCACTCCTGAAATTTCTTTTCATAGAGATCAATTTCCAAAAGATAAGAGTTTTTGAGCGAAATAAGATCGGTATCTTCCCCGCCTTTAATAGCTTCGTCTAGTTCTTCCATTAGCTCATTATGAAGCTAATATCACCAGCACCAGTAACAGTAGCGTGAACACCGTTAGCAAAGGAAGCGGGAAAAGCATACCAAGTCGCAGCGGTTGTCTGCATAGTATTTAGTAATACTGTGCCACTACCAGTGGTAGCGTTATCCCACAGCTTGACTGTAGGAGTGCCTGACGCTACAAAGAAGCCTAGCATCTTGCCATTAGCACCTTTAACCTGACCTGTTTCTGTAACCCTAAATACTCCACCTGCTTCGTTAATCATATCCTTGCCCTTCCCTTTTTGTTATCTTCCCAAATCTCGTTCAATGAAATCTCATGTATCGTTCTTAATGGTTTAGCTATAACTGGAGGTCTCGTCTGTTGCATGACTAAGCAACCGTATGAGAATCCATCACCATCGTGTGATGCCCAATCATGTTTTGGTTCTGATGAAAACGTCTTCATTTTCTCATCGTACTCATAAGACCAAGCCCGTAGACCTTCCAATCCTTTGGCACAAGCGGTCTCATTAAACTCCACTCTCTTGATTAGAGTACGAGCTGCATTGACTCTATCTGCTTTCTTGCTATTGGGAGTTATAGCTACCTTATTCGCTCCGAAACCCTTTATGAATATCTCTAGCGCAGAGTTCTTAGCAGCAAAGGTCTTAGCCCTTGCGTCATGCGGTAGCCATATCTTTCCTAGCTTTCTCTTGCCTAATTTGATCTTTAAACGCTCAACCCATTCTTCAGCACCTATACCCCATCCGCCATCGTAATCAATTACAGAATAGCCACCTAACTTAGGTTGCCAGAACCACCATGTACTTGAGTCTCTACGACCTATATCTGCTGATATTTCAATCGGTGCGCCTTCAGGATCGTATTCGATACTATTCAAACGACCATCTCGGTCAGCAGTACTCAACGCTCCTGCCAGGATAGCTCCTAGATTAGCTGCATCAAATGAACAGAAGTATTCTTGCTCGAACTTGGCTCTACCGTAGTCATCACCAAAGTCGTTCATGTAATTACTTAGCTCTCGCTCTAACATATCGTCAGAGAAGATACCTGTATCTCTTGCGCTTAGTATTTGAGCAAAAGATGATGATTCTTTAGTTGCTGCTTTATAAGTTCTAAACGCATGGTTACGACCACGAGCCGAGCTAATGAATACCTGCCAGCCATTGTTTTCCAATACAATTGGTCGTAGATAAGCCCTAGCATTAGGATTAGCTAATGCCCACTCACTATATGTTATTCCTGCTGGAGATGATCCTACTAACGAATCGTAACGGTCACTGCCAACAACTTGCCACGAGCTACCATTAACGAATTCAATGATCATTGAATCATTACGAGTAGCCTTCCTCAAATGCTTGGGGAAAGCCTCATCTATTCTTCGTTTACCAGTATGTGGGTTGATAGCATCCCAAATAGCCTTCCTAGCCTGTGCATACTCTGGGAGCATGTGCCAGTAACCAGCCACCCTCTGAAATGCAGCGACAGCAGCCCAATTTAAGCACAGGTCATCTTTACCAGACCTGCGATGCCATAGCAGTTCAGCGTGTCTACCACCTTCCTGTAAGTATTTCCAAGCTGGTAATTGATAGTCTCTCGGCTTCCAATTATTTGGGAGTCTTGTTCTCATCTGGAGGTCGATTGATTTCTTTGTTGATTTGATCCAGCTCAGAATCTTCCATCTGACTCGTTAACCAATTAGCCTTCTTGTATAGCAGATAAGTCCTGCGGCTCTGAAGATAGTGCATATCTTTATTCATCACCGAACCTTACTATCTCTACCACTACATCTAAGTCCTGCTTCATATCTATCTTATCAATGTGTAATCCAGCAGCCTTTCCTCGAACTGTTTCAGCCTGGATAGCAGCCGACCACTTCTCATCAGCATCAGCCTTATCTCGTAGATCAGCCAACGTCTTTAAATGCGATTCTAGTGTTAGATGTACCTTATCAACGGCGGGCTGACGTAGCTCTTGTATCCTTTGGGATACCTTTAGGTCTGTCATTAACTTGGAAGCCTCAGTCCAGATAGATTCATCCTTCATATTCTTGGCATTGTAAGCAAACTTATAAGCCTTAGTCTGATTGCTGCCCTTAACTATCTCTTGAGCAAACTTCTCTCGTTTATCGGTTAGTACAATCATCTCTCTCCTGTGGCGCAAATGCGTCAGGTTAATATTGCCACTTAGTTGGCTTTTTCTTACTCCCATCAAACCGTACTATCTGATCTTCTACTGGCACATCAAACATATCAGGAGGATATGATTTGGCTCGTTCTGCTGCTGTCATGTCCTTACGAGCTTGTGTTAAGCGAGCTTCTGCTTCACCAGCTAATTTACGATAGGATTCATAAGGATTAATTGCATCAATTCTAACTTGTTCCTTACGAATAACATCTCTATAATCAATAACCCTTCCTCTTAATTCAGCTAGTCGTTCTGGGCTTTCACCAGAGTGTTCTAATTTTATTATTTCGTCTTTATATGATCTTAATTGCTTTCTTACCTGATTATTGTAATCATTCGCGGCAAGCATTTTTTTTCTAAAGAAATTAGGTGATCCACCCCTTCCAAATCCTTCTTTATGCTGAACCCCGTGCTGTAGCTCATGCAAACCTACTGAACGGATTGCATTATCATCTAACCCTTTTGCCGTTAATAAATTAGGAACTAACTCACCTTTCTCGCCAAACTGCCCCCCAATTATATGACTTTCTTGTAATGACCCTGCCATTTCATTCTGTCTTAAACCTAGCTGCGTATATTTATTTAACTCTGGGTATTCATCATATAGAGTAGGATGGTCAATTGCCTTATCCCATTGTCTGTTGTTTCCATATTTCATTTCGTGAGTAAAGTTTCCTTTTGATCCTGTGTCATCTATCTCAAATCTAGGCTTCTTATCAGCAAAGCCATGAGTCCATCCTGTTTGAGCATAAGCATCTCTATCTGATGCACCTTTTTTAAGCATTTCTTCAGCTTTACGCAGCTTGAATAGATCAGCCGTTTTTGCGCCCTTACCTGCAAATGTTGCTGCTAATGCTGGTACGGCTGCTACTTTAGCTGCAAATGAGGCAGGATTCAGTAAACTAGCAAGTAGCTCTGATTTAGGGTTTCTATCTGGAGAGACAACACCTGCATCTTCCATCTGTTCACCAAAGAATTCAGAACTTCCTTTGTGTTCTGGTCTCCTTGCTCCCAAATTAAACATATCTACTGGAAGCCCCATGATAGGAGCTACTACACCGCGACCAACTATATCTTTAGCTGTTCCTGCCGTGCTAGATATATCATTCCCTAAAAGTCTCGCCACCTTCTGCCAGTGCGATTCATTTTTAGGTTGGGCTGCCATTAATTATCTCTTTATTTAAAATAAGTCGGAGCAAAGCTGGAATTGCACCAGCTATCCTGATGTTGCACACATATCTCATGCGGTCGTAGTATCAGGTACGCTATCTACTCCTTAACTTTTGTGGAAATGGGCGGAATCGAACCGCCTTCCAAGAGTTTCCGGTGAAGGCTTTACTCCTGTCGAAACCAGATCACTCCCTTATCCTTCCTTAATGTGCACACAAGATATTTTCTTAATGTGACTGTTTTGTGATTTTCGGTTGATTAAATCTTGTAAATGCACCTTGATCCATCTGTTTTGCGCCATTAAACAATACTTCTCTGATCTGAAGTCATCGACATAAATATTAGCTGTTCCGTTAGCGAATGTAACGGTAAGTATCAGATACCACACTAAAAAGCCCCTAAATAATTAGAGGCTAATTTCATTTCGTACAGGCGTAAAGGTGCTAACGTGGTTTTACTATACATGAAAAATACTAAGCGTGCGCTTTTTTTCTCACAAAATACCCTTAAATTTAGCTTTTTCTTCAATTGTTAGTAAAGCCCTATGTAAACTGTTACTGTAATCCCAGTTGCTAACAGGCTTTTTACCGCCTAGATACCTGTAATTAATAGCAGCCCTTTGATCTTCTGGAAGATCATTAATAATAGTATTTGTTTCTGATCCTTGCTTATATTTGATCTGATCCTCGAAGTCTTTGGAGCTAGTGGTGTTGGATGTGTTGAAATAATTAACCTTAGTGGGATAGCCTTTACTAATAGAACCGCCATGTGTCATGAAAAGAATCCACATATCGAGCAACCACCGTAAATCTTCTTTAGAGGATTCTTCCATTTATTCCTTATATAGAGGCTGTCTTGTCTTCTTTATTTCTTACATCAATTGTCGTAGTAGACCTGAACCACTTGTCGCAGCTCTTACAACTATATCTGCGAAATAATCCTGCGTTAGTCTGGTAACTACCTCTAGCGATGATATTAGTAGAGTTGCAAGTTGGACAATGAAGACCACTATCATTTTTTTCGTATAGCGACATATTGGGGTGATTGAGTACCCACGGAAGAAGGCGCTCGTAAAGCTGCTCCGTTAGGATCACGTCTTGTATGTTGTACTTCTTCATCTTCTGCATGGCTTTTTTATCACCTGCCATATAAGCAGTCCATAAATCATGCCCTTGATGCTTGAGTTTGTTTCCTATTTCTAAAAAATTACAGACATACTCTAATTTGTGACTAGGCATTTTAAATCTACGCTTCACAGTCCTAAGTAAATCTATCTCCCTAAAAGGAGCAGGTGGTGGCAATCCCTGATTAATAAAGTCCTTGTTCAAAATGGGAACGTCAAATCTGGAACCGTTGTATGTCACCACTGCATCTGCTTCTGTGAGTAAGGAATAAATGTCTATTATGAATTCCTTTTCTTTATGATCTCTAAAGAACACTTGCTTCTTACCCAGCCACTTGGCTGCCCAACATAAGGTATAACTAGGCTTCACTATCTGATTCAAACCTATATTCTGATCCCATAATCCCCAGGTGTGTACTAGATTAGGGGCAGTTTCTATATCTAATATTAGGATATTGATAGTTCCTCCGCAAATATTACTTGCATAACTTTATTCTGTGATATACAATCGGAATAGTAACACACGATTCTATAGGAGAATTAAAAATGACTGCATTAGAAGTTTTAAAAATAGCCGATTGGCAAACACTGGCATTACTTGGCGGGGCTGTTTTAATAACAGCTATTACTATTTATTACATTATTACCGGGAGAATAGATATATGAAAACTTTACTTATTACACTACTGTTTCTTTCAGGTTCGGTTTTAGCTGACCCACCTAAATTAATTAGTGGCGATGGAAAGTATCTGGGCAACCTTAGTGCTAATCCATACGATCCCAACTCAACCAGTAACCCCTACGGTGAATATGGTTCTGAGTACGCACCAGACAGTATCAATAATCCTTATGGAAAGTACGGAAGTCCTCATAGTAACGACAGCCCTAATAATCCGTATGCAACAAATGCGCCCGTACTAGAGTGATTCTCGGATTATTAAGCAAGCTGTTTCAAAGGAAACATCAACTGTATCTGATCCTGAAAAATCAGAACATACATCGGAAAGCAGAAACATGGCACGCCACGCCCTTCTGCTCTTTCTGTAAAACAGTACTGGCTTTCTACCGTCAGCAACTTGATCTAATGTCTGCTGCCACCAGCTATTAAAATTATATGTCTCGCACCGCTTACATTCCAAAGAGAAATTTGGAATATCTTCAGTATCACAACCACCACCCCTTGTCTGAGACAAATTGCGATTTATCGTAATGCCTAACTCCGCAGAAAGCTGAGAAAATAGTTCTCGTTCTCCAGAGCTTCCTTTAGTACGCTGTGATTTACCCATTACCTTCCTTTTCTAGCGATATAAGAATATGTGGGAGCTGCCTTCTGCTCTGAATATTTACCTTTAATGCCTAGCTCTGCGTTTAACTTGTGCCTAGCTTTCATTTCTTTATTGGTCTCCTGGCAATAACCAGTTATGAGCTTTTCGTTAGGTTTAATCATCTTCCAGTAATTTATCACACATAATCTTCAACTGTTTTTGTGTGCCATATTTAGCTTCAAATCGTTTTTTAAACGGATGAATTGGAATTGTCTCGCCTTTACCTGTCATGTGATGAGGCGCGCAGAGGGCTAAGACGTTCATGTGACAACCTTTCTTGCTACGTCCAGAAATATGATGTATTGAGATATAATTGTTCGTAACTTTTGAATAAGAAAGGCACGCTGCGCATCCTAGCTCTGCCAGCCTATCCCAGTAGAGCTTCTCTTTCTTAGTCGGATTCATTTGGATTCTCCGAGAAGTTAACTCCCAATCCTGCCCCGTATGCCTCTACTGCTGTTATGTAATCTCCAAACGCTTTCTTACACATCTTCGAGGTTGACTGTAATGAAGTCGAACCATCTGGCAGCTCTATATACTTAGTTATTATCTTTCCTTTTTTATCCTCAAACTCTATCGGCATAATATTCTGTTTACAATAGATATGCCAAGAGAATGACGAAAACTGCCGTTTGTTAAAAAAGCCTTGCTTGCTTATTTCCTCTAATCGTCTCCAATATAACCTGTTCTGTAAACTAGTTCTTTGCTTGCTTTCCATCGCCCAAGCAACCGCAGCTTCCCAGAGCTTAAAAGGATTAATGGTTGCGCTACCATTCCTTTCCTTAAAATCTTGATACGCTTCTTGAATATTCATTTCATACTCCTAAAACTAAAGTGAGTTTCAAAAACATATTTCTTTCTTTTCTCAGTAGTGTCTAATGGTGGATTCTGTGCAAAATTCCATTTAAGTGCCTTCTCTAAATGCCTGTCAGAATAATGCTCAAAACATACACCAATCTTTTTAACCCTTCCGTGCTTATTTACTCCGTCAGTTAATCCAATTATTGCCCTCTCGCTACAATCCTCACACCTAGTAAAAGGTCTCTCTGGCTGTACAAATTTATTAATCATTACTTTCTCCTGATAATTGTTTTTGTATACGCTCTCTGTAACTACCAGTATCATCTGTTGGCAGTCTCGGACACCCGATCTCAATACCTTTTTTCGTTGTTGCTTCTTCGGTACTATACCATGCTATTTTAACTACCTTTGGCTCATCGTTGTTCAATGAATTGTTCGTTTTCCAATCATGCCCGAAGCCAGCCCATCCTTCTTCGCAGCTAATCGTTAAAGCGGCTTGCAAAGTATAACCACCTTTTTGTGCTTGATTAATAATTCTAGTTAAAGCTGTTTCTGTGAGAGGCTTTCTTTTCGCTTTTCTTATTGCAAGCCAGTCTTTTGCTATTTGTTCCGAAACTTTCAGAGACATAAGCCTCGCTAGAGGCTGAAATGTCTTTGTATTTATATTAGTTAATTGTTCTTGGTTAATAGTTAGTGGTTTATGGTTAGGTGGCGATTCGTACACGCTTCGTACACGCTTCGTGTCATTTCCCTTACGATTCGTTTCCCTTTCTTGAGCTATTCGTTTGTTTGTTAATGCTTTTTGGTGATAATCGTTAAGTTCTTCTTCAATTCTGTTTTGTATATAAACACCATCCTCTAAGATAAAAAACTTATTCAAAACAAACTTAACCGCTTCTATTTCCTCAACAGAGGATGCCCAAGTCCAGTCTATCGCTTCTTCTATTGTGGGGAATCGTTCACGGTCATAGCACGAATCAATCAGAAGCGTATACGACCCGTGCTGAAGCATACTTAGTCTCCCCGCTTTCTTGTGATAATCCCCAATGTTCTTTTTGTAATAGTGCATTAGTATTATTCTCCATTAATTTTAGCTTTATCTGCTCTGGCTTTGTCTGCCGCCAGCCATATACTTACATTACTAATAATTCCATTTGTTTTATTTTGAACGTAGGAAGCATCCTGGTAAGGAATGAAGCCTTTTTTTACCCAGTGTTCAATGGTTTGACGTTTAAGTCCAATGGCAAGTCCAGCCTTCGTTGCTGTGCCATACATATCAATTAGTTTATTAATCGGTGTCATCGTGTTCTCCTGTTAAAAATGACATAATAGCTTATCTAAAATAAACTTGCAACGAATATTGGCTGGTGGTAATATATAAATTCACAAGGGAGGTTATATGATAGATTTTACTGATTACATTAGAAAGAATCCTGAAGCTGACGTACCCGATTTAGAACAGTTACTAGATAGAATTGATTACTTTTTTGGAGACCAAACAAATGATGCAGCAGAGCAAGTTAAGAAGGTTCAAACTGAAAGAAAAGTTTAAGGAAATGTTAATACCAGTAGTTCGTGAATTTACTCACCACGAAATTGAGATATTAGTAAAAGAAGCGATAGCTGAATATGTCAAACAAATGGAAAGTGTTGATGTCATTCGAGAAAAAAGGAGAAGATGATGTTAGATAAAGACCAGGAAGCGCAAGATAACGACCAACAGTATCAGCAAGCGGCTGCCGAGGAAGAACAGCAGCAATGGCACGAAGCTCAAGATGCTTATTATGCTAAATTGTCGGAGGGTAAATAATATGAATGCCCATATATTGCGTATGAAAAAGTTGATTGCCGACAAAGAAAAAGCTGCTTTTTTCGCCGAAAACGAACACAAGCGGCTATTAGGCCATAAGCCTCAATTTCAATGCGTCGAAGTCTCATCTATTAAAGATGAGATAGATACATTAAATATCTCATTGTCTCTTATAGAACAACGGGTGGAGATGGCATCTGTTTTTATAGGTAAGGAGCATTACTGGCAAACATTTGAAGAACTTATGCCAGACTTGCTCGATAACTTTAGCTATGACGGGATTATCGAAGAAATTGATACTCAAGTTGAAATTAGGCGAGAAAAGGAAGCGGAGTTGGATGAGTTAGCTGAGGGCAGAAAGCCTGAAGATTATGGAGTTCCCCGAGGTTCTTAATAGGAGATAATTATGAAAGAATTAATTGCAATACAAAGTGAACTAAAAGCACCTAAAGGGCAATACAACAAATTTGGGAAGTACAATTACCGAAGCTGCGAGGACATATTAGAGGCTGTTAAACCGCTGTTAGCTGAACATAATGCTTTTATATTAATCACTGATGAGGTAAAAGGCATCGGAGATCATATATATATAGAAGCAATAGTTGAATTTCGAGTTGGCGATAAAGGTGTACAGGTAAAAGCCCAAGCAGGTATTAATCCAGATCGTAAAGGAATGGATGTAGCTCAGTCTTATGGCTCATCCTCATCTTATGCTCGGAAATATGCTCTAGCTGGCTTGTTACTACTTGACGATACTAAAGATGCAGATACCAAAGATAATAGTCAAGAGAACGAGTTTACGGTAGATGCTAAAAAACTTAGGCTGCACCTAGAAAACATTGTTATTTCACCTGATCTTGATTCGTTGCGACTAGCAAATGTTCAAGCCTATAAATTTGCAGAGGGCGATCAGGATGCTTTAAGTGCTATACTGATAGCTAAAGATGCTCGAAAAGCGAGTTTATCGAAATGACTAATCCTACGGAAGTAATTCAAGGCAGCGATGAGTGGTTCGCTCTAAGGCTTGGCAAGGTGACGGCATCTAAGGTAGCTGATGTCATGTCTAAGGGTACAGGTCGAGCGACCTACATGGATGATTTGTTGGCTGAAAGAATGTCAGGTCAATCCAAGCCATCTTTTACGAATGATGCGATGCGCTGGGGTACGGAGCAAGAGCCTTATGCTAGACAGGCTTATGAAGTAGATCAAGAGTGTTTTGTAGAGGAAACAGGCTTTTGGGAGCATGATGAATTAGCACTTGGGGTCAGCCCCGATGGGCTGGTTGGAGGGGATGGGGTGGTTGGAGAGGATGGATTGGTTGAAATCAAATGCCCCAATTCCTCAACCCATGTTGGCTGGCTACGAGCTAAAAAAGTACCCGCTAAACATATCAAGCAGATTCAATGCCAATTATGGGTTACTGGTCGCTCATGGTGTGATTTCGTATCATACGATCCTAGAATGATTGATACAAAGAATCGTTTAATGGTAGTTAGATGCAAGCGAGATGATGCCTTGATAACTAAAATGGAGCTAGAGGTTAGGAAGTTTCTAACCGAATTGGATGGCTGGACTAAAGGAGAGTCTGATGAGCAATAAAACATTAACAGTTACATCAACAATAGCAATAAATATAATGACTTTTTGTAAATTAGGAGAGGCTGAAAAAGCAAGAAAATTATTATACGACTCTGGGTTGCTAGGGGCTGATATGATTAAAATATGGGAGTTATTGCCCGTAGAGTGTAGAGCATCAATTAAGGAGTTGCAGGAAGAAAAAGTACACATGGATTTGAGTTAATTTTTCAACAACAGGAGAGTGAAATGTACGAACTAAGACAAAACAGTGGGAATGCCTTCAATAATTCATTTAAAGAACCAGAGGACAAGAAGCCAGATTTTACAGGCGAACATTTAAACGAAGATGGAAAACCAATGCGCCTTGCTCTCTGGCTTAAAAAAACGTCTAAGGGTGACAGGTTCTTAGGTTATGTTATATCCGAAAAGCAAGAATCACAGCAGAAGCCGAAGCCAACAGAAATTCCTTTCGAGGACATGGCAGACGATATACCATTTTAGTCAACTAACCGTCATCCAATTGGGTGGCGGTAACAACTAGGGATATGACATGACAGATAATGTAAAGACATTTGCTACACAGCATGAGAAAAAGTTCATTAAAAAACTTGGTTCATTTTGCGAGGAACAATGTCTGGGCAGAGAAGAACTTTTAAAAAAGTACATTAAAACCTCAATCAACAGGAAAAATTGGGGAGATGTTGACCAGTACAAGACGCTTGTATATGCCAGCAATTGTCTAAAGGTAGAATTCAATGAGTAAAGACCAGGACAGAATCAAATCTTTAAAATTCGCCCGATCATACAAAGAGGCTACTGGATATAATTATCATTCAGACCCAAAACCAAGCAAGTTTCCTTTGGTTGTTGTGATCGGCTGTATAGCATTACTACTAATGCTTTTGTAGCTTATTGATGAAAATAGAATTTTCTTTATAGCATAATAATTTATAATTACGGAGTTAGTTAGATGAGGCTTAGTTGGATAGACCTAACGCTCCCGCCAATTAACTTATGGAACGCGCCAAAAATGACCATTAAAAACAAAATGACAACGTATGAACAGATCATCCATGTTACTAAGTATGCAAGATACTTAGAAGATATTAAGCGGAGAGAAACGTGGGAAGAAACCGTTACTAGATATGTAGATTATATGTCCTCTAGAGTAGACCTTAAAGGGTCATACAAAGAGCTACACGGGGCTTTATTGCGTCAGGACATAGTTCCATCCATGAGACTCCTTATGACGGCAGGAGAGGCTTGTGAGAGGGATAATATTGCAGCATTTAACTGTGCCTACACCTCAATTAGCAGCAAGCGTGTGTTTAGCGAAATCTTGTATATACTAATGAACGGCACAGGTATTGGTTTCTCTAATGAGCGCAAGAAGATTGACAAGCTCCCTACTATACCCAATTGTTTAACGCGATCAGAGGATGTAATTGTAGTCGCTGATTCTAAGTTGGGCTGGGCGGTAGCCTTTAGAAAGTTGATGAGTTCGCTATGGGAAGGTGATATTCCTAATGTTGATTACTCTAAGATTAGACCTGCTGGAGCAAGACTTAAAACATTTGGTGGTCGTGCTTCTGGAGCTGAACCTCTAAAGAATTTGTTTACCTTTGTTACGGAAACTTTTAAGAAGGCACAGGGGCGCAAGCTGAATAGTCTAGAAGTGCATGATATTGTGTGTATGATCGGGGATATTGTTGTTGTTGGCGGGGTGCGGAGAAGTGCATTAATTGGTCTATCTAATCTAACCGATCACCGCATGAGAGATGCCAAGACAGGTCAATGGTATTTGCCAGTAGAAGATGGTGGAAATCCACAGAGGATGTTAGCTAATAATTCAGTATGTTATACGGAGCAGCCCGATGCTAAGACTTTTCTTGAGGAGTGGCTTAGTCTCGTAAAAAGTGGGTCTGGGGAGAGGGGAATCTTTAATCGCATTGCTGCACAGAATCAAGCAGCTAGATGGGAAAGACGTAGTGCTGATCTTGATTACGGCTGCAACCCGTGTTCAGAAATCATACTCCGTGATAAACAGTTTTGTAACCTTACCGAGGTAGTTGTTAGATCAACTGATACGGTTTCAACGCTCAAGAAAAAGATTGAACTCGCAACAATATTGGGAACATATCAATCAACCCTTACGGATTTCAAGTTCTTGTCCGAAGAATGGAAGAAAAACACAGACGAAGAACGGCTGCTAGGTGTTAGTCTTACTGGCATTATGGATAGCCCGTTACTTAATGGTTCTAAGGACATGGCTGGTTTGCCTAAAATATTAGAGGAGCTAAGAGATCATGCGCGGAAGGTTAATATTAAATGGGCTGAGAAATTTAATGTATCTGTTTCTACCGCTATTACTTGTGTCAAGCCTTCTGGTACTGTTTCTCAGCTCGTCAATTCTTCTTCTGGGATTCACGCTCGCTTTGCTGCATACTATATTCGGCGTATTCAGCTAGACAAGAAAGACCCAGTATGCCAGTATCTGTTGGACAACGGTTTCCCGTTAGTTGACTATGAAGCTAAGAAAGAAACTACGATGGTTGCGAGCTTTCCTATGAAAGCACCAGAAGGCTCAGTAATGAGAACAGACATGACCGCTATTGAACAGATGGAAATATGGCTGATATACCAGGATCATTGGTGTGAACATAAACCAAGCTGTACGGTGTATGTAAAGGATAATGAGTGGGTAGAGGTTGGTGCGTGGGTCTGGGAGAGATTTGATCGCATCTCAGGCATTAGTTTCTTACCTCATTCTGACCATGTATATCAACAAGCACCTTATGAGGACATTACGAAAGAACAATATGAGGAAATGCTGTCTAAAATGCCTAAAGGTGTTGATTGGAGTAAGATGGTAGAAGATAAGGATAACACTACTTCTGCTCAAGAATTAGCTTGCACAGCAGGTGGGTGTGAAATATAAATGACATGAGTGATTTATTAGAATCCAAGTGTATTTTGGAATGTCTTTTAAATGAGGCGAAGGATGAGTGTGTTAGTTGCGGGAGAACTTTACAGGAGATAAAAGACGAAGGAATTAGAGACAAGATAAGAAAAAACACACTTATAGAAAGAGCTGGAAAAGAGAGGGTAGTTTTTAGAGAGAGTTGTGGCTATCATCTAGTTCCACAACACCCCACGATGGCAGAGTTATTAAGGTATCTAATAGATGATGCTGCCAAATTTGCCGAGATCAAACGACAACAAATGGAGTCTGACCAGAGAAGATCGTTGAGAATACAAGCTACAGTCAAGAGGAAAAAAAATGCTTGAATTAGATCAAATTGAGAATTTCAATTCTGACATGAAGAAGCATTTAATGGAGTTGGTTGTTCAACTCAGAGAGACAGAAGGAGCTGATCTAGAGGAAGGAGTGATATTAAAAATAGAATATCCTGATGCGCCTAATATATTTTTTCAGATAGTTGTCCAGGAGATAGGAGAGGATTGTGTTTTTGAAGTAACGCTAGATAAGAGCGTACATTAACTACTGTACAGCCCTTTCTAGCTCCAGTATATAAATACCTAATTTCTCGGCATTTTCAGAAGACATACACATACTGCCATCTTCCATCTGGATCACATTAAGGCTTGGTTTTGTCGGTGCTATCGGTTTTACCGGATTGCTTAGACAAGCCATTACTGAAATGCTGATTAAACCAGCCAGCAGGGTTTTTTGAAAGTCTGTCGCGTTCAATTTGAGCATCTCCCTTCTCTTTCGTTCTTTTGTACGCGAGTAGAAGCCATAACAGTTTGTCTAGTACAGCGGCTATCGCTGCCCCTAACGCGATCATATTTCGTCAGTAGATTTAACAATACGTTTAACCGCTTTGATCCGCCCAAATATAGCTACAGCACCACCTACTAAGGCAGTTACTTGCTCGGCTAATCCGTTAGTATCTCCCAAATCCCATCCAAAAAGCTGTGAAATGGTTGCAAAAATAGCAATCAATGCGCCCCAGATAGTTTTACTTTCTAGTAAACCTTTAACGTCATCCATGTGCTTCTCCTGTTGGTTTGTAAATAACTTTATGGTCTTTCTTGGTTGCTTCTAAAAACTGGTTTCTATTGCGTTTATGGCTGATATGTACCCAAGAGCTATATTCATTGATACATTGGTCTACAGGCAGCTTTAACTTACGAATAACACCAATGACTTCCTCAACAGATAATCCTGGTATCATAAAATCAGCAGCCTCACCGAAAGTATGCTGACTTAATGCGCTTCCACCAATAAGACGGTTTAAGTTGGCTGACCGATAGCCACTACTTATGACGATTGGTCGATCAACTTTATCTCGTAACGGCTGTAATATACTTGCACATAGTAAATTAAGCGACTTAATATGTTCAGCAGTTGGAGTATTATCCAATCCAGCGCGAGTCGCTTCCTGCGAGTGGGTTAATTCTAAGAGTGTAAAGTTCTTAGATAAGTTCACTCTCTATCTGCCTTCTTGTCCAGTTTCTGCTCAATACGGTCTAATTTAGTAAATACTGTCTTCATTATTTCCGTCAGTTCTCCGCGAGTCATATAACTGCCAGCGACCAGAACTTCAATATCTGATATTTTATCATTCATGTCTTTATCAGATGATTGTAAATCTTTTACCGCTTGCCAGAGAATGTGCATCAAAAATCCTATTAGCGTTCCAAAACCGCCCAAGAGCCAGTTGATCATTATTTGTTCCATAAAAGCCCTTTTCTGCGTACTTTATTAATAATATAACCTATAATCCATACTAAGCCGTCTAGAACGCTCTCTAACGGCTTTTAATCCTTATTTGGTCTTATCCTATTACCTTGATATAAATAAACGCCCACGCACCCCCATTTATTGCTGA
>Ga0233439_10003174_pt1 | contig 17490 bp, 14 predicted proteins | sample SI_123_September_6_FD_182713 | JGI IMG/M metagenome (GOLD analysis project Ga0233439, IMG submission 182713) | Seawater microbial communities from Saanich Inlet, British Columbia, Canada - SI_123_September2016_100_MG | ecosystem: Environmental > Aquatic > Marine > Inlet | place: Canada: British... | reverse complement strand
GCTGCATTGATGCAAGTGTTCTGCCTGTGGATTCTGTGTTGTAGACCCGCATTTCCTTAAAATTTGTTGCAATTACCCACGTGACTCCTTTGTTGTATGCATAAGACACTGTGGAAGTAATTTCATCCTTGAGTGACTCCATCGAGGACGATAAGGGAAATTCCTTGAGATAAAACCTTGTAACTCCGTCTATTTCAAACGCATTTGCTTCAGAGTTGTCATACCTCTCTAGTTTTACGTCTGATTGAAAATTCCATCCCAGCTCTTCAAACAATGGACGAATGAAATCTGTAAAAGTATTCCTTTCGTCATAGTTTTCGTCAACTGAATCTAGCTTGCTGACTAACATCTGAACATTGTTTTTAAAATCAGCCATTATCTCAAAATCACTGCTCCTGTCACAACTATAAATTGCATTAACATGTCACTTGTTTGTTTTGTCTCCGTTTTTTTTCCTTTTTGCATGAATTCTTTTTCTTGCAGATTCTTTGGATGATCCTGTCTTTGACATAATTTTTTTAATTTCAACATTGATCTTTTTTTCATCTTTGATTCTTTTGACAGCAACTTTGTAGTACTCTTTATTGTTTTCAATCCCGATAAAATTTCTCTCTAGGTCTATTGCAGCAACACCCGTTGTGCCGCTCCCGATAAACGGATCTAATACCGTGTCACCTTTTTTTGTAAATAGTTTGATAAACCATGTTGGAAGCGTTACTGGAAATGCCGCACTATGATTTACATTTCCACATTCTGTTGCCAAATGCAACACATTGGTAGGATATGCCATGTCTCTTTTGGCCCAATTGCCCACTTGCCTACTCAATCCACTTTTTGCATTTGACTCAAGCCTGATATTGTCATTCTTTGCAGGGTTTTTTATCCTGCCTTCGGACCACTCTCCCATTGGTATCATGACTTCCTCTTGGTACATGTTGAATTTTTTTTCTTTTGTAAAATGTAAACATCTTTCCCATGAATCTCTGAACCTGTTTGGCCATTTTCCTGGAAATGAATTTTTTTTATGCCATGCATATTCTTCGACCCAGAGCCAACCCTGTTTTCTCATCTCTAAAATTAATTCCAAAACATATGTTGAGCGTTCTCCATTTACTGCATTTTCTTTAATGTTTAAAACAAAGGACCCTTTTGATTTCAGCACTCTTTTTAATTCTTGAGATATTGGCAAGAACCATTTTACGTAATCTTTTTCTGGAATTCCTTCATAGGTCTTTTTTCTTTTGTCTGCATAAGGTGGGGATGTGATGATTAAATCAATTGTTTGCGAATCCTGTCTTTTTAGGAATTCCAGACAGTCCTGATGATAGATTTTGTTTTTTAATACCACCTTAAACACATGTTTTTTCTATTATACTAATTTTCTTGTTTTTTTGTCACGTGAATAGATTCTGGTTTTTTGATGAACCTTGCATTGCTCGAGTCCTTGCCAAACGGATCAATTTCATAAAATGGATTTTGAATCATTTCTGGAGGATTGGGTGTAGTTTCTTGTTCCAAGTCAATCTCCGAGATGAAATAAATCCAATACCTTGTTCCTAGTTCTTTGGCTACTTCAATTTCATTTTGACTCCAAAAAATACTGAAATTCTTGCCCGTGCTGCCTTTTACTTCGATGAATCTGTCTGGAATCAAATTCTCTGATTTTGAATCAAATGACTCTATGTCGTAGCCTTTGTTTGCCCAGTCCTGCGAAATTTGCTCTACGCTGTTTGATTCCTCTAAACACTGTTCTTCATCCCTCAATCTTATTTTTTCAAAATTCACGACAATCTTTTCTGCTATCGATCCTACTTTCTTCTTTATTTCTGCCTCTTTTGCTAGGTTTTCTTCTAATTTTTTCTGAGAAATCTTTCTTTTTGCTTTTCTGTATTGTAAAATTGCCTCATTTTTAGCATATATTGGATTAAGTTTGATCCTGCTTCCTTCTTTTTTTAATAACCCGATCTCGTTTAAAAAAACTAGAGTTTCTGTACTTTCAAATAACTTTGATACTGATTTTTTCTCATACCACATGACGTTATCTTTATCTTTATGAAACTGAGCCAATCCTGGCATGATTCTGTTTGAAAATTTATTTTTAATCAGGCAATTTTCGATAATTAGCTGTCTGACTTTCTCTCTTGATTCTATGTTTTGCAAAATTCTTTCTCCAATATCTGTAATCATTAGCATGTCATTTTTTTTAATGATGATTTCTGATTCACAACAAAAATCTTCGTTCTCTTTATAATTTAAAAATTGCAACCCTTCCTCTATTTTCTTAACTTCGCACTCTCTTTTTACTTCGTTTGAAAGGATTTTGCCTGTTGCTTCTCGAATTTTTATAATTTTGAGAAATTTTATAATTTGTTCAAGTTCAATTGCCATCTTCTTTTTCTAAATCTTTTTTTAATTCTTTTAAATGATCGACTAATGCGTTGAAATCCTTTTGTGCTTCCTCTTTGCTGATCTCTTCTCTGGTTCCATCATAATCTAAAATTGTTGGCCATGAATCGTTTAATGCATTACTCATGTCTGTAAACTTTTGCCACAATCGCTCGTCAATTTTTTCATCAATAGTTCTTTTTCCAATGATCAAATGATATGTGACTTTAGTGTCTTGTGCCATCCCTAGTCTGTGAATTCGATCCATTGATTGCATGAACTGTGCTCCATTGAAATTACGATCCAAGTATATGGCATTGCTGCAAACCTTTTCCCCTGTTTTACTGTTGATGTGTAATGAAACAGATTCTGCCAATGAAGCTGGCGTTGCAATTAAAATGCGTGGATTTGGGTCATCTTTGAATTCTTGTATTCTCTTGTCCCTGTTATCCTCATCTTCCTCATCTTTTGAGACGTCCCCGTAAATCAGTATGGGCCTCTCCTCTTTCAACAGTTGATTTTCAAAAATTTCCATATTTGTTACAAAACTTGACCAAATTATGACCTTCTCCCCTTTTGCCAGTAGTTCTTTTGCTAGTTTTGTTGCTTCTACCAGTTTTGCTGGAATTTCTTTGCTTGAATAGCTGACAATTTTTTCATATGTGTCAGGGGATTCATGTTTGATGCTTGTTAGTGAGACTTTTTGTTTTGGAACTCCGAACTCTTCATTTGTCACGTCAAATTCATCTGATTTTTCATAAATTAGTGTTGGATTTGATGCTGCCTGTAGCAATCTGATCATTTTTGCAACTCTGAATCTCTGCAACTTTGCCTTTTCTCTCATATCGTAAATTTCTTCAAGTGTTTTTGAAACAATCACATTGTAAATTTCTGCTTGGACTGGGGACAACGATACAAAATGATTTTTGAATTCTGGTTTTGGTAAATCTAAATCTCTTTTTCTTATTCTTGTAAACAGCGGGTCAAGTGCATTTTTGAATTTTCCAATTCCGTGATTTTTTGCATACCTCATGTAAGTAATATCGTTTCCCAAAGGGAAATCATATGGCCACAAAAATGTAATTTGAACCCACAAATCTCTTGCATCATTTGGCATCGGTGTTCCGCTAAGTATTGTCCTTCTTATCGCAAATGGTGCTATTGCCCTTGCTGTTCTTGCCCAAGTTTTTTGTTGGGGACTCTTGATGTTGTGTGATTCATCGATAATCAACATCACCTTGTTGTTGCTCATAAATTCTATAATCTCTGCAACTCTGTGCATTGCCGTAGAAAAGTGCATTAAAAATAAATCGTGATTTAAATTTGGCAATTGTTTTCCAACCTCTCCTCGAACTCGAATGGATCTTGGTTTTTTGCCAAAGCATAACTTGTACTCATCTTCCCATGGAAAAAATGATGCAGTAGGGCCAATGACTAAAATTTTATCGATAATTCCGTCGTCCAGCCATTTTGATATGGCTGCATAGGTAATTGTTGTTTTTCCACTACCTGGAACAGAAAAATTTGCACCATTGCCCACTGCTAACAAATGTGAAACGGAAAGTTTCTGATATGGCATTAATTTACGTTTGAAATTTGGTGATATGTCTGGCGTAATTTTTTCTCCACATTCTTTTAGTTGATTTTGATCATGGGAAGGCCATGTTTTTGCACATACTGGGCATTCATTTTTTACTCTGAGTCCTTTTTCCACTGCTTGCTGGTAATTGTCTTTGTTGACTGAATTGTTGACCACATTTTGCAAGGATTCACAAATGTCTAATTCTATTTTTTCTTCTTCAAAAAATTCTTTAATTTGTTTTACGATGCTGATGAATTTGACTAGATCCTTTGTTTTTGGAAAAACCCAATTTTCACCTTGCTGTTGGAAATCTGCCAATTCTAACCAATTGGTTATGTTCATGTCTACTGATATGTCGCCTGTGGGGATGTATTCCAAAACTAAGTTCTTGTATTCGTCATAACACAGTGAGTTCATTTCTAATCTCTTCCTGAATCTTCTAGTTTTTTAGAATAATCTAAAATCTTTTTTATGAGTTCTTTGGATACGTTTGTTTTTAGATCCTCACTATCAAATTTTAACACTACAAAATTGTTTAAAATTGAATTTAAAATTAATGGTATCTTGTCCTCGTTCTTTCTAGCTTTTACTTCGTCTTCAAAATCAGTAAACCTTACTACTGTATCTGTGGATGGCTCTTCGTCTAGCGTTGGATCTATTGAAACAACTGATACCTCTTCCATGTTTTCCGCAGCATCAACAATTTTTTCTAATGAATAATCGTTTTTTATTGCCTGATTAATTGTTCTTATGCGCATATGTGGAACCTGATCATGAATTAATCTGAAACCAACCTTTAGACAAGCTAACTGGTCTTTTATTTTTTTGTTAGTCTTTTTTGCATTATGTAGAATATCCTGCAAATCAATAAAATGTTCGTTATATCCTTCTATGGGTGTAAAATTTTCATCATCATCATAATACTGTTTTAGATATTTTTTCATTAAATCCAATCTTGCAAGTTTGTATGCAATTTCACTTTCATCGTCTATGCCATATAGCTTGTCAGCAATTTCTTTATTTGTAAAACCTGCATTTCGTCCCTCTTCTAGTTTTAGTAGTTCGTTAATTGCTCCGTATCTTGATTTTGGATCCTGTCCAAGTGAAATTCCGGCTTCCATTGCCCAAAGATCTTTACTTGAAATTGATTCTTCTATTCTTGCCACTTTGATAAAATCGTATTTCTCGTCACTGGTTTCCTTGAACAAGCTTGTTAAAATTGCCATTCTTCTGTTACCGTCAATCAAATAACCATCCCTTGTGATTAATGCCAGCTCTGTCTGTCCTTTTTTAATAATGTCTTCTCTGGTCCTACGCGTGTCATTTGGTTTTAGACTGACTAACAACTCTTGAATTTTTTTTGCATCTTCAGGAATTTCTGGTTTTAAGGAACCTCCTTCCTCTCGAATTATTTTGATGTATTCCTTTGCAAATCTTCCATTTTTAATATTGTAATACACTAATTTTCGTGGGAGTTTGTATCCTTGCAAGACAATTGGCTCGCCATTAAGATATTCCGTCCTTGTCTGATTGATTTTACAATTACTATTTTCAATATAGCTGTCGATAGTTATTTTATTATTTTCATTTTCCTCAGACATGATAATTAAATAAAAAACACACTCCTATAAATAAAATTTTTGTGTGTATGGAAAATTAGATGTGTATTACAACGTATTTTTTCTAAAAAACAATATTCAAAGTATCAACATGTTGCTTTTATCTTAGATATTTTCATACATTACATTGACTGAAATTACGTTTCATGGAGGGGTTAAAGACATCGGTGGAAACAAGTTCCTAGTAGAAGACAAAGGCACCAAGGTCTTTATGGATTTTGGAATGAGTTTTAGTGAGGAAAATCAATATTTTTCAGAATTTCTAAAACCCAGAGGTTCCAACACACTTACCGATTTAATTGAATTGGGAATTTTGCCAAAAATCAAAGGGCTGTACAGGGAAGATTATGCAAAACATATGGATTTTGGAGGAGACGAAGAGACTGAATTTAGCGGGATATTGTTAACGCATGCACATGTGGATCACTGTGCATACATCAAATACCTGAGACCAGACATCCCAATTTACTGCTCTGAAGAATCAAAACTGATAATGCAAAATTTTGATGAAACAGGAAATGGGGAGCAGTACCTGACAATGAAAGAGAAATTCCAGTTTCATGAAAGCGAAAAAGGACCTACCGCAGGTGAGATGGTAAAAGAAAAAGGAAACGAGATACCGCGAGAGATTAGGGTTTTTGAAAGTAACAAAAAATTCAAAATTGATTCAATTGAAGTGAATCCCCTGCCAGTTGATCATTCCATATCTGGTGTCCATGGCTTTGTTTTAGACACAACTGAAGGGACGATTGCAAATACAGCTGACTTGAGATTTCATGGAAGGCGTTCAAATGATACAGAAAAATTTGTAGAAAAATGCTCAGAGTCATCCATTGATGTCCTGCTATGCGAAGGCACAAGAATTGACAAAAAACCATCATTGACAGAGTACGATGTTGAGGAGAAAATTACAGACATCATCAATGATACGGAAAATTTGGTAATCTGCGGATATCCAATTCGAGACCTGGACAGATTGCAATCGTTTTACCTTGCTGCAAAAAATACGGGGCGTGATTTAGTAATAGAGCCAAAACAAGCGTATCTTCTAAAATTATTTGCACAATCCCCCAATCTGAAAGGACTGTATCCCGCACCTACAGACAAACACATCAAAATCTACATGCCTAAAGGGGAATGGGGACTAATTGACAAAGACATTGATGTGTATACAAGAAAATTACTGGATCAAGATTACAAAAAATGGGCTAGGGAATTTTTGGATTATGGGAATAAAGTGGATTTTAGGGATGTGTCTAAAAAACAAAAAGAAATGATGTTTTCTTTAAGTGATTTCAAACTGCAAGAATTAATTGACATCAAACCAAAGGAAGGCTCAAGTTACGTTAGATCACTGACTGAGCCATTTGATTTGGAAATGGAATTCAAACAAAAACGAATTGAAAACTGGTTTACTAGATTTGGATTGATTACCAGTTCAAAGAAATGGCATCAAGTACATGTTTCAGGACACGGTGATGGAGAGCAAATCAAAAAAGTAATTGACGGTGCCGATGCTAAAAAAATAATACCAATTCATACGGACCCAAAAAATGAAGTTTATCATAAGAAGTGGCACACAAATGTGACCACTGTAAATCAGCACGAAGTTGTTAGCGTGTAGAAATTTAAAATATTATATAATTTTCATATGTAATTTTCATATGTAATTTTCATATATAATTTTCATATATAATTTTCATATATAATTTTCATATATAATTTTCATATATAATTTTCATATATAATTTTCATATATAATTTTCATATATAATTTGAAAAACATATACTCTTCAAAATTTATCAATCTGCATGGTTAGCAATAATGACATTCGAGAATATGTCAAGGAAAAATATGGATATACACCAAAGAATGCGTGGATTGCACATGCCAAAGAGCACTATGAATTGGATGTAAATGCGGCACACAATCGCTCCGGTGAAAGAAAATGGCCATGTCCCACAAAAAGATTAGTTGAGTTTGAGGAGATATTCTTGCATTTTAAATTATTAAAATCAGAAAATTAAATGAGTTTTATTTTTTATTTTTGACTAATCCGTAGAGGGTGTTGCTTGTTTTAGGCTCGATATCCCAAGTAATTTGATTCAATTCAGTCAATCTTCCCATTATTGCAGCACGTATTGAAATTCGTTTTTTCTTTGCTTTCATTTCAATATCGCTATCGTCTCTCATATTGATAGGATTGGCATATTTGCGAATTTCTTGGAATTTTGTATCTTTGTTACTCTCTGCCCATTTTTCAAATTCTAAATCAATTTCATCATCAAGATATTTTTCACCAGATGTTTTAACATATTTGGAAGCAATTTGGTTCTCGGGAAATTTTGTTCTTGTCAATACACCCAACTTTAAATTATGTTTGATTGTTTTAATTATGCTATTTACCACTTTGTCCTCAAGATCAATTTTTCCTATAATTTCTTTAAAAATAAATTCAGATTCCTCCTTTGAAAAAATCAATTTTTGGTAACTTTGAATATTTTTATCAAAGATTTTATTTTTAAGACGACAAAATTCTATGCCTTTTTTTGTAAGGCCAATCTCAAAATCATAGTCCTTAATGGAGCCTATTTCTTGAAATTCAAATTTGCCTGTTTTATTATTTAATTTTGGCAATTCTTTATTTTTTCTAACTACGACATTGACTAATCCCATTGCATTTAATGCACCGTCAAAATATGCCATGCCGTTAGAAGATTGACTCAATGATTTTTTTTGTCTATAGAACCAAGATTCTTTTGTCATGCCAACAAAATGTTCTTGAAATCTGGATTTACTGGTTTCAATTTTTTGGAATTCTTTAATGTCTGGCTTTAAACTGGTTTTAGATGTTGGAACATAAGGTAGCCCTGTAGAACGTTTTTGGTGTCTTTTTATTTTAAATTTCTCCTCATAATTTCTAATTTTTGCTGAAATTGCATATGCAACTTCGTATGCAATTTCACGAAATGTGTCATATTTTACTGTGGTTTCATCGTTTTCAATCATTAAATGTCCTAAAACAGTGACTGCTACCTTTATTGGTAAAAATCGGCTATAAAATGACAAAATTAAAGGGTAATCATCATCAGGTAATGAAATTTTGGATAAATTTGATGATGTTTTAATCGGGGTAGCAGTGTCGCAGGTTTTATCATATTGATTGCAAATTAGATTATATTGTTCTAATCTTTCATTATGGATTCTTTCAAGTACATTATTAGTAAATTCTATGTTGTTTTCATTGAGTGCAGAATCGTTTTGTTTCTGTTTAAGGGATGTTGATTTTAGAATATTATCTTCCTCTGTTTCAATTGATGGGGAAGTCATTAAATTTTCTAAAATATTTTCATCAGTAGTTTGTTCAAAATCTGAGTTATTTGAATCAGCGGATTGATTGTGTGCTTCAGCGTTGGCAACCATCTGTCTAAATGACTTTCCATAGTCGGGATGGTTTAGCCAAAAGGATTTAGTTTTTGCTGGCATGAACGGTAACATTTCATATATGTGCTCAAATGCTTTTTTGGGGTCGGTCCATAAGTTGATAAAGTAGTTTAACGCATAATTAAAAAATCCCTGTATGCTTTGAAATTTTTTTCGGGAAGTCTCATCTGCGAGAATATTTTGTATTAATTGTAATTGACGTGGTGTGGGAGGAAATCTTTGAATGCCAGGGGGGCCAGACTCAGATAAAGGATGAAATTCTAATTTGAATAATTTTTCTTTTTTTCCGGAAACGCCAACCATCACTTTTTTAAATTCGTCTGGATTCATTATGGCCTTGATGCTGTCTATCATTTCAGGTTTCATGTGTGGAAGTAAGTTTTTGAATTGAATTTCAGATTGAGCAGGATCATTCCACCAATTTATGTACAATCCAATGGATTCTACAACAAAATCACTAAAACTAGTAAAAATGGTTTCATTGTCTTTTGCAATTTTTTCAATATCTATAACCTCTGAAGAACCTACATGAATTTCAATTTCTTGAGTCGACATGAAATTAATTAGTCGGTAATACTATTTATAGAAATCTATTGATATGTACTTTTCTTTAGTAGTAATGTATATCGATCTAATCTTTTAATAGAAATTATAGTATTATTGGCTGTAATACCCTTTACTCCTGATGTTATGTAGGTATTATTATATACCTCGTTAGCACTATACAATACAGAATGTCTCAAATAATATTCAAAGATCAGGAAGGATTGGAATTATTCAACGAAACCCTGAAAGACGATGCCATAAACAGGCAATCCATACTTTCTAACCGTGGCATTGAATTTCATAATTCTTGCGAATTATGTGCAGTTTGCTTTGAGGCTCCAACTACTGATGAGATAACACATGAGAGAATCAATTTAACAAAACACCACATACGTTATTTTCCTCAAAAGATTGCATTTGTTCATAGTAAATGCCACGATAAAATTCATGATCCTAAAAATCCAATAACATACCTCATTGACTTTAAAAAAGGAGATTCCAGAAAATTCTATCAAAAACAAAATAATTCAAAATTAACATCAGGAGCTTGTTCAGCATGAGTCTAGTTACAGATGTATTTGATTATGTTAAAACTAATCCTGGTACAGACGGAATCAACCTTCAAAATCATTTTTCTAATGACAATGTCTCAGACACTCTTTCTAATTTGGAATCAACAAATGCAATTAGATGGACCAACCAAGGATATGTCATAATCAAACAATCAGTTATCGATATGAGATTGTCATTGGATGACTTGATTGAGGATGTTGAAGAAATCATCAAAGAACAAATTTTAAAAACATGTCCAAAATGTAATATTAATACAAAAGGAAAACAAAACATAGAAGAGATATTCGGTTATAGAAAATGTAGCGGAAAAATAATCCCTCAAAGCTATTGTAGAAAATGCAGATGCAATAAGATGCAGGGGAAAATAATTACTACCGGAAACAAAACCGTCAGTTACGGGTCAGGCTATTTAAAATGGAAATCCAAGCAAAAACAAAGAAAGCCACAATTTGTCAGACAAGAAATAAAAAATAATGCTGCAAAAACAAGTGTAGATTTAAAGGAAGAGCGGGAAAGAACTCTCTCTTTTGAGGACCACTTTAAAAACTCCATAATAGATTCAAATGACAACGTATTACAATATATGACACGATCTTCTGACGCTACAAAACGTGACGACTTTAAATTTTAGATAAAAATTAAGTAGTTCCATGAATAAACTGTTGATATGAATGACAAAAACATTAAAGAAATTGACAAGTATATTGCGCAAAACCCTGATGCAAAGTTGCCAAAAACCCATTCAGTCATAATAAAGGGAGATAGCAAAGACGTTCAGGTTTACAAGATACCGTTAAAATTACTGTTTTTCAACATTAAAAATGGCAGATTTGCCGCAGAGTATCTGGAATTAAAAGAAAAACTAGGCCGAGATTTAGAGCCAAATAAAATTGAGGACAAAAAGCTCATTCAAAAAATGCTCCTAGAACTGGATCCCAAAAAAAGTCTGGAATTGGAAAATGATCTGAGAAGATACGGGCAACGCGAACCTGGAATATGCACGCATGACGGGTATGTGCACAATGGAAATCGAAGAATGTCTGTCATTCAAAACATTGTAGACACAGGCAACCTTAGCGCAGATTTTCTTCAAGTTGCACGACTGCCTCCAAATGTGGATGATCAGGACTTGTGGTTGATTGAGGCCGGAATCCAATTGTCAAAAAACGTTCAGCTGGATTACGGACCGATTAACACTCTTTTAAAATTCAAGGAAGGAATCGACAACGGACTAACGCCGATACAAGTTGCAAAAAACCTCTACGGCTACGGCGATGAAAAACAAATTTTAGAAAAGCTGGAAATTTTGAAACTAATCGTCAAATATTTGAAATTCATTGGAGAGCCAAACCACTTTAAAAAAGCAGATAGAATTGTGGAGCATTTTATTGATTTGAACAAGATAATTGCCGCAGAAAAAAGAAAGGGCGCAGCAATTAGTGAATTGTCTGCATATCAGAACATAGGATTCCAGTTGATTCATGACGGTGTAACGCAACGCGATTTGCGCGCAATGAAGAAAATTATCGGGGAAGAAAAATCTAAATCACAATTGTTCAAGGCTTTGGAATACAGCAAACCTGAATCCTCAAAAAAGAAAACTGCGGTAAAGATGCAGGCAGAAGAGGAGGATGCCTACACCCCTGCTGTAACAATTTTCAATGAATCAAATGACACTGCAAAGGCCATAACTGATTCAAGCAAACCTCTTACAAATCTGGAACGTGCATTTACAAATTTGGATACAATTGACGGTAGAAACAGCGCGGTATCAAGCACAGAGTTTCAAAAATTACTGGACCGCATTGAAAAAATTGTAGATAAATTAAAGAAGTGATGGACCCCAGATTTCTTCCCTTTGAGGATGCACGCGAGTATGCAAGATCATTGAAATTATCATCAGTTGTGAAATGGTTTGAGTTTACCAAGTCCCCTGATTTTCCAAACAACATTCCAAAACGGCCTGAGGGAACATACAAGGATGAAGGCTGGGAAGGATATTCTGACTGGCTGGATACAGGTATGGGAAAATATGTTCAAAAAAAGGAAAACAGGATGCCATTTGAGGATGCACGCGAGTATGTCCGCTCTTTAAAACTTCCAGGAATTAAAGGATGGATTGCATACTGCAAGTCTGGCAAAAGACATCCGGAAATTCCAGCATCAGCACATACTGCATACGGAGAAGAATGGGAAGGATATGGGGACTGGACAGGTACGGGAAGGACTAGGTATTCCAATTTTTTACCCTTTAAGGAGGCACGTGTATATGCGCGTTCTTTAGGTCTGTTTACAGAAAAAAGTTGGAGTAAATTTGTAAAATCAAACGAAAGGCCAACAAACATTCCAGCAAACCCGAAGGGCACTTACAAAAAGGAATGGCAAGGATGGAAAAATTGGCTACGCGATTCTGATGATTCATTTACAGAACATTTAGTTGAAATTGAAACAGAAATTGGAGATAATTTAGATGAAGCAATCAATGAACTTGAAAGTGAATTTCTCCCTTTTGAAAAAGCCAGGGAATATGTTAGAAAGTTAGGTCTGAAAGGGCAAAAAGAATGGTTTGCATATGCAAAATCAAACGAAAGGCCACCAAACATTCCATCATCACCATACAATATTTATGAAAAATGGGCAGGCATGCCTGATTGGCTGGGAACGACAAGAATTCGTGAAACACGTTTTGTATCCTTTAAGGAGGCACGTGCATATGCGCGTTCTTTGAATTTAGGAGGACAAAGAGAATGGGAGGAATTTGTAAAGAGTGGAAAAAAACTGACAGGCATTCCAACCCATCCCGAAAAAACATATGCAAAAACTCTAGAGTGGACCAATTGGTATGATTGGTTGGGAAACACTCGAGGAAAGTCAGGTCAAGGTGCAGCTTTCAGACGAATCAAATCTAGGTTTCAGGAATTAGAACATGCAGAAAATTCATTAGAAGAGATAATGAAAAAACTGTCCGAAGAATTTCCAGAACTGCCTGAAAGCGAGATACGATCTATTCTTAAATCCTAGTAATGAAAAATAATGCTACCATGAGTGCCAAAATTAACAAAGCTTCTGACGAGAATCTGAGAACAGCTTTACAAAAATTGTGGCATCTTCAAAAGCAACTTTCGCTTTCTGATTCAGTTGTAGAAAAGGCAGCTTATCTTTACAGAAAGTCATTGGAAAAAGGAATTGTGAGAGGACGCTATATTTCTACATTGATTACCACCACACTGTATGCTGCATGTGTTGATGATTTTGTTTCAAAGGATCTAAAAGATATTGCAAACGCATCCAATGAAACAGAATATGACATTGTGAGATATTACAAAACTTTGACTGATAATATTACTTTAGATAAAATACACGCAGATGCGATAGAGCAGTATGACAAAACACTGGAAATCAACCCTGATGAAGGTCGTGTCTTATATGACAAGGCCATAGAGTGTTCCATTTCCGAAAATTACCGTGACTGCGTATCTTATTGCGATAAAATAATTGAAATATACCCTACTGACACGGGAACTTGGAATCTGAGATGTTCTGCATGTCAGGATTTAAACGAATTTGAGCAGGTCATTGAATGCTGTGATGTTCTGACCAAGATCAATCCTAAATCTGAAAGTGCATGGTACAACAAAGGCAATGCATATTATGATCTAAAAAACTACAAGAAGGCCATCGAATGCTACGACAAGGTAACCAAGATTAATCCTGAATACTTTCATTCATGGTTTTGGAAAGGCTTAGCATATTATGATCTAAAAAACTACAAGAAGGCCATCGAATGCTACGACAAGGTAACCAGGATTAATCCTGAATACGATGATGTGTGGAACAACAAAGGTTTAGCCTACCTTAATCATGAAAATTACAAAGAATCTATCGCATGTTTTGATAAAGAAATCAAAATTGATCCTAATTATGACATTCCTTGGAAGAACAAAGGTCTGGCATATCATTATCTAAAAAACTACAAGAAGGCCATCGAATGCTACGACAAGGCAACTAAGCTAAATCCTAAAGATTCCGATACCTGGACTGAGAAAGGTTTGTCATATCATTATCTAAAAAACTACAAGAATGCCATCGAATGCTACGACAAGGCAATCAAGATCAATCCTAAAAATGAAATTGTTTGGCACAACAAAGGTCTGGCATATTATTATCTAAAAAACTACAAGAATGTCATCGAATGCTACGACAAGGCAATCAAGATCAATCCTAAAAATGAAATTGCTTGGCACAACAAAGGTCTGGCATATTATTATCTAGAAAACTACAAGAAAGCCATTGTATGTTTTAACAAGGCAACCGATATTGATGCTAAAGATGGAAGTGCTTGGTTCTACAAAGGTCTGGCCAATGGTAAGTTCAAAAACTATGATCAGGCCATCGAATGCTACGACAAGGTAACTAAACTAAATCCTAAATTTGAAATTGCTTGGTTTTGGAAAGGTAATTCCTATTACAATCTAAAAAACTACAAGAAATCTATTACATGTTTTGATAAATTTCTTAAAATTAATCCTAAAGATACAGATGCCTTGCTTGAGAAAGGTGATGCATATGTTCATTTGAAGAATAATGAAAAAGCCATCGAATGCTACGACAAGGTAACTAAACTAAATCCTAAATCTGAAAATGCTTGGTCTGGGAAAGGTGTTGCATGTGATGCATTAGGAAATCACAAGCAGGCCATCGAATGCTACGACAAGGTAACTAAACTAAATCCTAAATTTGAAAATATTTGGTTTGGGAAAGGTTGGACATATTCTAATCTGGGAAATGAGAAACAAGCAATAATTTGTTACAAAAAGGCAATCAAAATTAATCCAAAACACAGCATGGCTCACAATAACATGGGATTTTCATTATTTTTGGCAAAAAAATACAAGGATGCGTTAGTGTATGCAAACAAGGCCATCAAATTTGATAAAAATAATACTAATGCGTATGAAACAAAATGTGTTATTTTGTATGAACTAAAAAAATATTCTCAATCACTTACTGCAGGTGAAAAGTCAGTCAAGATGGGGTCAAAAGACAAGGAAACGCTGAATTGCATTAAAAAAATAAAAAAGATTTTGAAAAAGTAATTATTTTATCACATTGTATCCCTCATCGACCTCAAAGTTTCTTTTTTGGATCTTATCTGTTCGTAGTACTCGTATGCCTTTTGGCCTTCCCCGTTTGACTCGTAGAGTTTGATCAGGATGTGTATTGTTTCAAGGTCTTCAGGATCTTTTGCAATTGACAGTTTCAGATACTTTTCACACAGTTTCATGTTTCCTACATGGTGGTAAGACATTCCTCTGTAGTAGTCTGAAACTGAATCGTCTTGCGTTAGCTCAATGCAGTTCCAAAACTCCCCCAGCGCCTCCTTTACATATCCCTCACCGGCAAAAATCAATCCCAGATAATAGTGGCCTGCATAGCTGCTTTGTTTTGACAAAAATTCGAGCAGATATTTTTTTGACTCTTCGAATTTTTTTTCATGAAACAGTGACATTGCAAGGTCATACAGGCAGTCAACCTGTGTCGAGTCCATCTTCAATGCTTTTTTGTATGCATCTGTTGCCTGCGAGTATTTGTGCAGGTTGTCATGTATCTCCCCCAAATTGTAAAAGTATTGTCCAACTTCACGAAACACGTCCTTGGATTCGATTTTTGGCAGCTCTGAATTATCAGAACGTTTCAGATACTCACTTGCAGAGTCATTGAATGATTCAATTTTTTCTGAATACCTCTGTACAGCCATTTCCCAGTACATTTTTGACTTGACTTCATCAAATGAGGAATAGACATCCCCCAGACTGTGAAATGCGCGCGGATCATGTGGATCAAGTGCTATGATCTTTTTGTAGCAGTCAATTTTATCGCTGATTGTAGATGTGTCATTTGCCTGGTTCAGCAAAGAGTCCTTGGTGGAGTGTGCAGTACTCATTGGATTTCCTCCTCAAAGCATTCAAGACACATTCCGTCAAGAACCTGATGGTTTTCCAGCTCCAAATGGCCTATCCATTTGTCACATGCTCTGCATGGCATGTGTAGTGGAACTGGATCTTTTACTCCCCCCGTTTCTATAATTACTCCTGGAACCAGTTTTTTACAACAAGTACACTTTACCATGGAGTGTTTGTTTACACCTTCTTTGGCATATCTGGCAAAAAGACCCTCTGTCTTTGAACCGTTTTTGTAAAACTCGGCAATATTTTGGCCCTTGCCTTTTGGGATTAGTTTAGAAACTCTTTGTTTCATATCAAATAATTGACATTCTACTGTTTTGAGAATAATTTTGAATTGTCCAGAAGTTATTTGGACTGATTTAGTTTTCTTCTTTAAGTCTGGCTATCATTTCTGATGCTTCCCCCTTTGTCTTTGGAGCGTTCTCATCCCCGCCCAACTTTTTGATGTATTGTTTTTGTGCATCAGTTGCAGGATCGTTTGTCCATTGTGGCTTTTCATTATTGTTTGCTTCATCACTAGCATCTTCTTTTTGCAATTGATTCTGTTTTTCAATTACGTCATTCAGTGACTTTCTTGTTTTTTCATTCTCCTCAATACTTAGTGCTTTTTTGTAACATGCAATTGAATCTGGATATTTTTTTAGTTTATCTAACATCTCTGCTTTAACATTCCAGTGGTTAAAATCTAAATTTGTATCAAACTTTTCCTCATAGACCCCCATCCATTTTATTGCGTCTTGAGTTTTTCCAAGGTTATCTAATGCTATTGGTTTCATACTCAATGCTATATCGTTATTTTCATTAATGTTTAGTAGTTCTTCAGAAATCTCTAATGCTTCTTGATGTTTCTCAAGAAGAGATACTGAAATTAGTTTAATTTTCAAAATATCCGAATACAACATATCTTGAAGAAAAACATTTTCTTTGCTGATATCTATCTCTAACGCCTTATCACAACACTCTATTGATTCTTGATATTTTTTAAGATATATCAACGCATATGATTTTCCATTTGATAAAATATTAGCCCGCTCTACATTACTCAATTCCATCCCTAACGCCGTATCAAAACACTTTATCGCTTCTTCAAATTTTTTAAGACCTACCAACGAATGTCCTTTATTATTTAATAATTCTGTATTATTCTTATCCATATCTAAAAGTCTATCTAAAATCTCTAACGCTTCTTCAAATTTTCCAAGGTTAAAAAATGCATTTGATTTCCCAACCAATAATCCCGTGTTTTTTGAATTCACCTCTAAATATTTATCAAAAAATTCTATCGCTTCTTGATGTTTTCCTAAGCGTGACAACGTTATCCCTTTTAGACTAAAAAGAATATCTGCATCATTGTCCCCCATATCTAAAACTCTA
>Ga0233439_10003171_pt1 | contig 17504 bp, 14 predicted proteins | sample SI_123_September_6_FD_182713 | JGI IMG/M metagenome (GOLD analysis project Ga0233439, IMG submission 182713) | Seawater microbial communities from Saanich Inlet, British Columbia, Canada - SI_123_September2016_100_MG | ecosystem: Environmental > Aquatic > Marine > Inlet | place: Canada: British... | reverse complement strand
AAGAGGCCGGAGTGAAGGTCACTGCCTTGTGAATTATTTCCTTGAGGACACTTTCCGATTTGTTGTTGCCAGTTTTACTATCTTTTACCAGTTTGACATTTTCTGGGTTTTCTTTGAGCGATAGTTGCTCATTTTGTAATAGATTGCTCATGGTTAAATTATGGCATACTGAAATATAGAATCCACTGTAATAGATTATGAGATTCCATAATTCTAAATACTAGTAAAACCATTATGATTCATGATACTTCCAAAAATTGAAGATGTTAAAATTATTAGAAAAAAAATGAATTTAACTTTGAAACAATTTGCAAGTAAATGTGATTTAGATATGTCATGGATTAATCAAGTAGAATCAGGAAAAATTAAAGATCCAAGCTATCTAAAAATGAAAAAAATATTTGACATGTACGAGTTTGAAAAATACGGAAGACAAAAAACTGCGGGAGAACTTTGCATTACAAAAATTATTTCATTTGAGCTTGGCTCCTCTGTTGAAAAAGCAAACAAAAAAATGATCAAGACTGGAATTTCCCAGATTCCTGTTTTTAAAAAAAATGAATGCGTGGGAATGATCACAGACAAGATAATCACAGGGTTGATAGGTTCAGATGTATCTGGGCTCAAAATAGTACCTGAAATGCTAGATATTCCTCCACCAATGGTAGATGTAAAAATGCCCCTTCACGCATTAGTAAATATTTTAAAATATTTTGAGTATGTTCTAGTTGAAAAAGAGGGATTCATTCATGGGATACTGGTACGTCAGGATGTCAATAGGTTATTAGAAAAAATATGATATATTTTTGTATCAATTTCAATCACGCTTTATTCTTGTTAAATTATAACATACTCGTCTAGTTTGAATTGGAGATAAACAATGTCTGCTGTTTTTTTGTTCTTGGTTTTAAAATAATTTTATTATCTTCATGTAAATCTTGGATATACTCCCAAATTACGGATTTTGATGTACCATGTCTCTGAGAATATATTCTAGTTAATTCTGTTTTTGTTATTCCTTTTGGATCTAATTGATGTTCTCTAATTATTTCTAAAATATTTTGATTAATTTTATTATCATCCAATTTAATTCTCCATTACAAAATTATCTGAGGAAAATATATCTTTTAATTACATTAGACTTGATCATGCTGAATCTTTTATTTCATTTTAGACAAGTTTTTAGGATGAACCCTGGTATGATTTCTGGACTCGTTGCACAGCCTGGATAGTGCGAGCGGCTTCGAACCGCTAGGTCGAGGGATCGAAGCCCTCCGAGCCCTTTTCATAATCCTAAAAACTACCTTCATTTAGTATACTGTATGGTCTTCAAAAAACCAAAAATTCCAACAAAGGATGTAATGAAGTATATTGAAAAAAAGAAAACAGTCACATATCTTCAATTAGTATCCAAATTTTGCTCAAATGAACGAGATACGGAATTAAGAAATTTTGTGGCACATAATCTACGTCAAAAAATATATCTTCAAATTAATCGTGGAACTCTAAAAAGAGTATCTAAAGGCAAGTACAAGTTCAATCACAACTAATTTTTTATATGGAATGATGTCAAAAACCATTATGACAAGTAAGCTGCCCACTATAATTTTAAACGCTCTAAACACAAAAGGTGAATTAACTTTAAATGAATTGTATGAAATAATTGGTGAACATTCAGAATTTACATGGGAACTTTCTGTAAGAAAACACAGGGTCAGAAGTGTACTTGACTATCTTAAACGACAAAATAAAGTTGAACGCTCTTCACCTGGCACTTACAAATTAGCTTAATTTTTTATATAGAAATAATTTCTCTCAAATTTTTGGCATCTTTTCTAGTTTTAAAATTGATTTTGAATTTTTCTTTATTGATTTGATTAATTTTTTTTCTAATTATTGGTTTAAGACTTTTGTCTAATTCATAACCTATACCGTTTCTTTTCATTTCCATTGCTACTTTCATTGTTGTTCCAGATCCCAGGAATGGATCCAATACTGTTTCTCCAAGATGACTAAAAAATAAAATCAACCTTCTTGCAATTTCATCAGGAAATGCCGCAATGCCTTCTTCCAATCTACCTTTTCTTGGTAAAACATTGGTAATTTCCCAGGTATTCATGTACATGTCTCCTTTGTTGTAGTCTGTAAGATCAATCTTGTTTCTTTTTTGCTCTCTTTGGGACATTTGTTTTCTATCTTCATATTGGTATGGACCATTTTGAAATATCAAAATACTTTCTTGTCTGTTATCTGGATAATAATACATCGGATATGGATATGCCATGACAACTCCACTTCTCTTACTAATTCTGATGTATCCTTTTGGCTTTAACCATGTAATTTTCTCTCTATATTGAAATCCTGCATCAATAAATGCTCGAGTTGTATCTGCAACAATTGGGTATTTTCTAGCCTTAACTAACATATCATCAGTGATAATTGCAACTATCCTTCCTGGCGCTACTTTCTTCTTTAATTGTTCAGCTACATTCTTGAGTAATTCTAAATATTCATCATAATCTTGGAATAATCCCTCATAATCAAACGGGGCATTATAGTATGGAGGGGAAGTTACAACTAGGGATACTTCACCATCTTTTAATTCATCCATCTTTGATGCATTTCCAAAATAGACATCATACTGTGATTTCTTTTTCACATGAAGAATTGGATTTTAAATTAAATAACTATTAGGTATTGTAGAATATTTTGTAATGTTATGTTGTAATGTTATGTTGATATGATTTCTTTGTTGTTAAATCTTAATTCTATTTCATTAGCATTACATTCCTTGATTAATTCAACAAATTTTTCTTCAAACGCTTTACTTGTTCCTTTTCCTTTCAAACAACATCTTAACTTTTTTTCGTATTTTTCTCCTTTGATTGTGAATTTTGATTTTTTAAACAGCATTAATTTCATTAAATCATCTCGTATGTCATCATCACTAGGAAAATCCTTTTTTGTTGTATTTTTTGCCTCTGTAATTGTAATAACTTTAGAATCTTCATCAATAGATACTGCATCTGCAGTCAAGTAAAGTATTTCAGATTCTCTACATTGAATATTGAATTTCCCTTTACCTCCATAATCTTCTGGGATGTCTTCATGTTTATGGTCTGTTTTTGTCTCTCTGTTTTGAGCTGCAATCTCATCTCTTGTAAAATCATCAAACATTATTCTTATATCCATTCCCCACACCTGAGCTTTTTTCTTCTTTTTTTCTAACGCTTGTTTTTTTAATGGAACATTGTGCTTTATCCCCATTTCTTCATAGGTCTCTATTGATTTTTGTAATAGTTTGGGAATTTGTTGAATTTGTCTGCTGTTCCATATGTTAACATCCGAATTTCCAGTCATTATGAGATTAATTTGTCTCCTAATGTCATTCAGGTTTAGGACTTGGTCTGCAAATTTTGGTTTTCCCTCGTTACTAGGTTTTCCTTCCTTGGCATTTGATGATTGTTTGCCAACTGTGCCTAGAATTGCTTTTGTGTAATATCCAATAATCACATACACACCCAAACTGCTCATCCAATATACGGTATTGGCGTGAATCAAATTTTGTTCCCCTGATACCCCCTCTTCTTTCAATACGGGGATTATGGTAATCTTCTTTCCACTGTGTCCAAGGGTAGAAAATACACGGGGCAGTGGATTTGTTTTTGTTCTTTTAGGTGATGTCCACACACTAATTACTGCAAGATCATCATCGTGTCTGTAGAGAAAAATATTTTTTTTATTCTTTGAGTTTTGGGCATCAATAATGTCCAATTCAATCAACGCTTTTTTCCAATAGTGTCGATATCTATCATCAGATAATACCCCATCAATTATGGTCATACGTTCAAAATCATTTTGTTGCTTACAATTTATCTGGGAAAAACTTTCATACTTTTTACTTAATCTTGTTTATGTTCAATTGGGATATCACTGCTAAAAATTAAAACCTCTTTTGATTTCTTATCTTTTGACATTCCATAGGACCACTTTGGCTCTTCAATGTGGTAGTCTGAATATAATTCTCTAACTTCTTTTGAATTGTTATATGATAAAATCCATTTTTTTCTTTTCTTTAAGATTTCTGCCAATGCATCATGTTTGAAATTTTTATGCAAATCTCCTCTATTCCCATATAGTTTATTTTTAATTAGATATGGTGGATCCAAGTAAAGTAAGTCTTTGGGATGTTTTAGAATGGATTTTTCAAAAGAAGCAAATTTTACATTTAGATTATCAATTTTGAAATCATTTATTCTTTTAATTGATGATTCTGTAAATCTAGGATTGTCATCCACACCCCCTGATGCCATTCCTCCTGATAATGTGGATCCAGAAAACGACGTACGATTTAAAACATAAAACATCACGGCTCTTTGAAATGAATCTTTGATTGTGACATGTTCTTTTTGTAAATCATAGAATTTTTTTCGAGGCGTTAAAGGATGGTATGTTTTGACATTTTTGGCCAGTTTCTTTGGATCTTTTAGCAACCATATCCAAAAATCCACCAGTGGTCGAAAATTGTCATATCCATGTACTTTGATTCCCTTCTGGGCACAAAATATCTCCAAAGAACCCCCTCCAAAGAACGGTGAGCATAGTGTTTTAGGCTCTAGCGGCTCTATGTATTTCCAAATCTCCTTTACTGCCCTTGATTTGCCCCCGGGATAGCGCAGCGGGGATTTTATCAGGCTAGACATGTTGATTGATTTGGTTTCTCTTTAGATAAAACTCTTGATTTGGAAATAATTCTGACTGTTGTTTTATTTTTTTAATTTATTTTTTTGTTTTCTGGCATGTTCTTTTCTGCATGCTCTGCACAATGACTGAACCCTTTTGCCCCTGTATCCAAAAATTTCGGTAATCTCCTCAAACCCTTTTGCAGCAATTCCGCATCCGTGTCCTTTTGGCGGTGGGGGGCATGATGCATTTTGAGCATACTGGGAAATCATTTCATCATATCCGTCTTTCCATTTTTTTAAATTATTGATCAATTGCTCCATGTTTGCTTCCGTATAGATCTCATTGAAAATTCCGCCTTCTTTTCCTTTTTGTTTTTCTTTCCAAATCGCCTCTTCACTATCCGTCACTATCATGATCAAGTAATATGATGAACCAAACAATCCACGAAATCTTCTATATTTCTTTACATCTTCTTCAGAAATTTTCTCATGTGCTTCTAAAATTATTTCTTTGCCCTTGTACTCAAATCCCTCTACCAATGAATCTGGAATGTACCGTTCTTTTCTATCTCCTGAAAACAAAACAAAATTTCTAAATTTTTTTTTAATAGAAATGCCTGAGATTCGAATCATTTCAAAAATTTGAGTTTCCCACAACGAAAATTCATTTTCATTTGTAAATTCTTTTGAAATTTTTCCAAAAGATGATTCTATTTTTCTATTATTTCTCTCTCTCATCCCATGCCACTTCCCACGTAACAATTTCCTTTACTTTGCCGTGTTTTTTTTCTACAATTTGCTGATATGGATTTTGAATTGGTTCTATCAGCCGTTGTTCAGATTTTCCAAAATTTATCCAGATATAAATAAAATACTTGTCTCCTAGTTCCCTTGCTTTTTCTCTTTCGTTTTCAGACCAATAAAATATGGGATAATCTCCAGTTGTTGATTTAACTTCGATAAACCTGTCAAAATCCATTCCGATTTCTGCATTGTTAAAAGAATCTATGTCGTATCCTGCACTGGAATCCTCCTTGCTTTTTCTATTTATCCTATCTAAAACCGATTCCTTTACGCCCAAATTTCTTAACCTTGTTCTTTCTTTTTCAATGGTTGCTTCTTCAGATTTTTCCCCATTTTTCCTTTGAATTTCCAAAATTTTGTATAATTCATTTTCTGAAATTGGTCTTCTTCGTTTATTTGGGATGCTATGTCCGATTTTAGATGAAATCTTATATTCTCCGCATTTGTACGAAATCAAATCTACTTCTTTCATAAGTTCCAAAATATTCTTGCTGATGTTCTTTGCATGCATTTTATCTATGAAAATTTTTGATTCCCCATTTTTAATTTGAATATCTACTACTGTTTTGCCTAATTTGGTTTTGATAAATTCTGGCGTCTCTGAAATTTTTTCACTCAATTTTTGTTTTAATTCATTATTTATTGCATCGATAAACTTTTGATTGTTGTTTTTTGTAGGAATTGTATCGTAAAAGTTTTGACCAAACTCTGTTAAAATATAATTTTTATTTTCTTCCCTTAGTAAATCAAGATCTTGACCAATTCTGACATGTTTTTGATATGCGATTATTTGACACCTTCCTTCGCCAATTTGCGGATTTTTGATAATTTCTGCAAATAATCCGTCCTTCGTGATCTTATTATTGTTACCAAATTTTTTTAATGTGCAGATTATTTTGTTAAGATTAATTATTCGCGTCATCTTCCGGTTCCGGATTGTTTGTATATCTTGGACCTTGTGATTCTAAAAGACCTGCATAATCGTCATAATCATTGCCACCAGTTCCATTTTCATTCCAATTTAATTCCATTTCATTCTCGTTGATACCCGGATCATTGAGAAATTGGTTCATTCTCCTTTCTTTATCGAGTAAACTTCTTCGAATTCTTTCATCAACTGTTTGATCATCACTGTCTGCAAACGTACTTTTTAGAATTGTATATCGCGTTACAACATCATCCATTCCAACTCTGTGTATTCTTTTCTTGCTCTGAATCCAATGCGTTGCATTAAATGTTCTATCAACATAAATTGCATGATGACAAACTTGATGAAGTGAAACTGATTCTGCTAATGAAGCCGGATTGGCTATCAAAACATTTACTTCTGTTTCTCCTGTCTCTCCTCTAAATTCTCTTAGACTTCTTTCTTTATCTTCCAGGCTCAATTCTGGGCTTCCATCTATCTTTCTTACTCCTACGCCAAACTCTTGCTCTATCATGTCCTGAACTTTTGTTAATGTACCACGAAAATTACACCAAATGATTATCTTCTCTTCATCCAAATTCACATCTGAATTTAGAAATGATCTTAAATCCTGTATTTTTCCAGCTAATTCTCCTTCTGAATATCTTGTTATCAGTTCTTCTAATTCAACTCCTCCTAAATCTATTAAATCCGACATATACTGATGATTCTCACTAAAAAGTCCTGGATCTGTTGCTGCCATTATTAGGTATGTGATGTTCCTTTCCCATTGTTCAAATGCATTAATTTGTCTCCTATTTGCTTCATTAATCAAAATTCTATGGGCAATTGTATCGTAAATTTTTTGTTGAGTTATCTCCATTGGACATTGTACGATGACTGGTCGAGTTTCGGGTAAATCAAGTTGATTATCTGTTACCCTGGTAAAAAATGGATAAAGTGTTCGTTCTGTACGGCGTTGCTCACCTTCGTTGTTTTTTACTCTTTTTTTAAAAATATCATATTCCCCAAGAAGATTTTCATTAGGAAATAAAAATTCAAACTGATTCCACAATCCTATGTGTAAATTTGGCATTGGTGTACCTGTTAAAATCATTCTTCTTCTTGCTTGATTTGCAAGTTCTCTTATTGCAGTACCTGTAAATGTTTCATAACCTTTAATTTTATGAGATTCATCTAATAGCAGAAAAAAATCATAACGTCCAAGCATTGCATTTAATGCTGCTTCATATCTTTGATTTCTAACCTTTTCATAATTAATTAATATTATTTCATAATTATCGGGTAAAAATGGAATGATTGCTGGTTCAGTATCTTCAGTAATTCGATAAATGTTATCCTCCGGATTGAATTCTTCCGGATTATTTTCTGTTATGGTTTTGTATTCTCCCTCCCAAACTTGAAATGCTGGTTTCGGACATACAACTAATAATCTATTTACCTGTGGGTTGTTTTGTCTTTCTTTTGCAAGAAAATATGTTGCATATGCCATCCAAGTTTTTCCTGCACCTGGAACGCTAAAATTGGCAGAGTTTACAGCTGCTAATGCGTGTAATACTGGTTTTCTTTGATAATTCATTAGTTCCCATCTTTGCCCTGTTCTGGGATTGATGCCAAATTCCTGGATAGGCAATTCTCCAAAACTATTGTCCGGACTGTCTTTGATCTCTCTTGCTTCTTCCCGTCTATTTTCAAATCCTTGCTGTATTGTTTGAAATTCTTGGACAGTTTGCTGGCAGATATCATCTAAAATTACATTGCCTCCTTTACTTTGAATATACTCCCTTACGGCAATAATATTCTCTGCAGCAACATTGTTGCTGACCCATAATGTCCCTCTTAATCTAAACCCCATTCGATTTGCTAAAAATTTTTGAATGCTTCTGATGTTGTGAACATCATCTAATCTTATGCTTAGTGAGTCATTTATGATTGATAATTCGGACATGTTATCAGGAATCTGTTTGATTGTTTTGGTCCTCTATTGTGGTTAATGATTCTCTACAATTTTCAATGAACTCTGTGATACGAACATCATTAGGACCAACTCTTTCTAGGCTATCCTGAACAATGCTTGCCAAATCATCCCTTAGTGTTCTAAGTTGCAGAGCTGGTTCATCACCTACTTTTGCGTAACTTCTCTGGTTTCTTTTGGTAGCATCATGTTCTAATTCCCCAATTGGTACTTGCTGGCCATCCACTTCCCTTGTTTGTACGATCAGTTTTGCTATCTCTTCTGGTTCGGTGGATGTAAGTCCATCCCATTCTTCCATTATCTTTGACTCCGCCATTCTTTGAAGTACTAGATGCGTGGTGTCTCCGGGATCAGTTGTTGTCGCATCTCCTGAAGCTGTCTCAAATGTATGACACATGTCTCTAACTGGCGTATAGAGGTCTTTGATGTATTTTCTTGCCTCATTGTTATTGCCTGCTGCTTTAGCTTCATCATATTTTTGTAATCTATCTTGGAGACCTGCAAACATCACTTCTCTCCACTGGTCAAACATTTCATTTGCATTTCCGTGTTGAGGATTATCGGTATACCAAGGAATTACGTTATTGTACAACAAAGTTGCCAAGGATGCGAAAAAAGTGGCACTTCCTGTTGATTCAAAAAGCGTGTAATATCCTATTAAATTCTGTGTTGGATTTAGTTCATTTCTTGATTCAAGATAATCATCCATCAAATCAACTCTTCTCTTTGCATTTCTTACGCCTTCCCAATTAGGAAAACTAGATGACTTACACTCTAACAAGATTGCTTCTTGTTCGTCCCTTGTTGCATGCTCTTCATCCTGTTGAAATTCAAAATTATTTATTTCCATTTGACATTTGACCGCCTCTGTCATTTCTCCATAGGATTGCTTGTAATCTGGATCTTGCTGGAGTCTTCTTTCAAGACTCCTTAATTCATCATCATTCATTTGTGGCAAAAAACAAACTTTAATTTTTCCTCTTACCAATCTGCCCAAATCGCCCGTAGGTCTTGTGTCAAACAAGTTTCCCATTATTGCACATCTTCTATTCCCATTCCACAATACGCCTGTCGATGTAAGTAAAGCTGGTTCTCTTTGTCCAACTTCTATAAGACCGCCTTTGCCTTCTGCCAAATCTCCGCTTGCCTTCTGGCTATAATCCTGAGCATTTAGAAGTATATTTTGTATAATGTCTTGGTGTCTTTCATTTGTCTCATCAAGTTCGTCAATATCGTTGACTGCACAAGCATTTTTCTTGTATTTTTCTATGCGTACATTTTGAAAGTTAAATGATACAAGTTCAATTGGAATTTCAAATATCGGTAAGGATTCATCTGGTCGGTCTTCCCAAACTGGAACGTCGTGCTCTTTTTGATTACCGTGAGAATCGTTAATGGTGTTTTCTGGAATTCTCTTTGCTTCCTCTAATCTGTTTTGTTGAGTTGTGGTCCACGTGTTATCTTGTTCATCCGACATAGGAATATTTTTGATAATTCAATCTAATAAACATTATTTTGTTTAAAGTAAAATAAAATATGATTTGAATTACACTGTAATACATTATGACATTGCTAATAATTACAAAACAAATAACTAATTGCTCATAAAGTTTTTCAATGACTACGACGCAAACTGTTTGTGACAAAACCTCAAATAATTTCCTCTAGCACTTGCTCAAAATTATTTTCTACCGTTGTCATTTCTGATACTCAAAGAAAAGCACAGCAAAAATGGCTTGAAAAGCTTGAAAGCAAAGAACTAGAAACAGAAACAACAAACTATCGAAAGTTAGAGGACATCATATTACGAGATCTGCTTGATTTTCCTGAAGAATTGATCCAGAATTCAAAAGACAAAAAAAATGTCGAATATGCATTCAAAGATCCTCAAGGTGGATGGGCTGTATTATTTGAAGCAAAAGGAACTAAAACAACGAATCTTCATGCAAACCAAGGACGTAAAGATCCAAGTCAGGCTACGCCAATTGATCAAACATATGATAATTTGACGAGATTCCCACACATGCCGTATGGCGTATGCACAAATTATCAAAAATTTATCCTAATGGAGAGGAATCTAAAATTTTCAGCACTACAAGAATTTGATTTTCTAAGTACAAAAAATAATGATGAAAAATTAAAGGAATTCATCGGAATCTTCGGTTATAAGACCTTGGTCATCAACAAAGACATTAAAAAATTTAAATCTAAATCTGACAATGCGGATTTGAAACTGACTAATGAATTTTACAAGCTGTTTCATGAAACTCGAATGATGTTAGTTAAATCATTTAAAGGAAAACAAGATGTATCTGAAAATGACGCACTTTTCTACTCTCAACTGTTTTTACAGAGAATTTTATTTCTGTTTTTTGCATTAGACAATGAGTTAATTGAAGACTCAAAATTATTTAGAAATAGAATTTTTGGACAATTAAAATTAAAACAGTGCACTGAAAACTCAAAAAAGATTTTTAATGATATTATGTTAATATTTGAGGCGCTTGATAAGGGTTCAAAATTTCTTCATATTGATGGATTTGGCGGTGAGCTATTTTCAGGTAAAATTCCTGAAAAAATTTATTTCCTTGATTTTCAATCAAAATCATTTTTTGCTAATGAAATTATGCACTCTCAATTGTCTCAGGAATTAAAATTCCATGGTGATTCAAAAGAAATTTGGAAAGAGTTTGGAGATAATGTCAGTCCCATAATTAGAAATCTCCTGATTATGGATTCAAGAGATTTTAAATCTGAATTTAACGTGACTATTTTGGGACACATTTTAGAACAATCCCTTGATGATCTTACTCAACTTCAAAAAACCGGTGATATGAAACGAAAAATTGATGGCGTGTACTATACCCCAGTTAATTTGACTGACTATATGTGCAGAAATTCCATAATTCCATATTTGTCAAAAAATAACACAAATGACGTTCAAGAACTTATTCATGAATATCGAGATGAAATAGGACTGTTGGAAGAAAAGATCCAAAAAATTAGAATCATTGATCCTGCCTGTGGCAGTGGTGCTTTTTTAATAAATTCTGCTGAAATTCTCCTTGAAATTGCTGAGAAAATAGAAATGATAAAAAATGATGAAACTGATCCTGTACATTCTGGCACTCTTGACGATTGGCAAAAAGAAAAAGAAGTATCTAAAATTATAGAAAATAACATTTTTGGTGCAGATGTGAATCGAGAGTCTGTAGAGATAACAAAGCTTAGTTTATTTTTAAAGATGGCAAAACCTGGCGAAACCTTGGCAAACTTGTCAAAAAATATTTTGAACAGAAATTCCGTGATCGATGATAAACAAATAGTTCCAAATGCAATGATTTGGGAAAATGAATTTCCTGGTATTATGAAATCAGGTGGATTTGATGTGGTAGTTGGAAATCCCCCATGGCAAGTCATTAAATCCGACATAGATGAATTTTTTTCTTCATTAAAAGAAATGAAACTACAAATCATTTTAAAATATAATGAATCAAAACCATTTAGTCTATTATCAAAACCTGTAAAAAATGAATTAATAAAAAAATGCTTACAAGATAAAACCGTCAATCAAAAATATTTTGAATATCTAAAATACTACGATAAACAGATTGAATATTTTTCATCATCTGAACAATATAAAATCAAAGGTGAAGGAGATATTAATTTATACAAATTATTCGTAATAAAATCTCTTCAAATTTTACGTCCAAATGGAATTTTTGGTATGGTTTTACCTGCATCAATTTACATGGATAAAGGTGCAGGAAAATTACGTGATTTAATTTTTCACAATACATCAAATAATGAATTATGTGGATTCATCAACCGTAAACCTATTTTTCATGATGTAGATACTCGTCAAAAATTTTGTACGTTAATTTTTACATCTAGCTCAGAGTACTCAAACAATCTATTGGCAAAATTTCATCAAATAGATGATCAAAATCTTACTGATTTTAGATCTACTGCATTTGAGTATAAATCTGATTTATTAGATTTATCACTAAACAGATTATCATCTTTTTTAGAATGTGATGGTGAGATTACCCAAAAAATTCTTTTGAAACTTTTCAAATTCCCTTTATTGGATTCAGAACAATGGAATTTTCATACTCAAAGTTCTGAATTTCATATGACTAAAAACCAAAATTTATTTCATACATCTAAAATCGGGTTTCCACTATACAAAGGTGAAACTATGGAGCAATTCACACATACATTTGCAACACCCGCATATTGGATCGAAGAAAAAGTGGGCACAGATTTTTTAAAAAATAAAGAGTTTGGCAGAATAAAAAAATATAAACAAAATGTAGAACCTCGGATTGCTTCCGATGATTATAGATTAGTTTGGCGTGCACTTACAAATTTTTCTAATAGGCGAACTTTAATTTCAACAATTTTGCCACCTAATGTATTTCTGGGTCATAGTTTGAATTTTCTGAAACCTTTAATCTTTGATGGAAAAAAGTACATTAAACCACTTTCATATGAAGAAACAATTTTTGTTTGTGGAATGTTTAATTCTTTTCCAGTTGATTTTATTTTACGTCATAGAATTTTAACTAATTTAACTTTGAGTTTTATCAAAGAACTTCCAATCCCTAAATTTGATAAAAATAATTCATTGCATCAAAAAATATTCAAAAATTCTTCAATGTTAATTTGTACAACTGATGATTATTCAAAACTACGTGCAGATGTTGGTATATCAAAATTCGTTACAGATTCTAATGAGAGAAATACTCTAGAAGCGCAAATTAATGCTTGTGCTGCAAAAATTTATGATTTGAACACTGAGGAATTAGAATACATTTTATCAACATTCACAATCATTTCACAAGAATTCAAAGAATTAACTCTGAATGAATTTTCATTATTGTGATTTTTTTAATTATTCTTCCGTCACCTTTGCGTCACAGATGCTCTGGTATGAGCAGAACATGCATGCGTTATAGCTCGGCGTTGCCTCAAAGTTTTCAGACAGAATCTCCTTTGTCATTCCAATGATTGTATCCATTGTCTCGTTGACTGACTCTTCAGTAACTGGATACACTACCATCTTGTCTTTTTCTACATAGAACAGGGAGGCTTTTACCGGCAGTTCGCCCTTTAGCTTCTCGACTGCCTTGGCATAGATGTTAAGCTGCGGGTCAATCTTGGCCTTGTTTTTTGACTTTACGGTTTTGCCCGACTTGAAATCGACCACCTCGTACTTTCCGTCAGGATTCTTCTCCAATCTGTCTATTCTTCCAGTAAATGTAATGTCTCCAATTTTTACATCAAATGGTACTTCCAAGCCAACAAGCTCGTTCTTTGTCTCTTTTTCCCACTTGACATATGTTTGAACCATCTGCTCAGCCCTTTCCATTGCGGTGTTTTCCTCAGACTGACTTTGATAGGAGTTGAAAATCCATTTGTCTTTGATTTTTGAAATTGCCTTCTTTTCAACAACCTCTTCCCCTTTCATTTTTTCCTGTGCAACCTCTTCTGTAATTGCATGAACTACGCTTCCAAGATCCAGTGCGACACTGGACGGACTTGGAACGCGCAACACCTTTTGAAACTTGAACTTTAACGGACAGTCCGAATATGCAGTGATGCTACTAGGGGAAAGTGTGAAACTTTCTTTGTCAATCAGAGGGGATTTTCCCCCAGTTAGTTCCTCAGTCAAATTTACATCCTCCATGTTTATCTTCAGGACTTCCTGCGAATCAAAATTATCAAAGTTTCCATGTTTTTCAAAATGCTTTATCCTTGCAAGCTCCACAATTCTGTGTATTGCAGTTTTTAGATTAAGCTGGTTTACTGCACTTGCTGCCTCCTTTTGCAAGTCTGCCTTTACCCTGTCAATGACTTCCTCTGCTTGCATGTTCATGGACTCTGATTCCTTGAAATCAACTAGCTTGATCAAGGGATTGTTTTCATAATCAAGCTCCGTGAGGAACTGTGACGGCTCCTTTTCGTTTACGTTTCCAGGATACTTTTTTGGATACAGCAAGAACAGCATGTTCATGGCACGAGTCATGCCTACGTAAAATAGCCTGCGCTCTTCCTCAAGGTGAAGCTGGCTGGTCTCCAGAGTCCTGTCCACACCCCTCATCAGTTTTTGAGGTACGTGAAATGTCCTTTCCTTGTATGATACGGGAAACCTGTTTTCAGCCAAATCCGTAATGAACACTATTGGAAATTCCTTTCCCTTGCTTTTGTGCAGTGTCTGAACGTTGACTGCGTCCTCAAAAAGCACGTCCTCAATCTCGATTTCAAATTCGCCCAAGATGGAAACATGTGTCAAAAATTCTGAAAGCGGCTCCTCTGGATAGATGTCCTGAAACTCCTGCGTGATCTCATAAAACTTGTTTAGCAAAATAATGTTTTTCTTGTCCTGTGTTTTTTCTGAGTATATTGATTTTTTGTAAATGTCCGAATACGACATCATAATCTTGTACACAAGCTGTGAGATGGTGGCAGTGCTGGAAAAAGAAACTATGCTGTCAATTTGCTCGATGAGTTCCCTGATTTCCTCTTTTTGTGTAATGTCAAATCCGTCAAACTTGCGCAATGTCTCCAAGACATAGTCGTCTTGGCCGTCATACACGTATCGGGCTTTCTTGTGTGCCGCATGTGTGATGACTGCAATGTTTTTTTCTGCAATCCCCTGGCTTTTTAGAAGTCTGTAAACTTCCGCACCTGACGACAGCGGAGAGCTGGTAATTTTTAAAAACGAAATCAAATCCAGAATTCCCGGACTTGCAAATATGTTTGATTCTCCGGTAAACGTTGCAGGTATTCCAAATGACTTCAGGGTCTTTGCAAACTTTTGTCCCTCTGTCTTTCTTCTTGACAGAATTGTAATGTCGCTGTAGGCAATTGGCTTGGTGGTGCCGTCGCGTCTCTTTAGCGGCTTTCCGATAATCTTTTGAATTGTGTTTACTGCAAACTCCACTTCCCCGTTGTCCGTGGCTGTACGTATAACACTGATTGGCTCCCCCTCTTCATGTGATGAAAACAGTGACTTTTTCACCCTGTTGGATATTGGATCCAACAGCTGGTTTGCCAGCTTGACAATGTTTTGGTTGCTGCGGTAGTTCTGACTCAGCTCCACTGTCTCACATGTGTATGACGACTTGAAGTCATCAAATATTCCCGAGTATGCTCCCTGAAATTTCATTATGCACTGGTCGTCGTCCCCCACTGCCGTAATGTTTCCGTGCTTTGCCAGCATCTTGACAATTTCCAGCTGCGAAAAATTGTTGTCCTGAAACTCGTCAACCAGTATGTGCTGAAATTTTTTCTGATAGTTTGAAAGAATTACCGGATCCTTTTGCAGCAGTTCTACCGTTTTTGTAATCATGTCGTCAAAATCTATGAGATGCTTTTCTTTGAGATATTGCTGGTATGCATAGTACACCTTGTTGAACTCTTTTAGCTTGTTGAAAAACTTGCTTTGCTCTTTGACGTCGTCATCATCCGGATCCCTTGACTCCAATGCCTTCAAGTTTTCATTGATGTGATCCTGAACTGCATCTGGTGAGATCATTTCCTCCTTGAAATTGCTTATTCCCTCCAGCATTGCAGAATAGATTCTGACCTGGTTGTGTCCCAGCTCAACATAGTCTGAATTAAAATTAAACTTGTCCGTGTTTTTGATGCACCAAACCATCTGTGATGATTTTTTTAAAATTTTTGTGTCCCTTCCAAGACCTGACTCCATAAAGTTTTCCTCAAGAATTTCTTTTGAAAATGCATGAAACGTGTTGATCTTTGCGTCAATGATTCCGTGCTTTTCGAGTCTCTGCTTCATCTCCCCTGCGGCTTTCTCCGTAAATGTAAGGCACAGTATTGATGACTGCTCGACATTTGATTTCACCAGATGGAGGATCTTTTCAATAATGACGCGGGTCTTTCCGCTTCCGGGACCTGCAATCACAAGCAACGGCCCTTTGGAGTGACTTGCAGCCTTTGCTTGCTGTTCGTTTAACTCCACCATCATATGCTCACCACGTACAAGGGAACGCTCATTGCAGAACTATCTCTGATTGCTTCGTTAAAATCAGTTGTGTTGAAATTCACTCCTACAATTGAATTCAATGCGTCAACACATGTTTCACTGTATGACAATGTCATAAATTGCCTGTACCCCCTGTATGCCAAAGGCTGGCTGTCCATGAATTCGTTGCAAAATGGATTCATGTCAAGATCAAACCCTATCTTGGGTTCTCCTGGCAATCTGTTTGAAATTTTTAATTTTTTCCTTCCAACGTTGGCATTGCAAATTGACTCATCCAACAGAATTCCCTGTATTTGTCTTTCTGCCCTGAAGTGGTGATAGTCGTTGCTGTTAATTGTATCGCACCGAGTCAGCGAGTAATCAATCGCATAGTGTCCCAACTCGTGGCGCAACAGTATCTTTTTTGAAACATTGTTCAAATCCCTGTGAATTTCCTGTTCTGTTTTTTGACCGTTTGGCATGTTCATAAAAATACTGCCGTTTGGATCATTGCTGATTCTGTTTTCAAAATACGATGCAAGCCAATTGATTCCCGTTTCAAGAAAGTAAATTCCCCAGTCTGCTTGAGACACGTGCGGCGATATGTAGTATGCCAGCACGTCGATGTTTGGAATCTCGTTGCCTTCCATCATGTTGTTAAACTGAATTTGACTTTGGTTGTCATGATCTGTTTCCGGTTGATATTGATTGAACTGTTTATGCGTCATCCTTTGTATGTGCCCTCCAAAGAAGTCAATGTTCCCCTCAAATGGCCGATTCAAATTCATCAACCTTGCCTGCAAAGGATTTAGTCGCTTGTGCATCATCTTCTTTTTGCCTCCAAAACAGATAGCGGCTTTTCAATTCCGTTCTCGTTGTTGGAACAAGTAGTTTGGTAGTTGCACAGTTTGCAAAATGAGTTCACCTGACCGTCTGGCATCTCTTTGGACTTTATTGCATTCTCAATTGATGTGACCTTGCTGATTATCCAGTTTGACATGTCCTCTTTTTGTATCTCAAATGAGACGACGTCATTCATGTCAAGATAGACCAGTGTCAGTTTCTCCACTGGAATTATGTCCTCAAATATTGTCCCATAGATTTGAAGCTGCTTGATGT
>Ga0233439_10003170_pt1 | contig 17506 bp, 14 predicted proteins | sample SI_123_September_6_FD_182713 | JGI IMG/M metagenome (GOLD analysis project Ga0233439, IMG submission 182713) | Seawater microbial communities from Saanich Inlet, British Columbia, Canada - SI_123_September2016_100_MG | ecosystem: Environmental > Aquatic > Marine > Inlet | place: Canada: British... | reverse complement strand
ATTTTAGGGCCACGTTCCAGAGGCGCGCTGGGCACCTAGCGGGCGGCTTCGCCGTATCAGGGCCGATTCAGGGAACCGTCAGACGTTTTGGCCAGCCGCGAAACCCGACGACCACGCCCACTGGAAATTAAAGCCGCCGAGGTGGCCTGTGACATCGATGACCTCGCCGACAAAGAACAATCCCGGCACGGACTTGGCTTCAAAGCTCTTGGACGACAATTCCGCCGTATCGACCCCACCCAGGGTGACCTCCGCCGTCCGGTAGCCTTCGGTGCCGCGCGGGGTCACCTGCCACTTGTTCACGAACATCGCGACCGCCTGCAATTGCCGGTCAGACAGATCCGCCATGCGCGAGGCCCGCCCGCCCGCCCCTGCGGTCATTTGCGCCAGCCGCCCTGGCAGCAATCGCGCAAGTCCCGTCGCCAATTCCTGACGCGGATGATCGCGCCGCATCTCTTTCAACGCCGCGAAGACGTCGATGCCGGGCGCCATATCGATCTGAATATCGTCGCCGTCACGCCAATAGGATGAAATTTGCAGAATTGCCGGACCGCTCAATCCGCGATGGGTGAACAGCATCGCCTCGTCGAACTGCGTCCCGTCGCATTTCACCACCGCTTCGACGGAAACTCCGGCAAGGTCTTTTGATCGCGCCAGCAAAGCCTCATCGAATGTCAGCGGGACAAGTCCTGCCCGTGGGGGCACGATCTTGAGACCGAACTGTTCGGCGACTTTGTAGCCGAAGCCGCTCGATCCCATCTTGGGAATGGACGGGCCGCCGGTGGCGACGACCAGCGAGCGCCCGCGCATTTCTCCGCGATCCGTGACAACGGTGAAGCCGTCCTCGCCCCTCGCGATCGATGAGATTTTCGTACCCGGATGCAGCGTTACGCCGGCCGCTCCGCATTCATCGAGCAGCATGTCGATGATGTGCTGCGACGAGCCGTTGCAGAACAGCTGCCCGCGTGTCTTCTCGTGATAAGCGATGCGATGTTTCTCGACCTGCGCGATGAAGTCGTGCTGGGTATACCCGCTCAGCGCCGACTTGCAGAAATGCGGATTACGGGACAGGAAATTCGCAGGTGTGGTGTGCAGGTTGGTGAAATTGCAGCGCCCGCCGCCGGAAATGCGGATCTTCTCGGCCGGACGCTTCGCCTGCTCGATCACTGTCACGCGCCGGCCGCGCCTACCGGCAACACCGGCGCACATCAAACCTGCCGCCCCTCCTCCGAGGATGACGACGTCGTAAACCAGCGGATGCTTCATAGGCGCTCAGGCGATAGCGCGATCGGCGTGACCATGATCACGCCGCGTTATTCAGCAGCGACAGGCAAATCCCGCAATCTGGTCGAATAATACGATGCATTCTGCTGCCCGCTTGATGCGTCCCGGGCGAACACTATCAGATGGTGGGCGACCAGACCAACGCTGATGACGCGCTCGATATCGCCGGATTTCAGGCGCGGCCACGCAAATTTCCAGAACTCGCGGCGATAGTCACTCTTCACGCCGACATGCCAGATAATCTTTGAGAGCATCGTCATGCCGCGCTTGATGTTGCGCCATGACAAACGCTGCTTGCTGTTCGGCGGCTGCAGCCGGTTCGGGTAGGTCTCGCGGACCTGATGCTCGAATCGCGCGAACAGTTTCTCGGGCGTGTAGGCCCGGCCCATGCATTCGCGCCATGTGGAAACGACGTGATCGTAGGGCAAGAAGAAATCCACGTTGGAGTCCCGATTGTCGTCCTCAATCAGCCGCCCCTCGCGCTTCAACCGGTCGTACAACGGCGTGCGCGGCAACGCCTGCAGCAGATTGATCGTCAGCAGCGGAATCTGGGACTGGTCGATGAATTCGAGAATACCCTCGCCGGCATCGAGTTTGTCAGTGTCCAACCCAAGAATAATGCCGGACACGACTTCCAGCCCGTAACTGTTCAGCGTTTGCACGCCCTCCAGAATCGGCACCATCATGTTGTGCTGCTTCGACATCGCTTTCAGCGCGTCGGGATCCGGGGTCTCGATACCGGCAAACAAGGTCGTGAAGTAAGCATCGCGCATCAGCGACAGGATTTCCGGGCGCTTGGCAATATTCAGCGTCGCTTCACAGGCGAACTGGATCGAATATCCGTTGCGCTTCTGCCATTCGACAAGATGCGGCAGCAGATCCAGCGCCGCTTTCCGGTTGCCGATGAAATTGTCGTCAACGAAATACACCGCACCGGCGAGGCCGCACTCCAGCATCTTGTCGAGTTCGGCGATCACCTGCTCCGGCGATTTGAGACGCGGGTTGCGGCCGTAGAGCGCAGGGATGTCGCAGAACTCGCATTGATAAGGGCAGCCCGACGAAAACTGGATGCTGCCGATGAAATAGCGGTTGAGCGGCAAAAGCTCATAGGCCGGAAGCGGAAAGTCCGACATCTCGCGCCGTTCCTGCGTGGTCAGGATGACCTGCCTATCCGGTCGCGACGTATCGCGCCCCAGACGCCGGAACAGCTCACACGTCGCGTCCCCAAGCTCGCCGACGTGCAGATAGTCGAACTCAGGATAGTATTCCGGACAGGCGCTGACCGACGGCCCGCCGAGCGCCACGGCGAGGTGGTGTTCATGGGCCCGCCGGCAGATATCATTGATCTGCGGCCGCTGGATATGCATCCCGCTGACGAACACCGCGTCGGCCCAGATGAAGTCATCATCGGTCGCCGCCTTGATGTTCTCGTCGATAAAACGGACCTCCCAGCCCGCCGGTAGCGAGGCCGCGATCAGCAGCAGCCCCTGGGGAGGCATGAAAGCCTGAACGCCGTCGGTCAGGGGATATGCGTACTCGAAAGTGCCAAATGAGGGGGAATATCGGGGAAAAACACAAAGGATACGACGAATGGAAGGACTTACCACGTCTCTCATCAGGCCCCCTGCTCTCAAGATGTGCAGTTGCGCTAAGATTCAGGTGAGATTAGGGCGCTTCCAAGGAGGTAGCCCCGCGCTCAACGCAACCTTATTCGGATAAGCGAGCTGCGGACCATTCCGGGAACAACGCCCGCCCGCTCGGCAGCCCTGGTTCCGCCCGGCTCCAATCCTGGATCAAAGGCTGCTATCGTCGCAATACAAAAGACGCAAGCCTGCGGAGGACCGCCCATGACACAAACCAACCGCCAGATCCTGCTGGTCGAAAAACCCACCGGCAAGCTGTTACCTCAGAATTTCAAGATGGCGGAAGCCGCCATTCCAGAGCCCAAGGACGGCGAGGTCTTGCTGCGGGTGCTTTACATCTCGCTCGATGCTGCCAACCGCGCATGGATGCAGGGCGCGACCTACCGCGCCGCCGTCGAGGCCAATACGGTAATGGCGGGCGGCGCGATCGCCGAAGTGGTGAAATCCAACGCGCCCGGCTTCGCGCCCGGCGATCTGGTGTTCGGCGATACCGGCTGGCAGGACTACGCCGCCGTCCGCGCAAAGCATCTGGTCAAAGTGCCGCGCATCGATCCGATCACCAATCTGTTGAGCGTCTATGGTGTGGCAGGTCTCACGGCCTATTTCGGTCTGCTCAATGTCGGCAAGCCGAAGGCCGGCGAAACCGTCGTGGTGTCTGCGGCGGCAGGATCGGTCGGCTCCTTCGTCGGCCAGATCGCCAAGATCAAGGGCTGCCGCGTCGTTGGCATCGCGGGCGGCAAGGAGAAGTGCAACTGGCTGGTTTCGGAGCTCGGCTTCGACGCCGCGGTCGATTACAAGTCCGAGCCCGTGTTCAAGGCCTTGAAGGCCGCCGCGCCGAGCGGCATCGACGTCTATTTCGACAATGTCGGCGGCGATATCTTTGAGGCCTGCCTGCCCCAGATGAACCAGCACGGCCGCATTTCCTGCTGCGGAGCAGTTTCGGCATATGACGGCACACCGCCGGCCCATGGCCCCAGGGGCGTCCCGGGTCTGATCGTCGTCAAGCGCCTGATCGTGCAGGGCTTCATCTTTACCGACTTCAACGACCAGCGCGAGGCCGCTATGGCCGATCTCCAGTCGTGGGTGAAGGCGGGCAAGATCAAGGTACAGGAAGACATTATCAGTGGCCTTGAGAATACCCCGAAGGCGCTGATCGGACTTCTTGCTGGCGAAAATCGCGGCAAGCGAATGGTGAAGGTGTAACCAACACCTTCTCGGAAGTTTCATTCCCTACAAAATGGATGTGCCGCCACTTCATAAACGCATAGCGTGAATGAGGTAGGTGGCACATGCCTTGCTGTGTTTCTCCAACAACATGGAGAGACCGGGATGAGCGCCACGACCGATTCAAAGACAAGTAACGCACGTTGGGTTCAACTGTTGCTGGGCGTCATCGCCATGATGGCGATCTCCAGCCCGCAATATGTCTGGACGCTGTTCGTCAAATCCTTTCAATCCACCACGGGCGCAACGCTTCCCGCAATCCAGATCACCTTCTCGCTTCTTATCGTCCTGCAAACGTGGCTATCGCCCGCACAGGGCTGGCTGATCGACCGCTTCGGGCCAAGGCTTCTGATCGCCGTGGGCACCGTTCTGAGCGGACTGGGCTGGGTGCTTTCGGCTTACGCAACTTCCCTGACCGCGCTTTATGCAACCTATGGCTTGTTTTGCGGCATTGGCACCGGCATCGTGTACATCGGCATTGTCGGCCTGATGGTGCGCTGGTTCCCCGACCGGCGCGGCTTCGCGACGGGGATGGTTGCTGCCGGATATGGCTTCGGTGCCATCCTGACCACCTTCCCCATTGATGCCATGCTGAAGAGCTCGACCTATCAGGCGACGCTGATCACCTTCGGCATCATTCTCGGAGCCGTCGGCTTCCTCGCCGCGCTCGGTTTGCGCAATCCTAAACCCGGCGAAACCGCGGCTGCGGCAACCTCGATCAAGGTCGCAACCACGGCCGTTGACTACGCACCGAAGCAAATGCTGAGGACGCCGATCTTCTGGCTGATGTTCGTTATGATGACGATGATGTCCACCGGCGGGCTGATGGTGATTTCGCAATTTGCGAACTTCACAAAAGACTTCGGCGTCGCCAATGTCATGGTCTGGGGCTTTGCCGCGCTGCCGCTCGCGCTCACCATCGATCGCATCACCAACGGCCTGACACGGCCGTTCTTTGGCTGGGTCTCCGACCGGATCGGCCGCGAGAACACGATGGGCCTTGCATTCATCTTCGAGGGCGTAGCCATCGCGTTGATGGTTGCCTTCCGCGACAACACACTCGCGTTTGTTCTGTTATCGGGCGTCGTGTTCTTCGGATGGGGCGAGATCTTCTCGCTGTTTCCATCGACGCTCACCGACACCTTCGGCACCAAGAATGCGACCACCAACTATGGCTTCCTCTATATGGCGCAAGGCGTCGGCTCCGTGCTCGGCGGTCCTGTCGCGGCGATGATCCGCGAATCCACGGGAAGCTGGATGCCGGTCTTCAGCCTGATCATTGTCATGGACGTCCTGACCGGCCTGCTGGCGCTGTTTGTGCTGAAGCCTTGGCGCGCGCAGTGGTTCGGCCTTGCCGTCGGCGGTACTCCCGTGGCGGCGCCAGCCGAATAGCGGCTCCTCCCGTGCAAATGCCCGGTGAAAACCGGGCATTTTGCATTTTGCAAAAAGTGAAGTTTTCACTTACATAGGGGCATCGCGTCCATTGTCGGCGCATCAACGCTAGAACATGGATACGATCGATGCTGAATACGCCCCGCTCCCGCCGCGGCATGGTGACCTCGCCCCATCATCTCGCCAGCGAAGCCGGACTCCGGGTGCTGCGCGAGGGCGGCAATGCCATCGAGGCAACGCTGGCCATGGCCGCGAGCCTGCCGGTGGTCTATCCGCACATGAACTCGATCGGCGGTGACGGCTTCTGGCTGATTTCGAAAGACGGCAAACCTCCAATCGCAGTGGATGGCTGCGGCGCGGCTGCGGCGGCGGCAACACCCGAATTCTATAAAGGCAAAGGCCTTTCCGCGATTCCGCCGCGCGGTCCTCTCGCCGCCAATACCGTCGCCGGCACGCTGTCCGGCTGGGCCGAGGTGATCGCGATCAACCAGGAAATGGGCGGCAAGCTTCCGCTGTCGCGTCTGGTGGAAGATGCGGTGTGGTCGGCTGAAAACGGCTTTGCGGTGACTGCAACCCAGCAGGAATTGACCGAGACGAAATTCGCCGAATTGAAGGACTCGCCGGGCTTCGTCGATACCTTTCTGCTCGGCGGCAAGCTGCCGAAGGAAGGTCAGTTGATGAAGCTGCCGGCGCTTGGCGCGACGCTGAAGCGGCTCGGCCACCATGGACCGATGGATTTCTACACAGGCGCACTCGCCAAGGAAATCGCGGCGGATCTCGCGCGCTGCGGATCGCCGGTGACACTCGCCGATCTTGCCGCGCAGAAGGCGCAGCGCCGCGATGCGCTGTCTGTCGCCGTCAAGGGTGCGACCCTGTACAATTTCCCGCCGCCGACGCAGGGCCTCGCCTCGCTGATGATCCTCGCGATCTTCGAGCGGCTCGGCATCAAGGAGGCGGAGACCTTCGAATACCTTCATGGCATCGTCGAAGCCACCAAGCAGGCATTCTTGGTCCGCGACCGCATCGTCGGCGATCCCGCATTTATGGCGGAGCAAGCCGAACACTATCTGACGCCTGAGATTCTTGACGAACTCGCCTCGCGCGTCGCTCATCACCGCGCGCTGCCGTGGCCGGTGCCGACCAATCCTGGCGACACCGTCTGGCTGGGCGCGATCGACAGCAACGGCGTCGCCGTTTCCTTCATCCAGAGCATCTATTTCGAATTCGGCTCCGGCTGCGTGCTGGAGAACTCCGGCATCGTCTGGCAGAACCGCGGCTCGAGCTTCCTGCTGGAGGGCGATGGTCCCCGCGCGCTGCGCCCCGGCCGCAAGCCGTTCCATACCCTCAATCCGGCAATGGCGCTGTTCAACGACGGCCGCCGCATGGTCTATGGCAACATGGGCGGCGAAGGCCAGCCGCAGAGCCAGTCCGCCGTGTTCAGCCGTTACGCCATGTACGGCCAAGGCTTACAGGCGGCCGTCACCGCGCCGCGCTGGCTGCTCGGCAAAACATGGGGCGATGCCACCGTGACGCTGAAGCTGGAGAACCGTTTCGATCCGGCGGTGGTTCAGGCGATGCGGGACGTCGGCCACGACATCGAAATCCTGCCGGACTTCACCTCGACCATGGGTCATGCCGGTGCAGTGGTACGACATGCCGACGGCATGTTCGAGGGCGCGACCGACCCGCGCAGCGACGGCGCCGCGATGGGATTTTAGGAACCGAACAGAGTCTTTAAGCGGCGCTTCTCATCTTCACGCGCAACTTGATCTGAAGTTCAGCTTTCGTTTCCAGCCCGGTTACGGCCACGGCCGTAACCACTTTGCGAGACTCAACTTTTCGGCGTTAGCCAAAGACGGGGCCTACCTCCGCCGCAGATGCTTCATCGCATCAATGCAGCGGCCGGTGATGACTTCCCAGTTGGCGGCCTTGATGTCCGACGCCGGGCACAGCCAGGAGCCGCCGACGCACATCACATTTGGTTCCGCCAGCCACATTGCAGCGTTCGCAGCACCAATTCCGCCGGTCGGACAGAAGCGCGTATTGGGAAACGGACCCGCCAACGCCCGCAACATCGGAATGGCACCGGCCTGCTCCGCGGGGAAAAACTTCAGCAGACTGAATCCCTTCGCCAGCGATTGCATGACTTCGGATGCGGTGGCCACGCCAGGTAGCAGCGGCAGATCGCTCGTGGCCGCCGCGTTGAGCAGTTCGGGCGTCGCGCCCGGACTGACCGCGAACCGCGCGCCGAGCGCCTTTGCACGCTCAAGGTCGTCCGCATTGAGCACGGTGCCGATCCCGACAACGGCCTCCGGAACCTCGGCGATGATCGCCTTTGCAGCAGCGGCTCCGGCTTCGGTGCGGAACGTCACTTCCAGAACCTTTACACCGCCCGCCACGAGGGCGCGGGCCAGCGGCACGCCATCCTCGACGCGGTCTATGGTCAGCACCGGAACGATCCGCGCCGGGGTCAGGATCTTCTCAAGCGCGGCCTGTCTTTCAGACGCCGATAGGCCGGTCATGATGATCGCTCCATTCGGGTCATGGCGGGCTGACCTCCGGCGGCATGTCCTCGCGCGGGATGATCGCGCCGCGATGGCCGACCACGACACCCGCCAGACGATGCCCGGCCCGCGCCGCCTCGACCGGCGTTGCGCTGTCCAGCCGGGCTGCAAGGTAAGCCGCAGCGAAACTGTCGCCTGCCGCCGTGGTGTCCACCACCCTGCTGACCGGTTCCGCCTTCACGGTATGCTCCGCGCCGTTATGTCTGACAACGCTGCCCGGCACGGCAAGTTTCAGCACGACCTCGCGTGCGGCCATGCGGTCGATCAGTTCACCGTGCATGCGCGCTCCGAACAACGGAGTGAGATCGTCGACAGAGGCCAGCACAATGTCCGCAACGGCCAGTATATCGCGATAGACCTGACGCGCAGTGTCCAGAACCGGCCAGCCTTGCGAACGGAAATTGGTGTCGAACGCCACGCGGGTCGAACCCTCGCGCGCCTTTCGCAGGGCATCGATCAGCCGCTGCCGGCCATCGGCGCTGTAGAGCGACAGTGTGACGCCTGAGAGATAAACCATATCGTAGCCCGACAGCGCCGCGAGCATCGCACCGGTTTCCGGCGGTTCGAGCAGCATGCGCGCCGCGGCGTTTTCGCGCCAGTAATAGAACGACCGCTCGCCTGCCTCGCTGGTCCGGATCGCATAGAGACCCGGCAGCTTGCCGCGCACGCGCGACACGTGTGTCGTGCCGACGCCCTCACCCTTCCAGGCCTCGACCATTTCGTCGCTGAACGGATCATCGCCGAGCGCGGTGATGTAGTCCGCATTCACACCGAGGCGCGCGAGATAGACCGCCGTGTTCAGCGTGTCGCCGCCATAGGCGCGCGTGAGCTGGTCACCCGCGCCTTGCGACAGCTCGATCATGCATTCGCCAATGCAGGCCACTGTCGTCATCGTTCTACCGGGGTTGTCAGCTTACGAATGTGCCGCCGAGTTCGTCTTCGATATGAATGCGAATAATATCGTCGAACGTTTTCTCGGCGGTTGTGAAACCGAGCTTGAGCGCGCGGTCAGTGACGAAGTCGCGAGGCCATCCAGCCACAATGCCAACGATGGTCGGATCCGGCTGACGCTTGATGCGCGCCGTCACGCCTGGACCCGCCACACGTGTCAGCGCGGCAATCTGCTCGCCCACCGTCGCCGAGAGCCCCGGCATGCTTAGCGCCCGGCGTGGGCCGATGCTACCGGTATCCATGGTCGCGGCATGCAGCAGGAAGCCGACGGCTGAGCGCGGCGACGCATGCCAATGGCGAACGTCCTCGGACACAGGAAGGATCGCTTCCTTGCCGGCCAATGGTTCGCGGATGATGTTGGAGAAAAAGCCCGAAGCAGCCTTGTTTGGCAAACCGGGCCGCACGCAGATCGTGGGAAGACGAATGCTGACGCCGTCTAGCAGGCCCTTGCGGGTATAATCCGAAATCAGAAGCTCGCCGATAGCCTTCTGGGTACCGTAGCTCGTCAGCGGCGTCGTGAAGAACTCGTCACCGATCTTGTCCGGGAACGGCGCGCCAAACACCGCAATCGATGAGGTGAACACCACGCGCGGCTTGTAGCCACCGCTGATGGCCCGAATGGCATCGATCAGATAGCGTGTTCCGTCGAGATTGATCCGGTAACCCTTGTCGAAATCCGCTTCCGCCTCACCCGACACGATCGCAGCAAGATGGAAAATCACATCCGGCTTTGCCGCCACCAGCTTTGCCACTGCGGCCTGCTCGGCAACATCGCACGTCACGACCTCAACAGGAATCGATGCGTTTGGCTTCGCCGGGGCCACGACATCCTGCAACGTCATGCGCGTGATCTCGGACTTGCCGAGTCTGCCATCGCGCGTCAGCCGATCGACAAGTTTGCGCCCGACCATACCGGCCGCGCCGAGAACAAGAATATGCAAAGCCTTCGTCCTTCCGTGAAGTTTCTTCTTGATATCAAGCCTATTCCTTCACCGCACCGGTCATCGCGGACACGTAGTGCTCGACGAAGAAGGCGTAGAGGATGACCAGCGGCAGCGAACCGACCAGCGCACCCGCCATCAGCGACCCCCATTTGTAGATGTCGCCGTCGACAAATTCGTTGACGATGGCGACGGGGACCGTCTTGTTCTGCGTCGAGGACAGGAACGTCAGCGCGTAGATGAACTCGTTCCAGCACAGCGTGAACGAGAAGATGAACGCTGATATCAGCCCCGGCACCGCCAGCGGCAATACGATCTTGGTCAAAATCTGCCAGCGGCTGGCGCCGTCGATCAGCGCACATTCTTCCAGCTCATAGGGAATGGTCTTGAAGTACCCCATCAACAGCCAGGTCGAGAACGGAATCAACAGCGTCGGATAGACCAGGATCAGCGACAGCGGCGAATCGAACAGGCCGTATGAATGGATCACCGACGCCAGCGGGATGAACAGGATCGACGGCGGAATGAGATAGGCCAGAAAAATCGAGGCGCTGACGGCATTGGCGCCCTTGAACCTCAAGCGGACGATGGCGTAGGCCGCCAGCACACTGGCAATGATCGAGATAAGTGTTGCCGCACCGGCGACATACATCGTGTTCCACAGCCAGCGAGGATACTGCGTTTCGAACAGCAGCTTCTGGATATGCTTCAACGTCGGCTTAACAACCCAGAACGGGTTGTAAGTCTCCATGTCGATCAGCTGTTCGTCGGGTTTGATCGATGTCAACGCCATCCAGTAGAACGGGAACAGCAGGATCACGACCATGATGAACAGCGGGATATAGAGCGTGACAATCCTGCTGGGCAGCGTCTCGAGATAGCTCATGCCCTCGCTGTTGTCGGTCGACGACTGCGTTGCGGCTGCTGGCGGATGTGCTGCGTGATCAGTCATTGTCAGACCCCTGCTGCCATTTGCGCCATGCGCGCGCGGGGCTTGCCCCGTTCGCGCAAAACCAGAGACTTCAGCGGCGCGGCGTGATCAGTCATTGTCGGACCCCTGCTGCCATTTGCGCCGCTGCATACCGAACCATGAGATGGTGATGGCTGCGAGTAGGAACGGAATCATGGCGGTTGCAATCGCCGCCCCCTCGCCCAGCCGGCCGCTGAGAATACCGCGCTGGTAGCTCAGCGTCGCCATCAGATGCGTGGCATTGACCGGACCGCCGCGCGTCAGCGCCCAGATCAGCTGGAAATCGGTGAACGTGAACAATACCGAGAATGTCATGACCACCGCGATAATCGGCGTCAGCAGCGGATAGGTGATGTAGCGGAAGCGCTGCCAGTTGGTCGCGCCGTCGAGCGTTGCGGCCTCATAGAGCGAGGGCGACACCGTCTGCAGGCCGGCCAGCAGCGTGATCGCGACGAAAGGCACGCCGCGCCAGATGTTGGCGATGATGACGCTGACGCGCGCCCAGGTGGAGTCGCCCAGAAAATTGATGTTCTGATTGATCAACCCCATTTTGGTCAGCGACCACGAGATGATCGAAAACTGCGAGTCGTAAATCCACCAGAACGCGATCGCCGACAAAACCGTGGGCACAATGAACGGGATCAGCACAGCGGCGCGGATCAGCGCCTTGAAAGGCATGCTGCGATTGAGCAGCAGCGCGAGATAGAGCCCAAGCGCGAATTTGATGGCGCTGGCGACGATCGTATAGACGAGCGTGTTGAATACCGACAGCCAGAAGACGCCGTCTTCCCAGAGCCATTGATAGTTTTCGAGCCCGATGAAAACGCCGTCGCGGCCGATGCGCACGTCTGTGAAACTCATCCAGACGCCGAGGCCGAGCGGATAAGCCAGAAACAGGATCAGAAAACCCGCCGCAGGCAGCATGAACCAGAATGCGACCCAGTTGTTATTCGTCATCAGGCGCTGCCAGGTCGACTGCGTGCTGACGTAAGGCTTCGCGGCGGGTGCGCTTGCAGGGATCGCGGTCATGGTCCGAACCTTTGTCGCATCGTCCGCAAATGGAAACCGGCCTTGCGGAAAGATCACGCACAGATGGTTGATTTAGAACATCGCCGGCGCGAGATGTGCCCGCGCCGGCGATGCTAGAAGTTAGCGATACAACCGCTTGGCCTGACGTTCGGCGAAGGCGATCGAGCCCTTCAGATCCTCACGTCCGGTGCAGTAGTTGGCGAACATATCGACGACCACGAAGTCGGCAATCGCCGCCGCCGCGTTTTCGCCGAGCGAGCCGAGACCGCCTGGTGTCAACGTGCGCTTGGCAACGTCGCGATACACCGTGTTCTTCGGATCCGATGTCCATACCGGGTTGTTGTCATAGCTGTTGAGGAATGGCGACAGATAACCCGACGCAGACGTCAGCCAGGGATTGAACTGATCGGCCTCCATCATGAACGCAGTCAGTGCCTTGCACGCCTGCGGATACTTCGTGAAGTTGAAGGTCAGCATCGTAAACGGCAGATGCAGTTCGGTCGGCTTGCCAGCCGGGCCGATCGGCATATAGGCGTGGTTCATGTCGTCGGCGATCGCCTTGTTTTCCCTCGATGCCGTCACGTAGATCGAAATTCCGTTGACGGTACAGTGAAGCTGTCCGGCTAGAAATGCCTTGTTGTTCGAGCTGTCGTTCCACGACGCTGTGCCGGGAATGAAGGTCCCGTAAAGCTCCTTGATGTATTCGAGCGCCTTCGCGGTTTCCGGTGAGTTGATGATCACCTTGTCGTTCTTGTCGACGAGGTAGCCTCCATGCGTCCACAGCGCCCAGTGCAACCAGGTGTTGGCGTCGCCCGATGCGTGGCCGAGCGCCATGCCTGCAGGCGTGCCGTTCTTGTTGAGCGCCTTGCACAGTTCGAGGAAGCCCGCCGTGTCCTTCGGGAACTCCTTGAATCCGGCCTTTTCCATCGAGCTGATGCGGTAGTTCATCAGCGCGCCGGTGCAGGCGACCGGGATGCCGATCCACTTCCCGTCCTTCGCCTTGCCATAGGCATTCGCGGACTCGGCCCAGCCGCCATACTTCTTGCCGAGATAATCGGCGACGTCCGTGACGTCGACGCACTTCGTCGGCAAAAGATGCGGCAGCGAATAAAGACCCCACACCATGTCGAGGCCCTGCCCGGTGTTGGCCGCAACCGACGCCTTGGGCTGAAGATCGTCGTAGGATTCATTGGAAACATTGACTTCAACGCCGGTGGCCTTGGTGAAGGCTGCGATGATGTTCATGAAGGCGACATCTTCGGCTTCCACGAACCGCTTCCAGCGCAGCAGATTGATCTTGGCGCCCTTTTCCGGCTTCCACTGTGCGGTCTGCGCCCAAGCCTTGGCGAAACCAAGCAGTTGATCGGCGGATACGGTCGCAGCGCCCGCGAGTACGGACGCGCCGCCTTTCAGAAGCGAACGGCGATCTGGTGTGAAGCTGCTCATAATTGACTTCTCCCTGTTGTACCGGCTCTTGATTGTTTCGGCCGGCTGTTGGCTATGATTTTCGGTGCAACGTAACGCTAGTTGATCAAACGCTTTCCGGTCTCCTTGTCGAAGACATGGGCCGCTGCCGGATTCGGCCGCAGCCTGACTTTGTCGCCGGGCTTTACCGGACGACGGTCGCGAATGACTGCAATCAGATCCTGCTGACCGATGCGGGCGACGATCTGGGTTTCCGATCCCGTCGGCTCGACCACAATGACCTCGGCTTCGATGCCGTCGTCGGCAAACTCCAGGTGCTCCGGGCGGATGCCGTAGATCACCGGCTTGCCATCCAGGCCAGTGCGCGACGCGGCCAGCGGAAGTTTGCTGCCATTTGCGGTTTCGACGTGAGGCGTGTTGCTGCCAACCAGCCTGCCTTCGAGAAAATTCATTGCCGGTGAACCGATGAAGCCGGCGACGAACCTGTTGTCCGGATGATCATAAAGTTCGAGCGGCGAGCCCATCTGCTCGACAATTCCGTCATGCATGACGACGATCTTGTCCGCCATGGTCATCGCCTCGATCTGGTCGTGAGTGACGTAGACGGTCGTGGTCTTGAGCCGCTGATGCAGTTCCTTGATCTCGGTGCGCATGGCGACGCGCAGCTTCGCATCCAGATTCGAGAGCGGTTCATCGAACAGAAATACCTGGGGATCGCGCACGATAGCACGGCCCATGGCGACGCGCTGACGCTGCCCGCCGGACAGCTGCCTCGGATAACGGTCAAGCAGTGGCGTCAAGGCCAGGATGTCGGCAGCCCGCTGCACGAGCTTGTCGATCTCCCCCTGCGGCGCATCACGCAGCTTGAGCGAGAACCCCATGTTCTTGGCTACTGTCATATGCGGATACAGCGCATAATTCTGGAACACCATGGCGATATCCCGCTCTTTCGGCTGGACATCGTTGACCACGCGATCGCCGATCGAAATCGTTCCCGAAGAAATCTTTTCCAGACCGGCCAGCATCCGCAACAAGGTCGACTTGCCGCAACCGGAGGGACCGACCAGAACGACGAATTCCCCGTCCTCGATCGGAACAGTCACGCCGTGCAGAACTTCAAATCCGCCAAACGATTTACGCACGTCGTGAATATGCACGGACGCCATATAGCTTCTCCTCCCTGTCGCCTCGGCGTCGTCCGGCGAAAGCCGTCGCTGCTCTGTTTTTTGTTTCGATGTTCGGAAGCGCGTCGACCTATTCTCTGCGGTTTGCCCGTTCTTGCTATTAGACAGACGTATTAGCAGAGATTTCCGGTTCTGTCCCAAAGATCGGATGTTTGAACTGACAGCGTTGCAGATGCCGCTTCGACATGCAAACATTACCTATGCGCGGATGCACAAGTGTGCAGTGCGGGAGAAATCTTGTGAAAAAAAACGACGACCACGCCGCAACAAAAAATGGCGCAAAGCGAAAACTGCGTTCCCAGCTCTGGTTCGATAATCCGGACAACCCCGGAATGACGGCGCTCTATCTCGAGCGTTATCTGAACTACGGGCTCACCCGGCATGAGCTCCAATCCGGCAAGCCCATCATCGGGATCGCCCAGACCGGCAATGACCTTTCGCCCTGCAACCGGCATCATATCGAGCTAGCGCAGCGGGTCCGCGAAGGCATCCGCGAATCCGGCGGCATTGCGATGGAATTCCCCACCCATCCCATTCAGGAAACCGGCAAGCGCCCGACCGCCGCGCTCGACCGCAACCTTGCCTATCTCGGCCTGGTCGAAATCCTGTTCGGCTATCCCCTCGACGGCGTGGTCCTCACCACGGGATGTGACAAGACCACCCCCGCCTGCATGATGGCCGCAGCAACTGTCAACATTCCTGCCATTGTTCTCTCCGGCGGACCGATGCTCAACGGCTGGTTCAATGGCGAACGCACCGGCTCCGGCACCGTCGTCTGGAAGTCGCGCGAGGAAATGGCGGCCGGCAAGATCGATTACGACGAATTCATGGATATTGTGGCCTCGTCCGCGCCGTCCGTCGGTCACTGCAACACCATGGGCACCGCGTCGACCATGAACTCGCTTGCGGAAGCACTCGGCTTTTCGTTGCCCGGTTGCGCGGCGATCCCGGCGCCTTACCGCGAGCGCGGCCAGATTGCCTATGAAACCGGCAAACGCGCCGTCGAGATGGTGTGGGAAGATCTCAAGCCCTCCGACTTCCTGACCCGGAAGGCGTTCGAGAACTGCATCGTTGTCAATTCGGCGATTGGCGGCTCGACCAACGCGCCGATCCATATCAACGCGCTGGCCCGGCATATCGGCGTCGATCTCTCCATCGAGGACTGGCAGACGATTGGCCACGACGTGCCGCTGCTGGTGAACATGCAGCCGGCCGGGTTCTATCTCGGCGAGGAATATCACCGCGCAGGCGGCGTGCCGTCGGTGGTGCGCGAACTGATGAAGCACAAGCGCATTCATGAGGACGCGCTGACCGTCAACGGCAAGACCATGGGCGAGAACTGCAGGGACGCGGCCGCGCCCGACAGCGACGTGATCCGCACCTATGACAAGCCGCTGGTAAAGGATGCCGGTTTCCTCGTCCTGCGCGGCAACCTGTTCGACTCGGCGATCATGAAAACAAGCGTGATCTCGAAGGAATTCCGCGACCGCTATCTCTCCAACCCCAAGGACCCCGAAGCCTTCGAGGGCCGCGCCATCGTGTTCGAGGGACCGGAGGACTATCATCACCGCATCGACGATGAATCCCTGAATATCGACGAGCACTGCATGCTGTTCGTGCGCGGCGTCGGGCCGATCGGCTATCCCGGCGGCGCGGAAGTCGTGAACATGCAGCCGCCTGCTGCGCTGATCAAAAAGGGCATCACCTCACTCCCCTGCATCGGCGACGGACGGCAATCCGGCACATCCGGCTCGCCGTCGATCCTCAATGCGTCGCCGGAAGCTGCGGCCAATGGCGGGCTCGCGATCCTGAAGACCGGGGACCGCGTGCGCATCGACCTCAAAAAGGGCGAGGCGAACATCCTGATCTCAGATGCCGAGGTGAAGAAACGCCATGCCGACCTGATGGCCAAGGGCGGCTTCCCTTACCCGAAGAACCAGACACCATGGCAGGAGCTCTATCGCGACACCGTCGGCCAGCAGGCGACCGGAGCGTGCCTCGAGCTTGCGACGCGTTATCGCAACATCGCGGGCACCATCGGCGTCGCACGGGATAATCACTAAGTCGGCGCCATTGCGAGCGCAGCGAAGCAGTCCAGAAAATAACGACGGAAAACTGGATTGCTTCGTCGCTTCGCTCCTCGCAATGACAACCAATCAACATGAGGACAAAACATGTCTGACCGACTGAAAGGCAAGCGCGCGTTCGTGACCGCAGGCGCTGCGGGCATCGGCCGCGCCTGCGCCCTCGCCTTCACCCGCGAAGGCGCTACCGTAATCGCGACCGACATCGATGAGGTCGGCCTCGCCGCCTTGAAAAAGGAAGGCGTCGCCGAAACACATAAACTCGATGTGCGCGACACAGCGGCAGTCGAAGCGATGGCCAGAAAGGTCGGCAAGGTCGACATCCTGCTCAATGCCGCAGGCTTCGTCCACAACGGCACCGTACTGGACTGTTCCGATACTGACTGGGATTTTTCCTTCGACCTCAACGTCAAGTCGATGCATCGCACAATCCGCGCGTTCCTGCCTTCGATGCTGGAGGGCGGCGGCGGATCGATCGTGAACATCGCTTCTGCCGCCGGTGTGTTCAAGGCGGCGCCAAATCGTTACGTCTACAGCGCGACGAAGGCCGCCGTCGCGGCATTAACCCGCGCCGTGGCTGTCGATTTCATCACCAAGGGCATCCGCTGTAACTCGATCTGCCCCGGCACCATCGAAACACCGTCGATGCTCGGCCGCGCAGCTGCGCTGGGTACCGGCGGCCGCGAAATGTTCGTCAGCCGCCAGCCGATGGGACGGCTCGGCACTGCCGACGAAATCGCCTCACTCGCGCTTTATCTGGCCAGTGACGAAAGCGCCTTCACCACCGGCGTGGCCCACGTCATCGATGGCGGCTG
>Ga0233439_10003165_pt1 | contig 17522 bp, 15 predicted proteins | sample SI_123_September_6_FD_182713 | JGI IMG/M metagenome (GOLD analysis project Ga0233439, IMG submission 182713) | Seawater microbial communities from Saanich Inlet, British Columbia, Canada - SI_123_September2016_100_MG | ecosystem: Environmental > Aquatic > Marine > Inlet | place: Canada: British... | reverse complement strand
TCTTGGATGCAACCCGGGTTGGTCGCTTATATGGGATTCAACTCGGCGGGTATTGGAATATGTATGAACGCGTTGAATGGTCCGAGCGATCCGGCAGGGTTGCCTTGGTACTTTTTCGTTCGTTCGATTCTCGAATCATCTTCGAGTGAAGCTGCTGTCAGCACTGTCGAATCGTCCCCAAGAGCACTCACTGCGAATGCAGCAATGATTACCGCTGAAGGTCCGTTGAATCTAGAAATCACCCCGGATTCTGTTAAATCGCTTCGGGCTGAATCTGACGGTGTACTGGTTCACACTAATCACTGTGTTCACCCGACGCTCGAATCGAACAATTCGGAATATGGCGATCGAATCTATGGTCAGTCTTTTGATCGACGAGATCGTGGAAAGGCGATCCTCGCCGAGAATATGACTACTAGCAAGCTCACACTGGATCACGCCAAGGCATTGCTATCTGACCACGATGGGTTTCCAACCTCGATTTGTCGACACCCGAATGACGAGCCAACTACCGGCTGGCAACGTAGTGTTGTATCGATCATCCTCGAACCGGGTGATAATCGTATGCACGTCTCAAACGGTAATCCGTGTGAGAACGATTACGAAACTTACTACGCGGGCTAATATGGCTCGCGATTAGGCAGGAGAACGACTCAGTTGAGATTTGGTAAACCGGCACTAATGGGCGCGGGTCTGGGATTCTTGATGGGAATCGCGTTTCTCGTAATTTCTTTAGTCCAGTTCGATGAGACGGTAACGAACGCAAAAGATGTCGCACTGGTTAGTCTTCTCTTCGGTATCCCGTTTTCAGTGCTGATCGGACTAGGGATCGGCTGGGCCTGGGGTAAGTTCTTTGGGCAAAACAGCCTGTAGCCGCTAACGCTTAAGGCGCAGCAATCTCAAGATTCGAGTGAAAAGATTGCCCGTGTTCGCAGTGTTGTGTTTGTTCAACCGTTCTGCCGTACAAGTCGCACACGTGCAGTAAGGTGGATGCTTCTTGCCTCGGTAAGCTTGTTCGTCCAATGCGGATCGCTTTCGCTCAAAGTGAAAATCTGGGATTACAGTTTAGATGTATTCGAAGGTAATGCGATTCGGTACCACAATGTAAATGCTGGCGGACGCGAAAAATCCTCCTGATCGATTTCTCGATCCAACGGAGGATGTTTAGCTGGTGCGACGTGTAGTCGAACTAGGCAGGACGAGCCAGAGTGGTGGGATATCTACGCAGCGGCTACGTTTGCAGCCTTCAGCGCCCAGTTCACACACATCTCAACTTCGCCAGGTTCCCACGGCTTGGTTACGTAATCACGTACGCCGAGTTGAACAGCTTTGACCATATTTTGTCGGTCGCCCTGTGCAGTAACCATGATTACTGGCAAAGAGGAGCTTTCAGGTTGATCTTTCAACCGTCGGAGGGTCTCAAGACCGTCCATACCTGGCATAGCAATGTCTAATAGAACGACATCAGGTTTTGAGGAGGCGATAACTTCAAGAGCTAGCAAGCCATCTGCGGCCTGAAGGATCTCGTGACCTTCTTCTTCGAGAATTTCAGCTAGTGCTTCTCGTATCTCTTCATGGTCATCAACGACAAGAATCGTCGGCATATCTTGTTCCTGTACTTTCGTATTCCATCCACGTTCATGTTCGGGGCACGAACGATTAGCGGACACTTCTTCGTATCCATACTCTGGCAATCTCTCAGGTTTAGGCGCGATATACGGTTTAGCCATGGTGTGAATATGGTTTGCTGCCTACGAGTGACATTCGCGTTTTGAATTGAACTCACCACCTTCTAGCATGCTGATCGGATATGTGTTCATTCTTACCATATTCGGCGATCTACCTTTAGGAAATCATCCGATGCTTGCAAAAACCCGAACGTGCGCTTTAGTCGGTCTCGACGGTGTTCTTGTCGAAACCGAGGTTGATATAGCGCCAGGATTGCCTGCGTTTCACATAGTCGGTTTGGCCGACACTGCGGTTCAGGAATCAAAAGAACGGGTACGTGCAGCGATCAGGAATTCTGGTGTTGAGTTTCCGATGCGCCGGATCGCTGTGAGTTTGGCACCTGCGGATGTTCGGAAATCAGGACCTGCTTACGATCTTCCAATCGCTGTAGGGATACTGACAAGTACCGGACAAGTGCCTGAGATTGACGCCACATCGTTGTTGCTGGGAGAACTTGCGCTGGATGGCACATTACGGACGACTCAAGGAATTCTCCCGATGGTTGCAGTTGGAAAGCAGCAGGGTTTCAAAAGAGCTTTCGTACCAAGTGTGAATGCCGATGAGGCTGCGTTAGTTCATGGAATAGACGTTTACCCAATAGCGAATCTTACCGAGATGATCGCATTTCTTCGGTCTGAGAAGAAAATAAATGCAGTCGCCGAGCCTGAGGATTTGGAGAATCGTCGTATTGTTCGGCAAGTGGGTCCGGATATATCGGATGTACGCGGACAAGAACATGCGAAGCGGGCAATTGAAGTGGCTGCGGCTGGTGGACACAATTTGCTCATGGCGGGACCTCCAGGGTCAGGGAAAACTTTACTTGCCAGAAGTCTGCCGTCGATACTGCCGTCCATGTCACCGGACGAAGCTCTTGATGTCACAACGATCTACTCGGTTGCGGGGCATCTGCCTTCAGATCAGCCAATGATTAGCGAACGACCGTTTCGGGCTCCTCACTACACCATTTCCAATGCGGGTCTGGTCGGTGGTGGTGCGAATCCACGACCCGGCGAGATTACGTTGAGCCATCGCGGCGTGTTATTCCTCGATGAGCTACCTGAATTCGGACATTCTTCTCTGGAAGTTCTAAGACAACCAATTGAAGACAAAGTTGTGACTATTAGCCGAGCGCAAGGTTCGACGACCTATCCAGCGAATTTCATGCTTGTAGGCGCCATGAATCCGTGTCCTTGCGGATACAGCGGCGATACGGAACAGCAGTGCACGTGTTCGCCAAGTTCGGTGAGTAGGTACCAGAGGCGAATTTCGGGCCCGTTATTAGATCGATTCGATATTTTTGTCGATGTTCCGAGAGTCGCTTACGAAAAGCTGCTCACACCGCCTTCGTCAGAGAATTCAGATATTGTGCGTGAGCGGATATCTCGGGCGATTGCAATTCAGCGACGTCGATTCGATGAATCTGGATTGGCTTCGAATTCCGATATGGGACCTGTCGAAGTTTGGGATCACTGTAAAGTCGAAGAATCTGCCCAATCATTGATGAAGATGGCGATGAAACAGCTAAGCCTTTCAGCAAGAGGGCTGCACCGAGTGTCTAAGGTAGCTAGAACCATTGCCGACCTCGCTGATTCTCCAGACATCTTGACGGCTCATGTGGCAGAGGCGTTGCAGTACCGGCCAAGACTGACTGCCTAAAACGTGATTCATCGTGGCGAGAACCAATGGACTGGTGTATACCCATTGGGTGCTTATTACTAACTCCGCCGATGTCGCCGATTTCTGCGCACAGGCCGCCAAATCTGAATTCGTTACTGTCGATACTGAGTTCGTCCGTGAGAAAACTTACTGGCCAATTCTCTGCCTAATACAGATAGCGACACGCGACGAAGCGGTGGCGATCGATCCGCTTGCTAAAGGCATCGATCTCGAACCTATGTACGAACTGATGCGGAATACTTCCGTATTGAAGGTGTTCCACTCGGCAAGTCAAGACATGCAGATCATGTTCAACGCCAGCGGTTCAATGGTCGAACCAGTATTCGACACGCAGATCGCAGCAATGGTCAGTGGCTACGGAGATCAGCCGGCTTACGCCACTCTCGTACAACGTATTGTCGGTGAGACGATCGACAAACGATCGCAGATGACAGATTGGGCACGCCGTCCGCTTACCGACAATCAGGTCGATTACGCAATTGGCGATGTGACTTATCTCATCGATATTTACGATAAGTTAGTTGAAGAGCTTACCGATTCAAATCGAACATCATGGGCTCACGAAGAGATGAGACATCTTCGTGACCAAGATTTGTACGATGTTGATCCTCGTGATCTGTGGCGCAAGGTCCGACTTCGACGTCCAACACGTCGAGCCCTTGCAGTTCTTAGAGAAATTACGGAATGGCGGGAAGTCAGCGCACAGAACCGTGATATTCCAAAGGGTTGGGTCTGTCGAGACGAAGCACTCGCCGAGATAGCTTTGAACCAACCTCAAACTCCTGCTGACCTCGAACGGGTCAGAGGAGTTAATGAGCGTTTCGCTCATGGCCGTGATGGAAAGGCGCTTCTGGACGCTGTCCAAGTTGGCTTAGAAATTCCTGACGACGACTGTCCTGATCCAGAAAAGGGCGGCCCGCCATTGCGCGGTCATGAAACACTCGTCGCTCTTTTACAGGCATTGCTTAAATTGCGAAGTGACGAAAACGGAGTCGCAGCCCAGATGATCGCCAACAGAAAAGAGCTCGATCGCATCGCCACTGAAGATGAACCCGATGTACGGGCTTTGAGTGGTTGGCGACGGGATATCTACGGTGATGATGCGCTTGCCTTGAAACAAGGAAAGATAGCGCTCACGGCAGACGGCCTAACCGTTCGAGTCGTTTCTGCCTAAGACGGCAAAAGTATCTCAGCCGATTTATACTCGGCGAATCACCTATTCGGTTTAGTCATCAGAAAGACTCTTAATGGTCAACGCACTCAAGAGTGATGTGTTTATTACAGGTGCGGCGAGAACCCCTCTCGGAAAATTCCAAGGCGGGCTTGCTAGCACACCAGCAACCGAACTTGGCGCAATAGCCATTCGAGCCGCTGTCGAGCGATCTGGATTAACCGGTGACGACATTGAATACTCCGTCATCGGAAATATGCTTTCCGCTGGCTTAGGACAAACTCCTGCACGGCAGGCAGCGATCAGCGCTGATATACCGAATTCGGTTTCAGCTTTAACGATCAACAAAGCTTGTGCATCGGGCATGCAGGCCGTGATTTTGGCGGCTCAGTCGATTCAATTGGGCGAAGCTTCCGCGGTCGTAGCTGGCGGCATGGAAAACATGAGCGCAGCTCCTCACTTGCTGGTCAACAGTCGGACAGGACAGCGATTAGGCGACACGAATCTTATCGATTCCATGATTCACGATGGGCTTTGGTGCCCATTCGAAAATCGTCATATGGGTGGATCGGCTGAAGCGATTAGCGAGAAGTACGGCGTTACGCGAGAACAGCAAGATGAATTCTCCGAACGCAGCCACCGACTCGCCTCAACGGCGAGTGCAGAAGGTTCGTTCAACGACGAAATCACGCCAGTTGAGGTGACAGGCAGGCGTGGCAACGTTGTCATAATCGACACAGACGAAGGCCCACGTGCCGACACGGATCTGGCTGGACTTTCAGCACTTCCAACGGTATTCCCACCGGGTTTGACGGTTACACCTGGGAACGCTTCTTCGATCAGCGACGGCGCCGCCGCCGTGGTTGTGACGAACGCAGAGATGGCAGGAGGGTCGTCAAGTGGTCCGGTCGCACGTATCACGGGATATGCCCACGCAGCAAACGAACCCGGCATGCTGTTTGACGCACCTCGAATAGCAGTACATAACCTTCTAAAGAAAACTGGACAGTCGTTGGACGAATTCGATCTGATAGAAGTCAACGAAGCATTTGCTGCGCAGGTTCTTGCGAATGGACAGGCGTTGAATTGGGATTGGGATCGCGTTAATCTGCGAGGCGGAGCAATCGCGTTGGGACATCCGATAGGCGCCAGTGGTTCAAGGATCCTCGTTACTCTGATGCACGGTCTTGAGTCCTCTCGGGGCAAAGAAGGACTCGCCGTGATTTGTCACGCTGGCGGCGGTGCTGTCGCCATGAGCATCTCGCTTCAATAGTCGATGTTTCGTAACTCAACCAAGCAACACTAAGGAATCAGACATGGCATTCGATCCAAGCCAAATGGACGTGATCGACCGACGACAGGTCGAAGCGATGATATTAGGCCCATTGCTTCGTGCTTTCCAAGAAGAAATCGGTGTCGAGAGAACAAACGAAATCGCTCGCGCTGCGATCACGAAATTGGCTCGCGAGCAAGGTGCCCAGTTTGCCGAGGGAATCGGTGCGAACGGCCTGGAAGATTATGCATCGAACAAAGATGCGTGGCGTCGACATGGGGCACTGGAAGTCGACATCATCGAGAGTAGCCCTACTAGATATTCATTTGACGTGACTCGATGCAAGTACGCCGAAATGTACAAATCACTCGGTTACGGCGACCTTGGAGACATCTTCTCTTGCACTCGGGATTTTGAGTTTTGCAATGGGTTTAATTCAGAAGTGAAGTTGCAGCGAACGCAGACCATAATGCATGGAGCTTCACATTGTGACTTCAGGTATTCACTGGACGAACCACAAACTCAGACAGAACCAGAGATCGAGTAGCCTCTCTGGGCTAATAGTTTTGATCTGTAATGTTCGATAGAACAGATTTGCCCGAAAGTTCGTACAATCAACTACCTCTTCATACTTTCGAAGGACCGCTCAATATGACTCAACTTACCTGCCCAGTAGATCAGACAGCCTTAGAAGATTCAAAATCTTCAGGTGAAGAGTCGTCGCAATGTCCTGAATGCGACGGTATTTGGCTGACAACGCCAGCTATCGAGTCGCTCGAAGACAATGCCGCAAGCGACGACATGGTCAAAGGTCAGCGTCAGTACGGCAAGCATGAAGTCGATCACCTGTGTCCCCATTGCGGCGGTGCGATGGTGCGTTTCCGCTACCGAGGCTTCAATCTAGAAATTGAGGCATGCCCGAGCGACGCTGGATTCTGGCTCGATAAGAGCGAGGATCGTGAAATTCGCGACGTCATGAAACAGCGAGGTTCAAATCTGAATAGGGCGGTCTCGGCAGAGAAAAGCTGGCATCAGGCTCGTCGGGGCGAGAAGTTAGGTGTTTTCCAGCGTATGAAACAGTTATTGGGTTTCGACTAAGGCTAGAATCGAATTATGTTTGATTCAGATCGCAAAAGCGCCGACATAACCCTTTGCATATTTCCTCACTTGCGTGAGTTCATTGCCATTGATACTCGACAAGATCGACCGGGTGGTCCGGCGGTACTCAATCTCTCGATTTCAAACATCTTGGGTGAAGACTTTTACTCAAAGATGGAACAAGACTTCTCTAAGCTGATCCGCCGCCATGACGTCGGATTCCTTGAATTGATGGGTATTCCACAGCAAGTTGAGGCAGTCGTTCGTGCGAATTCTTTAAAGCGAATTATCGCCGAACTCGGTATCAACACTGAACCGGCCTCGAATGACCCCGGAGGCAGCGTTGGTGTGCTTTTCTTTTCTGGTTCATTACTCGCTTTTGAGAAACCTCAACTGCACGAGGCTACCCGAGAGTTGTTCGGCGGTAGGCTGACGCAACATGTGCTCGAACAACTAAACGATCAGCTTTTTACATTGATGGAAAAAGAGCGAGAATCGATCAAAGACACTACTCAACAGGATCTCGCCGGACTCATCTCAGGCAAAAGTGGTCCGTACGTAACTCTCTGGGAAAGTAGCGGGAAGTAACCGCTGTTCAGTTTGAGCCAGACCCATAGCTGTATCGTCTGTAGTCACTGATTCAACAAATAGCGGAGCCCTTCGTGGGTTTTCGCACCAAGTACCGTTCGACGAACCAAACTATGGATGACTCCTTCCTCGATGTTTTTCTAGGTCACCCAGCCGATGGCACCTTCATGGCATGGCTTGCTGAGGGCGGTCTATGGGCTTTTCTGATTGCAATTGCAGCCGTTGTTGGCTGGTTCGTAGTCCGGATCATCTTACGACGCGGACTGAAACAAGCAATTCGTGGATTGGATCAACACGAAGCGACCGCCGACGTCGGGCTGGCGGTCCAAGCTGCAGATTCATGGATTTCAAACATCTTGGTAGCGGCGGTGTTCGGTGTGGCAGCGATTCTTGGGATTCTGCACGTGCTTGGTAACAACGTCGACCCAGCCATCGACTATCTAAAGAATGCTGGGTCATCGACAGGAAACTGGCTTGCCACAGATGGATTGAGAATCGTTTTAATCCTGTTCATGAGTTGGGTTGCGACACGGATTGCTCGGCGAGTTATTCCTAGATTGCTTTCATCGGTAATGCTTGGGCAGGCTTCGACCGCAGATCATGATGAAGTTCTCAAACGATCAGAAACACTTTCCAGCGTATTTGTTGGTGCAGCGGTCGCATTTATCTATGTTTCTGCGCTGTTCATGGTGCTTACCGAACTTTCAGTTCCGATCGGCCCCGTGCTTGGTGGATTCGGTATCGCGGGCATAGCGGTTGGATTCGGTGCTCAGTACTTGGTGCGAGATTTGATAGCTGGAATATTCATCATTGCTGAGAACCAGTATCGAACTGGCGACGTGGTGACGATCGCGGGAATTTCGGGCTTGGTCGAATCGATCAACCTCAGGCGCACAGTATTGCGGGATCTCGACGGGCAAGTGCACGTTATTCCAAACGGAGAAATTACGGTTGCATCGAACAAGACCAAGTACTGGTCGCGAGTGAACCTTGATGTTGGTGTTGCCTACAAAGAAGACGTTGATCGGGTGATCGAAGTCCTTAACGAAATCGGTGAAGATATTGCAGCCGATCGTTACTACGGTCTGATGTTGATCACTCCTCCACAGGTTCTTCGTCTGAACTCACTGGACGATTCGGCGGTAACGTTCAAGATGCTCGGTGACTGTAAGCCGATGAAGCAATGGGAAATCATGGGAGAGATGCGAAAACGCATCAAAATCAGACTCGACGCCGAAGGTATCGAAATCCCATTTCCACACCAGACAGTCTACTGGGGAGAAGCCCAGCCGCCGTTCAGAGCTGAAGTCGTTGCCGATGCCGTTCGTGACGTTAGTACGCCTAATCAATCGGATAGCACCCCAACTTCCCAGCCAGCACCATCGCAACGTAAGCCCGCGGCTACGCCATCTGCCACTGGTAGCCGTGATGACGAAAAACTCACTCCTGAACGTCGAGAAGAATTGCTTGCTGCAACAGCGATCGCTACCGCCTCACGCGTCTCTGACGCACTGATGGACACCAAGTCGCGTACGTTACTCGTAGACACTGCTGACAACGAATAGCTAGGCTCTACCGAGTGTTGGAGGCTTCGTGTAGTTCACTGATAATTTGGTGAACTGTCGCTGCCGGATCAAGCAAACCAACGATGTCTTGAATAGCAGCTGATTTGGCAGATCTACTCTCCGATGATTCGTCTACTGCTTCTTCCATCGCATTTGTAATACCGGCAACATCGGTGAAACTGACTATCGACGCTTTGTCGCTAAATAGATCGCTTGTGGCGTCATTTTCACTGAGGATCATTCCACCGTTTTTCGTGTTCACAACTGGGCCGTCAAGTGGACTTCGCCCGACACCGTCGGCCACAGGGATCGACACTAATGTGTCGTAGACGCTAAGGGCTGCGATTGCTCGATAGAAATTATTCTCCTCATACACTCGAATCGGATTAGAGTTTTTCACCGCATCATTAACCTTTCGTACGGCACGACGAACTTCCTCTGACACTCGTCTGTATGCAGATATATGAGTCGGCCCAGGCGTGAGCATCAGCAAATATCGGGTGGTCTCGGCTAGATCAGGTCGTCGCTTCAACAGTTCACCGTAAGCATTGATGGACCGTACGATGTTCTTGTGCGGATCGGAGCGATCGACCGTTACAAACGTGTGCTTCGAATCATGTTCCGACAGGTCCATGATAAATCGCTGAGTTGGGGAGAAATTGAGGACTGTATTAAATTGCGGCGATCGCACCGACGGTGCCAGCACACTGAGGCGAACGTCGTGTGAATCTATCGTGAGCAAGTCGGCTCCAAATCTGACCGAAGCCGGTTGCTTGTCTAATTTCGAACTGAAATGGGAACGTACACAGGCAATGAAAGCGTTTTTATCAGCGTCGATAGGAAATGAAACTACATCTGCAGATAGAAGGCTATTCAATAGTTCTGAACGCCATGCAATTGGAAGAAGTTCGAGCTCGGAAGGCCACGGCCACGGGGTTTCGAACGAGAAGTGAATCATCGAATCGGGATGACGCTCTCGAACCATCCCGGGAACAAGCATCAGCTGATAATCACGGCAAATCAGGGCAATTCGATTACCATCTGCGATGTCGGATATGCGATCTGCAAATGATTGGTTGACCACCCTGTAGCCTCGTTCCCAAGCGTCGTGTTCTTGTGTTCCGATGTTCGGTGTGAACGTTGGGCTCCATGATCGGTGGAGCAGAAACCACAAAAGGGGATTGCAAATGACGTTGTAGAACTTGTGGTGAACACGGCGTGGTGGTGAAACGAGCCTCACGTTCCAGCCTTCGGGAAGCACGTCATTTCGAATTAATCCAAGATCGTCTGCTTGGGTCTCAGCAGCGTTACGATCCGCTGCGCCCACTGCACCAGTTACCCAGGAAATTGGAAGGTCAGAAAGTGGTTCAAACATCTCTGAAGATCGAGATGTGTCGCGTCTAGCAACGAGTTTCCCCGAATGATCTTCAGAGAAATTGAGCGGGCCCCGGTTCGACGCCACGATTAGCTGCCTGTCAGGGATTGGCTTGATCGCCAATTCAGACAGGTTTGCAGCTTCGTTGGTTGACGAACCGTTATTTGATAAATCACCGCTCTTATGAGCCATGGAATTTGCCCTACCGCGCCCGTAAAAGCTCAAGATCGAACTCGTAGTGCACGCGGCGGTCGTTTACATTTAGTTCCGAATTCAATCACGCGAACTGCTAATCGTCAAAATTCGCATGTCATAAATCATCTTTGACACGCAAATTGTCCGCTAACTAAAATCAGTAGTTCGACATTGTTCTGATTCATTTACGCGCGCAGTTCGGAGAACTATGACCTCCCGCCCTCCAAAGACAGCAGATGAACTACGAGAGGCATTCCTTTCGTATTTCGAAGGAAATGACCACCTTCGAATGCCCTCAGCATCGCTGATCCCTGCCGCTGACCCGACATTGCTTCTCACAAACTCGGGAATGGCTCAGTTCAAGCCGTACTTCTCCGGAGAAAAAGAGCCGCCTCATCCGCGTGTCACTACTTCGCAGAAGTGCTTCCGAACTACCGATATCGAAGAGGTTGGAGATGATACGCATCTAACGATGTTCGAAATGCTGGGTAATTTCAGCTTCGGCGACTATTTCAAAAAAGAGGCGTGTGCTTGGGCGCTCGACCTGCTAACCAATCGATTTGGACTTGACCCTGAACGCCTCTACTACACCGTCTACACCACTGACGATGAAGCGGAAAACATCTGGAAAGAGTTGGGAATACCCGCCGATCGAATCTACCGATTCGGTGATGAAGACAACTGGTGGGGTCCGGCTGGCGACGAAGGCGTATGTGGTCCTAGCTCAGAGATCAACTACTACCAAGGATCGCTTGATGATGTTCCTGCGGTAGACGACCCTGTTCGTAAAGGCGTGTGGGGGCCTAATTATCACGATGATTTCGTTGAGCTGTATAACCTCGTGTTCACCCAGTTTTACCGCGACCTAGACGGTAACGACACGGTTCTACCAGCAAAAAATATCGATACTGGCATGGGGTTCGAACGCATGCTTGCGGTACTTCAGGGCGCGTCGAACGTGTACGAAACCGATGCGTTTCGACCAATCATCGCCCACGTCGAGCGACTTTCTGGAAAAGAGTGGGGACAGGACAAAGAAATCGACAGGTCAATTCGGGTTGTTGCTGAACACGCAAGGTCAGCTTCTTTTCTAATCGGCGATGGCGTGATTCCAGGCAATTCAGGTAGAGGTTACGTTCTTCGGCGTTTGATTCGACGTGGAATGTTGTTTGGACGCGAACTTGGCATGGACACGCTGATGCTGTCCGATATCTCAAAAACTGTTTCCGACCACATGGGGCACGCATATCCAGAATTGGTCGGCAATTACGAGTTCATCAAGGATGTCCTTGAGCAGGAAGAAAACAGCTTCTCGCGTACTTTAGAGTTTGGTGCTCGAGTGCTTTCCGGGATGGTCAACTACCGCAGCGAAAACCCTGATGCTGCTGAACAACTGAAAGATGGCAAGAAGCTGAATTCACCCGCCGGTGATGATGGCAAGTCAGTCGGAACTCGTTTGGCAATCGCCGAACTTGAACGACTGGTCGAGTCCGGTGACGTCGATGCCATCGATGGCTGGCGAGCCAACGTTTCTGGCACAGAGGCTTTTGTTCTATATGACACATACGGTTATCCCGTTGAAGTGACCGAAGAAGTCGCCGGAGAAGAAGATCTAGTAGTCGACCGAGCCGGATTCGAAACAGAAATGGAAACTCAACGAGAGCGAAGTCGTGCAGCTGGAGGGTTCGGAGGAAATGCCGAGTCGAACCGGGTATATGAAGCGCTCGGTGTTGAAGACACACCGTTCACCGGTTACGAGACTCTTATTTCGGAAACGAGCGTCTCAGCTATCGTTAACAACGGTGAAGCTGTCGATTCGGCTAGTGAAGGCGACGATGTTGAAATCATTCTCGGTGAAACGCCGTTCTACGCTGCCCGCGGTGGTCAGGTCGGCGATACCGGCGTAATTTCGGGCGATGGCGTCGAGGTAACGATCACCGACACTTTGGCTCCGTACGGTCATGTAAATGTTCACCACGGGACGATAGCGTCCGGTTCGCTAAACAAAGGTGATGGTGTCACCGCCTCTGTCGACGGAGAGCGTCGAGAGCGCATTCGTCGCAATCACACAGCTACCCACCTGGTCCACGCCGCTCTGCGTGAGATAGTTGGCAGCCACGTTAGGCAAGCAGGTTCTGTCGTTGATCCAGATCGGTTGCGCTTCGACTTCACCAATATGCAGGCTCTCACCCGCGACCAGATCAAAGCGGTCCAAGATCGGGTTAACGAGAAAATTCGGCTCAATCGAAATGTTGAGGTTCACTGGACAACATACGGCGAGGCGGTCGAAGAGGGCGCATTGGCATTCTTCGGTGATACCTACGACAACGAAGTCCGCACGATCAAGATCGATGCACCGTGGAGTTACGAACTTTGCGGCGGAACGCACATGGATCACACCGGTGGCATTGGGATGTTCGTCATCACTTCAGAAACTGGCATCGGGTCGGGAATGCGTCGAATGGAAGCGATCACTGGTGTTGCTTCGGAAGAGGCGATATTCGAGCGATTCGGTGCTCTCGATGAGATCGCTTTGAAATTCCGTGTACCAGTGGCTGATGCCGGTGATCGAGTCAATTCATTGGCAAACGATCTTGCTCAGAGTCGAAAGAAAGTTGCACAGCTTGAGGAGCAACTTCTACAGGCGAGTGTCGGCGGGAGTAGTTCGAACGGTTCCGCCAACAGTTTCGATATCGAAGCAGACGATGTTTCGATTCACGTTGAGGTAAGCGAAGTACCGGCGTCGAACTTTGGTGCGCTTCGTAAAACCGGCGACCATCTGAAGAACCAGATCGGCAAAGGTGTTGTGGTGTTAGGCAGCGTGATCGACGGAAAACCGATGGTCGTGGTTATGGCGACTGATGACGTGGTAGAAGCGGGAATTCATTCGGGCAATATTGCAAAAGCCATTGCGGGCATGATGGGCGGCGGCGGTGGCGGTAATCCGACAGTCGCTCAGGCAGGCGGAAAGAACGCCGAGCAACTACCTGAGGCTCTCGCCGCGACTGAGGGAATCATTCGTGAATCGTTAAGCGGTCGGGCAGGGGACTAGTCATCAAAGACCACGGCAGACTACTCGGTGTCGATTATGGTGAGGCTCGTATCGGGCTCGCCATAAGCGATCCTACTGGCACGATTGCAACGCCACTGGAAGCGATAAAAGCTGCAGGGCAACAGGACGCAGAGAATATTTCAGCGGTAGCGATCGAACGCGAGGCTCGTGGAATCGTGGTTGGTCTTCCGCTTTCTTTGGACGGTTCACAGGGTCCTGCTGCTCGCAAAGTGAATGCTTTTTGCGCTCGGCTTCGCAAGGCGACCGATTTGCCGGTGATGGCGTGGGACGAACGGATGACAACGGTCGAAGCACATTCACTATTGAGAGAGACCGGAAAGTCTCCTTCGAAAGCACGTGGAGCGGCCAGAGGCAAGATAGACTCAGCATCGGCCGCAATTATTCTCAACTCTTATATGCAGTCGAACTAAATTTGTCCGTATGCGGACATGGAGAAGTATGAGCAGCAATATCGGCGTCATGGGGCATCCCATTGGACACACTAAGTCACCCATATTCCAGCAGGCTGGATTGGACGAACTCGGCATCGACGAGACGTTCGAGGCGTGGGACGTTTTGCCTGAAGATTTGGAAGCTAAGGTAGCTACTTTCCGTGAAAGTGGTTTCATCGCTTCGTGCGTGACTCTTCCGTACAAGCAAGATGTGATTCCTTTGGTGGATGAACTGACCGAAGCAGCTGAAGCGGTTGGCGCAGTGAACTGGATATTCAATCGCGACGGTAAGCTCGTTGGGCACAATACCGACGGTTCCGGATTTCTACGGGCACTCAAGGAAAAAGCTGGATTCGACCCCAAAGGCGCTGATGCCGTTGTATTTGGAGCCGGTGGAGCTGCCCGGGCGATTGTCTACGCATTGAAATCAGCAGGTGTAAATCGCCTGACGATTGCGAATCGAACCGTCGAGAGGGCTCAAGCGCTTGCCAATGACTTCACTGAAGGTCGATTTAAGCCGACCGCCACTGGCATGAGCCGAGACGAATTATCGAACTACGTCCCATATGCGAACTTGCTCGTAAACACTACGTCACTCGGAATGGCCGGTGGTCCCGCCGAGCTAGCGACTCCAGCCACAGCTGACATGATTTCTGCCGATGCCGTGGGCTATGACGCCGTCTACGCGCCGCCAATGACCAAGTTCCTGCGTGAGGTCGAAGAAGCCGGCGGGGAACCGGCTGGCGGCATGACGATGTTGGTGTTCCAGGGAATCGAAGGTTTCGAGATGGCGACTGGGAAGACTGCGCCTGTCGATACGATGTTTACTGCTCTTGAAGTTGCTCTAAAATCCGGCTGATCCGGTGTAGGTTCTGGCAACTGCCTATAATCGAAGCCACAAAATATTAGTTGCGGTCATGACGTGCGAGTGAAGAACGTTTTTTCGCTTGCTTGATATGACAAATATCAGCTGACAACCCTCACAGCGAACGAGAATCCTTACGAATGACGACATTTCGATACCTCACGGCCGGAGAATCACACGGTCCCGGCCTGACAGTAATTGTTGAGGGGATACCTGCTGGTCTCGAAGTGACCGAGGAGTACATCGAGAAACAGATGGCTCGTCGGCAAAAAGGTTACGGCTCTGGCGGTCGAATGAAGATCGAGAAGGACCGCGCTGATATTCGTTCAGGTGTTCGTCACGGAATTTCACTTGGTTCACCGATCGCTATGTGGATTGAGAACAAAGATTTCGCCAACTGGACAGTCGCTATGTCGGTTTCAGAAGTGGGCGATGATGTGGACAAAAAGGTCTACACAAAAATCGTTCCCGGTCACGCTGATTTCCCGGGTGCATTAAAATACGTGCAACACGACCTGCGTAACGTGCTTGAACGAGCCTCTGCTCGGGAGACTGCAGCGAGAGTTGCTGCCGGATCAATTGCACGACGACTGCTCGAAGAGATAGGGATATCAATTCACTCACGGGCTGTTTCTACGGGCGACCAAGATGGCCGTTCAGTAGCTACCGAGGACGTCGATTGGGATGTTGTTGAAGGTTCCGAAGTTCGTGCTTCGGATGCCGATGCCGATGCCCGATTCAAAGCCGCAATCGATAAGTCAAAGAAAGAACGAACCACCATTGGTGGCGTGTTCGAAGTTGTCGCGTTCGGAGCGCCTGTCGGTCTTGGTAGTCATGTGCACTGGGATCGCAAGTTAGACGCGCGGCTGGCGCATTCAATGATGAGCATCAACGCTGTGAAGGGTGTTGAGATTGGCACTGGGTTTGCAAACACTCGCAAGCCGGGTCGTGAAGTTCAAGATGTGATCGAGCCAGATTCATCTGACCCACGCCGTTTCAAACAGATTACGAACCATGCTGGTGGCATTGAAGGCGGCATGTCGAACGGCAATCCGATCGTTGTGAACGTCGCTATCAAGCCGATCGCCACTATGACAAATCCGCTTCCATCGGTCGATATCAACACAGGCGAGCTCGTTGACGCCGCTTACAATCGCAGCGATATTTGTCAGGTTGCCCGAGCGTGTCCAGTGGGTGAAGCAATGATGGCTCTTACACTTGTAGAGGCTATGCTCGAAAAGTTCGGTGGCGACTCGCTCGACGAGATCAAGCGTAACTATGCCGGGTACGTCGAATCTCACCAAGAATTCGGCAAGGGCTAGCCTTTGTATCGAAGAAGCCACGGAACATACAAGCATTGAGCGATATTACCGGCGCCAAGCCGAACATATACCTGATTGGTCTTTCGGGAACTGGCAAGACTCGATCCGGTCGGCGCGTCGCTGAATTGCTGGGCTGGCCGTTTGTCGAGATGGACGGCGTGATCGAAGATCGAGCAGGCAAGCCAATTCCTCTCATATTCAAAGAGAACGGCGAAGACTACTTTCGCAATCTTGAGTCTCAAATACTCGAAGAAGTCGCTGGGCGAGGCGGGCGAATAGTTTCGACGGGCGGCGGTGTTCCCGTGAAAGTAGCAAATCGCGAGACGATGAAGTCTTCCGGATTAGTCGTTCGATTGAGTGCTAGTCCAGAGGTAATTCACCAGCGGCTTGTAAGCTCGGCAAACCAGAGAGGTCGTACGCTACGTCCATTACTCGGCGACGATGCTCCGGTTGAAAAACTTCGCAAAATGTTGCTTGAACGTGAAGATGCTTATTCGACGGCGAATGTGACTGTCGACACCGAGGCCAAATCTCATGATGAGGTCGCTGAAGCGATTGCCGAAGCGTGGCGAAATAGCGGACTGGCGGATTCGAATGACTGACCAAGACCAAAACCTAGCTGCAATCGTCAACACAACTCAGGGAAGCTACCGAGTTGTAGTAGGTCGGAATATAGTCGATGACCTTGGTATTGAACTTGCCAAGACAGGTCTAAAGGGCAGGGCGTTCTTGGTCGCCGCTGAAGTGATGTTTCCGGATCCCACTCGCAAGGCGCAGGAAGCACTTGAACGTGGCGGTTACGAAACGCATCTTCTTGCCTTGGAGATCGGCGAGAAGAACAAAAACCTCGAAACAGTTCAAGTTGTGTACGAATGGCTAGCCGATCTGCGAGTTGAACGCGGCGACATCATTGTTGCCATGGGCGGCGGTGTCACTGGCGATCTCGTTGGCTTCGTTGCCGCTACTTGGCTACGCGGTGTCGCTGTTGTTCATGTGCCTACAAGCCTTGCTGCGATGGTCGATTCATCCATTGGCGGTAAGACGGGCGTGAACATTCCTACTGGGAAGAACCTGATTGGTGCGTTCCATCAACCTAAGTTAGTGCTGCAAGATGTCGCACATCTCGAATCGTTGCCCGCACGCGAAATGTCTGCCGGATGG
>Ga0233439_10003163_pt1 | contig 17534 bp, 18 predicted proteins | sample SI_123_September_6_FD_182713 | JGI IMG/M metagenome (GOLD analysis project Ga0233439, IMG submission 182713) | Seawater microbial communities from Saanich Inlet, British Columbia, Canada - SI_123_September2016_100_MG | ecosystem: Environmental > Aquatic > Marine > Inlet | place: Canada: British... | reverse complement strand
GGAAGATCTGCATCAATTAAAGTATCAATATATTTTGAGAAAATTTTTGATTTCATAATCATTGGATCACCACCAGTAAATAATACATCAGTAATCTCAGGATGTTCTCTAAGATACTGAACTAGTTGTTCGCCTTCTTGCATTGCAAATTTCATTTCATCCATACCAACAAATTGAGGCCATCTAAAACAAAAACTACAATATGCATGACAAGTTTGACTTTGACTAGGAAAGAAAAGACAAGTTTCTCTATACTTGTGTTGCATTCCATATAATTTGGTTCCATCCTTTAATGTTGGAACATTAAGTTCCATTTGACCTGCAGGATGTGGATTTAATTGTAAACGAATTTCATTTGCAATAGTTGCAATTTCTTTTTTATCAGCATTATTTTTTAATGCAGCAGCCATTTTTTCATAATGTTCAGGTTTCAACATTCCTTTTTGAGGAAATGTTAAAACGAAAATTGGATCGTTTGGAATATTATTCCAATCAATTAATTGTTCAACTACATAGTTATTTGCTTTAAAAGGTAAAACATTTCCTACAACTTCCATTTCAAATTGTTTTTCTTCAGAAAGTTGTTGAATTTGTGGAAGTTGACGAAAATTGGATAATGTGTATGATTTCATAGATGGTGAATCATTCCAAATTGATTTTTGATAGGTCATTTTGAAATTAGTACTCTAACCCTTGTTAAATGTTACAACAATTTTAGGCATAAAATAATTAAAAATTATATCATTTTTTCTCTTAAAATAATCAAAATGGCTTAACATTTTATTCTAGAAAATAAAACAAAGTAAGAAGACAAATTATGAGCGAAGGAGATATTTCACAAATTTCAGTTGGAGAATTTGAAACAGTTTCACAATTATTAGCTTCATCAGAATCACTTCAGTTAGCTTTCATCATAATGATAATTGGGATTATTATGATAGCTGCTGCGTATAAAACATTCTCATCACTAATAAAATCAAAAAAAATATTTTACACTAGACCACATTTATCAAAATTTGTACAAAATGCAGTATTACCATTTTTTGCGATTGCTCTAATTTCATCAACTAATGCATATATTCAAACTTCAGAATTATTTGAACAGGATTCAAATATTTCTTCAATAGAATTAACTCCTGAAGAAACTTTTGCAAAAATTCTCAATACTTTCAATATTCTAGTTATTGGATATACAATTTCTCATTTAATACCAATAATGCTTACAAAACGTGATAAATCAATCCTTGAAAAACAAGATTTTGAAGTTTGGTATGATATGCAAGGTTTTTCAGATGATAATGATCTTTTCCACAAATTATACAAATGGATTCCACCAACTATTACACCTGAAGATTTTACTGATGAAGAATTCAAAAATCTCTGTAAAACAAAAGAAGGTATTATTCAATTAGAACAATATCGTACTTCAAAAGGAAACCCTATTGGAAGTTATGAAAAATTAGTAAGTAATACTTTTGAAAAATGGAAAGAATCTGAAAGAGGAAAATATTTAAAATATTTTAACAATTGTATTACTGGAAATAATCAATCAGGAAGAAAATTAAAACCTGGTGCAAAGCCAGATGAAATATTTGCAATAGATATTTGGAGAGAAGAAAAGAGAATTAATGGTTTTGAGCCATTAATTCCAAGTTCTCGACCAGTAGGATATGCACGTAAAAAAAGAGAAGGAATTCCCAAATCATTTAAACAAATTTTACCTGTAGGAATTTTTCTTGCAACAATTTTAGGAGTTGTGTCTTGGTGGGGAGTCGATTTATTTGTGCTAGCAACTGCAACAGGTGGTCTTGCAATTGGTATTGGTTTAGCATTACAAGAAACAATGCAAAATTACTTTGCATATTTAATGATTAGAAAAGACAATATTTTCAAAGAAGGTGAAAGAGTGCAATTAGAATCAGGATATAATGGATATGTTCATAAAATTACACCTAGAGTGACCTATGTTAGAGATGGATTACATGAATCTGTAGCAATAATTCCTACAAGACAATTAGTAACAGCACAAATTATCAATTATACAAAAGAAAACAAACTTGTTCCAGCAGTAGTTGCTGTGGGTGTTTCATATCTTAATGATCCAAAACAGGTTGCTGCAATTTTAGTAAAAATTGGAAAACGTGGTATGATTGAAATTAAAGATAGTAAAGAGAGACACCTAGTTAGACAAAATAGATGTCCGTATTTAGATGAAAATAAATCAAGTTGTGGGTGTGATAAGGATCTACATGTAGATATTTCACAACCAGTTGTAAGATTTAATCAATTCAATGATTCTGCATTAGATTTCTCAATGTGGCTATACGTCAAAGATTATGGATCACAATTTAAAACAAAAACAGATTTGAGAATGATAATGTATGAAGAATTTAAAAAATATGATATTAGAATTCCATGGCCAATTAGAACTGTATATCAAGGCGATGAAAAGAAAGAGCAAATAGAAATTGATGAAAAAGATGAATTTAGAAATAAAGTAATTGATGAGTATGGATTAGGAGATTTAGGTCGTGGAGAAGGCGACGAATAGAAAAAATTTCTCAAAACTTAAGAATCCCTTCAAATCATATTTGCTTATTGAGTAAATTATCAATAATTTCAGGAAAAACTTCAGAAAATTTAGCAAAAAAACTATCTAAGAAAATAAAGGCAAATCTTGTAAAATCAGAAATTAGAGTTTTTCCTGATGGAGAAAGTAAAATAACATTAATTGGAAAAATATCAAAAAAGAAATCTATTGTTTTACAATCAATCTATCCACCAGTAGATACCAATTTAGTTCAAGTATTATCATTAATTACGAAAGCTAAAGAAAATTCATCAGAAGTAATTGCTGTAATTCCATATATGGGATATGCAAGACAAGATAGAGAATTTTTACCAGGTGAAATTGTTACAATGAAAGTACTTGGTAAGTTATTCAAAAGTGCTGGAGCATCAAAAATAATTGTTGTGGATATTCATAGTTCAATTGGATTGAAGCATTTTAGTATCAAAACAAAAAATGTTACTGCAATTCCAGATCTTGTAGGATTTTTTAAGAAATTGAGCCTAAAAAATCCTTTAGTTGTATCACCAGATCAAGGTGGAAAAGAAAGAGCAAAGGAATTTGCAAAGGAATTCAATTCAGATTATATCGCATTAGAAAAAACAAGAGATAGAAAAACAGGTAAAGTAAAAATTAAAACAAAAAATTTAGAAGTTGAAAATAGAGATTTAATTTTAGTTGATGATATCATAAGTACTGGAGGTAGTATTATCAAAGCTACACAATTTCTTAAAAAACAAAAATGTAAAAAAATCTATGTTGCATGTACACATGCACTTCTAATAAATGATGCTGAAAAGAAAATAAAGAAAGCAGGAGTTACAAATATTATTAGTACAAATACAATTCCAGGAAAAATATCAAAAGTAGATATTTCAAAAACTATTGCAAAGGCAATAATGTAATGCCAGAAAGTTTTTTTATTTTATCTAAAGATTATTTAGAACTTGCAACTGATGAAGTTATTGCAATTGTAAAAATGTATGATAGGTTTGCTAAAATAAAAATAATTTCAAATCTAATAATCATTCAATCAAAAACCAATTGGAATAAAATTATGGAACGTGCTACATTTGTAAAAACTTCTGGACAAATATTAAGAAAAATGTCAGGATTATTTTTAGATGATGAGAATTTTCAGGTTCTAAAAGATACAAGAAGTTTTGTATGTAGAGTAATTAACCTATCATCAAATCAATTGAATATATTAGAATTAGAAAGCTCTATGGGGGACATGATATCTAAATTTACACATGCAAAAGTAAATTTAGAAAATCCTGACATTACAGTATATCTAATTTTTACAAATGAAGAAAATTTTTTTGGTTTTTCAGAAAAAAATGAAGTTAGAAAACGTCCTAAAAAAAGTAAAAAATATCCTCATGAATTAGATTGGAAATTGACGAGAGTTATGATAAATTTAGTTGGATTAAAAAAAGGAGAAACTCTATGTGATCCATTTTGTGGTACAGGCACAACATTACTTGAATCTGAATCTATGGGTATCAATGCAATTGGAATAGATTTTGATGAAAATATGTGTGAAATTTCTAAAGAAAATCTTAAAATCAATAATTATAAATCTAAAATTTTGAAATCAGATTTTCAAGAATTGGTAAAAATATCAAATGATTTTGATGGAATTGTTACTGATCTACCATATGGTAGATCTTCAAAAGCATCAGAAAAACCTGAAGAAATTTTAAAAAGATTTATCTCAATTATCCCTAAAAATAAGAAAATTGCTATAATGTATAAAAAAGAATTAGATCCTAAAATGAAATTAAAAGGATTAAAAAAATATCAGATCTATAGGCATAAAAGTCTCACAAGAACTATTTTGATTAAATGAAACTAGTATTTTTAGGAACATCAGCTGCACAACCAACAGAAAAAAGGGGATTGTCTTGTATTTGTTTAGAAAGAGAAGGCGAAATCCTAATGTTTGATGCAGGTGAATCTACACAGATTTCATATATGAAATCAGGGTTGGGGTGGAACAAAAAAATGAAATTATTTGTAACACATTTGCATGGAGATCATTGTGTAGGAATTCTAGGATTATTACAAACAATGTCAATGCAAAATAGAACTGAATCTTTAGAAATTTTTGGTCCTAAAGGAATTGATGAATTTCTTGCAGCTAATATTAAAATATTAAATTTTGGATTATCATTTTCTATTTTAATTACAATTGTTAATGAAGGAACAATATATGAAAATAATAAGTTTTTAATTCATGCAGCAAAAGCAAATCATTCAATAACTGCATTTTCATATTTATTTGAAGAAAAAGATAAACCAGGAAGATTTAATGTTGAAAAAGCAAAAGAATTAGGCATACCAGAAGGTGAATTATGGAATAAATTACAAAATGGAGAAAATATTACTAATAATGAAAAAATAATTAAACCTGAACAAGTATTGGGTAAAAAACGTTCAGGTAAAAAAATAGGAATCTCAGGAGATACAATGCCAACAAAAGAATTAGAAGAATTTTTTAGAGAATGTGATTACTTAGTTTTTGATTCTACATTTCTTGATGAAGAAAAACAAAAAGCACAAGATACTTGTCATTCAACAGCAAAACAAGCTGCGGAATTAGGAAAAAATGCAAATGTAAAAAATTTGATTTTAACACATTTTTCTGCAAGATATAAAGATGAAATTGGGCATAAAATAGAAGCAGAACAAATTCATAATTCAGTTATTACTGCAAAAGATCTTTTAGAAGTAATAATTAATTAATTTTAAATAAATTTTTTATAAAATTAAATGGATCAAATCCAGATACTTCATTTACAAGAATTTCTTTAGATGATTCACTTGATTCTACAATTTGAGTTTTAATATTATCTCCAGTTTCTGTAATTCCTTCAGAAATTTTTTCGTTAACATTTTCAACTAATTTATCTCCAGTTTCTGTAATTCCTTCAGAAATTTTTTCGTTAACATTTTCAACTAATTTATCTCCAGTTTCTGTAATTCCTTGATAGATACTATCACTAACACTTTGAATAGTTTTATCAATAGAAGTATCTAGACGATTCTCAGCAGAATTTGTTACTTTTTCATTAAGGGTATTAATGTCATCTTTTAACGAATCAGCTAATAATGCTGATGTACTTGGAAATAATGTAGTAATTTCTGTAGAAAACATCATACCACCTAAAATCAAAACAGCTGCAATTATGCCTAATTTTATCAACATACCATATTACTCCCAAAAAATTCATTTTAAATTCAAACTAAAAAAAATAATCAATAATGAGTTAATTTTCTTAACTAATTCTATTTAATCAAAAATTAGCCAGTCAATTATTGCATCAATATTAGATGATGTTATAGTAACTTTAATTGGTCCCAATGGAGATTCATTAGATTCCTCACAAATTGCTATTTGTTCAACAAATGCTGCTTGTTTATTAAGATAAAACCATGTTGTGTCATCTTGTAAATGATCTTCTAGTGAACGTAAATAATTTTTTTGTAATTTATTATTATGAATAAATTGATAAATTTTTTCAAAAGATCTTAATTCTTTAGATTGTGCATGAATTGTCAAATTATTATTATTTATGATTGAATACGGAAAAATATTAGAAATTGCTTTTTCTATTTTTTCAATAGATTCAGAAGGATTTACTGTGCAAAACATTTCTATTTTGCAACTAAGACTCGGAATATTCATTCAATCCATCTTTGAATTATTTTATATGATTTTTCTATTAATTCATCTTTTGTTAAACCAATATTAGATATTGCAAAATCAGATAATGCAATAGAATTGCTAATACCAACACCTAATTCACGATTATCTCTTTCATTGAAATGTTCTTTTGTTTGTGGATCATCAGATCTTCCTCTTTTTTGTAAGAAATTAAATCGAGTATCTATAGATGCATGAATTGCTAATAATTTTACAGTTCCAAATTTTCTAAGTACATCTATCTCAGCATTAGATCTAACTCCATCAATTAACAATACATTTGCAATAGAGGACTGAATTTTTGATTCAACTAATTCAGCTATTGCACCAGGTCCATTTTTTTCTCTAAGTTCTAACATTAATTTTCCAAGATTTTCTCTACTTGCTTCTAGATTTCTATTTTTAGCTTCTTCTCGCACTGCATTTCCTAAATTAATAATTTCATAGCCTTTAGATTCCAAGCCCTCAGCAATTGTAGATTTACCAGCACCAGGCATGCCTGTTAAACATACGAGTAATTTACTCAACATATATCAAAAAAAATACTCGTCTATGAAGTTAACTATTAGATAATAAGTAAAAATAATGAAATTAATATAAAATCAATTAAAAAATGATTAGTGATAAAATAATGAAACAAATTATTTCTAAAATTGGAAAAACAACAATTCCATCTAAAATAAATCAAAAATCAAAAAAAGAAATTGCAGATAAAGTATACAAATTAGTTGAAAAAGAAATTCAAAAATATTCAGAAGTAGTAGAATTAGAGTTTGGAGGTTCATATGCTAAAGATACATGGTTATCAAAAAATGCAGATATTGATATTTTTATCAAATTTAAAAAAAATATTTCTGAGGAAAAATTAGAAAATATTTCAAAAGAAATAGGTTTTGGATCACTAAAAAAATTTTCTCCATATGTTAGATATTCTCAACATCCTTATGTTGAGGCTAAAATTAAAGATACAAAAATCAATATCGTACCATGTTATGATGTCAAAATTGGTGAATGGAAAAGTGCTGCAGATAGATCACCGTTTCATACAAAATTTATGAAAAAATCATTGACCTTAAAAATGAGAAATGAAGTTAGAATTCTCAAGACATTTTTAAAATCTAATAAAATCTATGGTGCAGAAATTGCAAAACAAGGATTTAGTGGATATATTTCAGAAGTTTTAATTTTAGAATTTGGAAGTTTTGAAAATCTAATAAAATCAATATCAAAAATTAAAGAAAATCAAATTATTGGAAAAACATCAAAATCTTTTGATACATCAATAATTGTAATTGATCCAATTGATAGTAATAGAAATTTAGCTGCTGCTATTTCAAATGAAAACATTGGAAAATTTATTCTTATTTGTAGAGCATTAAAACAAAAACCAAGTTTAGAATTTTTTAAAACTAAAAAATTAAAAATATCAAATAAATTTTGGAATAATTTACTAGTTGTAAAATTTGAATTTAAAACCAGAAGTCCAGATATTATTTGGGGGCAAATTAAAAGAGCAACAGCAACATTATCTACACAGTTAGAATTAGAAGGATTTACTGTACTTAGAAGTAAATCTCATACAGATCAACAAAAGGAGGCATATCTCATTTTCTTTTTGGAATCTACAAAAATAGCTGAAATATATCAAAAGAAAGGGCCAGAATTCTTCAGAGAAGATAATACGCATAGTTTTATTTCCAAAAATCTTAAAGATGCTGAATTAGTTTGGATTGGAAATAATAGAAAAATAATTTCACTAGAAAAAAGAAAATATACTGATGCTGTAAGTTTTATGAAAAAATTTTTGGAAAAAAATCTTCAAGCAGGCATACCAAAAGGCCTTCAAAATGATTTTAAACGAGGTTTTAAGGTATTTGTAGGAAATAAAACTCTAAGTAAATCAATTAAAGAGGAAGTAGCTGAGTTGATTTCAGTAGATGGCACACTCCTTCATTTCAATTAAAAAATTTACAGAAGAACCATACTCAAATATTTTAGGATATCCAAATGCAACTAATCGTCAAATTAAATCAAGAATTAATGAATTAGAAAAATTAAAAATAAAATCAATTTGTTTAACAGGTTCCACTACAATTGGAAATTTAGCAATTTTAGGAAAAGGATACGTTGGTGTTGTAGTACTTGTAAAAAGAGGAAATAAAGAAGTTGCATTAAAAATTAGAAGAACTGATTCTCAAAGAAAAAATATGAAAAATGAAGCAATATTGTTAAAATTAGTAAATTCAGTTAATGTTGGTCCAAAAATAATTGATGTAAGTAAAAATTTCTTAATTATGGAATACCTTGAAGGAGAAAAATTTAGTAATTGGATTGGAATGTTGAAAGGATCTGGTAGTGTAAAAAAATTAAAATCTACAATAAAAAGTGCTTTAGAAGATTGTTATAGATTAGATCAAATTGGATTTGATCATGGTGAATTAAGTAATATTTCAAAGCATGTTATTGTAGGTAAAACAAAAGTTTCTTTAATTGATTTTGAAAGTTCTAGTACAAACAGAAAGCCTTCAAATGTTACATCAATAACTCAAGCATTTTTTATTGGATCAGGTATTGCAAAACAAGCTCAAAAAATCTACAAAAATTCCTCCAAAGAAAAAATTATTGATGCTCTAAAATCATACAAACAAGAAAAAACACGAGAAAATTTTGAAAATTTACTCAAAATTTTGAAATTATAATGGGATCAGCAGGATTCGAACCTGCGACCACTAGCCCCCCAGGCTAGTATCATACCAAGCTAGACTACGATCCCTAGTCTCACAGGCACAAAATGAAATTATTAAATCGTCCTATTAAGAAATAAAAATTATGAAAATATGTAATATTTGTCATAAAATTTCAGCCACTGATAAAGATCATACAGATTGTATTCAGAAAAGAAGTATAGAGATAGAAGATCAAAATTTTAAAAATAGTATTACTGAAAAATTAAACTTATCAAAAAATAATCAAGATTTAGGTGTTGAAGTTAAAGCTATACTAGAACATCTAACTAGAGAGACAAATCAAGAAGATACCTCATAATTATTTTGATAGTATTTCTTTTTCTAAATCTAATTTTTTAGAAAGAGTATCTTTAGTAGATTATTTTTCTTGGGTTGTAGGTCTAATCAAAATTTCATTGACATTAACATGTGATGGAGAATCTACTGCATACAAAATTGCATTTGCAATATCTTGTGCTTGTAAAGTTTCCATCTTCTTTCCATTTTCTACAAATTGCTGAAGAGATTCATCAGTAATTGTGTCAGTAAGTTCTGTTGCAACTATTCCAGGTTCAATACTAGTTACTCGAATATTAGAACGAACACTAAATTCTTGTCTTAATCCTTCTGTAAATGCAGCTATAGCAAATTTTGTTGCACAATAAACACTACCTGCAGGAAATACAACTCTACCAGCTACAGATGAAAGATTAACTATATGTCCTGATTTTTTTTCTTTCATATGAGAAATAACTGAGCCTGTACAGTATAACACACCTTTGATATTTACATCAATCATTCTATCCCATTCATCAACTTTAAGATTTTTAAAAAAACTTAATGGCATCAAACCAGCATTATTAACTAAAATATCAATTGAACCCCATTTATCTAAAACTGCGTTAGCAAAATTCTTACATTCCTCATTTTTGGTAACATCTAATTTTTGAAAAAATACTTCTCCACCATTAGCAATAATTTTTTTTGATAATTCTTCTAATCGATCAACTCTTCTAGCACCAATTGCAACTTTAACACCAGATTTTGCAAGTGTTAGTGCTGTAGCTTCTCCAATTCCACTACTTGCTCCAGTAATTATTGCAACTTTACCACTAATCATTAATTATCATCTAAATTTCCGTCAACAATACTAAAAATGTTTAGAAAATTTAATGGTAAGTTGTTTTAACACCTTACTAAAATTCTAATAAGTTTTTTAAAAGAAAAAATCTATAGTAGTTTGTGATATCTGAGAATTGTGCATATTGTGGAGATATGACAGAAATGCCATTTCATTGTAGTTATTGTAAGGATCCATTTTGTTCTGAACATAGACTTCCAGAAGAACATAGATGTGTAAAATTACGACAAATTAGATCAGAAAGATTTGGAGAGAGAAAAGTAATTCGTGATGGAAATAAAGGAAAAGGAAATTTCTTTAAAAGAATGCTTGGAAAATAATAGAAATTAGTAAGGACTTTTTTCAGGTGAAATTTTAGCTCGTCTTCCTTGATAAATCAAGGCAATTGTTAATGCAAACATAACCATCGCAGTTAATGGAAAATTTTGTGGCGCAGGTAAGATAAACCAATAGTAAATACCAAAAGCTGCAGATACAACTGCCTGAGTCCAAAGTTTAATCCATTTTGGAGCTTTGATTATTCGACTAATGATTTCAACTATGAAAATTCCAATTACTGGATAAATCGTATAAAATAGAAAATCAATTACATCTACTCCAGTATGAGACATAATTTCTAATAATAACAGGTATAATTTCTACCTAATCTTCCCATCTAACTTTAATTGCAATTTTTTTAGCAATTAAAGCCTGAGCATTCTCATATGGAATTGTAGCTATGTCTTCTGCCTTAAAAGGACCATATTTTTCAAGATCTGCACCTACAATTTCATCTACTTCACTAAGAAATCTGATTACTACTTTCTTTATTTTATGATTTTCAGCTAATAATTCAAGAAATTTAGATTTTCCATTAATTGTTGCAGAAAGAATCATTTCTGTTCTTTCATTTTGTTCTTCTTGTGAATCTAAAATGAATTTTTCTTCATCAAGAAGATGACTAATTTCATAATCATCAGAATTAGAAATTTTTTCTAGTCTGATATGTATCAATAATGATGTTAACTCAGTTGCCATTTCTATCATTGTATCTTTAATTTTATTTTCAACACCATCAAATTCTTGTTTTCGTAAATTTCCAATAAAATCAGATAAACTCCGATAAAAATTTGGTTTGATTTCTAGTAAAGAATCATTTTCAGTTTCTCGTAAAACTGTATGATGTAATGAGTTGATATCAATTTGATCAGATTCTGACATTTCTACCTAATCCTTAAATGCTGGTTGTATTTGTGTTTGATTGAAGTATAAAATTGCCCTATAAAGTAAGTCACGGAAAAGCAATTCAGGTATCATATTCACCAGATGAAGTATTTTCAAGGATTCAACATGAAGGAATTCAATTTATCGATTTACAATTTACAGGTCTTACAGGTCATTTTCACCATACTACTATTTCAGCAAATACTTTCACACCAGAACAAATGAGAGATGGTTTACCAAAATTGGATGGTTCATCAATTGTAGGTTTTACAACCATTGATGATTCAGATTTATTGTTAAAACCAGATCCAAGTACATTTGCAATTATTCCTTGGATGACTGAAAATAAAACAGCTAGACTTCTTTGTGATGTTTATTGGGGGGAAAATAGAGGAAGACTATCTAGAGATCCTAGAGGTATTGCTCAAAAAGCTGAAGAATATATCAAAACTCAAGGATTTGATTTTAGTACATGGGGTCCAGAAGTAGAATTTTTTGTTTTTGATAAAGTTCATTGGGATGTATTAACACCATACAAAGGACAATCATATTCAATTGAATCAAAAGAAGCTCCATGGAGTACTGATGGAACTGGATATCCAATGGGATTACAAGAAGGATATTATCCTACAACACCTTCAGATACCCTTACACCATATAGAAATGAATGTGTAAATATTCTTAGTAATAATTTTGGAATTTTATGTGACAATCACCATCATGAAGTTGCAACTGCAGGACAATGTGAAATTGATATTATGTATGATCATATGACAAATGCTGCAGATGCTGCACAGTCTTACAAATATGTAATTAAAAATGTGGCACAAAAATATGGAAAAGTTGCAACATGTATGCCAAAACCAATTGCAATGGATGCAGGTTCTGGAATGCACGTTAATGTTAGTTTATGGAAAGGAAAAGAAAATGCATTTTATGATCCTGATGATGAAATTGAATTAAGTCAAGCTGGTAGATATTTTTGTGGTGGTATTATTAATCACGCAAAAGCATTATCTGCAATTTGCAATCCTACTACTAATTCATATCACAGATTAGTACCAGGATATGAGGCTCCAGCATATATTGCATGGAGTGCAGGAAATCGTTCTGCAATTGTAAGAGTTCCAAAACATTTGAAAGGAAAACAATATTCCAAATTAAAAAGATTAGAGTTTAGAGCACCTGATCCTTCATCAAATCCATATCTTGTATTTGCAGCAGTTACAGCAGCAGGAATGGATGGAATCAAAAAGAAAATGGATCCAGGTGACCAAATACGTGATGATATCTTTAAAATGACAAAATCAGATAGAGCTAAACGAGGAATTGGAGTTCTGCCAAAAAGTTTGGGAGAAGCATTAGATGAATTAGAAAGTGATAGAAAATTCTTAAATCCAATTTACACTAATGATGTAATTGATAAAATTATTGAATTAGAGAGAAGAGATCAAAGAGAAATTGCAATTAGACCCCATCCTCACGAATTTTATCTATACTTTGATGTTTAGACTCTTCCAGTCATATGAAAAATAAAATAAAATGAAATTATTATTAAACTAAATCCAGATACAAAAAATATTCCTTTTTTGTTCTCAGATGTAGTAGTTTTGTATAATAAAATACAACCAGCAAGACCTGTAAATAAAATAAAAATACCATAAATTACAACATCAAAACTTTGACCTGAAATTAATGGATGGAAAAAACCAGAAAGTAATGCAAAAAATATAATTAGATAAACATACTTGAAACTAGAAAGTGCTTTAGATGAAACATTACTCATTGTGATTTGTAATTATAGTTATAAAATAAACTTTTGAAGGAAGAAATTTTTTGAAAATAATCTCACATCATTCCGCCCATATCAGGCATTCCACCCATTCCACCCATTCCAGGTGGCATTCCACCACCCATTCCAGGTGGCATTCCAGGTGGCATTCCTCCTTCTCCTCCACCGCCACCACCAGAACTTTGGGTAGCGATTACATCATCGATTCGAAGAATCATACATGCTGCTTCAGCTGCTGCTGAAACGATTTGAAGTTTAACGGCTAATGGTTCAATAATATCACTTGATTTCATATTTCCAATTTTTCCTTTCATAACATCAATTCCAGTCCATTTTTCACCTTTTTGTTGTTTAGAACGAAGAATTGTAAGAGTATCAATTGGATCCATACCTGCATTTTCTGAAAGTGTTAATGGAATTGATTCTAATGCATCTGCAAATTTCTCTGCAGCTAATTGTTCTCTACCTTCTAATGATTTTGCCCAGCCTCTAAGTTTTGTTGAAGCAAATGTTTCAGGAGCACCTCCGCCTGCTACAATTTGTGGTTTTAAAATTACATCTTTTACTACCATTAATGCATCATGAACAGAACGTTCAACTTCATCAACTACTCTTTGAGAACCACCACGTAAAAGTAAAGTTACAGATTTAGGATGTTTACAACCTTCAACAAATACCCATTTATCTTCTTCAATTTTTCTTTCTTCAACATTTTCTGCACTACCTAAATCTTTTTCAAATAGATCATCAAGATTAGTTACGATTCTAGCACCTGTTGCTTTAGCAAGTTTAGTAAGATCACTTTCTTTAATTCTTCTAACTGCAATAATACCTGCCTTAGCTAGATAATGTTGTGCCATATCATCAAGTCCTTTTTGACATAATACTACATTTGCGCCAGAACCAATTACTTTATCAACCATTGTCTTTAGCATTCTATTTTCTTCATCTAAAAATGATTTTAGTTGTTGAGGATTTGAAATGTTAATTTTGGCATCAGTTTCAGTTTTACTAATTTCTAATGCAGTGTTAATTAATGCAATTTTTGCATCAGTAATTTTTCTAGGCATACCTCCATGAACAACTTCTTTGTCAAGTACAATGCCTTCAATAATAATAGAATCTTTAATGGATCCTCCTGCTTTCTTTTCTACTTTAATATCATCAATATCAACTTCATAATTTTCATCTTCTTTTTCAGAAACAGCCATTACAGATTTTACAACAATATCAGCAAGTAAATCGGAATCTTTTCTAACTAATTTAGTTTGCATTGAAGTTTTTGCAATTTTTGTTAACATATTTTTATCAACTGGAGAAATTGAATCTGCAATTTCTTCAAGATATTCTTTAGTTTTTCTTGCTGCTTTTTTATATCCATCAACAATAATTGTTGGATGAACATCTTGATCAATTAATGATTCAGCATGCTCAAGTAATGAACCAGCTAAAACAACAGCGGAAGTTGTTCCATCACCTACTTCATTATCAGTAGTTTTAGAAATCTCAACTAGCATTTTTGCTGCTGGATGTTGAACATCAATTTCTTTAAGAATAGTAGCACCATCATTTGTAATTGTAACGTCACCTAAGGAATCAACTAACATTTTATCCATTCCTCGTGGACCTAAACTGGTATGAACAATTTCAGCAACAATTTTGGCTGCTGCAATGTTGTTTTTTTGAGCATCTTTACCTTTAGTTTCTGAACCGCCTTCTTTTAACAGCACAACAGGCATATTTCCTTTTGAAGTTGCTTGCATACCCATAAATGGCAAAACTCCAGATTCCCCTTTTATACCTTCCAGATCATTATAAGAAAAAATAATCAGATATCGGTGTTTTTAAATTGGGAAAACCAAATTACAAAATATGGTTAAATCTCAAAATAAGGAATCTTACAATAAAATATTTGCAAAATTAAAAGAACATCATAAATGGTTTGAAAATTCGATTCCCTTAATTGCTAGTGAGAATATTCCCAGTCCTGCAGTTAGAGAAGCAATTATTTCTGATTTTGGTAATAGATATGCAGAAGGTTGGCCTGGAGAAAGAGTCTATGCTGGATGTATCTACATTGATGATGTAGAGTTTGAATGTATGAAATTAGCAAAAAAACTATACAAAGCAAAATTTGCTGATGTAAGACCAATTTCTGGTGTAATTGCAAATTTAGCAGTATATTCAGCTTATTCAAATCCAGGTGATGTAATGATAGCACCATCTATTCCAGCTGGTGGCCATATTTCACACGGTAAGAAAGAACATTCGGGAACTGCTGGATTAGTTCATGGTTTAGAAATTGAATTTTATCCATTTAACGCTGAAGAAATGACAATTGATGTTGACAAAACTAAACAAAAAGTAAAGGAACTCAAAAAAAATAATCGTCTTCCTAAAATGGCAATGTTTGGAGGTTCACTATTCTTGTTTCCACATCCAGTAAAGGAATTATCTGATTTTCTTAAAACATATGATATTCACATCAATTATGATGCAGCTCATGTTGCAGGATTAATTGCAGGTGGCAAATTCCAAGATCCATTACGTGAAGGTGCAGATACAATGACAATGAGTACTCATAAAACATTATTTGGTCCTCAAGGAGGATTAGTTTTAGGTTCTGAAGAACATGAAGAACCAATTAAAAAAGCAACATTCCCAGGTCTTACAAGTAGTCATCACATTAACAACATGGCAGGAAAAGCAGTAGCATTTGCAGAAGCATTAGAATTTGGAAAAGATTATGCTGCTCATGTAATTAAAAATGCCAAAGCATTTGCTGTTGCATTAAGTGATGCAGGATTCAAAGTATTAGGAGAAAGTAGAGGATATACACAATCACATCAAATTGCAGTTAATGTTTTAGATTATTCTGATGGCGGTAAAGTTGAAGCTGAGTTAGAAAAAGCAAACATAATTGTGAACAGACAACTTATTCCTGGAGATATTAAAGCTGGAAGAAATTATTTCCATCCAGGTGGAATTAGATTAGGTGTATCTGAAATTACAAGATTAGGAATGAAAGAAAATGAAATGAAAGAGATTGCAACATTCATGAAACAAATCATTATTGAGAAAAAGGATCCAAAGAAAGTTCTACCAAAAGTAAAATCTTGGAGAAAAGATTATCAAAAAGTCAAATATTGTTTTGATAGTAAGCTTGGTGCCTACGAATACGTCAAATTAAGATAATTTTACGCATAATCTGTAAGGAGTGATTGATCTCCTTGACTTTTACCAAAAACTAATTCAATTTCATCAGATAAAGCATGAATTCTACCACGTTGATATTCACCAACATCATACTTGTCAACAAGTCTTTTTGCAAGTTTGAGATATTTTTCAACTGAACCTCTTGTGATTGTTGCAATTAGCTTATGACCACACACACATGTTTGAATCAAAGGCATTCGACGATATGATTTTCCACATGCAGTACATCTGAAACTTTGTCTTGCATATGCTCTAAGATTTCCCATAATATCTGGCACAAGATGTGTTGAAATTACATTTGAAACAAGTTCAGATGGATTAACTACATCAATTAATTCAGCATTTCTAACTTGCATATCAAATTTATCAAGCATTGAACCTAGTGTTGAATATGCACTTCGAGATTTTGAAGTAGTTAATGATGAAGTTAAATGAGTAAAATGATAATCATAAAATTGTCTCTTAGTTTCTAATCTTGATTTAATAATTTCAACTGAAGTGACATCTGATGCTTTATTTTGTTGAATTGTTGATTCAAAAAATTCCAGAGGAAGTATTTTTGTTACTTCAAGATTATGTGCTTGTGGTTGAGATTCATGAGGTAGAACTAGTGGTTGAACAAGTAATGGTGCATCCATTAAACCTCCTATTCTATCAGAAAGAAATTGTCGTGAGAAATTAAGTAAGCTATCCATCAACAACATTATAGAGTCAGCATCCCCATCAGCATCTCGTCTTTTTGCTGAATGCCAGTTTGGTGTTCCAAAACAAACATGTGTTTCAGTATACCCAATAATCCTGCCTACAATTCCAACAGAAGTATGTGGTGCTAAACCAATAATCAAATGTCCAATTAATTCTTCAGTATTTTTTACATTATAAAATGAAGATTTGCCATAAAATTTTACTAAAAGTGTATCAATGTATTTACAAGTAGAAACCAGATATCTTCCACTTTCATTAGGAATTACTACATCTTGCATTCTAAGTTCAATAGTTTGATCTATACTTTCAAGTGGTTTTCCATCAATGTCATGAGAATAACCTAATTCCTTTAGTTTTTCAATAGAAGTTCCAATCCATGATGGTTTGAATTGGGTTAAAGGAGAATTTGTTGCATCAAATCGAATAGTTCCATCTTTGAATGTAGTTAGGCCTAGATTTTGACGTACAAGTCC
>Ga0233439_10003157_pt1 | contig 17562 bp, 16 predicted proteins | sample SI_123_September_6_FD_182713 | JGI IMG/M metagenome (GOLD analysis project Ga0233439, IMG submission 182713) | Seawater microbial communities from Saanich Inlet, British Columbia, Canada - SI_123_September2016_100_MG | ecosystem: Environmental > Aquatic > Marine > Inlet | place: Canada: British... | reverse complement strand
ACTGACAATATTATGGAAGAATTCATTTTGTATACATTTTTAGGAGTTTTTGTCATTTTTGTGCTTGATTCGTTTTCGAGAACCGCAAAATATACAAGATGAAAATAATATCAATCTAATCTATATAATAGTTGATAGTATGTACGAAGACCCAAGCACACCATATCCTGAAGAACCTATGCCATATAGTGAGGCGGTAAAATCTCCCGGCTTCGAAAGACCCGAGATGGAAAGACCCGATATGGAAAGACCCGACTTCGAAATGCCAGACACCAAATCAAGTGATTTGTATGATAAACCCGATACGATGATTAATGAGCCATTCGAAAAATACGACAGACAAATAATGAAACCAAAGAAAAACAAAACCAAGAAGAAAAGAACTAAAACATATTACTTCGAGTTTGAAGATGAGTACTATTATGGCAAATTAGAGAAACCCATTAAAAAAAATGATAAAAAAGCCCACTTCTGTGCTTTAGGAAAAGCAGAACAAGTATTCAAAAATTCCAAAATGAAAACTAAAAAGATTAAATTCCATATTCCTATCAAAAAAATGAACAAAAAGTTGGATGTTCTTATTGAAAAGAGCGGAAAATCCGTTTATGAACAACCAGAACCTATGAGAGACCTTTCACCAGAACCTATGGGACAAGAACCTGTTGTACCTGAATCTGTTGTACCAGAACCTATGGGACAAGAACCTGTTGTACCAGAACCTGTTGTACCAGAACCTGTTGTACCTGAATCTGTTGTACCAGAACCTATGGGAGACCTTTCACCAGAACCTGTTGAAGAACCCGTTGAAGAACCCGTTGAAGAACCCGTTGAAGAACCCGTTGGAGATGCTACTCCATCCATTATTGATAATGTAACCAATTTATTCACTCCAACACCAAAACAAGATGACGCAAAAGGTGGCACTAAGAAACGCAGAAACAGAAAAAATAAATCCCAAAAACGTGCTTAAACAACTCAACAAATTATCAAACACATTCGCGGATTTGTTAATTTAGGAATAATATAATTCAAAGTATAATAGTATTGGTCTATTTCTAAAAACGGTTTTCTATCCAAGAAATCGAGAACCAAGAAGTTGTGTGATATGTTTTCTATCATCAAATACCGAAATACATTCGTGGTTTTCAATATTGCCCCTAATGTATGCAGAAACCCGTCATAAAATAATTGTTGTGAATTACTATTGTGAAATGAACCAAAAAAGTGTAATAATGGGCCATTTTTCCCCATTATTTCGTATTGGGTTCTCGAATCTCGAAAAAAATATATTCCATGTATTTCTTCTTTTCGATACACACAAAATATGTATATCAATTTCGCCTTTATCATTTCCACAATATTTCCTAAAGAATTTATTCCGAATATTGAGAACCGGGACCGAATTGTTTCCATAAAATCCACCAGAACATTTATATTTTTATACGTAATTTCCTTTATCAAAAAATGTAACGGCAACTGGGGTCGCTCAACATTCTTCAATATATCATACACATACGATTTGTGTTTGATTATGGGAACAACCCCGCGGTAAGGCTCGCCTTCTTTTTTCAGCAACGATATTTGTATCGGTTCTCGAATACGTACCCTGTAATCGTGTGTTTGTAACATCCGCCGCATAATATCTTTTCGGTCCAGCTCTCGATTCACACATATGAAGTCTACGTAATATATATCCTGTTTTTCACCTTGGTAAAAAAACTCCATCGGTCGAGAACTCACACACCCACTAATATTATTGTTTTGTTCGTAAGTATCTTGGACTTGTTTCCACGTAGTATTCTTCTTGTCATATTTTTGGCTGTTTATCATAGGAAGAGGTTTGCGATAAAACGAAAAATAACACGGGTATTGATGTCCGACAAAATACGCATTCAGATTATCTTTGTGAAAAATGAAAAAAGTGGACTCCGATGAAACATAATGGCACTGTAACAAATCGACCACTTCTGTTATGGTCGACCCCGAAATATCCATAAACTCTTGCGTCTCCACATTGTCAAAGTCGCAAAATCGGCTCTTTATGGGAAACCGTTTTTGTACAATAAAGGGTCGTTTGTAGAAATACCGCCAGAAATCGTAGCTGTGATAAACCGGCTGATTGTTCCAAAAAGGGAAACTCAGTTTTATATATACAAAAATCGACAACACGGATAATATGAAAATCAATAACAAATATATGTGTAGGTTCTCATATATGATTTCTCTATCGATTATGGGGTAATACATTTGAATTCGATGTTTGAGTTAATTTGACTATATATTTTTTATTCACTATATACCCGACCAAAATATATTATTTCAAACAAATAATATATAATTTTATCAGCTAAATGTTTATGAGCAATTCGAGAACCGAGAAGGAAACAACAGAAATATCGAAAGCCCTATTGAATCTGTATAATATCAAAGACTCAATCGTTGCGCTAAGAAAGAAAAACATCGAAATGCACCCTTATGAAAAGGTGCAATTCCATATGTTGATCGACGCACTGAAAGAACTCGACGACTATGACCCCAGAAGAGAGGATGAAGACCCGTTGAAAAAAGATTCAATGTGACTTCTCTAATATGTATATGAACTGATGCGGATCATTTATGGGTGTTTGATCCAACACAATCTTGCCTTTTATAATAAATCCGTGTTCTCCGGCTAACCGCAAAATACTATTGGCACTTTCTACAGTTATTTTCCGCTCATTCTCCCGAATATTCGCCGTGGACTTGTCCAAGAAAGTCTCTTTCTGAGTTATTACACAAGCATTTGGTGCGGCATCTTCACCCACCGCACGAGAATCAACCGTCGATACATTGTAGCCATTTGTGTATGAAAACCCAGAGAAATCGGCGGTGTGTTTATTTATTCTCTTCTTACTGTATTTGGTCGCAAGACTAATGTTGAACGGGGAATTCTTAATATTAAGAGGGTCGTATTTATCACCGTTTACCAAGTGTAGTATCAAATATCCGTTGGGCTGGAGCCACGAATAACAATTGCGGAAAAATAGAGATTTGTCTTCGATTTCATAAAATGTTTGGTTTATGCAAAATATATGTGTAAAGGAGCTTCGGTCATAGGTCATAGAGTCCAACACATCGCCGTGTTTCACTGGAAGAAGTGGGTATTTTGTCTTGGATACATCGACCATTGATTGAGACTTATCCAGACCAAACGTATGCGCGAATTTGTTTTCGTGGAGGGAATTCAGAAGACTTCCTGTGCCAGAACCAATACACAAGAATGTGGAATGCTCGGGAGATGGTTGTAATACGTCTATGACTTTTCGCGCAACCAGGGAGCAAATCCTTTCTGGATAGGCAACTGTGTCGTATATTTCGGCGTAAAATGAGTCGTATATATGATGGTTTTGTTTGAGGACAAATGGGCCATCTTGCTGGAACCCTTCAGAAGTTTTCGTTTGTTGGAGTTTAAAATGTGAGAAGAAGAAGAATGTTGTTGCTAAAATGATTAAAATATATAGCAGATAAACATTATAAGTTTTCATATGATTGATATTTTCTTATAGTGTATGTATAAAAAAATAGTAGGTCACTAATACATTTCAAAGACTCAAAACATCTTACTTTTGACTTCCAGTTCTAAGTTGAGTCCTTGTATGATTGAAAAAGGTGTCGTTACCGATGTGGATATTCAAGTTACTTACGCCGCGGGATTGCGCGAAATCGTCGTGTCTGAATAATTCCGGATGTGGTTGGACGGATGGTCTGGAAACAACGTCCACGCGATACAAATCGCTATCCGATGATGGAATATAGGTAGATTGAGGAGCACCACCCTTTTGTAATGCGTGGTATTGATTGCGCAGAGTTGATTCCACATTTACATTCGATAAAAACCCATCAACAGGACCTTTATCTAAATTACTGTAGAATTTCCCGGTTGGATTATATTGAGGAGCTTTCAAAATAGGTGTCTTAGGTAAAGAACGACGGTCAATAATCGGGAATAGTGAGTATTTGGTAGATACAGGTCTTGGATCAAAGTTTGGTTGTAATGGTGAATCCGCAGTAACACGTTCTGCGACACGATGGTTCAGTTCTTCGACACGGTCATTCTGACCGATCAATACGCCGGCGTATCCAGAGGGAAATAATCCCTCGATTTTATCGCTTTTGTTTACTTGTTGATTTTCTTGTATTCTTTGCATTTTATATAGTTTACATATATTTTTATATATTTATGTATATTTTTGTATATTCTTTTGGTTTTGTGTTTCGCATTTGTTCACTGATTGCCATTATTGAAGACAACGACTATATTTTGAATCAATCCAATTGTTTGTTTTACTTTTGGAACATTTATTTCCTTCCTGTATTTTTCGGGTTCTCTTAAAATATTCTTAATCAATGTAATATCGGTTTCAAGACTTCCTGTTAACACTAATGATTGCTCTGGGAAATAGGATTCAATATTTTTACACCCTAAATATACCGGAATACTTCCACACAATAATGCGTTTGTGATTTTTTCACTAAAATAGTGATTCGACTGGATATTCTCGATGGCAATATGTAATTGATAATCTAAATACGGTTCATAATTATCGAAATTTCCCTTCAATTGTGAATGGTGTTTCATTTGATAGTTCTCATACAATCGACATCCTCTTCCAAAAATATCGACCGGTAAATTATCATCCAAAATCCGTTTCACAAGTGTATGTCGATATTTGTGTCCATCTAAGTTAGATTTGGTGCTAAATATCATAGATATGATTTTGGGTTTATCTGGAATGCTTTTTAATGGAGTAACATGAAACATATACGCATAGTGTTCTGTAAAACAAGAAGGAAGTCCTTGTTTATCACCAATATAGTATGTTCCAATATGTTTTTGCGCGTAGTTTACAAACGCTTTTGTTAATCCTAAATATGGCAATGGCTCAAACGCCAGTCCTATGACATTCTGTTTGGGAATATGTGATGGTATGGGGGGCATAGCTGTATTGATGATGATAACATGGGTATAATCATCTCCCGCGGTGATATGAACTCTTTTATCTGGCCCATAAAAGTCTAAGAGATGTGTTTCGCAAAGTCTTTCGTATATTTCTTTGTAAACATCAGACTTAGTTGTACTATCAAAAAATTTTATACAATACTTTTTGGATTCAGACATATGTGATATTTCATATATTATTTTTATATTCAATACATATAAATAGTATTTCAAGATTAACTAATATACCAGTATGGATAATGTCTATGACACCACTATGGAGAATGTCTACGACACCGCGATCATAAACAGAGAAACCTATATATCAATAACTCAACGTATTCAAACACTGAAATTCCTCCTTGATTCCAAAGCGAAGGTTGACAATTTCATTGTCCAAGATACTCGACGAAAAAAGAAATATATGGACCAAATGACTCTTGACTTATCAAACACAATACTATATGCTTCCACATCCGAAACTGCGGCGGAATCTAAAGTGGATTTGTCGAAATGTACATTTATCATACCGTTCAAGAAAGATTTCGACGAACGACTTGTGAATCTTACTTGCCTTCTAAATTTCATAGGTAAACATTTCAATACAAAAATCCTGGTGTTTGAACAAGGACAGAAATGTAGTTTCGACGACATCCGATTGAAATATACGACAAATATGGAATTCTTTTTTTTGGAAAGTTCTCAACCTTTTTCGAGAACAATCGTTTCAAATTATTTGATTGAACGGTCTTGTTCGGAAATATTAATTATCAATGATACGGACTGTTTCACACTTCCCCACGCATATGAAATCACACAAAATAAACTGCTACACGACGGATTCCAATTGCTTCATCCGTTCGGAACTCCACCGGGTTCGTTTGAAATTTCCGATAAGACCAGTTTTATGGAAGATTACGATATCAAAAAGTTGGAAGTTACGGCGGACCCGAATGTTGCTGGTGTGGGCGGAATATTGTTTATTAATCGTGAGCTGTATAAATTGTTGGGAAATGAAAATGTTCAATTTATTAGTTATTCGCCCGAAGATGTTGAGCGGGTCAAACGAATAAGGAAACTGGGGTTCAAATGCTCGGAATCGTTTAATGAAAAGGCGGCAGGACCTAATAACAAGTATTTACAAACACCATTATTTCATTTAGCCCATCCGCGCACGGAAGAAAGCACCATCTTACATAAATACTATGTGAGCAACGAACTATTGAATTTTTGTTTGGAGACGTTTTCAAGCGATGAGTTGATGGAATATTATTACAAACGAGCCGACTTCGATGGAACTTTAGAAGAATATAGCGAGAAACTTCGCTCATACAAATAAACGAAATACAAATATAGATACAAATATAGATACATATTATAGTATTTCAATATAATATTGATGAAAGGATATTATATTAATCTGGAGAAACGAACCGACCGCGATAAACACGTCAAAGAAAACGTGTTGAGTCGCCCGTTCTTCGAAAATGTGAAACGGTTTAATGCGATTACACACCGAAAAGGCGCTGTTGGGTGCACATTATCACACATCGAGTGTTTGAAAAAACTACAAACGAATAATGACCCCTACTATATGATTTTAGAAGACGATTTTTTCATATTGAATGAAGACAATTATCGATTATTTACAGAATCTTTTGAGAAAATCAAAGAAGAGAACTGGGATGTCATCGTTTTAACTCCTCGAGGAAAAACTCATACGCGAAACATATGCGACGATTTTAATCGTATAATAGACAACCAAACAACGACAGGATATATAATTAGACACGATTTCATACAGAAACTATTGCCTGTTTATGAAAACAGCGTGAAATATTTAGAAACGGGTGGAAACCCAGACATATGGGCTTTAGATTCGTGTTGGAAACCTCTACAAGTTACCACACACTTTTGGTATTTCGCGAAAATTTACGCGGGACAATTACCGGGATATTCCGATATCGAAAAACGGCCGGTGAACTACAACCAAAGATTTGTTCTGCAGAATTCTTTTTAGAAGATTATATTGTAAGGTGAAGAGCAACAAGTAATTAACGCAATAAACTCTTATATGATATAAAAATACCTCATACATTATATAATTAATCAATATTATATGCCATTATCAGAAGAATATAAAGTTGTTATGAGTATTGGTATGAGATGTTTTACAGAAATATTTTTGAAATCTATGGGATTAAAAAAAATTAGTTCTCCATTTGATGGTATGTATTCAAGTAATATATATCAAATTATTGATATATTTGAAAATGGAATTAAACATGAAAACTTGACATTCAGCGAAAATATACTTGATTCAAGTATAGTAAAACTAAACAAAGAACACGGATGTAGAACTATGCGAGACACAGAAATAGATGCCGATAGATTGGTTCAATCTTATCACAGAGCATTTTTACCTCATCATAATTTGAACGACCAAAAATGTAGAAGTCATTTCGAAAGGTGTTTTCATCGATTGGAAAACATTAAAGAATATAAAGTAAATACATTATTTTGCTTGTTCGTACATCCGGGTTATGGAAATAATGATGTGAATGTCACTTTGGATGAGTGTACAATATTAGCTGAGCATGTTACAAAATTATTTAATGGAAAACTTTTAGTTTGCGTTTTTAAAAAAAGTAACACACCCGATAATTGGAAAATAATTCATGAAGATGGTACTTTAGTGTATACAACGATAAACAGTAATAGTCATGTATTCAATGAAGTGAAAACTACATTAAACGAAATATTTCTCTATATGAAAATTGATCACAATAAGTTATTGACGTATGACGATATTACTAATTTATCCAAGACAGTTGATGTGGACATTAAATAATGCGAAGACAAAACATTATCGGCGAATTCAACTATACTATTTCAATTGATATGAACGATCATTATACGATAATTGAAAATTTTTAACAGTTATATCTTTAAAATGATAATTATCATTGACATTTGCTTGATCAAAATATCTTTCGCCATATCTTTTACTTAATGATTTTTCACTATTAAATGGAGAATAAACGTAACTATAACCAAATGGCTGCTTTACCACATTTTTGTATTCATCTTTACTACACATTGTTTTTGCGTCACCTTCGTAAAAATTGCCTTTTTCTATTAATTTGAAGCAATCTATACTTCCAAAGTGACAATGATTTGGCCCATTGCTTGTATAGTTCAACCCATTTTTATTGAGTTCGTTTTCTATACTCATCAGTTTTGTCCATTCTTGGTTTATAAATCCAATATCTATATCGTTGTCCCACGGAATTATACCACCGTGTCTGGTTAAACCTAAAACGGTTCCAGCTACTGCTACATATTTAATATTATGCTTTTCCAAGATTCCGTTCATAACCTCCATATCAGAATAATGTTCAATAGAACTTCGCATAAGTGGTATGATATGTTTATATGTACTATATTTTTCACTTCTTTCATAATAAGGTAATACTCGCTTCCTACAAACAAGGCGAATTAGCAACGGGTTTGGGGTTTCAGTGTTTATGTTGTACGAAAAATAATCTTCTTCACAATATATGATATCGCAATCATTTTCAATAGCAAATTTTTTACACATATCGACACTAAATAACCATCTCTTATGATTGGTTTTATACGATTTATCATTTTTATCATACACACTATTTTGTTTTAATTCGGTATCATTTATAGAACGTACTTCAATACAAATCAGTCCGTTTGGTTTTAAATTACGCACAGCATTTACAAATATATCATTCGATATATTGTAAGGCAACGCGTGTAAAAACCATCTCATGTACATAATATCAAAAAGATTTCGCAACTCAAATGTTTTCAACACCTCATTTACATCTTTTTTTATTAGTTTGCAGTTGTCTGTTTGTTTCTGTCTTATAACCCCATTTATATCAATACCATAACATAAGTTTTTTTTATTGCAAAAGTATACCGTATCTCGGCAATTTCCACACCCTAAATCACATATTTTCAGATATACATTTTTCCCATTATATTCTTGTATATAATTCTCATATACAAAATCAGCAAACGAACTATTTTGGTCTATAAATTTGTTATCGCCACTATAATATTTATTCCAAAAATTCTCATTTTTGTTGTTCATGATATATATTACAATATATAAATATAATATAACTATATTTATATATTTTAATTTAAACATATACATATGTTAATACGTATATGTTTTATCTTACAATTGGCGCTATTTTCAAAAATGAGTCGCATATTTTAAATGAATGGATACAACATTATTTATTTCACGGTATTCAACACATATATTTAATTAATGATAATAGCACAGATGATTTCATGACTATTTTACAACCTTATATAGATAATGGTAATATAACTCTTTACAATTGTAACTCTGATGATAAATATGTCGGAGTACAAGATACAAAATACAATCACTTTTTCCAAAAACATTTATGTGAAACATTTTGGTTTGGTATTTTTGACCTCGATGAATTTTTATATTCTCCTGATTCAGTTGATATCAAAAACATACTTCAAGATAATGAAAATGAATATCTACTTCATATAAATTGGGTGAACTTTGGCTCAAGTGGTTTCATCGAACAACCTAATAATGTTGTAAGTAATTTTGTATTTAGAGGATATTACAACAGCACTAAAAACGGCCCCAATGGTAGATATAATTCATATAAATCAATTGTAAAAACAAATGGTCGTATTCAACTTGGCATACATACACATACATACAATAATAAAACAGTTGGTAAAAACATATCATTTGACATGTCAAACACACCATTACTAATAAATCATTATGCTATCCAATCACAAAATTTTTGGGAAAATATAAAAATGACAAGAGGTGATGTTAACCACTGGTATGATAAACAGGGTTGGGAACGTAATATTCAACTTTTCAGAGATATTGATACAAATGATGTATGCGATGAAAGATTAAAAAAACAAAATGATAATATACACCTTTGAAGATTTAACTTCGCACAAGATATGAGTATTTTTTCTTAATTTATTATACTTTTTGTGCGAACTTAAATCTTCAAAGGTGTAAATTAGTATTGTCTCAGTGTAGGATTGTCCCAACCGATATGTTTGACATATCCATTTGTATTCAATGTTATAGCACATACAAAATTATTATTATGATATAGGTTTGATAATGCTTGTTCAACTCCTCCACAATTACAAAACTTAGAATCTTTGAATTGATTGTATGGCATTAATAGCTTATAATCTTCTAATCTTCTTAATCCAGGATTGAAGGTAAATCCATTCCAAATATTCGTTCTTTCCTTGAATACATCCAATAGTCTATAATTATCATCGTGCACCGTATCATTTATTATGTGACCATTTTGAACAACTTTGTTATGTTTATACTCTCTCAACCAAACAGTAAAAATTTTTTTATTTGAAATCAGTATTTCTAATGATTTTTCTATGAAACCATAATCGTAAAATTCCCAATCATCTTCACAATGAAAAATATATTCTGTTTTTATCATATTATAAACCTTGTCTATCGATGGAATTTGACCTATATTTCTATCGTTATAAATGATTTCGTATTCAATATTTGATGGAATTACTGTTTTACTCATATCTATACAATTATCAATTCCAGAATCATCGATTATAATAAGTTTATATATTTTGTATGTATTGTATTCGAAAAATGACTTTAAAGTAATTAATAATTCTTGTATTCGGTTACACGATGTAATAACAACAGTAACATTGCAACTTTCGTCCATATTTATATAATAATACATTTTTTATATCGATTTGTCGCTAATTTACACATTCATCGTATTGTCGGATATATCGGTAATCGGTTCCACCATCGCAGATTCACTCAAAATAGTTTCTTGCTCTTCCGGCTCTTTCAACACTAATGACGCAAACGCCGACGGAGATGGTGGTGGCAAGCCATTATCTCGCGGAGATGGAGTGTAAGGCTTCCTGTTTGATATCATCGCTTTAGATGCTTCCAACCTCGCCGTGGTATCACGACCACGTTTATCCTCATACACATCCGGCACGATATTCTCTTTTTGAAACTCGTTGGCAATATCGACTTTATGACTCTCTATCGTGGAATACACATTATTCAATAAATCCATCTCATCCGCTGATGACCCATTCGGCGTGTGGTCTTTCAAATTGCGCCGAATGTGCGCCAACATATCTATCCTCAACTCACGCTTCAACAAATTACTCTGCTCACTGATTTTAGAATATTGACTGTACTTTTTATTCAAATACGATATTCCCGATTCTCCACGATCATTCTTACCAACAGCCAACGTCTTGTAGATATCAATCGCCAAAGAATAAAAATCCTTCGACTGTTTCAACTCCAAATCCATACTCGACTGAATTCCCATATATAGTTCAATCGAACCCATTATACCCATTATCATTCCTATTATACAAGTTATTCCAGAAACAATTCGCTGTTCTAATAATGGCTGTAACCCCACTGATGCGGTGGAATTTATAGAAGCCAGCACAATTATCGGTATGCGAAAATATTTCCCATAAGACTTGAAATGAAAATATCGCTTTCGATGATACTCACACAAATTCACACAATTCACCCTTAGTTTCTCTAAAATATCTTCGACTTCGGCCGTCCATATAAACGCACGCATATGTTCATCCATATTATATAAATATACGGGTAAAAAAAATGGATGCGATGTTTGGATGGAATTCAAACACCTCAAAAAATTGATGTTCTTTTCGTTGAATGAACGCATCGAACATTACCAAAACAAACCAATATGTCCGCATTTCAACTACCAAATCTTGTTAGAGGAAACATTCTGAAACGACCATCGGCCACTTGTAAAACACCCTATGTTGCCGATGTCTTCATCGAAGATACTGATGAAACCGTCCTGGCACATACTCCTGCGTTAGGTTGCTGTGGGCTTTCAGACACTTGTAGCACCGTATATTTGTCTCCGGTCGTTGCCAAAAAGAACGTGTGCTGTTACCGCGTTGACCTCTCCATCCGGTTTGAACCTAAACTCCAAAATAATATTATTGTGGGAATCAACCCTAAAATTGCGGAAACATTGGTTGAACACGCACTCAAAAACAATCTACTGGGATTCTTGAAAGGCACGAGTGTCTTCATTCGCGAAGTATCTATCGAGGGAACACATTCTCGATTCGATTTCGTCGGTGTTGATGCTTCCGGCAAACCATTCGTTATGGAAGTCAAAAATGTTCCTCTTGCGGACTATGTCGATTGTTCAGCTAAAGAACGCAAGAAAATGGATATGACTGTTTTCGACGATGTTCCGTGGAATAAAAAAATCGCGTATTTTCCGGACGGGTATCGGAAAAATGCCAAAGACCCCGTTAGTCCGAGAGCATTGAAACATTTGTATGATCTGGTTTCGATAACGAAATCATACAGAACTATTATGTGTTATGTTATTCAGCGTGAAGATGTTGGGTCATTTCAACCAAGTGTTGTCGACCAAACCTACCGCAACGCCTTTTACGAATGTCGAGAAAAAGGCGTCGAAATGCACGCCATACAATTTAGATGGGATAAAAATGGATGTTGTGAATTGATGTGTGATGATTTGCCTATTTCTTAGATTTGGTCTTGCGTCGTCTTTGTTTGCGTGTTTGTTTAAAGTTTCTTGTGTATTTCTTTTTGTGAGATTGTTTTCTGTAGTTCTTATGGGATTGTTTTTTTCGAGAACCACCATTCTGACTTCCTCCACGAGGTGCTTTAAGAGGGCCGTTCAAACTATCAAGGAGTTTGCGTTCTTCTCTTATTCTTGCGATTTCAACTCGAATATCCCTTCTTTCGTCTATTCGTCTATCTTCATTTGTCAGTATCTGCAGTAGTTTCTCTCTCTCTCCTTCTATTCTAAGCCTTTCTACTTCCTGAATGTCTTCACCTGCTGGACCATTTTGTATTTGGTCTTGTCCTGGCCCTTCTCTTTGTCCGCTATTCATTAATAACTTCGGCAATGGCTTCAACAATATCATTACTTGAGCACCTGTGAATCCCACTCTCATCCAAATACTGCTGGAGAGATACGCACCTTGAAGAGACCCTGCACCAGCCATTATCATTTCTCGTGTGTATGATTCTGGAAAGAATGTGTTCATAAGAACTAATGTGGAAAACGATAAAACATTTATACCAGTCACTATATTGGAAGTCGCCAAATTATATTCATACACAATACTCCTTGCCTCAGCTTGCAAAGCGTTGAATTGACTTTCAACAGCCATTTTTATGTTTTGTTTTGTTTGGGTGACCAATTCTTCCTGCATAAATTCTCTGGTGACACCTGTAAAAAACCCATTAATACATCCGAAATAACCATCTTGACAGCTTTCAAGTGTTTTCCTTCCCGTTTCATCAGCAGCAGCTTGTACTATGTTTTTTATAGTTTCATACGATGTATTAGAGTTTAACGCATCGACCCATTGAAGGATTCCTCCTGATACAACTTGGTGCATTACATAGAAAAACGATAAAATGGAGGATAGTATATCTTTATAGTCTTCGTGTATTTGGTCTTCGGGAAATACTTGTAGATATGTTTCGTTGGCACTTACAATTCTATCGATTTGATAAGACAATCTTCTATAAGAATCTAATAATACGAAGAAAGTACAAATGTATACGACCGCTACACCAATTATTTTTGTTTCTTTATAACCTAAAGGTGGAGGGTGTTCCGATTGTTGTGAAAAATTACTGACAATTTCTTCTGGGAAAGCGCCACCTACTTTGGAATTAAAAGCTGTCTTCAAAAGTTTCTTATTAAAAACTTCGTTCAAACTTTTTACGTACTCCTCATCAAAAGCTGTGTTCAAATCTTGTAATTCTCTCTCTCTCGGTCTAAAACTCTCTTTGTGAACCGCATAAAACTTTCTAAAGAGACTTATGTACGCATCCCTCGTTTTGGAATCTTCAGAAGCAGTAATTGAATCCATCACGTGTTTTTCAAATGAGTATTTATCGACATCAGTAGATGGATGAGAATCATATAAGGTGAAATGTTTCTTAATGGAGAAAAACGTATTTTCTTTATTTTCTTTAGGTGTAATAATATCATTCCATATGTGTTTGAGACCAAAAGATTCTAACGTTTGGATATGTTCTTCCTTCATCCAGGTACTCCTATTTTCTTCGAGTTTTTCCATAACCTTAGGAATATATTTTTTTTCTACAATTCTTTTGTAGTCTTTTACCTTGGCTTTATTTGTAAATCCTCCTGAAGTTGATACACCTCCCACACATTTATTTACGAAATTTTCAATGCCTATTATATGAATGAATATACTATCTCTTAACACACTATATTGACATATTTGCTCAGTTTTATTTCCAGTCAATATTGTTTTCACTTCAGTTTTAACTCCCACAAATATGGATTCTAGTTCATCAAGCTCATCTTTGGTTACTTTTCTGACACGAGGATTCAACTCTTTAAATTGTTCAAGAAGTTTCGTAGCTATTCTATCGACAAAAGAATGATTCAAATTCACGAGTTGTGTTTTGGTGGGTGGAACGATACCTTCTTCGTTTGAGAAAATTTCCTTTTTTATTTCTTCAAACCTAGAACTTGTTAAGGTAACACTAACTTTAAAATCTTCTCCTCCCTTCATAATGTGTCTATATACACTATATTTAGAAATATTTATTGTATATAAATAATATAATTGTCTTGATAATATATACCTAAATGACAAGTATTACGAAAGCTACAGGAGATTATAGTATTTCTGTTGGATATGGTTCAAGTTCTACCGGACATAATGGAATAGCACTCGGTTTTCAAAGCAACGAAACCGACGATAAATCCATTTCCATCGGTTATAAAGCCGACGCCGGAAGAATCCCCGGACACCTTTGGAATTCACCCACTTCAGACGACTCTTCTTCTTGGAGCTCGATTACATATAATACACCAACCACCGGCGACCTTTCTGGAACACCCATTTTTGTCGCTGTTTCAAACACAGGCACATATAGTGTTATGACAAGTCAAGATGGAATAACTTGGACTATAGTTTCAAACACCAATGGAGACGGCAAAACTTGGAAAACTGTTACTGCGGCCGTTCCCAGCATAGGCTCGCTAAGTGGCAATATGCTGTTTGTTGCTGTTGGCCCTACAGCCACATCCAGTGGCGCGATTGTCAGCCAAGACGGTATTAATTGGACACTCAAACCTACTGTAAACAGAGCGTGGACTTCGGTAACACACGGACTCTTAAATGGAATTACTACATTTGTCGCCGTTTGCAACGATGGATCCACTGTAAGCGATAACTGTGTAATGACCAGTCAAGATGCGAATACTTGGACAATAGTTTTAAACACAGGGTTCGCCAACGACTGGCGCTCAGTCACCTCTGGTATTCCTTCTGTTGGAGACGCCAGCAATAATACTCTTTTTGTTGCGGTCAGTTTTGACTCTTATGTTATGACAAGCACAGACTCTACTACTTGGGTCCGTCTTGGAAACCCCGCAACAAATCATATTAAAGCTACCAGCGTTTGTGTAGGAACACCTCACACAGGAAATTACGCTAATCAAACTCTGTTTGTCGCAGTGGGTCACGCGAATTCCAACCAGGATGTCATTATGATCAGTAATGATGGATACACCTGGACCTCCAAGAGTGCCGGCTCTGTTGGAAATGGCTTGAATTGGGAAAGTGTGACCGCCGGTATGGTAAATGGAGTCACACTATTTGCCGCGGTTTCCAGTAGTGGAACTGGGAATCGGGTAATGACCAGTTATGACGGTGAAAATTGGACAGTCGGTTCAAACACACCAGATAACAGTTGGAAAGGTATCGTTTCCGGCATCCCAAGCACTGGAACGTATGCCGGCGAAGAAATATTCGTTGCCGTGAGTAGCGACGGTTCTTCGAGTCGCGTGATGACATCGAATATGATGTGTAAGAATAGTATCGCCATTGGTTCGGATGCTATAACTGGAGGACAAAACAGTATTGCTTTAGGAAACGGGGCTTCCACCGGACAATATCATAATTCGGTCGCTATTGGGCAAGGGACAACTACTGGAGCAGACGATGAAATTCGTCTAGGGACTTCCACACATCGTACTTATGTAGACACTCTCGATATAGAAAAAGTTGAATTCAATGGGTACGGAAATAATTATATATCTATTGGAAATGGTGATAATGCTACTTCCTCAACAGCAAATGTTGAAGTGAAACTATGGTATGGATTAAGATTTATTGATTATGACGATAATTGTAGAACGTTTTTAAATGCACGTACAGGAGAGCTAACATCATCATCATTCAACGCCACTTCCGATTTTCGTCTCAAGAAAGACATTTCCAACTTGTCGAATGTCTTGGAAAACGTTTGCCGATTACAGGGTGTGGAGTTTGTAAGAAAAGACGACGAAACTCAAAGGAAACAACTGGGATTCATAGCTCAAGATGTCGAAGAAATTTTCCCACAATTGGTTCAAACAGAAGATTCCAAGGAAAAATACAAGAGTGTGTCTTACGCAAATACGTGTGCGCTTCTTGTGGAAGCCGTCAAAGAAATGCGGGGCGAAATGACCGCGGAAAATGCTCTATTGAAAACTGAAATCGCGTCCTTGAAAACTGAAATCGAAACTATGAAATCGAAACTATGAAATCGAAACTATGAAATCGAAACTATGAAATCAAACAAATAAAACAAATAAAACAAATAAAACAAATAAAACAAATCAAACAAAATTTAGGGTTTACCTTACAAATAATTATATTATATATATTATTATATTATAACATATAATGGCAACAATTACAAAGGCAATCGCTGATTATAGTATTGCTGTTGGACATGGTTCTTCCGCAAGAGGTAAATACGGTGTTTCTTTAGGAAGTCAGAGTAGTCAAATGCACGAAGGGTCAGTATCCATCGGGTACAATGCTGACGCTGGGTTAATCCTGGGAAATAGCAGCTGGACCGAGACTAACCAATCAACGAACGGTTCAGCGTGGAGTGATATTACGTATAATACACCAAGTGAAGGTACATATGTTGACATACCTATATTCGTTGCGGTTTCTAACGGCAGTACTACCAGTGTAATGATCAGTAATGACGGAGAAAATTGGGCCCCCTACAATACAGTTGGTTCTAACCTATCTTGGAATGCCATTACTTCAGCCGTTCCAAATACGGGAACTTATGACGATAAAACATTATTTGTTGCTGTCGGTAGTTCTGGGTCGACTGACCGTGTAATGACCAGTTCTGATGGTGTTACTTGGACAAAACAAACTTCAATCACCAATTCATGGAAAGATATTACACACGGAATTCCCAGCGATGGTTCGTATAACGATACCACCGTATTTGTCGCTGTCGCAACCGACGGCACTGGTAATCGTGTAATGACCAGTAATGACGGGATAACTTGGACCGGCAGAGACACTACAAATAAAGATTTAGAGTGGTGTTCTATTACCTCGGGAGTTATTCTCGACGATGAATCAACGGATATAAACAAAACTATATTTGTTGCAGTTAGTAA
>Ga0233439_10003155_pt1 | contig 17567 bp, 22 predicted proteins | sample SI_123_September_6_FD_182713 | JGI IMG/M metagenome (GOLD analysis project Ga0233439, IMG submission 182713) | Seawater microbial communities from Saanich Inlet, British Columbia, Canada - SI_123_September2016_100_MG | ecosystem: Environmental > Aquatic > Marine > Inlet | place: Canada: British... | reverse complement strand
AGAAACCGGAGACGCCGCCAGCAATCAGAGCAACTATGCCCGTCACCGCGCACATGCGCCAATCGACGCGACGCGGACTACCACCTTCGTTCTTGCGCGGACGCAGCATCAGACCGCCGACCACCATCATCAGTAGGCCGAACAGGAACAGCAAATGCTGGCCGTCGATCGCCTTTCCGAGCGTCGATCCGGCAAGGGCGCCTATCGTCCCGACCAAAGCGAACAGGATCGCGCAGCGCCACCAGATATGCCCATTTCGGGCGTGGACGATCAGATTGATATAGGCGTTCACCGAGACGGCAAGCGCGCCCGTGCCGATAGCCACATGTGGATTGGCGACACCGACGACATATAGCAGCAACGGTGTTGCCAGGATCGAACCACCCCCGCCGATCAAGCCAAGGGTGAAGCCGATCAGCGCGCCCGCACCAAGGGCAAGAAACACGGCCTCGCTCACGCCGCTCGCCCCTGAGCGAGGCGGTCATGAACGACCATGCCGATCACCATGGCAACGACGAAGGCTACGACCGGCATGAGGCCGAGTGACAGGGCTGACAGCGCCGGGCCGGGGCAAAGACCCGCCAGGCCCCAGCCGACGCCGAAGATCGCGGAGCCAATGACCAAGCGCGCGTCAATCTTCGTCGAGATCGGCAGATGAAAGACCGTATCCAGCATCGGACGCGCCATGCGGCGCTTGAGCGTCATCCCGATCATGGCGACGGCGACGGCGCCACCGAGTACGAAGGCAAGGCTGGGATCCCAGGCTCCGAACACATCTAGGAAGCCCTGCACGCGAGCTGGATCAAGCATCCCCGATAGTGAGAGGCCAATGCCAAAGACTGCCCCGGCGCCGAGCGCAACGGCACCTTGCGAAATGCGATTCGTCATAGCCCCGCCATCCGCATCGATGTGACCGTAAGGATCCCGGCCAAGAGGAAGGCGGCGACCGCTGCCATTGATCGGCGTGAGAAGCCTGCAAGGCCGAGGACGCCGTGGCCGCTGGTGCAGCCGGATCCCATGCGCGTACCGAAGCCGACAAGCAGCCCAGCGATGACGATGGTCGGCATCGAGGCAGTTATCGTGACGGCAGGCCAATGGCCGAACAGGACCAGATAGAGCGGCGGCCCCATCACGAGCCCGATCACGAAGGCTGCATTGGCCGAAAGCTGCGCGCCCTGCACGAGACGCCCGGCAATACCGCTGACACCGGCGATACGGCCGTTGAGCAAGAGAAGCATGGCGGCCGAGAGTCCGATCAGCATGCCGCCGAGAAGTGAGGGCCAATAGGGGAAGGTCATGGCTCGCCCTCCGGCGCGCAGTAGATCGAGAAGAGCGCCTCGATGAGGCGCGCGGCCTTCTCCTGCGTCAGCCGGTAAAAGATTTGCTTGCCGTCGCGCCGTGTCTCGACGATCCCGGATTCTCGCAGGACATGGAGCTGCTGCGAGAGATTCGGCTGATGAATACCGAGCTTCTGTTCGAGCTCGCCAACCGAGTATTCCGCCTCCACCAACGAGCAGGCGAGCATCAATCGCATCGGATGCGCGAGGGTTTTCAGGATCGCCGCCACCTCAACGGACCGCGCTTCCATATCGGCGAGAGTCATGCCCGCCTTGCCAGCCTTGGCGTTCTGTCCGGTCATCGCTTCACCACACAGTTCCGGAAAAGGCATCGAGCGGGATCTTCAGATAGCTCCGGCCATTGTCTTCCGGCGCTGGTAGCCGCCCGCCGCGAATATTGACTTGCAGCGCAGGTAGAATGAGCTTCGGCATCGGTAAGGTGCGGTCGCGCGCCTCGCGCAGGTTGACGAAGCTGTCCTCGGTCTTGTCCGCGATATGTGTATTCAAGCGCTTCTGCTCGGCCACCGTGCTTTCCCAACGCGGATGACGGCCGCCCGGCTGGTAGTCGTGGCCGGTGAACACGCGCGTCTCATCCGGTAACTCAAGTATGGTCTGAATGCTCTGCCAGAGCTGCTTTGCATTCCCGCCCGGAAAGTCGGCGCGGGCCGTGCCGCTGTCCGGCATGAACAGCGTGTCATGCACGAAAACAGCATCACCAATCAGATAGGTGATCGAAGCAAGCGTATGGCCCGGCGAGAACAGAACCTGCGCCTCAAGTGCGCCGATCTCGAAAACTTCGCCATCGGTGAACAGGTGATCCCAGAACCGCCCTTCGCTCGCTAGCGTCGGCCAGTTATAGGTCGTCGCCCAAAGTTGCTGCACGTCGCGCACATGCTCGCCGATCGCCATCGGGGCGCCGGTCTTGCCCTGGAGATAAGGCGCGGCGGAGAAATGGTCGGCGTGAGGATGGGTGTCGAGAATCCATTGGACTGTCAAACCCTCATCGGCGACATGGGCCAGGATCGCATCGGCGTTCCACGTCGCGGTGCTGCCCGACTTCTCATCGAAATCGAGCACCGGATCGATGATCGCGCATTTCAACGTAACGGGATCAGAGACGACGTATTGAACGCTGGACGTTCGGGCGTCGAAGAAGCCCCTGACGACGGCCCGCTGCCGCCCGCGCCGCGCAAGCCATTGTTCGGCCATCGTCAAGTTCAAGGCAAACCTTTGACCGAACGGGCCTACGTCCTCGGGCTTCATGCGCCCGTCCAGCACTTCGCCGATCGCGTGGAGCGTTAGCGAGCGCGTGCCACTCCCACAATGGGCGAACACCGGCCCAGGCGCAGCGGCGACCGCCTCCTGAAAGGCGCGCACGTCGGCTTCGGTGATTTGCGGGCCAGCAACGGGAATGAAGCTGTAGTCAAGGCCGGCATCGTCCGCCGCGCTCTTTTCGGCCGCCGAGCCGGGCTGGAGTGCATCTTCGCCATTGGGGCGGTTGTTGATGACGGCCGTGAAGCCGTCGGTCTTGAGCTGCCGGAACGCTTCGGGCGCAGGTTGCCCGGCGACTGCAAGTTTGTCTGAAATCCGAACCGGGTTCATTCTGAGTTCCTTTTTAATATAACGATATAAATAATATAAGAATGTATATTGAAAGCGCAACCCCTTCGTGGCGCCTTCGCCTCTCGTCGCGCGATTAACTGGCTGGATGGACTCCGGTGCTCACATTGGCGCGGCGGCCGGCCTCGCAAATTCGGATCCGGCAGCTTCACGTTGGGAAGCTCGGTCGAGTCAGTAGCCCACCTTAATGAGCAGACCTTCGTCGCACACTCTGGCTAAACACCAGCGCGGAACTCCAATATCCGTGAGAGATCGCGCGTTCGAACGGTTCCCCTCTCAAGAGCGAGTGCGACTGCTCGCTGCCGCAGTGAGAGCTTGGGGGCCGCCGGCAAGGCGTAGCGCTTCGGCGCGCTCGCGGTCACGTTTGGCACCTGCGGCGTAGCGGTCGGGGAATTGCGTATTCGTTGTTCGCGTTTTACCGATCCTAGCGAGCCATCGTCTTTTCTACGCCAGAGCCCGACGCTGCACGCGACAATGCGATTTTTCTCTACGTTGAGCCCCGTTTCGATCATGTTGGCACCGTCGCCAGAGGATAGAGAAGCCGATGAAGTCAGGAGGAAGTTGGCGTAACGCTCTGATCATGGCTACCGGACGACCAGGCACGCGCCGTTGCGACAATCAGTGCGAGTGTTGCCGTCGCACCGTCCGATTCGCCCTTCTCGAAATCTCCGATGGTCTGAGCCATGGCATTTGTCACATGCGCAAGGCAGACGACAGAGCGGCGTCTAGCTGCGGCAAACGCGTACAAAGCTGCCGCTTCCATCTCTACGGCGAGCGCGCCCAGATCCCGCGCCGACACAATCGCGGCTTCGGTTTCCCGATAAGGAGCATCCGTCGTCCATGTCGCACCACGATGGACCACTATGTCGGCGATCCGGGAGAGAGCTTCTTCGACACGTGTGAGCAGTGCTGCGTTGGGCGCTACGGCGAACGTCGCCGGTGGAAGGTAGTGGTAGCTCGTCCCTTCATCGCGCAGCGCGCGGTCAATCAGGACGAAGTATGGCGTGGGTCCGTTGTTGGCGATTTGGCCGGCGGACGTAACGCTAATGAGCAGCCGACAGCCGGACGCGAAGAGCTGTTCAGCAATCAGAACCGCAAAGGAGGCCCCCACCGCGTAGCCGATGATGCCCACCTCGCCGACACCGTCCACGTCGAAGGTGAGAAGCTCGGTGTGGTAGCAGGCCCACCCCTCATGGCCTCGACCGGCACCGGTACGCTTGAGGTGGCGCACGACGTCGCCATCCGGATCGAGCACGCAGACAGGAGGAACCGCGACGAGCGGTAGCCCCTTTTGCCGACGTGCCTCACGGAGCAGGGCTTCCGGCCGGAACACGGAGGGAGCCTTGTGATCCTTGCCTGACACGATCGGCCACGCTGCGTTTGTAAGCCGCTTGTCGCGTGTTTTGTCTTCCATCGGATTTGGCCGAACCGTGCTCACCTCAGGCGACCGCTTCGATCGGCAAGCCGGCGGCCTTCCATTCGGGATAGCCGTCCTCGAGCCGGCGGACGAGATAGCCGCGAGCCCTGAGCGCCGACACCGCCTCGAAGGAGAGAACGCAATATGGGCCGCGGCAATAGGCGATGACCTCCCGGTCTGCCGGAAGCTCGCTCAGGCGACGTTCCAGCTCGGCAAGCGGAATGTTGAGTGCGCCGGGAAGATGTCCGACCGCAAACTCATCCTCCGGCCGGACGTCGAGAACGGTGACAAGGCCGTCATGCAGCCTTGAGACCAGGTCTTCTCGAGACACGGGCTCCAGCGCGTCACGAGCGCGGAAGTAGTCCGCCATAACGCGGTGGACCTCCGCCACGTTTCGCTCGCCGACGCGGCCGAGCGCCTGCATCAAGGCTACCACCTCGGCGTCGCCGGCGAGGCTATAAAGTACATGCTTGCCGCGGCGTTCCGTCTCGACGAGGCGCGCGCGCCGCAAGATCTGTAGGTGTCGCGACGTGTTGGCGAACGTGAGGCTCGCTCTCGCGGAGAGCTCCTCGACACTGCGCGCTCCTTGGGCGAGGTGCTCCAACAACTCAAGCCGGTGCGCGTGACCAAGCGCCTGCGCCACCTCGGCGAGGCTCCCGTAGATCGCCTGTTTCGGTCCAGTGCTTGACACGGCAACTCCTTAGTGGAACATTCAGCAGAATGATTGAATGTTATCCTTTCGCAACGAGGAGCGCAAGCCCATGATCCTCCGTCAATTCCTGCACACCGATCCGATCGGCATCTCCTATCTCTTCGGCTGCGGCGGCAAGGCCGCCGGGGCAGTCGTCGATCCGGTTGGCGACATCCAGTTTTACCTACGCGCGGCCGAAACCGCCGGTATGCGCATTCACTTCGTCATCGACACGCATGTTCACGCCGACCATCGCTCCGTCGGCCGCGCGCTCGCCGAAGCGGCGGGCGCCGCGTATGTCCTCTCAGAGAAGGCGGATGTTGCGTTCCCGTTCAAAGGCGTGCGCGACGAAGAGATTCTCCCGCTTGGCAACGTCGTGGCGACGGTGCTGCACACGCCCGGCCACACGCCGGAGCATATCTGTCTCCTGGTGAGCGACCGGACGCGGGCTGACGAGCCGTGGTTCGTTCTCACCGGCCACACCCTGATGGTCGGCGATCTCGGCCGCACCGAGCTCGCCGTAAGCGCCGACGAAGGCGCAAAGGACCTGTTTCGAAGCATCAGCCGGCTCAAGGCTCTTCCGGACTACATCGAGGTACTCCCCGGAGCCTATGCGGGCTCGGTTTGCGGTCGCCGCTTGAGCAGCAAGCCCTGGTCCACCATCGGCTTCGAGAAGCGCCACAACGAGGCCTTCCGGATCGAGGACGAGGCTGAATTCGTCCACTTCATGCTTGCCGAGATTCCGCAGCCGCCGCCCGAGGCCGCAGTGCTCCGGGCCACCAATTCCGGCCTGGCGGCTGAGGCGGCCTGACCGGTGAGCGAAGCGGCATCAGTTTCACGGCTAGCAGAATCGCCGGTCAAGCTAGGCCTCAAGGAAAACTGGCAGCAGTTCGCATTGCTCGTCCTGATCAATGCCTTCGTCGGCGGCATGGTCGGAATCGAGCGAACGGTCGTGCCGCTGATCGGTGCGGATGAGTTCGGCATCGTCTCGACGACGCTCATCGTTTCCTTCATCGTCAGCTTCGGCGTCATCAAGGCCTTTGCCAATCTCGTCTCTGGCCAGCTCGCCGACGTGTGGGGGCGCAAGCGCGTCCTCGTCCTGGGATGGCTATTCGGCCTCCCGGTCCCGTTCATGATCATCTGGGCGCCGAGCTGGGAATGGGTCATCGCCGCCAATGTGCTTCTGGGCGTCAACCAGGGGCTAGCTTGGTCGATGACGGTGATAATGAAGGTCGACCTCGTCGGGCCGAAGTCGCGTGGCCTCGCCGTTGGCCTCAACGAGTTCGCGGGCTATCTCGCCGTCGGCGTGACGGCATTCCTCACCGGCTATGTCGCCTCGCAATACGGGCTGCGCCCCGTGCCGATCTATCTCGGTATCGGCTATGCAATCGTGGGTACTGTATTGTCGATCCTGCTCGTCCGCGACACGCGCGACCACGTCCGATTGGAGGCCTCGTCCCATTCGCAGCAGTCCGCTCCGATCAGCTTCCGCGAAGTCTTCGCACTGACCTCATTCCGCGATCGCAATCTGTTCGCCGCCTCCCAGGCCGGTCTCGTCAACAACCTCAACGACGGCATGAGCTGGGGCATTTTCCCGCTGTTCTTTGCCTCCTTCGGCCTCGGCGTCGAACGCATCGGCATCCTCAAGGCGATCTATCCCGCGACCTGGGGCATCCTGCAGATCGCCACCGGTCCATTGAGTGACAGATGGGGGCGCAAGGGCCTGATCGTCGCGGGCATGTGGGTCCAGGCCGCCGGCCTGTTCCTCACCGCGGCGACGGCCCGTTTCGAGTGGTGGATCGTCGGTAGCTTGCTGCTCGGCCTTGGCACGGCGATGGTCTATCCCAGCCTGATCGCAGCCGTCTCCGACGCCTCGCATCCAACCTGGCGCGCCCGTTCGCTCAGCGTCTACCGGTTCTGGCGGGATCTCGGATACGCAATCGGCGCCCTCTCAGCGGGCCTCATCGCTGACCGCTTCGGCCTCTCATGGGCGATCACTTCAATCGCAGCGCTGACCTTTCTCTCGGGTGCGCTGTATTGGCGGCTCGGAAAAGACGCCAATTACTCCATCCAACCTCTAAACCCTCCTAGGAGCGCAGTCATGGTCAGGACCAGTGGGGACAAGCAATACATGGAAGCAAATGAGCTACGAGAAAGATTGAAGCGAGGTGAGGAACTGATCCTAATAGACGTAAGATCGACTGCGGAATTCGATTCGGGTCACGTCGATGGCGCGATCAATATTCCAGAAGGCGAGTTGGCTGCGCGAATTGGCGAGATTCCGAGCGACGCCACTATTGTCACTGTCTGTACCTTGGGCGGCGCGCGATCTTGCGGAGCCGCCGAACAGCTTCGGGGCCTTGGCTACAGCAACGCTTTGCCGCTTCGAGGTGGCGCCTGCGGCTGGCAGGAGGATCGGGACCCCGAATGAGTCCGTGGCCACGTAAAGCCGCTGGAGCACCAGAAGAAGGACAGGACCCGTGACAGCCCTCTTCATTTTCAACCATCCGCCTTGCGGTTACAGAGCATTGGTACAATGCGCTTCGGCTCGCGAGCGCACTCATCAAGAAGAATCCGGACGGCCAGATTACGGTCTTTCTGATGGCTGACGCGGTGCTTGCCGCGAAAACCAACCAGAGGACGCCGGACGGCTACTACAACGTCGAGCGCATGCTAAAGCGCGTGCTGACCGGCAAGGGCGACGTCTTGCTGTGCGGCACTTGCATGGACGCCCCGGGCTGACCGAAGCCGAAGTAATGGCGGGCGCGCGGCGCAGTTCCATGGACGATCTTGCAGCAGCAACGATCGCGGCCGACCAGGTACTCGTGTTCTGACCCGATGCCAAGGAGACGACCGCAATGATGGATGGCATGCAAGGCATGGGCTGGGGCATAGGCCTTATTGGTCCGTTCGTCCTGATCCTCCTCGTCCTTGGGATCGCGGCGCTGGTGAAGTACCTCATGTCGGGACGCGGATGAGCATGGTTTCGATCTATCTCGACTACAACGCCAGCACACCGATCGATCCGGCAGTCGCAGCGGCCATGCGTCCATTCCTGGACGAGGCCTTCGGAAATCCAGCCAGCGGGCATTGGGCGAGCACGCCGGCAAAGGCCGCTCTGGAGCAGGCCCGCGCCCAAGTCGCGACGCTACTTGGCTGCGCGCCCGACGAGATCGTGTTCGCGAGCGGCGGCAGCGAGGCCAATAACCTTGCGATCAAGGGGACGTTCTTCGCGCTCCAAAACAAAGGGGAGCACATCATCACGACGGCCGTCGAGCATCCCGCCGTTCTCGCCCCATGCCGGTTTCTTGAGCGGCTCGGCGCGGGCGTGACATATCTGCCCGTCGACGCGACGGGCCGCGTCGATCCCGAGGCCGTTCGTCGCGCCATCACGCCGCGCACTGTCCTGATCAGCGTCATGCATGCCAACAACGAGGTCGGCACGATCCAGCCGATCGAGGAGATCGGCGTCATCGCGCGGGAGCACGGCATCCGCTTCCACATCGACGCAGCCCAATCGGTCGGCAAGGTGCCGACCAGGGTCGACGCGCTTGGCGTCGATCTGCTCACGATCGCCGGCCATAAGCTCTACGCTCCTAAGGGCGTCGGCGCGCTCTATGTTCGCCGCGGCACTACGTTAGAGCCACTTATTCATGGGGCCGGGCATGAGCAGGGTCGCCGCGCGGGCACCGAAAGCGCACTGCTCGCCGTCGGTCTCGGCACGGCCTGTGCCCTGGCGCAGGATCTTGCGCCGATGACCCATGTCCGTGCTCTGCGAGACCGCTTCTGGAAAGCCCTGCAGGACCGGTTCGGCGACCGCGTCGTACTGAACGGCCACGTCGAGTATCGCTTGCCCAATACTCTCAACGTCTCTTTCGTCGGCGTGGCTGGCGCAGAGGTGCTAGCGAGTCTCGATGGGGTTGCGGCATCCACCGGTTCGGCGTGCCACGCTGGCCGCGTCGAACTCTCCCCTGTGCTCGCCGCCATGGGCATCCCGGAGAAGATCGGCATGGGCGCTGTCCGCTTCAGTCTCGGACGCCAAACGACAGATGCGGAAATCGACACAATCATCGCGCTGCTCGGAGGAACTTTCGCTCGATCGGCGTCATGAACCGCCAGTTGAGGCCTTTGCGGTACTCAGGACAAGCACGCCGATTCCACGCCGTGGCTTCTATTTCTCCGATCAGGCCATCATTGGCGTTGCCATTTGTCGGAAGCCGACCACGATCAGATCAAGCCGCCTTGCGCTCGGCGGCGCGATAGAGTCCGTAATCGACCTTGATGAGTAGGCCCTCGTCGCACATCAGGTCAGGTAGCAGCGGGGAATGCCGATGTCCGTAAGGGGCGCCTGCGCGATGTGGCGCTTGGGAAAGGTTCCACACACTGCCACGAAGCGTGCGATCTTGCGGCCGGATTTGCGCGCTCCCACGCGTCTGCTCAGCCAGCGCAACACGACAACTTGGCCACGTCTTTTCCGAACGACAGCGCCGCGAGCTTCAGGCCCTCGACGGTGGTGAGATACGGAAAGATCGTATCCGCGAGGTCGTCGATGGTGAGGCACTGCTTGATCGCGAGCGCTGCGGTTTGAATGCTGTCAGCACCTTCCGGCGCGAGGATATGCGCGCCGAGCAGCCTGCCGCTGCCGGCGTCGGCCACGAGCTTGATGAGGCCGCGTGTGTCGCGGGCGGCGAGCGCGCGCGGCACCTGGTCGAGACCGATCGTCGAAACGCGGACTGCATGCCCGGCCGCGCGCGCCCCGGCCTCGGTGAGGCCCGCGCTCGCCACTTGCGGGTCGGTGAACACGACAGCCGGCATAGCGCTATTGTCGTAGCGCAGGCTATCTCCGTTGAGCGCGTTCTTGGCCGCGAGCTTGGCCCCATAGGCGGCCATATAGACGAACTGGTCGCGGCCGGTGACGTCGCCGGCCGCATAAACGCCGGCCCGGGTCGTGCGCATGCGGTCGTCGACGACGATGCCCCCCTTGGGCGAGACGGCAATGCCGTGCGCGGCGAGCCCGAGTCCTTCGATATTGGGCGTGCGCCCAGTGGTGATCAGCACCTGATCCGCGTGGATCGCACCGTCCTGGCGGTCGCGCGCGACCGTAAGAGCAACCCCATTCTCGGTCTTGCGGATCGCACGATAGGCGATGCCGGAGACGACGGTGATCCCTTCCTCCTCGAAATACCCGGTCAGCGCCGCGCCGATCTCGGGCTCGGCCTCCGGCAGCAGACGGGACCGGCACACGAGCGTCACCTTGACGCCAGCGCGAGCGAACATCTGGGCGAGCTCCGCCCCGATATAGCCGCCGCCGATCACGAGCAGCGACCGTGGCAACTCCTCGAGATCGAGCGCGGTCGTGCTCGTCAGATAAGGCACGGCGTCGATGCCGGGGATGGCGGGAACAGCAGGCCTTGCGCCGGTCGCGACGATGATCTTGCCGGCAGGAATGCGCGTGCCGTCCACCTCGACACCGCCTTCCACGAGGTGCGCAGGGCCTTCACGGTAGGCGATGCCGTTGTAGGCCGGGAGCAGGTCAATGTATTTGGCCTGGCGAAGCTCTGTGACAAGCGAGTTCTTCTGACGAACGGTTCCCCGCCAGTCGGTCAATTCGGCCTGGGCCGTGATGCCGGCGAAGCGTGCTGCTGCGCGCGCATTGTGGAGCGTCTCGGCGGCGCGGATCAGGGTCTTCGACGGCACGCAGCCGATATTGACGCAGGTGCCGCCGATAGTGCCGCTAGCGATGAGCGCCACCTGTGCGCCTTGATCGGCGGCCGTGATCGAGGCCGAAAAGCCGGCCGAGCCGGCGCCGATCACCACGAGATCGTAGGCGCCTCCATTGCGACCGTTCGCGCGGAAGGGACGGTTCGCGACTGTAGTGCTCTTGGATGCCGGATCGACCGACGGTCGTGATGCCGCATCGAGGCCGGCGAGGCTCGGCCCGAAGACCGCCCGACCGGCTTCCAGCGCCTCCTCGATCGAGAGCCGGAATCCCGGTTCATCGGATTGACGCTCGTCACGCCACGCGGTGAGGTGATCATCGGAACAGAAGAAGGACGTTGCCTTGCACAGCGAGTTCGCGGCGCATCCGGCTTCATAGCGGATGCCGAGCCATACGACTGCCGTCCCCGGCTCGACGTCGGCCAGCGCCCGCCCCCGGTCCCGCGTGGCGATCCGGATCGGGGCGCCACAATGGCGGCAGCGCGAGGCTATCGTGATGTCGCGGTCGGTCATGGCGCCGATGCCAAGCGCGTCGACTGCGCACATGGCATTGAGGGGTCGTCCATCCAGCGTGACCCGGTGGCCCGTGTCGCTGTCGCTGAAGGGATAGGCACCGACGATCTTGTCGCCGTCGAGCACGACGAGGTCTCGACGGCGGAGTTCCTCGAGCAGCGGCGGGATGGCCGCCTCGCTCAACCCCGCGCGCTCCGCGAGCAAGCGCATAGTCGGGGCTCGTCCGTGCTCGACGAAGAACTGGAGCACCGTGGCGCGAACCCGATCCGTGGCAGCGTCATAGCCGCTCCAGCGATCAAGTGCATGGTCGGAGCCGGCCATAGCTAGCAGGGCCTTCCTGACTGCAGCGGACGTGACGACCGACCAGTCGGGTAGCGTCACGCCCGGCCGCACGGCATAGCTGGGCAGCGTCGCGGATGCGGAAGCAGCAACCTTGTCCAAGGATGAAGAGGATGCACAGCAATCGTTCATGGCTTTAGGCTTTCCTTGAAGGCTTGCTCTCACACCGGATCGTTGTGCGATGGCGATAGAGGCTCAGGACGAGAACCCCGAGGAAGGCAAAGAGCTGAGGGAGCGCGGTCATGTCCGCTCCTGCAGGCCAGCCCCTAGGCCAAACATCGGCAAAACCACCGCAAGGATCGGCGTGGCGCAGCAGATCGCGGCGACGATCGCGCCCACCGTGCCGTGAAGATGAGGGCGCGGTCGTTCATGTCAGCTACCTTGCTGCTGTGTCGGGCGGGCCGGATAGCCGGCATTCATGCTGGCGGCCGCGATGGCGTCGGGAGTCGTCTTCGCGTCGTCGAAGGTCACGGTCGCGGTCTTGGCCTCGAAGGAGACGGTCACCTTCGCGACGCCGGGGACCGCGGCCATCGAGGTCTTCACGATGTAGGGACACGAGGCGCAGGTCATATTCTCGACAGCGAAAGTGACAGTGCGTTCGGCAGCGAACGCGGCAGGCGCAGTCATAACCGACGCGATCAGGGCGATAGCGCTCAAGGTCTTCTTCATAGGGTGGGGTCTCCTCTTGGTGTTAGGCGCGAAGCAGCAGCGGCGCGACGTAGTCGAAGGCGAAGGCGGCTATGACGAGCGCTGTCGCGATCCAGAGCGCGAGTTGAACAAGACGGCTAGGGATGGCGCGCGCGCAGGCGGCACCATCGGCGCAGGCTCGTCGTGGCTTCCAGTAGACGAGGTAGAAGCCATAACCGAGGACGCCTGCTGTCCCCCCCACGAAGAGCGGCTTATAAGGCGCGAGCGCCGTCAGATTGCCGATCCAGGCACCGCCGATGCCGAGGCTGAACAGCACGAGCGGCACGATGCAGCAGGAGGAGGCGGCGAGCGCGCCGAGAATGCCGCCGACCGCGACCAGACGATGTCGTCCGATCTCACTCCGCTCCGACGCGGGACTGCCTGTTTCGGCCGACGCTGCCCCCGCCGTTCCCGATCGCGCTGCACCCATGTCCGACCTCGCTTTCCTTGCCAAATTCCTCATTGCGCAGTATCATGCGGTCTGTAGCAACTACAGGGTCAAGGGGTTTTTTGCGATGCGCGATCACGCAGGCGTTAAAGGCCTGCACCGGGCTGAGCTCGCCCGGCGGACGGGCAGCAATCTGGAAACGGTGCGCTACTACGAGAAGGTCGGCCTTCTGCCCGAGCCGCCGCGCACAACGGCTGGCTACCGCAGCTACGACACGACGCACGAGCGGCGGCTTCGCTTCGTGCTACGGGCGCGCGAGCTCGGTTTCTCGCTCGACGAGATTCGCGAACTGTTGCGCCTCGTCGATGAGCGCGAACAGCCCTGCGCCGAGGCAAGCGCCGTCGCCGCAGCCCACCTCAACGACGTGCGGGCGAAGATCACCGACCTCAAACGCATGGAGCGGGTGCTGAGGGACGTGGTCGCGCAATGCGCCGACGGCACGCGGCCGGAATGCGCTCTGCTTGAGTCACTCTTCCGTGGGAGTATCGCTCGACAGCCAAACCGGCGGATGTAACGGTGGGTGCCACTCTTTACGAACCCATTAACGTCTATAAGCCGCTGGCGCTGAATATCGGCATTGTGGACGGTCCATTCGAGTATCTGACAGTCGCCGGTATAAGGCTGCCGCTGCCGTTTACGACCCGGATGACTGTGATCTGTCTTGCGAACGGCGACCTCTTTCTTCACTCGCCGATTGCGTTCAATGAAAAGCTAGCAGCGGAGCTACGCGCGCTCGGGACAGTTCGCCACCTCGTCTCGCCTAATCAATTCCACTACGCCCATATTGGGGAATGGGCGAAGGCCTTTCCGGATGCGATCGCTTGGGCATCACCCGGCGCGCGTCAGAGAGCTCGTGCGCGGCATGTGGACGTCAACTTCACAAAAGACCTCGACTCGCACCCACCTGAAGAATGGTGTCGAGATATCGATCAAACCCTTATTCCCGGAGGTATCTTTAAGGAGTTCGCTTTCTTTCACGAACCATCCAGAACGCTCGTCCTCACCGACACAATCATCAATCTCGAACTCGACAAGATCACCCAGCCATGGCGAGCCTTCACGAAGCTCAGCGGCATGTACTATCCGCACGGCCAGATTTTTTTCGGCATGCGTTTGCCGCTCCAACTCCAGAAGAAGAAAGCGGAGACGGCGATCAAAAAGATCCAGGCGTGGCGTCCAGAGCGTATTGTGCTCAGCCATGGGCGCTGCTTCGATGAGAACGCTGATGAGGTCATTCGTCGAATATTCAAATGACGATGAACTGGACAATTGGCGCTAGAGCGTGATCCGAGCTGAGTGACTCGGGGGCGATTCCCAAATCAGCAGATCGATGATTCACACTGTCTGCCGGGCGGAGGCCGGCAGACATGTCGAAGGCACTCTCGCTCGATCTCAGGACCCGTGTGCTCGCCGCCATTGGCGGCGGGCTTTCATGCCGCGAGGCCGCGCAGCGGTTCGGCGTGAGCGCCTCCAGCGCGATCCGCTGGCGCGCTTTGGAGCGCCGGCAAGGCGACGCGCGGCCGAAGGCTCTCGGCGGCGACCGGCGCTCAGGCCGCATCGAGGCGCGCGCGGGCTTGATCCTTTCCCTTGTCGAGGAGACGCCAGACATCACCCTCGAGGAGTTGCGCACTGCGCTCGCGGCTCGTGGCGTGGCGGTCGGGTACGGCACGGTGTGGCGCTTCTTTGCCCGGCGGCGGATCACGCGCAAAAAAAGACGGCCCACGCCGCCGAACAGGACAGGCCCGATATCCTGAGACGACGGCAGGAGTGGTTCGACGAGCAGCTCGACCTCGACCCCGCACGGCTCGTCTTCATCGATGAGACCTGGGCCTCGACCAACATGGCTCGGCGTTATGGACGAGCGCCTCGTGGCCAGCGCCTCCGCGCCAGCGTGCCTCACGGCCACTGGAAAACGACGACCTTCGTCGCCGGGCTGCGGCTCACCGGCCTCGTCGCGCCCTTCGTGCTCGACGGCCCGATCAACCGCGAGGCATTCGAGATCTACGTCGAGAAGGTGCTCGTGCCGGAGCTGAGCGCAGGCGACGTGGTCGTCATGGACAACCTGTCGAGCCACAAGGGGCCAAGCGTCCGAGCCTTGATCGAGAGCGCCGGTGCCACTCTGCTGTACCTGCCGCCCTACAGTCCGGACTTCAACCCGATCGAGAACGCCTTCGCCAAGCTCAAGGCGCTTCTGCGCAAGGCCGCCGAGCGCTCCATCGAACGCCTCTGGAACGCGATCGGACGTCTCATCGACACCTTCACCCCGTCCGAATGCGCCAACTACTTCGCCGCCGCCGGGTACGACCCGACCTGATGGGATTCCGCTCTAGGATTGCGCCAGAGATCAGTTCTTCGGGCAATAGCCTAAGCAGCCTGACGTTTGGCTGCGCGGTAGACGCCATAGCCAATCTTTACGAGCAGGCCCTCTTCACACATCCGGGCCAAATAGCAGCGAGGAATGTCCGTCAGTTCACGAGTTCTCACCACGCCGCGTTCGGTGGCCAAGGCGACGGCTCGGTCCCTCAATGAGAGCTTCGGACCGCCCGCAAGGCGCAGCGCTTCTACGCGGTCCCGGTCTCGCTCGCGCATTTTTGGGCGCGCCCCTGGCGCAGCGCGGCGTAGCGGAATCGAGTATTCGTAGTTCGCATCTTCGCCGATCCCGGGTGCGGCGTTCGGCATCGATCCGTCCTATTTATATCCGTCGGCTCGCCCTAGCCCTACCCCGTGCTGAAAGACCTTCCAATCGTCAAGGGCTATCGCTTTCTATTGAGACATCAACTCTCGAGGAGATCGAAATGCACGGTGAACTAGATACCGCGGTCAAGAAAACCATCCGGCGGCAACAGCTTCGCGAGATGGTGCCACTTGCCGATAGCACCATCTATGAAATGGAGCAGCGCGGAGAATTCCCTCGGCGCTTCGCCTTGACCCCACGATGCGTCGTTTGGGATCTGGGCGAGGTCCAAGCATGGCTCGCTGCCCGTCGCTCGAAACCGATTGCCCGCGCCGCAGGCCCCGACGTGAAGCAGCGCCGGGCCCGTCCGGTCAAAGAGCCGGATCGGGCTCCAAGATCGGCATCGAGGGCGGGATGAGCGTGGGGACGTATTTCTTGCCGTCCACCCAGGCATCCACAATGTCCGACCACTCCTGCATCATGTGCCGACGCTGCACCTCATACTCGGCTTTGTTATAGACGCCACGCGACGAGCGTCCGTCCTCGTGCGCCAGGCACTTTTCAATCCAATCGCTGTTAAAGCCGAGTTCGTTCAGCAGAGTGGAACCTGTTCGCCGCAGGTCATGAACCGTAAACGGCTCCAGGGGCAAACCTTCCGCCTTCGCCCGCTCGACGACAGCGTAGGTCACCCGGTTGAAGGTCGCGCGCGACATCGGAGCATCCGCATCGTACCGTGATGGCAGAAGGTATCTCGAATTGCCTGCGCAGGTCTTCAGGGCGATCATGATGTCGAGCACCTGGCGCGACAGGTAGACGTTATGCGCCTTCGAGCGCTTCATTCGTTCCTTCGGGATCGTCCAGACCGCATTCTCGAAGTCGACTTCGTCCCACACCGCGTCCTGCAGCTCGCTCTTGCGCACCATCGTGAGCAAGTAGAGCCGCATTCCCAAGCGGATCGTCGGAAGCGTGGCGATGTGCTCGAGCTGCTTCAGCATCACTCGAATTTCGGAAGGCGAAAGCGACCGGTCCTTCGGCACGAAGGTGGCGATCGACGCCGGTCCCACTTCGTCAGCGGGGTTGCTGACTTTCTCACCGTGCAGGATCGCGAATCCGTAGATCTGCTTCAGGATGTCTCTCACGTGGATGGCTGTTGCCGGAGCGCCGCGTTCAACGATGTTGCCGCAGTGGGCTCTAAGGTCATCGGGCGTGATCTCCGTGAGGAGACGATTGCGCCAGACCGGCAGAAGCTCTCGCTCGAAGATGGAACGCCGCATGGCCCGCGTGCTATCAGCCATCGGCGCCGCTGTGAGCCACTTTTCCCCGAATTCGCCAAAACTCTTCGCTTCTTTCAGGCGGCGCTTCTCGCGCTGCTTCTCTATCGCCGGCGAACGACCCTCGCTCACGGCCCGCCGCGCGTCGATGCATTTCTCTCGGGCGCGCGCCAACGAAAGCCCGTCGGGCGCATACTTGCCCAGCAGCACCGTCTCTCGGCGACCATTCAGGCGGTAGTCCAACCGGAAGGTGACGTTACCGCCTGGAGAAACATGCGCGTACATTCCGTCGCGATCAGTTATTTTGTAGGCTTTATCCTTTGGTTTCAATGCCTTGAGTGCAACGTCGGTAAGCATCAGGCGCCTCCTTTCAAAAATACCGTCAGGTGTTTCTGGGGTGCCGTCCGCACCTTTTCGCTAATTCTTTCAATTGATTAGACGAAAAATAATACCGTCAGGCACCAGTTGAGCCTGACGGTATTCGCGTTTTAGCGCCTGCGCAAGATGTGGGCATACCGTCAGGCGGCCCGTCACGCGCAATCCCTGCCCCCCGATAGCCATCGAAAGCTATAGGACGAAAAATTATTTTTATTCAGTGTGTTACGTCGTATCTTGGCGTGGTTTCGGTTACGTCCGGATGGGCCAAAATCATTCCCACTCAATTGTCCCCGGCGGCTTCGACGTCACGTCGTAGACCACGCGGTTGACGCCCTTGACCTCGTTGATGATGCGGGTCGCGGTTTCGCCAAGGAATTTCATGTCGAACGGATAGAAGTCGGCGGTCATGCCGTCTGTCGATGTCACCGCGCGCAGGCCGATCACGTATTCATAGGTGCGGCCGTCGCCCATCAC
>Ga0233439_10003153_pt1 | contig 17576 bp, 20 predicted proteins | sample SI_123_September_6_FD_182713 | JGI IMG/M metagenome (GOLD analysis project Ga0233439, IMG submission 182713) | Seawater microbial communities from Saanich Inlet, British Columbia, Canada - SI_123_September2016_100_MG | ecosystem: Environmental > Aquatic > Marine > Inlet | place: Canada: British... | reverse complement strand
TGCGTTTTTGAAGTTTAGTGCTAAGTGATCAATTATTACTTGATCTACATCGTCTCCACCTAACATGTTATCTCCGTTAGTTGATTTTACTTCAAAGATTCCATCGCCTAATTCTAATACTGATACGTCAAATGTTCCACCACCAAAGTCAAATACTAAGATTGTGTGTTCTGTTTCTTGTTTGTCAAGTCCGTAAGCAAGAGCTGCTGCTGTTGGCTCGTTTACAATTCTTAGAACGTTTAAACCTGCAATTTGACCTGCGTTTTTTGTTGCTTGTCTTTGAGCATCGTTAAAGTATGCTGGAACTGTAACTACTGCATTTTTAACAGGTTGGCCTAAATAGCTTTCTGCGTCTTTTTTTAGTTTTTGTAAAATCATTGCTGAAATTTCTTCTGGAGTGTATGCTTTACCATCAACTTCAACTTTTTCGTTTGTTCCAATTTTTCTTTTAATTGATCTAATTGTGTGAAGAGGGTCAATAATTGCCTGATTTCTTGCAATTTGTCCTACAGTAACTTCACCATTTTTAATGTGAACTACTGAAGGTGTTGTTCTTGTTCCTTCTGCGTTTGTTATGATTGTTGGTTTACCACCTTCTAATACAGCCATAGCTGAGAATGTTGTTCCTAAATCGATTCCGATTGTTGCTCCACTTACTTTGTTTTCTGTCATTTTATTTTTCCTCCATAAACCATACTGCTTTATCATGCCAGTGGTACTAATGTGTTTTTTTGTATTACTTAGTGCCACTTACAAAGTATGGTTTTCTTATTGTAATTTTTTTACTATTGATCTTTTCCTGAACTTACTTTTACTTTTGCGTGTCTTATTACTTTTCCATTTAACATGAATCCTTTTGAGAACTCTTCTACAATTGTGTTTTCTGGTTCATCTGAATCTGCTTTCATTAATGCTTCATGAAAATGAGGGTTAAATATTTGATTTTTTGTTTCTATTGTTGAAACGCCGTTGTTATCTAATACTTCAAAAAGTTGTGAGTAGATTAATTCAACGCCTTTTAGAAAATCTTCATGGTTTGAATTTGTATCTGCGCTTTGAAGTGCTAAGTTGAAATTGTCAATAACTGGAATTATTTCAAGAAGGATACTTCGTGATGCCATTTGCCTGATATCTTCAATTCTCTTTTCAGTTTGTTTTCTGTAATTTTCAAAGTTTGCTTGTGTTCTTAATAATAAATCTTTTAGCTCTGCTTCTTTGTTCACTTGTGGTTCTTCTTTAGGCACCTGCGGTTCCTCTTGTTTATTTTTATCTTTCATTAATATTACCTCTATGAGTTTAAATCTTGTTGATGTTAGGTCGACGCAGTTGTGCTAAAACGCATTTTATTTATAAATCTTTTGGAAAAAACTTAAAAACTTGAGACTATTCTTTATTTTATGGAAAAAAGAATTACGCTACTTAGAATACGTAGGGTTGATAATAAAAATGTTAATCGCGACCTACAGTGGATTGGTAATTCTTTAGGTTTATTTGGTCAAAGAGATAAAGATAGTAGTTGTTTTAGAGTTTTTATTACTCTTGTTAAGAGGGCTAAGGAGACTTCACCGATTAGTTCTGATGAGATTGCAGGAAAATTGGATTTGACTCGAGGCACTGTTGTTCATCATCTAAATAAGCTGATGGGTAGTGGGATTGTTGTTCGAGAAAAGGAAGGGTATATTTTGCGTGAGAGTAATCTTCGTCGTTTGATTAAGGATTTGCAAAATGATGTTAAGAGTATATTATCTGATCTAGAAGATGTAGCTAAGGCTGTTGATGAGAGATTGGAGTGATTTTTTGTTTTTGATTTAAATATCTATATATATTAGTATTAGTTGTATTTTTTATGGTAGATGAAATTGTTTTAAAATATGGGATGAATCCGCATCAGAGAGATGCTAGGATTTTTAGAGAGGGAGGATTGCCTTTTGAAGTTCTTAATGGAGCAGCTGGATATATTAATTTTTTAGATGCTCTTAATTCTTGGCAACTTGTTAAGGAGTTAAAAGGGGCTACGAGTCTTTCTAGTGCTGCTTCTTTTAAACATGTTAGTCCTGCTGGCGTTGGTGTTGGTAATAAGTTAAGTGATAGATTGAAAAAATCTTATCTGGTCGAAGGGATGAATTTATCTCCACTTGCGATTGCTTATGCAAGAGCTAGAGGGTGCGATAGAGTTTCTTCTTTTGGAGATTGGATCGCTCTTAGTGATAGGGTAGATGAGAGCTGTGCTAGATTGATTAGTAAGGAAATTAGTGATGGGGTTATTGCACCAGATTATGACCCTAAGGCTTTGGAGATTTTAAGAAAAAAGCAAAAAGGAAAATACAAAATTGTTCAAATTGATGAGAGTTATGTTCCTGCGATTTTAGAGAGAAGGGATGTTTTTGGTTTGACTTTGGAGCAGGAGAGAAATAATGGTGTTATTGATGAGAATTGTTTGAAAGAGATTGTAACTGCAAATAGAGATTTGAGTGATGGAGCTAAATTAGATATGCTTGTTGGATATATTACTTTGAAATATACTCAGTCCAATAGTGTTTGTTTTGCATATGACGGGCAAACTATTGGTGTTGGAGCTGGGCAACAGTCTAGAGTTGATTGTACTTTACTTGCTGCTCAAAAAGCAAGAAAGTGGTTACTTAGACAACATCCTTTAATATTGGGTTTAAAATTTAGAAAAGGCGTTAAAAGGCAAGGCAAAGATAATGCAATAAGTTCTTTGCTTAGAGATAGACCAATTAAAAGTGAGTATAATAGGTTGAATGACGTATTGGTTGATTTGCCTGAGGGATTTAGTGAAGAGTCTAAAGAAAAATTTTTATCTTTGTTTGATAATTTGACAATGGCTTCAGATGGATTTATTCCATTTAGAGATAATATTGATGTTGCTCATGAGAATGGCGTTAGAAATGTGATTCAACCAGGAAGATCTAGTAGAGATAAATATGTTATTGATGCTTGTGATGAGTTAGGTATGTTGATGGCATTTACTGATCTTAGAGTATTTCATCATTGATTTTTTTTTTGTTTTTTAATTTCTGCTAAAAATACTCGTGATTCTTTTGATAAATGATTTTTTTATTGATTTTGGAAGAAGTGTGTCTTTTAAATAATCAAATAATTCTTTAGCAGTTATGTTTGTATTTTTATTTACTTTGACAATTAATTTTAAAAAAATATCTTCTTTTTTTGCATAGTTTTCTGATCCATTTATTTCAAATAAGTATAGGGTTTGCTCAAAATTTTCTTGATCGTTTTTTCTTTTAATTAATGCTTCCCACATATCTTTTTGAGTGCCAGGGTTATTTACTTTAGAGATGGATATGAAAATTTTGTTGTTAAATAATTTTTGAATTCGATTATTTATGAATTAATAATATCAAACCTATTTAAAAACTTTTTTAAAAATCTAGGAAACTTATTGCTTTATTTACATCATTTTTGTCTATTACGAAGATGGTGTCTTTCCAGCATGAGAGGAATTCGAGAATATTTACGCCGTTTGTTGCAAAAAGAGATGTTAAGTATGAGATCACTCCTGATATTTTTTCTATTTCTTTTGGTGATTTGAAATTTATTAAGGCTAAATTGTGATTTGATTGAATTAATTTACTTTCAAATTTACCTAGAAGTTTTTGAGAGTATTTTTCTGGAATTATTAATGTGTAGTTATCTGTTCCTTCTAAAATGTAAAAAGAGGCATTTTCATTTTTAATTTTCTTTTGAAATTCTATTAAGTAATTAAAATCAAGATTTTTGCTTAATATTAGTACACTTATTTTGTTTTTTATGCTTATTTCCGATCTAGTTAATAGGGTTTTAATCTTTTTTTCATTGTTTAATTCCTTTTTTAATTTATCTTGAAATCTTCTTGCTGCTACCAAAATTGCTTCAATTGATGATTTTTTTTCTATTTTCAAATCTTTACTTATTTGTCTTGCTAGTGAAGAGTAATTGATTAAGCCATTTTTTAGACAATGTTTAATGTGAGGGCGATCTTTAATATATTCAATTGTTTGCTGGGTTGTTGATGGTTTTGAGGGTGTTGAAGATTTGTTCATATTGATTTAGAATTGAGAGTTTTATTTAAATTTAACTGATTTGTCCCATATAAAACATTTTTGTTTTTGTTTGTTTTTGGTTGGACATCGATTATTTATCATTGTTAATTCTGGTTTATTATTGGTGATTTAGAGAATGTTTGAGATGATTTGAGACGATTGGAAAAATGATTGGAAAAATGATTGTAAAAATGATTGTAAAAATAAAAAATAAAATAAAATAAAATAAAATAAAATAAAATAAAATAAAAAAATGATACAAAACGATTATAACAAAGAAATCGAATTAGAATTAGTTAAGGTATTTTCGAATGATTTAACTTGCGAGATTGCAAATGATTTTGTTGGTAAATTGTTTGAGAGTATTAATGGATATAAAAAAGAAATACCTATGGCTGGAAAAGTCGTATATCAGAAAATGATTTCTAAGGTTTATGCACCATATGTAAAAGCTTTTTCTTATAAAATTGATGAAGTTTGTCAAGAGATTGGAGCTGTACCATTATGTCTTGCAAGAGATGCAATTCCAATCTATTATTCTTTAATGAAACAAGGAGTTGATGCTAAACTGGGTTTTTTTACTAGAGCTATTATGGGACATAACGACGAGATTGCTGGATTTGAAGATAAAAAAGTTGATACAAGTTTACTAGTTGAATATTTTGAGGATGTGACTTGCGGCAAAGATGTTATTATTGTTGATGCTGGAATGTATGGATCTTTAATTGAGGATTTGATGAAGATTGGTTCAAATAAAGTTAAGGGAGCTATGTTTTTATTTTCAAAAAACCCAGGCATATATGGTTTTTTAAATGAAATTTTTGAAATTGATGTTGCAAATATGTCTAAAATAGATGTAGATCAAAAAACCTGTGATGATTTTTTTAATGGATCTCAATTGCTTGATAAGAATGTTGTTAAATACTTAGCTGCTACAATTTTAATCGATTCTTTGGAGTGCGCTCACCCACATCCAATTAAATCTCCTTTGGAATTTGAAATTGTTGGAGATAGAGTTGCTCCAAAGTTAGTTAATCAATCAAGTGGAATTGTTCAAGAGCTTCTTGAAAAGTGGTGGGAGAGTGTTTTGAGTGCATATGTTAATTTTGATTATAAGAAACCCATGAATCTTGATGAGTTACTTGACTATATGAAAACTGATGGTTTTACTGGGTTGATTTCTAAGCCAACTCCTGAGTGGAGCTCTAAGAAAAAGTTTTTAGATAAGTTTACTCTTAATGTAGGGGAGGTATATCCTTTAGGGCGTTAGGAAGGATGATAGAGACGGTGGGGAAAAATGAGTCGAGACGAGATGAGATGAGACGAGGAGATGATTTAAAATGGAATTTGCAAAAAAATTGAAGGAAAATAAATCAAAAACAATTATTGGGATGATTCATTTAGATTGTCTTGTTGGCCAAAAGGGCTTTAAGGAAATGAATGTTGTTATTGAAAAAGCTATTTCTGATTTGAAAAAATTGGAGAGAGGAGAAGTTGATGCAGTTCTTATTGAGAATTGGAAGGATGAGACTTGTGGCGCTTTTGTTGATAATGAAGTAATTGAATGTTTAATTGAGGTTATTAGTGCTTTGAAAAAAGAGAGTGATATTTCGATTGGAATAAATGTATTGCCTAATGATTATAGGGCTGCTTTTAGAATTGCTAAAGAATGCTCTCTTGAATTTATTCAATTAGATGTATTTGTTGATAAAGTTAGAACTGATTATATTTACTCAAATGTTCAGCCTTTTGAAATTGATGTAGAGATTGATGATTTTAAAAAAGTTAGAGATAGTTTTAAGGCAGAGGAAATTTTGGTTTTTGCTGGAATTCATCCTAAGCACTACAAGATGCTTGATAAGAAGAGTTTGGAAAAATCTGCAAGTGAAGCTGTATTAAATGGGGCCGATGTTATTATTGTTACGGGAGAGATCACTGGCGATGCACCATTATTTGATACTTTAATTCGAGTTAAGAAAATCATTGGAGAAAAACCATTGTTTGTTGGAAGTGGGTTGAATCAACAAAATTGTAAGGAGTTGCTTAGTATATGTGATGGAGCTATTGTTGGAACTGCTTTTAAGGATAAAAATTTTGAGAAAGTTGTTTTGGAGAAAGTTAAGAATTTGATGGAGGAGGTTAAAATAATTTAATTGGTTATAATTAGCCTTTTTTTACTTTATCTGCAACCATAGATGTGTTTTTAAATAAGGTTGTGTTTTCATCTTTTTGAGAAATAGTAAATACCAGGGAAATGCCTTCTGTTTCTTTTACTTTGTGAACTAGATCATGAACAAATTTTGTTAATGTATTTTGATTGTGATATACTAAAAGAGTTGAGAGTGAATCAATTAGAATTACATTAATTTCAGATTTTAAGGCTCTTTTTATAGCTAGTGAAATTTGAGTTAGTGCATTTGGTGATGTTAAATAAATACAATTTTGATCTTTTGGAGGTGTTGCTATTGTTTTTGTTACACAATCAATAAATAGAATGTTTTTAGTTTTTATGTTTTTTTTGTTTAAAAAATTAATTAGGGCGCCATACCCTGTGTTTAATGAAAGATAGCATAATTTTTTTTTGTCAAGTTTTTTTATGAAATTTGCTATGCCATTTGCATGTTTATTTAAAGGTAATTTCAATAGTGTTACTGTTGAAGCATTATTAGAGTTATTAGAGGCGTTAGAATTATTTTTTGCCATTTATATTTAGAGCTTTTTTAACTCTCCTCACTAATTCTTTATTGTCAAATGGTTTTTCAAGGTAATCAACCATGTTACCTTTGAGAACTTTTAGTTTAAGGGCTTCTGCTAATCTTACAACTGTTAAAAACATCACTTTACTTTTTACTTTATTTTTTTTTAGTCCAGCTAACACTTCCTTAGTAGTTAATCCTGGCATTAGAATATCTAATAAAATCAAATCGGGTTCTTTTTTTATTGCTTTCTCAATGCATTCTTGCCCATCTTTAGCACTTATTACTTTGAAACCTTCGTCTTCAAGAACTTGCCTTACAGATTTTCTGATATCTGTTTCGTCGTCAACTATTAATATTGTAAATGATTTATTCATTTTAACCTCTTTTTTAATATTAATATCTTGTCATTTATAATAGTTTCTTTTTTTCATTCTTTTTTGTTGATTTTAAATTTTCTATTGGAAGTGTAAAACAAAATTTAGACCCTTCATTTAATTTACTAGTTAACCATATTTTTCCATCGTGAGCTTCAACTATACCTTTGCATATTGGAAGACCTAAACCTGCACCACCATATTTATATTTTGAGGCCATACCAACTTCAAATGTTTCAAATACTTTTTTGAGATTTTCTTTTTTAATTCCTTTACCATCATCTTCAACACAAAATTCTATTTTATGGTCATTTTTTCTAGCAGATATTTTTATACTCTTAGCATCACTATGTTTTATTGCGTTATCTAAAAGGTTGATAAATACACTTTGGATTCTTGGTTTGTCTAAAAATAGAAAAGAAGGAATTTGTTTGAAATCAGTTGAAATTTTTACTTTTTTATCTTTTGCTAAAGGACTTAGAGTTTCAATAATCTTTTCAATTAATTGTTTAATGTTTTCTGGGTTTTTTATTATTTTCAATCTTTTTGATTCTATTCTGGAAATATCTAAAACGTCATTGATTAATTTATCAAGCCTAATTGTGTTTCTTAAAATCATCTCTAAACTCTCTTTTCTATCCATTTTATTGAGATCTTTTGACAATAATCTTTGTAATTGTGACCTTATTGGTGTTAGTGGAGTTCTAAGTTCGCGAGATGAGAAAGATAAGAATTCTGTTTTTAGTTTGTCTAAACCTTTTAATTTAGTGTATGATTCTTTTAATTTTTCTCTTGCTTCTTGGACATCTTCTAAAATATTTAAGGTTGCTAATTTAGCCCTTTCTGATTCAATGATTTTTTTATTTAATTTATTTTGGGATAACTTTAGATCTTTTGTTCTTTCTATTATTTTATGTTCTAGATTTTTGTTTTGTTTATGAATTAATTTTTGAGATTCATTTAATGATGAGGCCATAAAATTGAAAGAATTTGCAAGCATACCTATTTCGTCATTTGATTTTATCTTCAATTTTGTAGTAAAATTACCTTTTTCAATTTTTTTTGTTGCTTTTAATAATTTGTCTAAGGGATTTGTGATACTATTTGAATATAAAAAAGAAATTATAACTGATATAAGTAAAAAGACAAAAATGAAAAATGATACTCTTCTTTCAAAATCCTTTACTTCCTTGAAGATTTCACTTGTTTCATGTTCAACAACTAAGATCCAACCTAGGCCTTTGAAATTAGAATATCCATTTGAATGCACATGTGCAAATAATTCTTCTCCTTCGCCTTCCTCACTTCCTTTTGATATGAAAAAACTAGGCTCACCATCGAATAAATTAACCATGCCCAGTTTATTTGAGATGTTTTCAAAAAGAACATAATCTTCTGAAGAATAGATTAGTTCACCGTTATTTTTTATTAATAGGAAACTCATTGTTTTATGTGAATTATGCACATGAAACTGGTGAAAATTTGGATCTAAATTGTTTGGTTCGAGTTCTTTTATGATATCAAATATTTCTTGGATATTTAGAACTGATTTCATAACACCGATAAAATTATTATTATCATCAACAAGCTTAATCGAGATACTTATTGAAAATGTTTGAGAGGATTCATCGTATTCTACATCTTGTACATAAATGCCTTTTTCCTTTGCTTTTTGCCACCAGGTTTCATCTGCCTGATAATAATCAGTTGTTGGACCGCTTTGAGCAATATTTTCACCGTATTTGTTTGTTATAAAAATCTCTGAGAAAACCTTTTTTTGATTAAATTGAGTAATAAACAAAAATTTTTGTTGCAATTTTTTCGATAAATCATTTTGCAAAATATTTTGATAAACAAGGTTATCTTGTGGTTTTGTTTTTATCCAATTTGAATCGATTTCATCAATTATTTCCTGATAAAATTGGTTATATTTGATATCTCCTTGTTTTTTTAAAATAGGATCTTTTTCTATTTCCAAAGAGATGAATTTTACTTCTTGAATTTTTTGATCTATAAATCTATCTATTAACCCTATTGTGTTCTGACTCATTTCAATTGAAGTTTGTCCTATGTTTTCAACTAAAATCTCTTTTGATTCATTGATTAATGTAATTTGAAAAATTAAAAATATCAAAAATAGAAGAGAGAAGAAAAAAAGTAGTTTATATTTTATTTTCATTTTTTAGGTTGTTATTGTTTAGTTGTTATTGTTTAGGTTGTTATTGTTTAGGTTATTATTGTTTAGGTTATTATTGTTTAGGTTGTTATTGTTTAGGTTGTTATTGTTTAGGTTATTATTGTTTAGGTTATTATTGTTTAGGTTATTATTGTTTAGGTTATTATTGTTTAGGTTATTATTGTTTAGGTTATTATTGTTTAGGTTATTATTGTTTAGGTTGTTATTGTTTAGAGATTTTTATTTTGAGATGTTATTTTTGGATTTTATTTTGAGGATAAATCTTATTTGTTATTGTCTAGTTCTTCTTTCTTGTTTCTTTTTTTCCTAGTTGTTTTATTTTATTTTTGAGTTGAATCATTTTTAATTCTCTTCCTATTGCTATTTTAGAAAATCGTTCTAATTCTTGAATTTTTTTATTTAATTGTTCTTGATGTTTTTTTAGAGGAGTTATGTCCCTTACTGTTGCTTGTAAAAATTCATAACCGTTATATTTTACTTTAGTTAGTAACACTGTTGCAGGAAAATTTTTTCCATTTATTTTTTTATGGGTCCATTCGAAATAATGAGACCCTCCTTTCATTGCTTTTTCAATCATTTTTTTTGATTTTTCCGAGGATAATTGTCCATCTGGTTGTTTTTTTGGTGAGATATCCCAAGGGCCTTTTTTGATAAAATCTTTTTCGTTTTTGGCAGCAAACATCCTGATTGTTGATTTGTTTCCAGAAGTAAATTTCCAATTTGGAGGTGAGAGCGTCATTATAGCGTCACGTGATGATTCAAAGAGTTCTTTATATTTAGTTTCACTTGTTTTTAGTTCCTTTGTTCTTTTAATTATTTCTTGTTCTAAAATTTGTTTGTGTTTAGATATTAGTTCTTGTTCTTTATATCTTTTTGAGATGTCTCTGATGTTACATTGAATTACTTTTCTTCCAGATACTAAATAAACGTTTGATACAAATTCAACTTGAATTATTTTGCCATTTTTATTTTTAAGAGGGATATGTTCATAACGAATATAATCTTTTTTCTTGAGTTCTATAAATTTTCTTTTGTTAGAGGCAACATTTTTAAATTCACTAATTTCCCACAACCTTTTTCCTAACAATTCTTTTTTATTATATCCCAAAATATCTTCAATAAAAAGATTAGAATTTTCTATTTCTCCGGTATTATAATCTAAAATTAAAATTGCATCTTGTGATGACTCAAATAACCTGCGAAATCTTTTTTCACTTTTTTCTAATTCTTTGTAAATTGTATCAAAGCCAGATTTATATTTTTTAATAGACCACTTATACTCTTCTATCTCTTTTTTTAGTTTGTCAACTTCTAAATCTTGCTTATTCAATTTTTTAGGTAAATTGTTTTTTCTTGTTTTAATTATTTTTTTCATTTAAGATATTTTTTAATTGCTTTTATCACTTCAGATGGATCTGTTCCTTTTACTATAAAATCATCTGCTCCTGCATCCTTTGCTTTCATAGGATCAATAATTTCATAAGTTGCTGTGTAGATAATTACAGGGAGATCTAATTTTTGAACATTTTTTATTTCGTTGCAAAATTGATAGCCATTCCTTCCTGGAGGCATACTGGTATCTGTTACAATTAGATTGATTTGTTTGTTTGCTTTTAGTTTTTTAAGACCATCTGAGGTGTTCTTTGCCTCAATCACTTTATATCCTTTTAGTTCTAAGATATCTTTAAGGGTTGTACGAACATTTTCTATATCTTCCACTAGCAAGATTGTTTTCATTTTTTTTCACCTTTCTTATTATCTGTTTTAATTGTTGGAATTTTAATAATAAATTTGACACCATAGCCTTTTATGTTTTTAACTTCAATAGTGGCATTGTGCAAACTTAAAACGTGTTGACAAACTGGAAGGCCAAGTCCTGTACCTTTATAATGAGTTGTGAAGAGCGGATGGAATATTTTGCTTAGATTTTTTTTGGGAATTTCTTTTCCAGTATTAGATATTTCAAGATGAACTTTTTTATCTTTTATATCTGACCCAATAGTTATTGTTCCGCCTTCAGGCATGGCAAATACGGCATTAGATATAACATTTCTTATTGCTTGATTTAAATGTAATTGATCAATTAGAACCAAAGGTTTTTTTTTGAGTTTTAAAATAACTTTTACATTTTTTGGTATTGCTGATCGAGAAATTATCTCTTTAATTGCTTTGTTAACTTCCAAATTTACTCTTCTTGGGTTTTGAACTTTAGCAAAAAGTAAGATGTCATTTATTACTCTTTGAGCTTCAAAAGAACTCTCTTGCATTAAATCTAAGTGTTTATTGACTTTTTTTTCCTTTAATTTAAATTCTTTTAAATAATATATTGAATGTCTTATGGCACTTATTGGATTTCTTAGTTCATGACCCAAGATGCCCGCTAATTTTCCAAGCGCAGATAGTTTTTTAACATCAGAAATTTCCTTTTCTAATTCTCGTATTTTTATATTTTCTTCACGTAATTTTTCAGTGGATTTGTCTATGGTTTCAAGTTTTTCTTGATATTTTAGTTTCAAATCATGATATGATTTTTTTAGTTCTTCTATGGTTTTGATTCTCTCAGTGATATCTCTTTCAGTTGTGGCAATTGAATTTAAGTTTCCATTCTGGTCTTCTAATTTAGTTACCGTTAACCAAACATCTAATACTTTTCCTTTCTTGGTTACCCTTTTTGATTCTAATGATTTAATTAATTTGCTGCTTTTAATGGCATTAATAAATTGACTCATTTGTTTCTTTTTTTCTTTAGGTGAAATATCAACTATGTTTAGATTAAGTGCTTCTTTTAAAGTGTAGCCATACATTTTTTGGGCGCCTTTATTCCACTCAATAATCTTACCATTCAAATCTAGAACCAAGATGGCATCATTTGAATCATTCACAACAGTTGCTAACCGATTTATTTTTTCAGAACTATGATTATTTGAACTTTTATTAGATTTTTCACTTTTATTTAACATAAACAACCTCTTATGAATAGAAATGTTTTTTTATAGATATTTAAACATTACTAATTGAGAATGAGTTTATTGTTGCAATTGTAATAAAAATTTTGTTGAGAAAATTTATCTCCAATTAAATACTCTACCTAGAATTGAACGTTTGGGAGGGTCTTTGTATGCAGGTATTAAAGTTTGTTTTATGTATGATCCTAAGTTTTTTAAGGTTATGTTGCGGTCCTGTACAATTTTAGCTCCAAAATCCATTCTAAAATCATATAGTCTTTTTTCAGATTTGTATTCATTTACTTTAAAAAGAGCAATAGGTTCTAATTCGCTATGTATTTGTTCTAATTCTGAATTTTTTTTAAATACTTGAATATAATAAAATTTTTCTTTACCTTTTTTTCCAATAAAATAGTTAACTACATAATTATCATTAGATAATTGTTTTACCATTTTTATTACTTGAACCATGTGTATTGTATATTGGCAGTTATATTTAAATATGTTTATTATTGATTTTTTTATTATAATTTAAAAAAGTAGCATATGTAACATAAAAAAAGTAACATATAAAAAGATTATTTGATTTCTTATATTTAATTATGAATAAAAAGAGGATGATGTATGTATCTTTAGTAGTTATTTGGCTATTTGGGGTTCTTGGAGTGTTTAGTGTTATGAAAAGTTATAGTTATTATTCCATGTCACTTGCGTTTTCTTCTTTTTTGGTTTTGATGTCATTAATGCTTTATATGAATAAGCAAGATGTGCAAGATGATATTGGAAGTTTTAATACGAGTTATTTTAATTTTAATGGGAAGAAGATGAAAAGCGAAGAGGAGCTTGAAAGTTGAGTGCAGCAAAAAGAAAGATTAAAAGAGAGAATGATAGAAAAAACATAATATTAGTTTTAGCTATTTTTGTTTTAGTTATTGCTGTTGTTCAAACTGCTACCATGTTAGTTTTAACTGGAAGAGCAACTGCAGTTGGTACTACTACTCTTTGTATTAATCATCCTCCAACAATTAATAATGTTAGTAATCAAGAAGTTTATATTAACCATAGATTGAATTTTACTGCTAGTGGCGCAGATAATGATAGCCATAATTTATTGTTTTATGATAATTTTAGTGGGTTTGATATTAATATTAATAGTGGGATTGTTAATACAACATTAAATACTTCTTTTTTTGGAAATCATTCTATTTTAATTACGGTTGCCGATAATGTTAGTGGATGTTCACTTAATGTTTCAACTTCGTTTAATTTGAGTGTTTTAAATCATGCTCCTAATTTGACTTTAAATATTCCTGACCAAGGTATGCTAGAAGATGTTACTTTAACTGGTCTTAATTTATCAGTTTATTTTAGTGATGTGGATAATCAAACTTTAACTTATAGTGCTGTTTCTGGGACAGATGTCACTGTTTCGATAACTAATGATATTGCCAGCATAACGCCGGATCCAGATTATTTTGGAACTAGCTGGGTTATATTTACTGCTAATGATTCTCTTGCAAGTGTTACATCAAATAATGTAACCTTAAATATTAATGATACTGCTGAACCTTCGCAAGATGCTGGAGGATTTGGAGCTGATTTTTTGAGTGATGGCGATAATGAAAAAAAGATTCAAGAGAGAAGGGTTGAGAGAGTAGTTGAGCAAGAGATTGTTGAAAAAGTTAATTTACCTAGTGGCGAGAATAGGTTTGTTTTTAATCAAGTTGAAACACCAATTGTTAAGATAACATTTGAATTAGAAGAAGCCTTAGAGCAAGCTAGCGTAGAAGTTAAGTTGTTCGATAGAATGCCAAGAGAAATTATTCCCTTTTTACCTGCAGTAGATTATCAATATTTTGAAATTGATTCTAGTATTAAAAATGAGAATTTGATTAATTTCAAAGTATTGAATGAATGGGTTGAGAAAGAGGATTTTATTAGAATTTCTATGTTTAGATATAACAACAGAGTATGGAATGAACTTAACACTAGGGTTATTTCAAAGGATGACATTTTTACTTATTATGAAGCTCAAAGTCCAGGATTTAGTTATTTTGCTATTGGAGGGATTGTTAAAACTTGTGAGCCAAATTGGCATTGTAATGTATGGAAACCAGATTATTGTGAAGAAGGCATTGATAGTGTTCAGAGAAGAGAGTGTTTTGATACAAATAATTGCGAAATTGAAAGAGATTTTGATTTAGTTAGAGATTGTCAAGATTTTATTGTTTCTGATTTAAGGGAAGAGGAAGATTCTTCTTTAGCTGGGATGGCTATTTATGATAAGAAAAAGGGACTTGATGGACTTCGCGATAATTTAGGGATATTGATTGTATTTGGAATATTTGTATTTGTTTTGCTGGCAATTGTTTTCTTTTTTATATTTAAGAAAAATAAACAACTTTCAAGAGTTGAACAAAAATTTGTTAATGTTGTTGAAAAGGTAGATATAAGAGAGAAAGATCATTATTTGGTTGTTAATAATAAGGGAAGTGTTATTGGTAAGGAAGAAGTTGAGAAGAAAAAAGTTAGACTTAGAAAAAAGTTATTTTGATTAGTTTTTTTGAATTATTATTTAGAATACTTATTTATACCAATTACTATAATAAATCCTATTATTGCAAAGATTGCTGATAAAAAATAGTTTGATTGAATGTTTTTTAGTAATACTTTTAGTGATCCTATCATAAGCCCAATTAGAAAAGCGAATGTGAAATACTTGTGATTTTCAATAAAGTAATCTATTATTTTTGAAAAAGTAATTAGACCGATGATTGCGCCCAATATGAATGTTAGTATTACTTTTAAGTTGAATTCGTGTAAGGCTTGAAGTATGTATTGATATTGGCCTAGTAAAAGTAAGATGAATGCCCCAGAGATACCTGGAAGAAGCATAGCGCAAATTGCTAAAGAACCTGCAATTAGAATAAATGGTAGAGAATGGGTTGAAAATAGAGATGTTGTTGATGATAGTAGATATGCAATTAAAAATCCGAAGATGAAAAAAAGTGATTTTTCAAAGTTGATTTTTTTTACTTCCTTTTTCATAATTAGTGCTGATGCTAAAATTAGTCCAAAGAAAAATGCAAAAGTAAATGAAGGGTAATTTGACATTAATGAAGTTATTAATCTAGCAAAGGTTAATATTGAGATTAAAATACCAATTGCTAAAGGTATTAGGAATTTTAAATCTACTTTGCTCAATAGTGATTTGAATCTTTTGAAATCCAATTTTAATAAGGATGTTAATAACTCTAATTTTATGTGGCTTATGGCGTGAATTAGTCTGTGATAAATACCAGTTATAAAAGCTATTGTGCCTCCACTAACTCCAGGGATCACATCAGCTATACCCATAAGCATTCCTTTTAATAAAGTTAGGAGATAATTATTTTTCATTATTTTAAGAAAAAAGAAAAAACTTTTTAAATCTTTATGGCCTGGCGACAATAAGGACATCTGTTGCTTTTTAGCCCACTAAAGAGTAATGAGCTAAATTTGTTTTTGCAATAAGGACAATTAAGATTGTTTTTTTGCATTTACAAGAGTTGGTTTTAATTGTTTATAAGTGTTTAGTAAGTAAAAATAGTTAGAAAAATATAATTAAAATAAGAAAAAAAATCAATCAGAAGCTAATCGCCATATTGCTTTCATTCCAACAATAACTGCTCCTGGAACTACGAAAACTACTATATTGTTTAGAATTGATCTTAAGAACGGACCAATAAAAGGAATTAAACTTAAGTTAACTATCCCTGCTAGCATTAGAGCTACTGCTGCCAATAAAAATGGCTGAGTTTCTTTTGTAGTTAAGTTAAATAACCCAACTATAAAGCCTAAGAATACTAAAGTTGATACTAATACTTCTGGTCTAATATAAGATCTAAAAAGTCCTGCAACAATTGCGATTAATATACCTACAAAAAAAGTATAGTGAGCCAGTTTATGAAGCTCCATTTCTGTTTTATTGTTTGATTTTGATAAAGATTTTTTTTTTGCCATTAAATCACCTCTTAGCAATGTTAATAATAATAGTTTAATATATAAATTGTTCGGTCGCTAGGTTTATAAATATAGTTTGAAATAACATGATTATGATAGAATTTAGTGTTGAAAAATGTAAAACTAAGGCAGCTTTTAGTGCTAAACCTAAATCTGGAAAAGTTAAAATTGATTTGGAAAAGGTTCGAGGAAAGTTTGAGATTGTATTGGATACACCTATTCTTTTAGTTATTAGAGTTGATGGTGTTGAGATTGTTGTTCATTCACATGGAGAGATTTTGTTTAAGAAATGTTCTGATTTGGATTTTATGAGAAAAGTTGCTGGAAAGATTTATTCTATGTGAAAAAAATGGCGCCCCAGGCAGGATTTGAATTCGCAAGTCAGGTAGATGTCCACAAGACTTCCTGCGATCCTGCGGTTAACAGCTTCATGGACATAATTTAATATATCTCGCATGCTATAACCACTAAGCCACTGGGGCGTAATTTTTTACTTATTACCAATCACACCAACAATAATGAATTGAGTAATGAATGTTAAGATTTAGACCTTATTTATAAAGATTTTGGCTATTTTTTAGAATCTGTTCTGGCTTTCTTATTATAGCCTTTTTGCATATTTTTGTGATATCCACAAAAAATGATGTCTTTTAGAGCTTTTTTATTGCATCTTACACAGATCCCTGCTTCTTTTTTTTGATTATAAAGGGATTTTCTTTCTTTTAAAAGTTTCTTTTTGTTTTCGTGGTAGTGCTTTAGAAATCGATTAGGATATTCTTTTTTCTTTTTTCTTTTTAATTTACTTAGTAATCGTTTTAACATTTTGACACACCTTACAATAATAAGTACCTCTTCCTGCTATTTTAAGCTTTTCGATAATGTGTCCTTTGGGGCATATTTTTTGTTTGTAAACTGCGAGTAAATTTTGAAAGTTTCCAGTACCATCTAGGTGCGTGTAATTTTCAATACTTGTTCCTTTGTTTTTTATTGCTTTTTTTAGAATTGATTGCATGTGTTTGTGAAGTTGAACTAGGTTGCTTTTTGGAGCATCTTTTATTTGTGTGGTTGGGTGAATCTTTGCGTAGTACATGGCTTCTTGAGCGTAGATGTTTCCGATTCCTGCAATAAGAGATTGGTCTAGAAGTTTGTTTTTTAAGTTGGCGTTAGGATATTTTTGAATTAGTTTTGTGAATTGTTCTGGTGATGTAGTTAGTGGTTCTGGGCCGATTCTTTTTAAGTAGGTTTCTAGTTGCTCTAATGCGTAGTATTTGATTGATCCAAACTTTCTGATGGAGTGA
>Ga0233439_10003151_pt1 | contig 17594 bp, 14 predicted proteins | sample SI_123_September_6_FD_182713 | JGI IMG/M metagenome (GOLD analysis project Ga0233439, IMG submission 182713) | Seawater microbial communities from Saanich Inlet, British Columbia, Canada - SI_123_September2016_100_MG | ecosystem: Environmental > Aquatic > Marine > Inlet | place: Canada: British... | reverse complement strand
AGTTTTAGCAACTAAAGAAAAGTTTAATACCTATTTTGACTTATAGTAGCTAACTGCAGGCCAATCTTGGTTTTCAACTCCTCCCTAAAAAAAAGTTGAAAGTTTCATGTGCCAGGAAAATCGAAAACGGTCTCACCGGTAAGATGTCTGCAGAATAGCTATTCCTAACCTCAAGAAGATCCCTTCTCAAATTCATCTTTGAGCTTAGCCCTTCTTCAAAATTCCTCAGTAGTACTGTGGGCGAAGTTCCTTAGCCGCCTTGATAAGTTGATTACGCTGTTTGTTAAGCTTCATCACGTCTGAAGCCCATTGAAGGACAGACCTGGCATATTCAGGAGGTAACCCCAATTTGCCAGCGATACTCTTAAACAAATCTGCTTCATCACGCGTGACCTTACCGTTAATCGTGATCACTGTGGCCAAGTAAAAATAAATCGTGGCAGCTTTGTTCATTCTTTCATCGAGCCGCCCTAATTCAAGTTTAGATCTTGATTTTACAGCTGTCACCAATTCAACAATTTCGCTCTCATCCTCAAGAAAGCTGATAGCAGCCTTAAGGGAAATTAGTTCCTCATTGTCCACCTGGCCATCACCTAAAATGACAACACCTATTGCCTTTGCTAGCCAACTCCGGCTTTCTTGAGAAAGATTGTTAATAAATTCACTTTCTAAACTTACTTCAAACATAGCTGGTCTCTCCTGCTTGGACTTATTAAGAAAAATTTTGAAATTATCATCTTCAGTTATTATTTATTTGATTGAGAACCAAAATACTAAGATTTAGAGATCGACAGTAATTCGATAAAGTATGCTCTCCTGACTTTTTCGGTTGCTTTCGATGATTCTTTTTTCTTTGAATTCAGGAAAGATTTCGAGTTTACTCTTCAATTTTTGCAAATTTTCGTAACTATCAATCGCACCATTCATCGAGAATCTATCAGAGGAAAACTCTATTCGTTCCAAAGATAATTTGTTATTTTGCTCCATTAAATTAGTAAGGCGCTCTAAAAATTTTAAGCTGATATAGTTTCGATCTGCAAAATTATTACTTAATTTAAGTACTTGCTTTCTTTGTACTATTAGATTGTTTAAATGACTAATTGCCTGCTCAGCTTGAAGATTGGAATTGTGAAGTATTTGTGAAATCTGTTGTTGTAATTGACGATCTGCGTGAGCGATGAGTTGCTGCTTTGTTTTGATTTGAAGAAAGGAATTTCCTCCGAGTGATCCGAGAAAAATAATTGAAAGTAAGATGACTGCAGCGAGTTCAAGCTTATTTTGTTTAACAAATCTTTGGGCAGGCGTTCCTTGTGAAAAGTGAGTTAAGGGATGCCGATCAAAAAAATTAGGAAAACGCTTTGGCATGTCACCTAATATGCCCCAAGGATTACGATCCGAAGGTTCATCGGTTCCCCTTATTCGAATTTTACTATCAACCATTGCCAGAGATTGTTTGCCATCAATTAAATTTGCTTCAACTGATTCACTGGTCTGAAACTGTTTCAGTGATGATTGTGAGTTATCTGCTTCTAAAATTTGTTGATCAATATGGTTAGTTTTTAGTGAGACTCTCTGATTCTGCCACTGAAACAAACTTGCAAACACACCGTGGAAAGAAATAGAAATATTTGAGTAATCTTCAACGTTACTCATCAGAAATAAGTTTATCTGTGAGCACAACCATACTAATTCATTCTTAATTGGTTTCAAATTTTCAGTGTTGTCAGCAAGTTTTTCTCTTAATTCGATCGCATTCTGTTCCTCACTTTGACGGTAATGGTTTTCAACAACATCAAAAATACGGTTGGGGAAGGACTTTACCGTCAACAGATCACCCTCATAAAGTACTGAAACAAAGCATTCATCAACACCAACGTAAACTTGAAAACACTTGCCAATTTTCCAATCATGTGAAACTAATCCCGCAAGAAGACTTGCTGAACTAAAAATACCCTGTAGTTCCCAGCTTTTCTTTGCACAGAAATCAACGAGATAATCTCTTTTTTCTCTGGAAACTAACTGAATAAGTGCTTTTGCTTGGCCCTCATCAACTAGTTTTATTTGATAAGTGTAATGATAGTCTTCAAGATGGCCTAAAATCTCATTTCCAAGCTCAAAAGGGAGAACTTGTTTGATTTTTCTAATATCTTGGAAAGGAAATAATAATGTTCGAAATGTGATTTCTTCAGAGGGAAGTACAAAAAGAACTTTGGTATCCTTCAAAGGATGGGAATCTATGTAGTTATTGAGGTTTTTATCAAACTTCTCAAGCACTGTCGATTCAGCGGCAGTGCCACTTTCTTTAATTAGAAAAAACTGGCTATCAAGCCTGGTCAACAAATTAATCTCAGATCCACGCCTTTCAACATAGTTTGCTTCAATACATCCAGGATGTGCTGAAAGGACATAAGTTCGCCTGTCCATATTTTCAATCCTGAGAATATGGTGGTTTTGATGCAAAACCCAAAATGTCAAATTCCATCAGGCGATGAAGGGTGTCTGCTCTGGTTAATCTAAGTTCTACTTTATCTCCAGCCTCTATTAGCTTTTTTGTTCTATGACCCTGCAGAACTAAATTAATTTCATCAAAGAAGTAGTTGTCATCTTTCAGTGCTTCAACGGGTAGGAACCAATCAATCTGGTAGGGAAGTAATTCAACTCGAAATCCATTATTTTCTGTAGAAACAATTTGTCCTTCCATAGTCTGGCCAATGAATTTTTCCATAAAGTTGACCTTCATTAAATTATTACTCTCTAATTCAGCTTTCTCGGCTCTCCTCTCCTGCTCAGAAAGATAATCAGCCATCAAAATGGATGGAATTGAATTTGGAGAAGGCTTTACACCCAGTTTTGCGTGCAATTCGTGTTTCAGAGATCTGTGTGTAACGAGATCTGGATATCGCCGAATTGGTGAAGTAAAGTGGGAGTAATATTTCGCCCCCAACCCAAAGTGTCCCTGATTATCAGTCTCATAAGTCGCTAAAGCCATACTTCTTAACAATAAAATTTGCAGTTGATTTTTATTTGTCAGATTTTCAATCGACTCTAAAACTTTGTTGAATTGGCTAGAATCGGTAAGGGAACTTGGGGATACTGGAATATTGAAACGTTGGAAGACCTTCTTCAGTCGTTCTAGTTTTGATAGGTCAGGTGAGCCATGCACTCTGTACAATGCTGGTAGCTGATTTCCTGTACAGTGTTTTGCTACCGTTTCATTAGCTTCAAGCATGAACTGTTCAATCAGTTTCATGGACGATGATTGGAATTTTTTGGAAATACCCGCTATTTGGTTTTGATCATCCAATTCAATTTGTTGCTCGGCGAAATTAAAGTTAATTGCACCTCTCTTGGTTCTCTTTTCCTGAAGAGCCTTTGCAATCTCATTCATTACGATCAGGTTATCTAAAATTTCTTTGTTTCTGATTGTTCTAGTTTGGCCGGTGTCTAGAAACTCAGCTACATCTTCATAAATTAAACGAGCTCGACTTCGAATCACGCTTTCGTAAATTCGGTAACTCTGTACCCAACCAGTGGAATCGATGAGCATTTCGCAGGTCAAGGTAAACCGGTTTACATCAGACTTTAGACTACAAAGATTATTTGAAAGATTTTCTGGAAGCATCGGAATCGAATGAGTTGGGAAATAGACACTTGTTCCTCTGAGATATGCTTCTTGATCAATAGCGCTTCCTGGCCGTACGTAGTGAGCAACGTCTGCAATTGTTACATACACCTGCCAAGACCCATCCCCGTTTGATTTAGCAAAGACAGCGTCGTCAAAGTCCCGTGCTGTTTTGCCATCGATGGTGACAAACCCCAAATCTCTTTGGTCAACTCTAGCAGTGGAGGCACTATAAACGACTCGATTCGAGAAAGCCTCTGCTTCTTCCAGCGCATCCACTGGAAATTCAGATCGAATTCGATTTTCTGTCAGAATGAGATTAAAGCCCAAATTTTCAAGAATTTCCTTGCGGACTGGTTGGAGAACCTTTGCATAAAGCTCATTATCATCCTCATGCTGAGAGAGCAACTCTACCTCAACTAAAGTTCCTGACTCGATGGTTGATTGGTCATCCCCTTTAAGAATTACTAATGGAGGAACTCCATTTCTCTGATTAATTGGAATCGCCAGAGTTGTGCGTTGCCCACGTACTAATTTTGCCAACACTTTGCTGGTTGAACGTTGAAGGATTTTCTGAATATATCCTCGAGAGCGATCATTACCAGGTTTTGTAAAGGCTCGAACCTCAACTAAATCTCCATCCAGAGCACCATTCTGGTCCCCCTGGGGTATGAAAACATCACTCTTGCCCTTGCCAATATTGACAAAGCCAAACCCTTTGCTTGTAGCAATGAATCTGCCCTCAACAATGTTTGCTTCTCTGACTGATGGCTTTTTAAAATGCCTAAGCCTTGGATTTTCAAGGGGTTTTTTCTTTTTATGCTGATGTCCCGTCTGTAGGTCGCTATGAGCAAAAAGGTTCCCCTTTTGCAGAATTAACTCTTTAAACACGAGTTTCCTGAGAATTGATTTTACCTTTGGGCCTTGATCTTTACTTACCTTTAATTGCTCTCTGATCACTCTAGGTGACATCCAAGAGCCCCCTGAACGGAGAACATTTAAGACTAAACTTTTCTTAATTTTCATAGTTGTCGTTCAAAGGAACAATTAAATGTTTATGAAAAATCTTTAAATCTTAAATTTCGATCAAATCCAATGTGCCAACCAAATTCAAATCTAAATGTAAGCAAGGCTTTGGCCATGTGGTCCTCTGTAAAAACTTGGGGTAAAGGGTAGAAAAAATCATGATTGCGTTCTCCTCAAGGATTCAAACCCCAAGTTTTTTGCAGCGTACTGGAAGATTTCACTTTGACACAATTTTGATTTGTGCACTCCTGTTTCTTTTAGCTTGGGGCACCATCATGATTTACAGCACAAGCGCGGTTTACGCAGGATTACGCTATGACAACAGTTACTATTTCCTTCAAAGACATCTGATTCATATCATTTTGGGATTTGGAGTCATTGCATTAGCGACCCTAACCCCCTACCAAAGATGGAGAGATTGGCTCCCTTTGATGATGCTAATCATGTTAGCAATGCTGGTGATGGTATTGATCCCAGGAATTGGGCATGAAGTTAAAGGAGGCAGGAGATGGTTGCGGATGGCTGGTTTTGGAATTCAGCCAGCAGAATTGATGAAAATCGTATTAATCGTTTACCTTGCTTCATATCTGGAGCGGAAACGGCCATTGATCCAGTCTTTTAGACGTGGCATCGGACCATGTATGCTTGTCAGCGGTTTCTTCATGCTTTTGATTCTGTTACAACCAGATTTTGGCACAGTGGTATTGCTTTCAACAACAGTGCTGCTGATGCTTTTCGTTGGTGGGTGTCGGATTTGGCATTTGATTGCTTGCGTTAGTGTAGTTGCATCATTAGGGGCAACTCTGGTAATGACACAGGCATATCGCATGAGAAGGATTCTCGCTTTTTTGGATCCTTGGGAAGACCCTCTAGATTCAGGTTTTCAAATCATACAGTCATTTATAGCAATTGGGACTGGCGGGTGGTTTGGTCGTGGACTTGGAGAAAGCAGACAAAAGTTATTCTTCCTGCCCGATGCACATACTGATTTTATTTTTGCAATTTTATCAGAAGAATTAGGCTATTTTTGGGTCTGTACACTGGTGGCACTCTTTGGAATTTTCATCTGGAGGGGTTTCTGGATCGCTTGGCATGCGCAAGATGAGTTTGGTAAATATCTCGCTCTGGGGTGTACTTCAGTGTTAAGTCTACAAGTAATTATCAACTTATTTGTTGTTTCAGGAATGCTTCCGACGAAAGGTATGCCACTACCGTTCATCAGTGCTGGTGGATCTGCCTTAATCATGGCAATGATCTGCACTGGAATTCTACTAAATATCAGTCATCATATACATTTAACTTCAGACACATCCTCACTACGCAACTAAAATCTTCCGAGGGTATTGAGTGAATCGCCACAAACTTCTCCTCAATGTCATTTTATTTATCTGTTTATGGGGGAATACCCTCTCTATTCCTTATGCTGAAACAGTAAAATCCAATCAGACTGAAATCCTCTCAAAAATACATATTGAGTGGCAAAAGTGGTTAGTCGCACTACGACAAAATTCTAATGCTGTGAGGGAATTAGTCAGCAAAAGTGAGGACTGGAGGGATTTGAGAGGTTCAGGCCCCTTTGCCGGAATGACAGTGGTTATGTTGACAGCAAAAGTGGGTAGTCTTGAGCAGCTTGATTTAATTTTGGCAAGAAAACCCGATCTCTCAATTCAAGATGAATTAGGCAAGACAGTTCTTCATCATTTACTTGAACGCAATGGAATCGTCACAGGGCATCTCAAAAAATTGTTGGAAGCTGGTGCACCAATTAATCGAGGGGATGTTAATTTAAGTAATCCGCTTCACTTGGCAGCATCAAAAGAGGGAGTAGAGAGTTTAGAGTTGCTCCTTCAATATGGTGCGAACCTAGAAACAATGAATCTTTCTGGGAAATCACCGCTGATGGTAGCTGCTGCAACTGGTAGAGAACTGAATGTAGCGTTCTTGATTAGTTCTGGTGCAGATCCACTAGTGGAATCTGCCTCTGGATATAATGCATGGATGTTTGCTGCAGCAGGGGGACATGAAAAAATATTAGAGCTTCTAACCCAGAATCCCTCTATTCAAATTGAACATACAGAGAAGATGCATTTAAGAAATGCACTTCACTTGGCTACAATTGAAGGCCATGTTGAAACGATCAAATTCTTAATCTCTTCAGGATTGAACGTAAATCAGGGGGACATGCTTAAAGTGACACCACTTCATCTAGCTGTCCTTTCACAAAAAACAAAATCAGTTGATCTTCTCCTTATCAATGGAGCGAGTGCTTATCTTCAAGATAATACAGGTATAACACCCTTAGAGTTAGCAGTAATTTCAGGAGATCTTCCAATACTAAAACTACTTTTAAAACAGCCTCCAGATGCTCCATTGGCAACTTCAGCAAGAGAGAACGCATTAAGAGAAGCTGCATTTCAGGGTAAATTTAACTTAGTTCAAGAACTGGTTCAACAAAACATCGCTCCAAATACCAAGAATATAAATGGACAGACAGCCTGGACTATGGCTGTTTCTGCGGGACACAATGAAATTGCCGACTATCTTGCTTCACAACCGGGACCACATGCTCTAAACGTTATTTTTGCAGCAGAATTTGGTTTCAATGAACGTCTCTCAGTTCTTCTCAAAGAAAATGTTGATGTAAGTGTTTCAGATGTTCGAGGATTTTCTCCACTAATGCTTGCAGCAGGCAGAGGTGATGTCGAAATGTTGTCTAGTCTAATCAATTATGGTGCTAATATTTATCACCAAAGCTTGCAAGGATGGAACGTACTCTCTTTAGCAATCTCAAGTGGTTCAATAGAAACAGTAAAAAAGATTATTCAAGTAGATTCAAAATTGATTTTTCAGGAAGATAAAGAAGGTTGGAATGCACTTCATTGGGCTGCATTTCATGGTGAATCAGAGATCATTAATTTGTTACTACCTTTTATTGATGATATTGACTCGAAAGATTATCAGCAAAGAACTTCCCTTCAATTAGCAGCAATTGAGGGTCATCAAAGTATCGTGAGAACCCTGATAGAGTGGAATGCATCAACGTCTGTGAAAGATCAATCTGGTCGAACTGTAATGGAACAAGCAATTCTGTATCGGCAAAAAGATGTTCTAGAAAGTCTTTTACTCTTGGGCACCTCGGCTAGTGCTGGTCTCAGATACGCATCTTCAATTGGTGAAGTAGGGTTTTTGCCTTTATTTAAACATCATGGAGCCAATCTAGATGAAGCAGATGAGGACGGCAATACCCCGTTACTGTTGGCTGTTTTAGGTGAGCATCAAGAAACTGTATTCAGATTACTTGATTTCGCTGCTGATCCAAACCTTGCCAATGCACAGGGACTGACTCCTTTGATTTTGGCCATCAGAAGCCGTCAGCCTGCTCTGACATCGGTTCTGTTGAAGTATCCATTAGATCTCGAGAGGCAAGATCCTTTTGGAAATACATCTTTATTGACTGCTGCTCTCAATGGAAATGAAGAGATAGTAGACCAATTAATAATTGCTGGCGCCAAATTGGAGCATTCAAATTACATGGGACAGAATGCTCTCCATCTAGCTGCCTTACAAGGACAAGTTGGTATAGTCAAACGATTACTTGATGCCAATTTAAGCCCAATGAAGTCAGATCAATTTGGGTTGACTGCTTTGCATAGAGCAGCTGAAAATGGGCATGAGAGTGTAGTTAGAACTTTTTTGAAAACTAAAACAGTTGATCCAAATATTAATGTTCTTGATGCACACGGTGATGGAGGAACACCTTGGCTTTTAGCTGCTAAACGCGGTCACATCAATGTGCTCGAAGTTTTGTTTGAAGCCAGTGCAGATCCTGATGCTGTTGAACTACTCAATGGAACAACTGCCCTTCAAGTTGCCTCAGCAGAAGGGCAACTATCTACAGTTCGATGGCTGTTAGAAAAAAATCTGTCAAAAATAGATGAAACAGACTTTTTGGGGAATACTGCCTTGCACTACGCATTTCAAAAAGGTCAGAAGTTAGTTATAGAGGAATTAATAAGGTGGGGAGCAAATCCGCAGAAAGCAAATTATGAAGGAAAAATACCATCAGAGATTGCTCAAAATTTATCTAATGACACTACATTAAACACTCTTAATTAGATTTTCACAAATGAAAGAGCATGCCTACGTGTTCGATGCCTATGGAACACTTCTAGATATACATGCCGCCAGTCGTAAACACTCAGTGTTGTTGGGGAAAAATGCCCCTAAAGTCTCTGATCTATGGAGAAAGAAGCAATTAGAGTATACTTGGTTGCGAAGTCTGATGGGAGTCCACGTTGATTTTTGGGAGATTACAAAGGATGCCTTATCCTACGCATTGGAATATTTTGAGATAGTTCAAGTAGAGTGTTTTGATGAACTCTGCGCGAGTTATCTAGAAATTCCTTGTTATACCGAAGTCCCACGACTGTTGAAAAATTTGAAAAATCAAGGACACAAGATAGCGATTCTTTCAAATGGCTCTCCAAATATGATTCATAGTGCTGTGAATGCAAACAGTCTTGAAGACTTGTTTGATGCGATTCTATCAGTCGAAGATGTGGGAATCTTTAAACCAAATCGAAAGGTATATAGCTTGGTGGAAGAAAAACTAGGCGTCATTCCTGAAAAAACTAATTTTTTCTCATCAAACAGTTGGGACGTTGCAGGGGCTAGTGTTTTTGGATTTTCTGTAGTCTGGGTGAATCGATTTAATCAACCTGCAGAAAGACTACCTGGCATACCTAGGTTGACAGTTAAAAATTTAGACGAATGGTGGGAGAAAGAAATGATCTAGGCGATTTTAAGATCAGTTAGTCAGTTTGGATAGTTGATCGAAGTAATCAGGAAAAGTTTTGCTGACACACGATGGATCAAGAATGGTGATGGGCACTTCACCGCATGCTGCAAGTGAGAAAGCCATAGCCATTCTATGATCATCATAGGTTTCGATCTCTGCTGGTAAAAGTTTTTCTGGTGGTTCAATGATAATGAAATCTTCACCTTCCTCGACTGTGGCTCCGAGCTTTTTAAGTTCAGAAGACACGGCTTTCAATCGTTCGGTTTCCTTGAGACGCCAATTATAAATATTGCGAATTGCAGTGGTGCCTTTGGCAAATAATGCGGCAACAGCAAGTGTCATTGCAGCGTCAGGCATCTCGTTCATATCCACGTCAATGCCTTTAAGGTTTTCAGAACCTCGGACAGTAATCTGGTTGGCTTGCCACTCAACTCCCGCACCCATTGTTTCCATAATTTTAGCAAATTGGGCGTCACCTTGAAGACTATCAGTTCCACATCCGATGACTGTTACTGTTCCACCTGTAATCGCAGCTCCAGCTAGAAAATACGATGCGGATGAGGCATCTCCTTCAACAAAATATGTCTGAGGACTTTTGTAACTTTGTGGTGCATTTATGTAAAAGCTCTTAAAATCTTCAGACACATCAACATTTACTCCGAATCGATTCATCAGCCGGATTGTCATTTCTACGTACGGAATAGAAACAAGTTGATCTTTGATTCTAATCTCAACTGGAGTTTGGGCGTATGGTGAGGTTAGAAGAATTGCTGAAAGGTATTGACTGCTAATCGCTCCACTAAGTTTGGTAACCCCCCCTGGAAGCCCATTGGCAATAACCTCGACAGGTGGACAGCCTGTGTTATTGATAGAACGTACCTGAGCGCCAAGCTGATTCAACCCATCGAGTAAATTTTGGATAGGCCGTTCTCGCATACGCTTGATGCCATCTAGAACGAACTGGCCATGCCCCAAAGTGAGGGCGGCTGTTAGTGGTCTGATAGCTGTCCCAGCGTTGCCCAAGAATAATTCAACCTTATCTACTGGGATTCTCCCTCCCCCCCCCTTTGACGCGAATCTTCTTACTAGGCCTGTCCTCTTCAAACGATATTTTGAGTTTCGCCAGGGCATCAATCATTCTCCGCACGTCATCGCTGTCGAGCAAATTTTCAATGAAAGTTTCACCTTCCGAAAGCATTGCGAGCAATAGGACTCGGTTGGATAAACTCTTCGAGCCGGGTAGCGTGATGCTTCCAGAAATCCTGCGAATTGGATCAAGTCGAAGTTGCTCAGTCATGCACTCTGTCGAATCTTTTTCTCGATAAAAAACTCTGCTGCTTTGTAGGAACTCCTTACTAAAGGACCGGAAGCAACATACAAAAATCCCATTTCCTCTCCAATCTTTTTGAAATCCTCAAACTCTTCAGGAGTGACAAATCTTTCAACAGCAAGATGCTTCAGTGTTGGTTGTAAGTATTGACCTAAAGTCAAGAAACTCACACCAACCGCTCTCATATCACACATCGCCCTAACAACCTCTTCCTTGGTTTCACCCAAGCCGAGCATGATAGAAGATTTTGTGTACCTATTTTCAGAACTCTTATCATGAAGATATTTTAGTACCGAAAGAGATTGATCATAGGTAGCTCTTGTATCCCGCACCCTTGGCGTCAATCGACGGACCGTCTCCAGATTATGAGCCAAGACGGCAGCTTGGGAATCAATAACTTGCTGAACCAAGTTTAGTTCACCACGGAAATCAGGCATCAGGATTTCGATCAATAAATTGGGATTTGCCCTTTGTGTTGACCGGATACAGCGAGCAATGTGACCAGCACCCTGATCTTCCAAATCATCCCGATCTACCGTGGTCAGAACAACATATCCTAGCTTCATCTGAAGGATGGTTTCAGCCAATTTCAGGGGTTCCTCCATGTCCAGTGGGCTTGGTTTTTTTCCAGTTTTCACCGAACAAAATCGGCAGCCTCTAGTGCAGGTATCACCCATGACCATGAAGGTCGCAGTCCCACTATTCCAGCATTCCCCGATGTTCGGGCAACGAGCTTCTTCACACACTGTACTCAGGGCCAGTTTTCTTGCCTGACTTTCAATCCAATGAAATCTCTCACCAGATGGGAACTTAACTTTCAGCCAGGAAGGTTTGGGGAGCCGATCGTGCCGTTTCCGAAAATTCAGTTTCTCTAATATAGTTGTCATGGTCTTAGACGGAGATTGATACTAAAAGGAGATTAATCTTTAACTTTCTTGGCATCTTCTTCAGTGCGCGCTTCCTCAAGAAATTCCTGTTGCATTTTCCCAAAGTCATCAAGGTGACCTGCATGAGGTGAATAGTAAATATTCAAGTTGCCCCGGTCAGTATCTTCCCAGAATGTCGGGCCAGAAAATCGCAACCTAGCGAAGATGATTTTCATATTCCTCAGAAAGACTTCTTCACCAAGCAGATTCCGATCCTGCAATGTGTCTTTGGCAATTACTCGCGCTCTTGTCGTATCCCCTTTGGCCATGTAGTGCAAAGCCAAGCCGATATGCAGGAGACGTATTCCATGAGAATTGGTGAAAAATGCAACCAATTGTTCCCTCTCAGAACCAGTTGGGTTGTCCAGCAGGAGAAAGGATTTCAGTAATGTATCATGTACCTCTGAATCCCAATTGAGTTCATCAATGCGAATCATGATTTTCAGCATTTCTGTCGCAATCACATCCAAGATGAATCCCACTGCTGGCGATTGGCGAACCGCCTTAAAACATTCTGCATTGTAAAAAGTGAGATAGAAAAAACAGGTCTTCACCCGATCGACCATGCCAGCTTCTACCAAGGCATTAGTAAACAACCCATAGTGAAAAATTAAATTATACAGGTTCCTTGGTTCGTTGTTGTACATCCCATGTTTTAGTGCAAAACGTAGGTGGGTGTTCAGGCGAACCATGATCATCGTGATCAGATTATCATTTTTTAACTCAATGCCTTTGCGACCTAGCATGGCTACTTGTTCGACACATAATGTTGACAGGTCAAAATCTCCCTTTTCAAGAAAATTAATGTAGACATTTCCAATCAAGCGAAGACTTTTTTGCTCAAAAAACAATTTAGTTTCCTCAATTGTTTTCATCTCGTCCTGCATAGTTTTAAAGGAAATATCCTCCCGGATTGATGGCTGAACCGTGAAGAAGGAATCTGGTAGTTGGTGTTTGAATTCAACGTAGAACCGGAGTAATTCTCCTAATCCTTCAATGATCAATCCTTTCGGCTCTTTGTACGGGGTAAAGGTTAGTAAATCGATAAGTTGGTTCTGTGCTTCAAATAATTGTAGCTGCTCTTTGGGATAGGCTTCTTTCGTTTTTTTACGTGTTTCCTGTTGAGCGAGGTTACGAAAAATTGATTTACTTCCCCCAAGTACCTGCTGGATTACATTGTGAGTCTTGGTGGATAGTAGAACAGCGAGGACAAAAGGAAAATTTGTGAATAAAAAAACAGGGAAGAGTACGTGATAGTTAAAAACCAGACTTGGTGCAACATCGTAGCCTAGTTCTGGGAGAAGTTTTAAAGTGTAGCAGTGAGCGGCACAAGCCATAGTCCACCAGACATATGACATGGTCGGCACATTTTCCATGTAAAGGTCAATTAGCTTAGGAGCACTTTGTGCGGCTAAGCTGACTACTACGGTAATACTGGCCAGGATAGAACCAAGATAAACTGTCCAAACAATTGGTGAGTATCCCGCATCAATATTAAGCCAACTTAATTGATCATGCTGCGGTAAAACGTTCTCGTAAACTGGAAAAATGAATGTAACGAATAGACGATCGAGCGCAATCACAAGCAGCATGCAAATAATTGCGATCCGTAATGATAGATTGCTGGTTAGTAGTTTGATGATCGGCTGGAAGAAACCGCTACCGATCGTCACATCTGCTCGGATTGCTTGTGACTGCATGATCGTGAATGCTCAGCCTTTTTTCTTGAGAATCATTTTAGACTGCATCTGGTAAAATTTGTCTTTGATAACGGATCCTGCCTTCGTTCGTTTCTAGAATAGCTTGGAATGTAGGTTTGTGCTCTAGTTCTAACTTTTCTTCCTCATCCATTTCGTAAATAGTCTTAGCTCGCTTAGCTGTAACAAGAACTTTCTCAAAAAGATTGATTCCATCTTGTTTGCTATGTTCTTCCATAAATTTCAGATAGTCCGAATTCATATAAGTCTCCGAAAGAATGTTTTGGTTTGAATTAACGAATCTGTCTAAGAAGATCCTCAGCTTCTTGCTGAAAAGGAGAGTCTTTCATCTCAGAAAGTTTGCTCAAATAGCCGCTGGCTTCTTCTTTTTTGTTCTGGTTCAAACTGATGCGGGCAAGATTGCGCAAGCGCAAATCATCCCAACGGGCGTTATCGAGTTGTAGAAGATATTTGCGTGCCTCGTCAATTTTGCCCTGAACCTCCATTACAGCTGACAAGTTCAGTCGGGCCATGTTTCTTGAAAAATCTGGAACCTCATTTCCAAGAATAATCTCCTTCAGTTGTTTTTCAGCATCCCCCCAGTTTTTCAGTCGGCTCTGTGCTTCAGCAACTTGTAATTGACTGGCAATCTTCATAGATGTGATATTTGCTTGTTCTAGGTAATGAGTTAGGGCTTTGACCTCTTGTTCAGGTTTCTTTTGCAAAGCAGCTTTTACCGCAGCTTGCTGAGAAGCGTAAAACAGATTGGCTTCGGTCTCCATTTGCAGGCGTTGTTGTTCCTGCCAATACAAAGCCCCAATACCAATTGCCACAACAGCCAGTCCCCCTGCGATGTATCTTTGGCGTAGTCGATAGATCCGATCAGCCATAAGAAACATGAATTGCTGAAAACGATCTGGCTTGTTGAGGTTCAAATCATCTGCTGAATGATTGGGAAAATTGTTTTGCTTGGACATTGGTGAAGATGATTAGAAATGGGTGCTCATGCTTTTTGCATGAGTTAATGCTGAAAAATCCACGCCTGAGCTGTTTAAAAGTCAAGCCTCTTATCCTGGGGCTATCTGTCGATTAGTGCAAGCTCAAAGGATGGCTTATTTGCTGCAAAGCTTTGAGCCCAATCTATCAACTCACAACCAGTTTGCCGCAAGGAATTCCCACCATGACTGGCATTTGGAATCGCAGCCTAACAATAATCTCTCGACTGATCTTGGCATTCATAATCCCTTTGCTGTTAGGCGGTATGGGTGGAGGAGATGAAAATCTTACTAATGGGTTACCTCTCCCCGAAAAAAACTTTGTTGTCGGCATTACTGATCGAACGGGGATGCAGACTGAATCCTCTCGCTTAACTTGGGAGGGTAAGATTCATTTTAGAGGGAAATACGGTGAGGCAATAGTAAACGTTCCTTTCGCAAAAATAAGCCAAGTGGATTTTAGACCAGCAAACACAGGAACCTCCACCTACACGGTCGCAACAGTGACGCTGAACTCTGGGCAACAATTGGACCTGTCTCTAGAGAATCAGTCAAACGTGTACGCAGAAACCCCTTTTGGTGAACTGGAAATCAGTGTAGCCGATCTCCGTCAGTTGGATTTCTCCGAATGAATCTTGTCCGAATCATCCTCGTTGTCAGTTTAATTCTTGGCTCTGTGAGCCATGCCCTTTCACAATCAAACTTTTTTCAGGAAGACTTATTCAATTTGGAATCCGATGTGATGACCGGTTTCAGTGACGACGGACGAATGAAGGTGTTGATGTTGACCTTAGCTCCTTACGGAATGACTGAAACGGCCGCTGGTGAAGTAAGTAAGGCTCTGCAGTTGAGCATCTTCAACACAAATCACTTCACAGTAGTTGGCCCATCAGAATGGAACGCACAAATTCGAGAAAGAGATCCAAGTCTTGCAGACTGTAATGATGTAGCCTGCGGAGTTTTGGTTGGAAAGCTGTTCCGGGCTGACAAGGTTCTCGTAGGATCTATCAGAAACACCTCTGTTTTAGGAGTTGATGGAGAGGCTCAAGGTTTTCAGATAGATGTCCGGCTGGTTGATGTGTTGACTAATGCTACAGATTACACTGACCAGATATTATTTACTGACGCCCAGATGCATGAAGAGTTCTTCATGCTTGCCCAGCGACTCTCTAAAAATACAGAGTTGCAGGGATATGTAACGAGTCTTACGAATAGCAGTGTTGTCGTGGATTTAGGGGTGGAGCACGGGTTAGAGATGGGAACTCAATTGGTGATTTTTCGCCGAGAAGCAGATCTCCTAACTTCTGCCGATTCAGAGGTGCCCAAAGAAAATAATATAGCGATTGCACGTGTTCATCGGATAAGTCAGGGACGAGCTAATGCGATAATTGTCCAGCAAATAGAGCAAATACGCGAGGGTGATTTCGTAAAGACTTATCTAGAAGTCAGTAAGCAGATCAAGTTGATTTCAGACACAAGGCGTGAGTTAGATACACAGAAGAGATTAGAGCCTCCACAAGAAGAATTTCCACTTCAGCCTGAATTAGTAATCACGGACAGAGATTTATGGCTTCAACGCTTGCAGATTGCTGCAGCAGAGGAAGAACGATGGATGATTGCTACGATTGGTACCGGAGCAGGAACATTACTGCTTCTTAGTGGCCGGTTAGAATTGGCACAACAGTCAGAAGGGGTTGGTCAATTGCTACCTTGGATTGTGGGTGCTGCCTTCGGTTACAGTGGATATCAGTACATCCAAGCTCGAAATATTTTGAGCGAAATTAAAGCTGAGGGAGAAATCAAAGGTTTCGTTAGCGATTGGCGTTTTGAGTGGAATTTAGAAAAGAGTCAGCCAAATCTTGTGTTTAACTATAATTTCTGAATATCTTTTTTACTAAAAAAATTAAAATTTTGTCATAGTCTTTGCAGTTTGTATTTGAATCGGCAGATGAACTCAGACCAAACTAACTCGAAATCTTCCATGCCAAACTTATCTGCTGCAGAATACCCCACATTTTTTCAGAATCTCTCACAAAGGGTCCAGGCTAGGGAGATTTCATCCCTTCATGTCCTTGGTGAAGATTTTTTCAGCTTAGTGGATATGTTCAGTCAGCAACTCTTTGAGGAATTTCAGGGAGATCTGCTACTGTTAGAGATGGAACCAGAATCGTTCCACTGGGATCTTCAAGTACTGACCAATCAATTTCTTCGCAAATCGATTGATTCCCCCCTTCAACTACGCCCCTTCTGCCGGCAACTGCGACAGCAAATGCAGAATCCTACATTTGCTGATGAAATATATTCGATGCTGAAGAAAAACTATCAGGATCATTTCTATCAGGTACCTCAGTCGCAACTCCTCATCTGACCTAATGCCAGATCCCGAAACTGAATGTGAAGTTGAGTTGACCTGGGCACAGGCATGGAACAATGCACCTGGTCCGAAATCAACTAAAGAGGTTCTCACCCTCTTTGGGAAGGGACTCGCGATGGGGGCTGCAGACATCATCCCTGGAGTCTCAGGTGGCACAATCGCTTTCATTACCGGCATTTACCATCATCTCCTCTCAGCTATTTCCTCTATTAATTTGAGCTCTGTCTGGCTTGGATTGAGGGGTAAATTCAAAGAGGCCCTCGTAGAAATGCATCTGAAATTTTTGATTATCCTCTTCGGTGGAATTGTTGTTGCCATCATGTCAACTGCTCGCTTAATGCACTTTCTGATGGCAAATTATCCTGTAGAAATCTGGTCATTATTTTTTGGATTGATTGTAGCCTCAATTTGGTACGTTGGCCGAGCAATACTCACCTGGAATATAGCAGCTTTACTGACTACCACTGCGGGTGTACTTTTCGCTTACCAAGTTGTTGGGCTCATACCAATTCAAACCCCGAACTCGCCTCAGTTTTTATTTTTTTGTGGGTTAATTGCAATTTGTGCGATGATTCTTCCTGGGTTGAGTGGCTCATTCCTATTGTTAATTCTTGGCAAATATCAGTTTATCACGGGTGCTCTACGCTCCCCATTTGAGGACGGGCATTTAGAAGCGTTGTTGGTTTTTACAGCTGGATGTCTTATTGGAATCCTGGGTTTCAGCAGGATATTGAAATTCTGCTTACAGCGCTTTGAGCAAATAACGATGTGTTTATTGACTGGTCTAATGATTGGAGCAATGAGGAAGGTTTGGCCTTGGAAAGTC